>Ga0190275_10000787_pt1 | contig 25228 bp, 17 predicted proteins | sample Popmic550T_FD_133745 | JGI IMG/M metagenome (GOLD analysis project Ga0190275, IMG submission 133745) | Populus adjacent soil microbial communities from riparian zone of Yellowstone River, Montana, USA - 550 T | ecosystem: Environmental > Terrestrial > Soil > Riparian zone > Trees stand | place...
GGTGGAGGCTCCCTGGGTCTGGGATCCGAACCGGGACGGCGTGCTGGATGAGAGGGAGCCCCTGGGTGAGGGCATCACGGTGTGCATCCTCGACAGCGGCCTCGACCTGGCCCACCCGGAGTTCGCGGGCATCGTCGTGGAGGGCAAGGACTTCGTGGATGGCGACACCGAGGCCTGGGACCGGAGTGGGGACAGCTGGGGCGAGGGCCATGGCACGCACGTGGCGGGCATCATCGCCGCGCAGCTCGGCTCGGGCGGCAGCAACGTGAGCCCGGGCATGGATGCCCAGGGTGTGGCGGGTGTGGCCCCTGGCGCCCGGCTGCTCATTGCCCGCGTGCTGAACACGCAGGGCGTTGCCTGGTCCAGCGCCATCATCGCCGGCCTCGAGTGGTGCCAGGACAGGGGGGCTCAGGTTGCCTCGCTGTCGCTGGGGGGCACCCAGGATGGCCGCGTGGAGCGCGAGGCGTTCCAGGCCGCCGCGGCCCAGGGCCTGCTCGTCGTCGCCGCCGCGGGCAACGGTGGCGGCGCCATGGACTACCCGGCCGCGTACCCCACGGTGCTCGCGGTGGGCGCGCTGGATCAGTCCATGCGCCGGGCGTCATTCTCCGCCCGCGGCAACAACCTGTCGCTGATGGCGCCGGGCGTGGACGTGCTCTCCACCTTCCTCCACGATCAGGGCACCATCTCCCAGGTGGAGCTGGGAGACATCCCCTATGCCTCGCGCCCCGTCTACCTGACGCCCCCGGGCAAGCTCGTGGGTCGGCTCGTGGACTGCGGCGTGGGGGACTCGACGAGCTCGTGTCCCCAGTCCTCGTGTGATGGCTTCGTCGCGTACGTGAATCGCAGCCTCACGGTGCCCCTGCACCTCCAGATCACCCACGTGATGAAGCAGGGGGCACGGGCCGTCATCATCGGGGACCTTCCTCGGGAGGGTGGGCTGTCGGACCTCTCCGTGGGCCGGCGGGGGCACTGGGTGCCAGCGGCCGTGGTGAGCCACGAGACAGGGGAGGCGATGCGCCGGATGATGGGCTTCACCGCGCACGTGACGCTGCACCCGACGGACTATGCGTTTGCCTCGGGCACCTCCATGGCGGCACCCCACGTGACGGGCGTGGCGGCCATCGTCTGGAGCGCGCGCCCCACGCTCACCGCGGCCCAGGTGCGTGAGCTGCTGGAGGCCAGCGCGAAGGACCTGGGAGCGCCCGGCAAGGACCGGGACTCCGGCCACGGGCTGGTGCAGGCCCAGGCGGCGATCGAAGCGCTCGAACGGCTCCAGTAACACGGGTAGAAGAAGGCATGCTCAAGCCAGGCCTCCCCATCGCGGCTGCCTTCCTCCTCGCCACGGGCTGCGCCTCGGGAGCGGGGACGCAGCGCCTGGAGCGTGAGGGCAATGCCAGCCTCACGGGCGTCGTCGTGGCTCCCCCCAGCGCGGTGAGGCAAGGGAGCACCTCCTGCGCCGGGGTGAGGGTTCATGTGGCCCACATCAGCGAGCCCACGCGTCCGCTGGGCACGCCCATGGTGAAGCAGAGCCGGGGGCGCTGCCTGTACGTGGTCTCCAATCTGCCCAGCGATGCCGAGCTGCTGCTGGAGGTGAGCCTGGCGTCGAGCTGGCGCTGCGAAGAGGGACAGGCCCCGACACTCAAGCCCAAGCCTGGGGCCTTCAAGCTGCGCGACTACGAGACGGCCACGCGGGACTTCCGCGCCCTGTGTGACTAGCCCGAGCGCGCTGCTGGCTTGCTCGGCTGCTTGCCCCTCTTCCCTACGGGAAACCCCTCAGGCTACTCCAGCCCTGCTCTGGCAACCGTGAGGCGACGCCTGCCTGAAGGGGAGCCCGCACGGAGGGTGGATTGATTCCCTGCCCCCAGGCACGGCAATCTGCTGCCAGACGACAAGGCCTCTTCCCCCTGTTGCTTCCGTCCCGCCCTTGTCGCAGGAGCTTATAGCGCTATGAACGCGAACCGTCTGAGTGCCCGCCTGGCAGCACTGCTCGTGGTGGGACTGATGGCTGGTGCGTGCGAGAACGAGGAGCCCTTTCCCTCCTTCGACGAGCTCGACGAGCTGAAGCTGCTGCACAGCATGCCGCAGCGGCCTCCGGCGGATCCCACGAACCGCTTCGCGGACAACACCCAAGCGGCGGCGCTGGGCAACAGGCTGTTCCATGATCCGAAGCTGTCGAGCTGCGGCACGGTGTCGTGCAAGAGCTGCCATGACGGCGATGGGCGCACGGTGGCGACGGCCCTGGCGGACGGCTGCAACGGCAACGTCACGGGCCGCAACCCGCCCACCATCCTCAACGCGGACTACAATCGCTGGTTCATGTCGGACGGGCGCGCGGACCGGCTGTGGAACCAGGCCATCCTGCCGATGACGAGCCCCGTCGAGATGGACTCGAACGCCACCATCATCCGGGCGCAGCTCAACGCGGAGTACCACAGCTCGTACGCGGAGGTCTTCACCAAGACGCCGGACGAGACGGGGGATGACGAGCTGCTGGCCAACGTGGGCAAGCTGATGCAGGCCTACGAGCGCACGGTGAACCGCCGGCGCTCGCCGTTCGACGAGGACGTGAAGCGCTTCATCTCGGTGGCCGAGGTGAGCGTGGTGGAGGCGACGAAGGACCCGGCGTACCTGGGGCTGAAGACGTACTTCCGCAAGGGCCAGTGCATCGTCTGTCACAAGGGCGTGGCGATGACCGACCACCTCTTCCATAACATCGGCGTGAAGGACGGCAGTGCGGGAGCCGAGGGGCAGACGGCGGCAGTCGAGGCGATGCTGGACTGGAAGTTCAACGCGGCGGGCCCCTTCAGCGACGCGCCAAACGGGACGGACGCGCAGCGGCTGGCCTCGGTGCGCGCGACGCTGGTGGAGAAGCGCGCGGAGATGGTGGGCGCCTACAAGACGCCCACGCTGCGCAACATCGCCCTGACGGCTCCCTACATGCACACGGGCGAGGTGGCGACGCTGGCGGATGTCGTCGAGTTCTACGACAAGGGTGGCGACGAGAATGGGTCGTTCACGGGCACGAGGACGGAGACCATCAAGAAGCTGGAGCTCGAGCCTGCGGAGAAGGAAGCGCTCGTCAAGCTGCTCGAGTTGATGACGGGCGAGCCCTGATCGCCGCGCTCGAGGCGGGGCGCTGAGGGGAGACTGTCAGCGCCTCGATGAGCTCGGGAGCGTGCGGAGCCGCCTCACCCGCCTCGGAGGGCGGTGCGCACCTCGTGCCCGAGCGCGGGATCATCCGCAAGCGAGAACTGCTCGGGGAGCCGGGCCAGGGCCCGCGTCACCCGGACGCGCCAGGAGGCATGCGCCTGCAGGCTGATGAGGCCGAGCCGATGCAGGAAGTGCCCCCAGGGCAGCAGGGCCGCGGTGACGGCGGCCTCGGCATGCGGGTGGCGGTAGCGGCTGTCGGAGCCAGGGCGTGCCCACTCTCGCAGCACCCACTCCGCTGGGAGCAGCAGGGCCGCAGGCTTGCGCGCTGGCTCGCGCGGCGCACGCACTCCCCGCGGCACCTCGGGCAGCAGCAGCAACAGCCAGGGGTGCAGGAGCTGGGTGCGCCCCAGGGGCCAGCCGTGACGCGTGCGCAGCTCCTGCTCAAAGGCCAGGACCAGCCCCTGTTGCTCGAGGTGGAGCTGCTCCGCGGAGAGCCGAGCCCAGCTCTCGGGATCGCCGTTCCACGTCCACGTCCCCGTACGGTAGGAGCAGGCACGCTTGAGCCACCCAGAGGCCAGGGGACCGAGGGGCTCGAGCTGCTCACGGCACCAGCCCTCGCCAGCGGGCAGCCCCCTCAGGAGTGCCGCGTCCAGCACGGTGTACACGGCGCGCTGGGCGAAGTCCTCCACGTCCCACCCGAAGAGCCGAGGACTGTCGCGCACGCCCGGCCAGGCGGCCGTGAGGCCCGCGAGCGCCGCATCCACCTGGCCGCGATAGAGGCACCACTCGGCGAGCTTCAGCAGAGGGACGGTGTGTCCCCTCCAGGCAGCCAGCCCGAGCAGAGCCCCCTGAACGTCCGCGCCGGGGCGCCCCAGGGCACACTCCACGCGCCAGCCCAGCACCGCGGGTTCGGCCCGGTAGGCATGCGGAGCATGGGCCTCCCAGGTGGCGAGGACGGCCTCGAGCTCGGTGGTCCGGCCGGCCTCGCGCAGCAGGCTCCGGAGCTTGCGGCCCAGCTCCAGCGCGTCCTCCGCATCGAAGCGCGGATCGGCGGCCACCTCACGGGCCAGCACGAGCCTCAGCTCCAGCGGCGCGGACACGAAGCACTCATGGAAGCTGCGCGGGAGCCCGGCCCCGGCTTCTCCCTCGGGGGGTTGCCAGCAGCGCGGGACATACCGCCGCCATACTTCGAGCACGCCTCCCACGAGCACGGAGGCGGAGACACCTGGCGCCGCCCCCCGCTGCACCCAGGAAGCGGCGAGCGCCAGGGCTTCCGCATGTCCCAAGGCTTGCCTCAGGCGCGCTGCATCCACGGCCACACCGTGGCGGCGCAGGGCCCGGAGGAGCGCCTCCGTGGAGGGGCCCTCACCGTCACGCTCGCGTCGTGTCTCGTCGAGTCGCTCTTCGCCTCTCATGCACTCGCCGTTGAGGCCTCCCCACCCATAGGGTAGTGCCACGGCGACGCCACGTAAAGCGTAGTGCTCGGAGTTACACCCCGAGCGGATCTGCCGCACCGCGTCCTGGAGGTGCAGTGCAGGGGTGCTGAGCCTGCCTCAGCGAACCAGGTGGAACCCCGTCTGCCGCTGCCAGGCCCAGCGCACACGGCCGCTCGCGTCGATGATGACGTCCTCTTCCTGCGCCGAGCGCACGCGCTGCCCGCCCCACTCTGGCACGGGCGAGGTGGCCTGGAGTTCCACCGAGTACCACATGCTTGGGATGATCGTGTGGTCCCCGTTGCCCGGCACGCCCTCCTGCCGATCCCACAGCCCGATGATGGCACCCGCGCCGTGCCCGTTGAGCCCCACGGGGTGCGAGTAGACCGTGCCGTCGATGCCCTCCTGCTTCATCCGCCCGAGCACCGTGCGCAGCACCTCGTTGCCCGTCCGGCCGGGCCGCAGCTCCTCCACCACCAGATCCTGCAGCCGGTTAGAGCGCGCCAGCGCCTGCTTCAGCCCTGCGGGCACATCCGTCTCGCCCTCGCGCAGCACGTAGCCCATGTGCTGCGTGTCCGTGTTGAGCCTCAGCGCGGTGATGCCGAAGTCACAGTGCAGCACGTCCCCACGCTGGATGATCGGGTCCTCCCCGAGCTGCTGCTCCGTTGCCCCCTGGCGCTGCACGCTCACCATGGGGTGGAACCACGTCTCCAGGCCCAGGTCGTTCAAGCGCTGGCTCATCCACCACTCCACGTCATTGACGCGGGTGACGCCTGGGGTAATGACCGTGTTGGAGAACGCCGTCCCGATGATGTCCCAGGCGAGCTTGTTCTCCTCCGCGAAGAAGCGCTCCTCGTCCCCGCTGCGCCACGCCAACAGGTCCACCGGCAGCCCGCCGGAGGGCTTGAGACGCGCTGTCCACTCCGGGCCCAGCGCCTCCGTCATGCCCTCGTACTCGCCATGCGTGAGCCCGTCCGCGAAGGCGAAGGTGCGCGACACGTTGATGGCGACGGACTTCGGCTGGCGCTCCTCGAGCACCTGCTTGAGCATCTGCCACTGCTCCGGCCCCCACGGCTCGGCGGTCCGCACCGTCCCTCCCCCGTCCACCTCTCGCGCCATGCGCCGAGGCTCGTAGAGCCCGCCCTGCGCTCCACCTCCCAAGGTGAGGCGCACCACGCCCTTGTCCGGCCCCATGTCGTGGAAGACGAAGAGGGTGCGCCGCCGCGCCGCGAACGTCCTGCCAGAGACGAGCGCCTTGAAGACAGGGTCCTCGTTGTACTCGCGCATCGCCACCACCCACAGCTCCACGCCGTGCTGGCGCATGAGCTTGGGCAGAGCCACCTCCAGCCGCTCCTTCAGCCAGGCCTGCTGGCGATCCACTTGTTGGCGGAGCGTGCCGAAGGGGCGCTGGGGCCCAGCACGCTCGGAGTGGGGGGGCTGCGCTCCCAGGGTGGCGCAAGCGGTGGACAGCAACAACGAAGCGAGGAAGAGGACGTGGAGAGACGTACGCATGGCCGCGCAGCATCGCACGGCCGCGAGGCGGCTACCGCCCGGTGGGCACCGGCATGAGCGCCGAGGCGTCCACTCCCTCACCCGTGCCACAGCCGTCCGGAGCGCACTCCTGACCGCCGGCGCACGAACCACAGTCGAGCAACCCACCGCACCCGTCCGGAACCACGCCACACGCATCGTGCTGCCCCACGCACGTGGCCGGGATGCAACCGTGGCCGGGCAGGTATCGCTCGGTGCTGGCGAGCGTCCCGCCAGCATCATTGAACCCACCCACCAGCAACACCTCGCCGCCAGGCAGCCGCACCACCCCCGCGCCACGGCGCGGGACCTTGAGCGACGTCACCAGGCTCCAGGTGCTCGTGGCCGGATCGAAGCGCTCCGCAGCGGCGAGCGTCCCCGAGGCGAAGTGGTAGCCGCCCACCACCAGCACCGCTCCATCCGCGGTAACCACCGCGCCGTGGCTCTCACGCGGCATGTGCGGAGGAGCGACGAGCGTCCACGCGTCCGTGGCCGGATCGAACAGCTCCGCAGTCTCCGCCGCGCGAGAGGTGCTGCCCCCCACCACCAGCACACGCCCATCCGCCAGCCGCGTCACGGTGTGCCCCGAACGGTGCGTCCCCGCCGCGCCACCCGCGGAACCCGCCTTCGCCCAGCGGCCCGTGGACGGATCGAACAGCTCCGCCTGCATGCCGCTCACGAAGAGCACCCGCCCGTCCTGCAGCACCGCCGCCGCCTGCGCGCCGCTGTGGCCCCAGCTCGGGGCCTCCGCGGGCGCCCACATGCCCGTGGCCGGATCGAACAGCTCAGCCGAGCGGAGCTGACGCCGATCCAGGTCCGAGCCGCCCACCACCAGCACGCGCCCGTCCGCCAGCAGCACTGCGGTTGGATCGATGCGCGGCACCAACATGGGCGCCGCCAGCGTCCACTCGCCCGTGGCCGGGTCCAGGAGCTCGACGCTCGCCAGCATGCCGACGAGCTGCTGGGGAGAACCGCCCGCCACCAGCACGCGCCCGTCGGGCAGCGTCACCGCGGCATGGTTGCGCCGCGCCCCCTTGAGCGAGCCTGTGGAGCTCCACTGGCCCGTGGCCGGATCGAACACCTCGCACGAGGAGAGCGTGCGGGTGCCGTCATGGCCTCCCGCCGCGAGCACGCGCCCATCCGCCAGCTGCACGAAAGGCAACAGCCGCCGGGGCGTGCCCAGCGGCTGTCCCACCTGTCCGGAGACAGGCTCCTCCGGCGCGGGACCGGAGCTGCAAGAGAACACCGCGGTAAAGAGAATCGCCGTAATGAAGGACGTCGAAAACCGATGCATGACCCCACCTGCCCGCTACGTCGAGGGGGGTTCGTGTACCCTGACGGTCTGACATGCTTGCCGGTCGACTCTTGAGTGATTCCCGAGGGTTGAGGCGACATCGCACCACCTCTGGGCAAACGCTCTATGGTGGACTGAGCAGGCGTCGGCCGGAGGCCGTGCCACCGGCGCGAGGATGGATGCGCACATGAGCGCAGAGGACGGGGAGCAGGAACTCCGAGAGCGGGTGCGGAAGCTCGAGACGCTCGTCGCGACGCTCGAGGAGCGGCTCCATCAGTTGGAGGTGAAAGGTCCGGCCGAGGCTCCCGCGCCTGCAGCCCCGCCCGTCCCACTACCGCCTGCGACGGCCTCTCCCGCGCCGACAGAGCGCGCGGATCTGGAGGCGCACCTCGGCACCTACTGGTTGAGTCGCGTGGGCATCGTGGCCCTCATCACGGGCCTCGCGTACCTCATCACCTGGCGCTTCGGAGAGCTGGGGATGTTCGCGCGGGTGGGGCTGGGCTATCTGCTGAGTGCCGGGCTGGGCGCATTTGGGCTCTGGCTGTCTCGGCGCTACTCGCTCTTCGGCCGCATCCTCTTCGGCGGCGGGCTCGCGCTGGCCTACTTCGTCACCTACGCGCTGCACTTCATTCCCTCGGTGCGCGTCATCGACAGCCAGGCGCTCGCGCTGGTGCTGCTCGCGGGGCTCGTGGTGGGCATCGTCGTCATCGCCCACCGGATGCACTCGGAGACGGTGGCGGGGATTGCCCTGTTCCTCGGACTGCACACGGGGATGCTGAGCGACATCACCGCCTTCACCCTGCTGTCCACCACCCTGCTGGCGGCGGGCGCGCTGTTCTTCCTGGTGCAGAACCGCTGGGTCATCGTCCCCCTGTCGAGCCTCGTCGCCGTCTACAGCACGCATGTCAACTGGGCGCTGCGCAGTGGCCACGTGGCGCCCGGTGCGCCCGATCCCGAGCGGCTGCTGCTCAGCCTGAGCTTCCTTGCCGTCTACTTCCTGCTCTTCTCGGTGGCCCTGCTCGCACGCCCGCGCGAGCTGTCCGTCCGCGCCAGCCTCTCCTTTGCCATGCTCAACTGGGTGGGGCTGGTGGGGCTCGGCGCATATGAGGTGGAGCGCCGGAGCGAGCCGGACCTGTTCCCCTTCTTCCTCATCATCGCACTGGCTCACGGCGTCGCGGCCGCGGTGGCTCGGTGGCGGCAGGCTCCTCCCGCGCTGCTTCACACCTATCTCTCCCTGTGTGCCATCACCCTGGCCTTGGCACTGCCAACCCACTACAGCGGCACAGCGCTGGTCGCCTCGTGGCTGGTCACCGGTGCCGTGACGGGGCTCGCGGCGCGCGGCACCCCCTCGCCAGTCCTGCGATGGGTAAGCGTGGGCATCCTGTTCGTGGGGCTTGGGGCCACGTGGTTCATCGCGTCCCGTCCTCCCGTCCTGTACGTGGTGGCCTTCGCGTGCTTCCTGCTCGTCGAGCGCTCGGGAGAGCTCCGGTCGACCTGGCTGCCTCCCCCGGACTCGCTCCAGACCCAGGGCCTGCTCAAGGCGCTGTGCGCCGCGGGAGCAGGGCTTGCTCTGGTGTGGCTCGTGGGCCAGTGGATGCCTCCAGGGCTCACGACACTCGGGTGGGTGGTGGCGGCCTTCGGGATGTTCGCCGTGGGCTTCGCCCTGCGCGAGCGCAGATACCGGCTCGCGGGGCTCGGCGTGCTGGCGCTGGCGCTCGGGCGGCTGCTCATCGTGGACCTGGCGCGGCTGCCCATCGGCCAGCGCGTCATCACCTTCATCCTCCTGGGAGTGATGCTGCTGGTCATCTCGTACACGTACACCCGGCTGCGCGGCCGCAAGGAGTGACGGTCATCCCCAGAGTGAGTTGATGCTCGGCTACCTGCTGCCCTCCCCTCCCCCGCCCAGCTCGAAGTAGAGTGTGCGCAGGTCCCCGGCCTCCTGGAGCACATGCGCCTCGAGCGCCGCCCTCGACTCTGGCGGCAGCGCTCGCAGGCTGTCCCCCGCGTCCGTCTCGAGCTGCTCCAGGATGTCCTCCACCAGCAGCTGCAGCAGCGCCTCGGCCTCGGGGCTCCGCGCGCTCGGGGGCGGGCCCAGCTTCGACACCGCGCTCGCCAGCCGCGCCTCGTTCGCGTACGCCGTGGCCAGGCCCCGCAGATCCTCCACGGAGAGCCACGCCCCCTGAACCGGCGCGGGCTTCCACTTCGTCGCGCCGTGGAAGCGCTCGTCCTCGGAGAACTGGGCGATCTTGTGCTTGAGGACCGGCCGCACCCGTCCCTTCCCGGCGGGCACCCACAGATCCTTCTGCGGTTTGAGCACCACGCCCTCCCCCAGGTTGCCCGGCAGCGGCGGCAGCCCGAACCAGCCAGGCACGTGGCTCTCGAAGCCTGTCGGAAACTCGAGCGCCTCCTCATAGCTGCCCACGAAGAGCGGCCTCGCGGCGAGCACCCCCTCCGCCTCGCACAGCTTCAGCAGGACGTCATAGTCGAGGTAGTGCCGCTCCCCCTGCGCGTCCTCCCGCGCCAGGTCGAAGGCGCAGAACTCGATGCGCGGCGAGTAGTACACGCCCGTCTGCACCGCCTGCACGCCCGGCACCGCAGGCACGTCCGGGTGCGGATAGGCACCACCGAACAGCTCGCCATACAGCGCCACGCGCACCGCGTCCGGGTGCCGCTCTCGCACCTGCGCATGCAGCCGAAGCACCGCCGGAGCCAGCCGCGGCAGCAGCGCCGTGTGCCCGAAGAAGTCTTCACCCTCGGCCAGCAGCGCCTTGCGTTTGGCGCAGTGCACCGCCTGTCCATCGCTCAGGAGCGCGAAGTTGGCGCCGTGGATCTTCTCCGTCACCACCCAGGGGCTCTTCTTCAGCGCGCGGTAGCCCCTGTCCTCCAGTCCCCACTGCTCCGGGCGCTCGACGATCTTCTCGTAGCTGGTGTGCTGCGGCTCCGCGTCGGCCATGGGATATTGCTCCTTGCGGCGTCGCTGACGCGCGATTGGAGGCACATTGGACATGCACCGTCTGGCGCTCCCCCCTCTGCTCCTGGGCCTTCTGGCCCTCCCAGCCAAGGCCCGAGCGGAGGAGCCTCCCCCTCCGAAGGACTCCTCCCCTCTCAAGGTGGACCTGGACCTCGGTGGCTCCCGGGGCGCGCTCGAACACCCGGCGACGACTCTCCCGCCGAATCCCATCGGCCTCCAGCGCACCGCGTCAGATCGGGCCTCGGCCACCCGGCTCTCGCTGGGCGCCCGGCTCGCTCTGAGCCAGTTCTTCAATGTCCGCAGCCTCTGGCAGACCAACGTCCTGGACTGGTACCTCACGGGCGACCTGCGGATCTTCTCGCTCCGCGTGGGCGTGGAGAAGGAGCTCGCGCTCTCCCGGAGGGTCGCGCTGGGGCTGGGAGTCCACGGTGCGGCGGCCGAGGCCTCCTTCGGCACCGGCGAGACCGTCTTCAATGCCCCGTCGATTCCGGATACCGGGCCGGCTCCCGATTCGGTCCAGGAACTCCGGGCCAGCCAGTGGCTCTTCGGCCTGGGGGGAAACGTGTCCCTCCTCTTCCTGACGGGCAGCCCGCTCTACGTCCGCCTCCAGGCGGGCTTCACCCAGTACCTCAGCAAGGCCAACCACTTCGAGACACGCGGCAGGGACTACACCCCCGAGGGTTTCTCGGTGTCGCTCAGCGGGCCCTCGGCAGGGCTCTCCGTGGGCGTCCGCTTGTAAGCGCTCGAGCGTGAGGGCTACTTCGCGTCCACGACCAGGACCATCCAGCGGTCCGTGGAGTGGTCGATGTGGACGTTGGAGGCACCCGCCTCCTGGAGCTGCTGGACGATGCGCTCCAGGAAGAGGAGCTGCTCCTTGGGCGCGTCCACGAAGACGTTCCTCTGCCGCGCGCCCTTGGCCTTGGCCTTGACGGGCTGGGAGGAGGCGCCATTGAACGACTCGGGGGTGCTGGCCGCTGGCTTCACCTGCGCGGCGCCGTCATCGTCCGAGGAGTCATGCTCGTCGCGCGAGGGCTCCTCGGCCGGCGGGCGCGTGCTCTCCGACTGCACCTGCTCGCGGAGCTGTTGGAAGGTCTTCGGGTTGAGTGTGGCGTCGAACTTCTCCTCGAAGCGCTCCTGCGCCTCCTGGCGGGAGATGTCCGGCTGGTCGCGGATGAGCTCGAGCAAGAAGGCGCTGCGCTCCTGAGTCTGGGCCTGAGAGATCCTGGGCATCGTTTCCTCGTGAAGGGGGCCGAAAGGGCGGCGCAAGGTAGTCGAGCCCGATCCCTCAAGGAAGGGCCCACACGGCCGGTCCGGGTCCTCTCTGGCAAGCCCTGCGGAGAAATCATGGCTCGCGGGGGCGCTGCTGGGTAGTGTGACTTGCACCCTACCCACCCAGTCCTGCCTGCCCCTCGGCCGGCAGGGCGCTGGCGAGGCCCCGCCGCGTGAACGTCCTACCCCCCCTGCCCGAGCTCATCGCCCAGTTCCTCCAGCGCTTCGTCCACCAGCCCGCTGGGCAGGCCTGCCTGAGCCGTCAGGCCGCGGATGCCGCCTTCGCTCGCTCCGCCTTCGACGACATCTGCCGCCGCGCCGATGCGGGCGAGGATGTGACGGAGCGGGTGCTGGTGAAGCTGCTGCCCCACCGGGACACCCCGTTCAACCGCCAGCGCGGCGCGTGGACTTCCCTCCAGGCCGTCATCAACCGCGAGATCAAGCGCTGGTTCCAGAACGTGGGCTGGGTGTCGGACGAGGCCGCGTGGCGGGACATTGCCAGCCACCTCCTGCGCCTGCTCCGCACGCTGGAGCGAGGCCCCCAGCAGGCCGCGCTGGAGGCCTTCGCGGCCTCGCCGCACTCGAAGGGCTTCCGCTCGGGCTTCCTCAGCCCGGTGCTGCACTGCCTCCGGCCAGACCTGTACCTCGTGGTCAACGCCAAGAACCGCCGCACGGGCAACTTCTGCCTCGCGCTCTGGGGCGAGCCCCGCGAGGTGAGCGTGGCCCTCGAGCACTACCTGGAGGCCAGCGCCACCCTGCGCTTCGTGCTCGAGCGCCTCAAGCCCCTGGGCATTCAGGACGCCGCTCACTTCGACACCTTCTGCCACTGGCTGTGCGACCGGAAGCTGGGCGGCTACCTCGCCCGCAGGAAGGTGGAGGAGCTGGAGGACGGCCCTCCCGAGGAGGACATCGGCGGCGAGCCTGATGAGGAGCCCGCCGCCTGGGTCGTCCGCCACATGCTCTCCCGGCGCAACCTGCGCGCCGAGGTGCGGCGGGGCCGGCGCAGTACGTGGACGGCTACCCAGCGCAGCTCTCGCGAGTGGCTCCAAGATGCCGAGCCTGGGGATCTCGTCTTCCTCTACCAGGCCAGCCCAGTGCGCGAGGTGCTGGGGCTCGGCAGGATGGTGGCTGCGCCCGCTCCCGTGGGCGAGGAGACCCGCTTCGAGGTGGAGTTCCTCACCGACGTGCTGCCCCACCCCATTCCCCTCGCCGCCATCCAGGCACACTCGACGCTCTCGGGGATGATGATGGCCTCGCCGCGCAGCGGGGTGGTGCTGCCCATCCGAGCCGACGAGCTGCCCCACCTGGCCCGGCTCGTCGTGGATCGCAACCCCGAGGTCCGCGAGGCGCTCGCGCCGTACCTCCCCTCCGAGGCCCTCGCGCCCGAGCCCCCTTCCCTGCTTGCCCCGCGGGTGCTGGACCTGGCGGCGTGGGTGGATGAGTGGCGCCACACCTCCGGCTACCCGGATGAGGCGGACGCTCGGGACGCGCAGCAGCGGGAGCTGTGGGCGCGGATGCTGGCCAAGGAGGCGCTCGACCGGCTCACCCTGGAGGACTTCCGCCCCGTGTACCAGCTCGGGCTGCTGGGTGCGACAGGGCCCATGCCGGGCCTCCACCGCTTCTTCCTGGAGGCCCGCGAGGAGGACCTCACCCGCTTCCGCGCCACGCTGCGTGACGTGCTGTATGGCGAAGGCCGCGTGGAGCAGCGCCTGGATCGTGCGCTCGACAAGAGCAGCCCCCTGGCTGTGAGGGGGCTGGGTGAGGCGGTGCTGATGAAGTGCCTGGCCATCGTCCAGCCCGCGCGATTCCTGGGCATCTACCTGCTCGAGGGGGACCACGGTAAGGCGCGGATGATGGAGATGCTCGGGCTGCCGCCGCTGCCAGGCGCGCTCTCGCCGGGCACCCAGGCGGTGCGCTCCAATGACGCGCTCCGCGAGGCACTCGAGTCCCATATGCCCACCGCTGCGGGGCTGCCGGCCACGCAGGCCATGAGGCGCTTCCTCCACTGGCTCAAGGCCCGGCTGGATCAGCAACCGCCACCGAAGGAGCTGGATCCGGCCGAGCGCTTCCTCCATGTCACCTCGCTGCGCCGCGAGCGGCTGGAGGAGCTGTCCGCGCTGCTGGAGCACCGGCGGCAGCTCATCCTCTATGGGCCTCCGGGCACGGGGAAGACGTTCATCGCCCGCGAGCTGGCCCGCTACCAGGCCGGCTCCGAGGCCCGCTGCGAGCGCGTCCAGTTTCACCCCGCCTACTCCTACGAGGACTTCGTCGAGGGCCTACGGCCCCAGGTGGATCCCCAGGCACCCGGAGGGCTGCGCTACGAGTACCGCGCGGGCATCCTCAAGTCCCTGGCGGAGCGGGCCCAGGCGGCTCCCACGGAGCGCTTCGTGCTGCTCATCGACGAGATCAACCGCGCCGCGCTGCCGCGCGTCTTCGGCGAGCTGCTCTACCTGCTGGAGTACCGCGAGGAGCGCGTGCGGCTGGCGGGCTCGGGGGATCTCTTCGAGCTGCCGTCCAACCTCTACCTCGTCGGCACGATGAACAGCGCGGATCGGTCCATCGCGCAGATCGACGTGGCGCTGCGGCGGCGCTTCCACTTCGTGCGGATGGATCCGGACGCGGACGTGCTGCGGCGCAACCTGCTCAAGTGGGACGTGGCGCCGGACGTGTGTGACTGGGTCGTGAGTGGACTGGAGGTGGTGAACGCGCGCATTGCCCGCTCGCCGGGCCGCGAGTTCTGCATTGGCCACTCGTTCTTCATGGACAAGGATCTGGACGCAGTGCGCGTCGAGCGCATCTGGCGCCATGACATCGGCCCGATGCTGGAGGACTGTTTCTATGACTCGCCGCAGGTGGTGACGGAGCTGCACGCCCTCTTCGACGCGGCCCGCCCCGGGCCGGTGGACCTGACGGAGTGACGGTGTGGACTCTCACCGAGTGGGAGTGGGCTGAGCTGCCGCTCTCGCCCGCCGATGTGCTGGAGGCCCAGTCACACCTGGGCTCGGCGCTCTCCGTCGAGCCTTCCGTGGGGGGCTTCCGGCTGCGCGCTCTGGGAGTGGCGGGCATGGTGGCGCTGCCGGGGGGGACGCTGCACGTGCGGCCCAAGGTACCAGCGCTCAACCTGCTCGCGCTGCTCGACTATGCCGCGAGGGAGGTGGCCTGGGGCGAGGACGTCGTCGGCTCGGGTGAGGCGGAGGAGCTGCTCGCGCTGCTCGGGGCGCTCTTCGTGCGCCGCGTGGAGCGACTGGCTCGCGGGGGTTGGGTCCGTGGCTACCGCGAGGAGGAGGCAGAGCGCCCGGCGCTGCGGGGCCGCTGGCTCGTGGGGAGGGACATGGCCCGCCCGCCCACGCACCGTCACCTGCTCTCGTGCCGGTTCGATGAGTTCACCACCGATGTGGCGCCCAACCGCTTGCTGCTCGCGGCGCTGCAGGTCCTGGAGCGCTCTGGCCTCTTTGGCCCACACGCCACGGCTCGTGCGAGGTCGCTGGCCTCCACACTGGCCGAGGTGCAACCCCTGGCGGAGGTACGCGCGGCGGTGAAGGTGCTGGCCTCGGATCGCCGCTTCGCCACGTATGGACCGGCGGTAGGGCTCGCGCGCCTCATCCTGGAGGGCGCTGGCATGCAGGCCATCCCAGGCCATCATCCCTTGTCTTCGTTCGTCATCCGGCTGGCGCCTCTGTTCGAGGCGGCCGTCACCCGAGCCGTGGCGAAGGTGGCGGGTGCGCGGGGGCTGACGTGTCATGCGCAGCGCCCGCTCTCGTTGGACGCGGCGGGCCGGCTCACCGCCATTCCGGACATCGTCATCGAGCACGGCGATGCGCGACTCGTCATCGACGCCAAGTACAAGCTCCCGGCCGAAGGGATGCCGCCCGCGGATGACTTCCAGCAGCTCGTCACCTACCTGGCCTGCCTGGACACACGGAGAGGGGTGCTCGTGCTCCCGGCTCATGGGGCTGTGCCCGAAGAGACGACCTTGCGCCTGAGGACCTTCGGACGTCCGAGCGAGGTACGCGTCGTGAAGGTGCCCCTCGGGGGACGCGCGGCCAGGGTAGGCGCTGCGCTCGAGTCCGCCGCCGAGCGGCTCGTCTCCTGGGTCCTGTCCGGCCAGTACCGCGCCCTCGAACAATCCGGCTAATGTTCGCAGTGACCACGTGGTGACACCCTTCGATAAAGCAAGGCGAGGAAGAAGAGCGCATGCCTCGAGGCAGAGTCCGACGACTGCGTTCGACTCGCTGCTGAAACGCACTTTCCTCGCGCTCTATCCACAGGGCTCCGCACGCAAATCCTTCGTTAGCGCTCCCGGTGAGGACAGCTATCACGGAGGAGTGAAACCCGACTTCGTCCTCCCAGATGGCCGCTGGATCGACTTCAAGCTGAGAGTCAGCTTTCGCGAGAAGCAGGACGTACCCTGGCGACCGTCAGCGCTGTACTCCTCGCTTCGGAAGTACGTCGATCATCCGGCGAACCGTCATGCCTCGCTGATCATCGTCTACCGGCATCTGCATGGCACCCTTGAGGACGTAGAGTTCCCCATCAAGCGCGGAGCGAAGATCCTGATCCAAGATGCCTCCGAGTTCAGCCGGAGGATCATTCTGGTGGATGTGGTGAAGTTGCTGCCGCGTCTGCACAAAGCTCAGTTGGAGGGCCTCGCACAGGAGATCATGCGATTGTAGGTGAAGACGTATCAACTCCGATCCATCGCTGGCACGAGTCTTTCAAGCAACATCCATGCGCGTTCCCAATCGGGCACTCTCAAGCCCAAGGCTGCTCGCGGCGGGAACGCACTGGGAGGCCTTCCGGAGTTGGTGGAGAGCCCTCCCTAGGCTCCTTGCGCGACGGCGGAGCCGCAGCCTGGGCAAAACCCGCAACCCGAGCTTGCCGGGAGCCACCTGCCGGGCGCAGCCTGCGCCAGCCTGTCTGCTTGTCTGACAGGTTCGTTCCATGCCCTGCCGCCAGCAGGTTCTCCACCCACCTGACTGCTTGTCTGACAGTGATGCGCCTTGGCCCAAGGAGCCTCCAGCAGACCTCCAAGTCGTTCATCAGCCTGGGCCTGCGCCGCGGAGGCCCCACCGACTGCCCGAGTGCCTTCGTTCAACACCTTCTGAGGGCGATGGCCGCTGTGGACCCGTTGCGTGAAAGGGTTCTCGTAAGCTGCGTCCATGAGCTCTTCCCCCCCTCCATACAAGTCGTATGAAGTCTACCGGGCGCTGGCCGATCACCACGAAAAGGGCCACTCCGAGGCCACCCTCGTCACCGTGCTCTTTCGCTTGATGATCGAGGTCGAAGCACTGCGAGAGGCGCTCTCCAGCCCCGAGACTCCCGAGGCCGTGCGCCAGAGCTACCGCCAGGCGTATGAGCGCATCGCAGTGCTGTCCCACAACTCAGCGGGCCCCTATGGGCCCATGGACAAGATCCTCCGCCGCTTCTTCCCTGAAGGCGCCTCCGCAGATCGCTTCGCCTCGGATCTGGCGATGCTGCAGCGGCTCGGCGCGACCGAGCAGGAACAGCAGGCCGTGCGCGAGCAGATGGAGATCGTCGAGACGTACACCTGAGGCCCAGGCCGCGGCTCAGGCCCCACGCGTCTCGGGTGGACTCACGCGCACCAGCATGCGCCCGAAGTTCTCTCCGCGGAACAAGCCCGCGAACGCGGCAGGGGCCGCCTCCAGCCCCTCCACCACGTGCTCCCGGTACCGCAGCTTCCCTTCCTGGATCCAGCGGCCCAGCGCCGCGCGGGCCTCCGTAAAGCGCTCGGCGTAGTCGAACACCACGAAGCCCTCCATGCGCAGCCGGTGCGTGATGAAGTGGCCCGTGTTCTTCAGCCCAGACCGCTGCTCCGGCGGCACCCCATACTCCGACACCACCCCGGACAGCACCACACGCCCACGCAGCGCCATGCTCGGGATCGCCGCGTCCAGCACGGCCCCTCCCACGTTGTCCAGGAAGACGCCCACTCCCTCGGGACAGACCCTCCGGATGGCTGCCGCCAGATCCGATTCCGCGCGATGGTCCAGCGCCACGTCGAAGCCCAGCTCCTCCACCAGCCAGCGGCACTTGGCCGGGCCTCCCGCGATCCCCACCACACGCGCCCCTTGCTGCAGAGCCACCTGTCCGGCAACGGAGCCCACAGCCCCCGCCGCCGAGGACACGAGCACCGTCTCCCCCGCACGCGGTCTGCCCAGCTCCAGGATGCCGAAGTACGCCGTCAGCCCGGGGATGCCGAACACTCCCAGCTCTGCGGACACCGGCTCCGGGCCCGCTACCACCTTGCGAAGCCCACGCGCCTCCACGACGGCGGCCTCCCGCCAGCCCCAGCTGCCCACCACGCGCTCGCCCGGAGCAAACCGCTCGCTGCGGGAGTCCACCACCTCGCCCACCACCGCGCCCGCGATGACATCGCCCACCGCCAGCGGCGGAGCGTACGAGGCCCGGCCGCCCAACCTCGTGAGGGTCCCGGGATCCACCGTCGCGTACAGTGTCCGCACGCGGAGCTCACCGGCTCCAGGCAGCGGAAGCTCCACCGTCTCGAGGCGGAAGTCCTCGGGCGTGGGGAGCCCTTGGATGTAACGGGCCAGGACCACCTGGCGGCTCGTGACGGTACCTTCGGGCATGCGCATCTCCAGGGCCGCACCATCCGCGCCTGGCGTCACTGTGGCAACCCTTTCCCGCTCCCCCTACGCTCACCTCCATGAAGCCCGCTTCCGTCCCCTCCTCGCAGTCCCCGGAGCATCCCCTGCTCGCCACCGCGCGGCAGTTCGCGCCCCGCGTGTCCTCCCGCGCCGAGGAGATCGAGGCCGCCCGCAGACTGCCCGCAGATCTCGCCCGCGAGCTGGCCCAGGCCGGCCTCTTCCGCATGCTCATCCCCGAGGCCTACGGCGGTCTCGAGCTGCACCCCACGACATTCATCGAGGTCATCGAGACGATCTCCCGCGCGGATGGCGCCACGGGCTGGTGCCTCATGATCGGTGCCTCCACCGGCATGGCCTCCGCGTGGCTGCCCAAGCCGGCCGCTCGCGCCATCTTCGAGCCTCCGGAGACCATCGTCGGTGGGGTCGCCGCACCCATGGGACGGGCCGAGCGCGTCGAGGGCGGCTTCCGCGTCACCGGGCGCTGGCCCTGGGCCAGCGGCAGCCAGAACTGCCAGTGGCTGATCGGCGGCACGCTCGTGACCCAGGACGGCAAGCTGAGCCTCTCCCCCGCCGGCGTGCCCGAGATGCGGCTGTTCGCGTTTCCGAGCCAGGACGTCATGCTCCATGACACCTGGCATGCCTCGGGCCTGTGCGGCACGGGCAGCGGCGACATGGAGGTCAAGGACCTCTTCGTCTCCGCGGAGTACGGCTTCTCGCTCCTCACCGAGCGCCCGCGCGTCGACCGGCCGCTCTATACCTTCCCGGCCCTCGGCCTGCTGGCGGTGGGCCTGCCCGCCATCACTCTGGGAATTGCCCGCCGTGCCATCGACGAGCTCTCGGCGCTGGCCCACCAGAAGGTGCTCCTCCCGAGCCGAAAGAAGCTGGCCACCCGCTCCGCCGTCCAGACAGCCGTCGCCGAGGCCGAGGCCCTCCTGCGCTCTGCCCGGGCGCTGCTGATGGAGTCGGTGCACGCCACCTGGAACACCGCCGCCCTGGGGGCACTCACCCCTCGCACCCGTGCCGAGCTGCGGCTGGCCCTCACCCACGCCGTCCGCTCCTCGGCGCGCGTCGTGGACCTCATGTACGAGGCCGCCGGAGGCACCGCCGTCTTCCGCACCAGCCCGCTCCAGCGCTGCTTCCGGGACGTCCACACCGCCACCCAGCACGCCATGGTCGCTCCCCCCCTCCTGGAGACCATCGGCAGCGTCCTCCTGGGGCTCGAGACGGACACCACCCCCCTCTGAGCACTCCCGCCGGGCAGGCGACCGCCTTGGCTCTCCCAGTGACTTGATTTATGCAATAATGAACAATTGAAGGCACATTGCAGGGATGGCACTTCTGCCCGCGGACGCTCCGACAGCCCGGCCCCCCTCTGAGCGACACCTTGGCTCCCAGGAGAGCTCACAGCGGGAGCCTTGGGCCCACCGCTTCTTCGAGCTCTCTGCCGACCTACTGCTGGTGATCGACTCGGAAGGGCGGATCCTGCAGGCCAGCCCCTCCTGGAGCCAGGTGCTGGGCTGTCCGCCGGAGTCCCTGGAGGCAGAGCCCTATGCCCGCTTCGTGCATCCAGAGGATCTCGCAGCCGTGGAGCACCAGCTCCGTTCGCTGACGGGCCCGGAGCACCGGACCTCCTTCACCTGCCGCTGGCGGTGCCAGGACGGAACCACCCCGTGGCTGTCCTGGAGCGTGAGCGTCTCGCCGAGTGACGGCACGCGGTACTGCGCGGCCCGGCCGCTGGAGCTTCCGCCCCAAGTCCCTGACTCCAGCGCTCCCCTCCCTGCCGCCAGGAGCGGGGAGGCCCTGTCGCTCGAGGCGGACTTGCCGTGGCGCATGAGTGACAACCTGGCGCTCGGGCTCTACCTGGTGGACGCGCGCTCCGGCAGGGTCCTCTATGCCAATCGCCAGTTCTTCCAGCTCTGGAACATCGCGGAGCTGGAGGAGCCCTTCCGGCAGGGAGAGTCCATCCACGAGCGGGTGATCGAGCAGTGCCTGCCCGCCGTGGCAGAGGCCGAGGCCTTCTTGCGGCTCTACGCCACGCCCGGCGAGGGTCCCTGTCCCGAGGGGTGTCAGGATGAGATGGTGCTGACCGATGGGCGGACCCTCCAGCGCTCCTCCACGGCCATCCGAGATGCGCAGGGCACCGAGCTCTGCTGGCTGTACGTGTTCAAGGACATCACCGATCGCAAGCGCACCGAGGAGGCGCTGCGCCGCTCGGAGATCAGCTTCCGCAAGCTCTTCGAGAGCGCCCCCGAGGCCATCTGCGTCCATCGGGATCGGCGGTTCGTGTACGTCAACGCCGCGATGCTCGCGGGGCTCCGCTACGAGCGGGCGAGCGATCTGATCGGCCGGCCCGTCTTCGACGTCATCCACCCGGACGATCATCGGATGATCCGCGATCGCGTGGCGAAGATCCTCGCGACGGGCAAGCCGGTGCCGCCCCAGGAGCTGCGCTTCGTGCGCAGCGACGGCTCCGTGTACGACATCGAGACCGTGGCGCTGGCCGTCGAGTTCGACGGCTTGCCCTCGGTGCTGGTGATGGTGCGGGACATCACCGAGCGCAAGCAGATGCAGGCCCAGCTGCTGCAGGCTGATCGGATGGTGGTGATGGGCACGCTGGCCGCCGGAGTCGGGCACGAGATCAACAACCCGCTCACCTACGTGCTGAGCAACCTCTCGACCGCGGGCGAAGAGCTGGAGCAGCTCGGCCGGGAGCTGGAGCAGGACACGGCCGCCCTCACGGACCCGCAGGGCTGGAGCTCCCGCCTGAGGGAGCTGCGGGAGATGCTGACGGAGGCCCACGCCGGCGCCGAGCGGGTGCGCATCATCGTGCGGGATCTGAAGAGCTTCTCGCGGCAGGGCGAGGAGCGGCGGGCGGCGGTGGATGTGACGGAGGTGCTCGACTTCTCCATCAAGATGTCCTTCAACGAGGTGCGCTCCCGCGCGCGCCTCCTCAAGGAGTATGACGCGGTGCCCGCCGTGTACGCCGATGGCGCGCGGCTGGGGCAGGTCTTCCTCAACCTCCTGGTGAATGCCGCACAGGCCATCCCCGAGGGCAATCCCCAGGGGAACACGATCACCGTCCGCGTTCGGCGCGAGGCCCCCGGGCAGGTGGCCGTGGAGGTGAGCGATTCCGGCACGGGCATCGAGGCCGAGGTGCTGTCGCGCGTCTTTGACCCCTTCTTCACCACCAAGCCCGTGGGGACAGGCACGGGGCTGGGGCTCTCCATCTGCCACGGCATCATCAAGAGCCTGGGCGGCGAGATCTCCGTCCGCAGCGAGCTCGGGCGCGGCTCCACGTTCACCGTCCTGCTCCCGGCGGCCCCTTCCCTCGCTCCCTCGGACGAGACCGCGCAGGCGCCGGTGGGGAGCGGCAAGAGCCACGTCCTGGTGATCGACGACGAGCCGGGGGTTGGACGTGCGCTGGCTCGGATGATCGGCGCAAAGCACGCGGTGACGGTGGTGGAGAGTGGACAGGCGGGCCTCGAGCGGCTGCTCTCCGGCCAGCCTTTTGATGCCGTCTTCTGCGATCTCATGATGCCGGATCTCTCGGGCATGGACCTCTACGAGCGGATGCGCGAGCTGAAGCCCGGCCTCGCCGCGCGCTTCGTCTTCATGACGGGAGGCGCCTTCACGCCCCGTGCGCGCCAGTTCCTGGAGACGGTCCCCAACGGCTGGCTGGAGAAGCCCTTCGACGCGCAGCAGCTGTTCCGGCTGCTGGGCCAGGTCCTCCGAGAGCACCGTGCGTCGCCCGACCCGGTGAGCCCGACCCGATGAGCCCGGCCCGGTGAGCTGCGGGAGTGAGGCGGGCACCTCCCAGGCCGGTTATCATCCCCCTCCACGCGAGGCACGATGAACTTCCCGAGGGAGCTGGTCGAGGCAGTCCGCAAGTACCAGGTCATTCCATTCGTAGGCGCAGGCATCAGCATGGGGGTGAAGCGGGGGATGTTCCCCTCGTGGATCCAGCTCCTGGAGGGGCTCGCCGAGCGGATGAGTGATGAGTCCATCCCCGATGCCGCCATCGCCGAGGTGCGGCAGCGCATCGCCCAGGGTGACTTCCTCACCTCTGCCGAGCTGGCCTTCAAGGAGCTGGGGGCCTACCGCTTCAACCGCTTCCTGCGGGAGCGGCTTCGGGTGCGCCAGCCGCCGGACGCGGACCTCTCCGTCATCCGGGCCCTGTGGGAGCTGCGCCCGCCGGTGGTGCTCACGCCCAACTACGACGACGTGCTGCTGTGGGGCCGCGAGGACGCCGAGTCCGTCTCCAATGATCAGGAGGACGAGCTCAACCTCATGGATGCCGAGGCCTCCTCGGAGACGCCGCGCGTCTGGTACCTCCACGGCACCATCCACCGGCTGGCCACGCTGGTGCTCGCGGGCGCGGACTACAAGCGCCTCTATGGGGACACGGCGCAGCCCGCCAGCTACTCGCAATACACGAACGCCCTGGTCCGCCTGCGCGAGTGGATCCGCTCCAGGCCCTTCCTTTATATGGGCTTCAGCTTCAGCGACCCGTACGTGCTCAAGCAGCTGGAGCACGTCATCGGCATCACCAAGGGCCGCCACGTCCCCAGCTTCGCGCTGATGAAGAAGGGACAGCTGGATCGCGGGGCGCTGTGGCCCAAGTACAACATCCAGCTCGTCGAGTACGAGGACCATGGCCCACCGCTGGCGGCGTTCCTGCGCGGGCTGGCGCAGGCCGCGTTCGGTGGCACCAAGCTGAGTGTGCCGTCGGGGCACTCCTCCACCGTGCCGGGGCCGGGAGAGCTGCCATCCGTGTCGCGGCCCGCCCTGGAGCAGGAGTACACCCGCATCCTCCGGAGCCAGCACCGGCTGGTGCTGCTGGCCCCCGAGGACGGTGGGGCCCGGGCGCTCGCACGCCGTGTGGCGGCCCAGTATGGGGACCGCGTCACCTGGCTGGCCCCCCCGAATGTCCCTGACTGCACTGAGGCCGAGTACTGCCGCGCCCTGGCGGGAGACGACCCGGAGGCCAGCAGCGTCACGAGCTTCGATGCGCTGGTGGAGTTCCTGCGGAGGAAGGCCGCCCGCCTCGGCCGGGATCATCTCATCGTCCTGCGCTACGAGTGGGGGCCGTTCGATCACCTGACGGTGCTCGGGCGCCACCTGCGCCAGATGATGGACGAGCCGTCCGCGGTGCAGTTCCACTTCCTCATCGCTGGCGGCGAGCGCTCGGCGTGGCTGCTGCACAACATGAAGAGCTTCTCCGTCTTCAAGGATGCGCCACGCCGCGAGCTGCCAGACCTCACGGTGGACCAGGTGCAGCAGTTCCTGGAGGGGGCGGGACACAGCGGCTCGCGCTGGGCGCAGAGCGTCCACGAGGCGACGGGTGGCCACATCGGGCTGCTCAAGGAGGTGCTGAGCAGCGAGGGGGCGCTGGATGCCGACTCCGTCACCACTCGGCTCTCGCGCAGCCCTTCGCTCCGAGGCACCGTGCAGGAGTGTCTGCGCCAGGACGAGCGCAACGGGTACACGGGAGGACGGAGCTGCCAGGCGGTGCTCACGAAGCTGCTCGCCGGGCAGCACGTGGAGGAGCTGGAGCCGCTCGACCACCAGGTGGAGTACCCGGAGGTGCGGCTGTACTTCGCGGGGCTGGTGCGGAGCGACGCGGCGGGGAAGACGGTGCTGCGGTGCAAGGCCGTGGAGCTGGCCGCGCGAGAGGCCCTGGCGCGCAAGGATGTGAGGCCGTGAGCCGGTACGCCTGGGCGCTCTGCCTGGCCGGGGTGCTCATGGCCTCGGGGGCCCGCGCGGATGAGCGCGAGGTGCTCGTCCCGGAAGGAGAGCCCGAGTCCATCCTGGCAGGCGCCACCTGGTCTCTCATGGAGTCCGTCTCGTCCGTGGCCTTCAGCCCGGACGGACGCATGGTCGCCTCGGGAGGGAACGACAACATCGTCCGGCTGTGGGACGTGGCCACGGGGCGTGAGCTGCGGCGTCTCGCGAAGCACACAGAACCCGTTCGCTCCGTGGCCTTCAGCCCCAACGGGCACACCCTGGCCTCGGGCAGTGACGACAAGACGATCCGGCTGTGGGACGTGGCCACGGGGCGCGAGCTGCAGCGTCTCGTGGGACACTCGGAGTCCGTCAGCTCCGTGGCCTTCAGCCCGGACGGGCACACCCTGGCTTCAGGCAGCAGGGACACCTCTCTCAGGCTCTGGGACGTCGTCACCGGGCACACGCTCCTGCACATCACGGGACACTCCCTCTCCATCAACTCCGTGGCCTTCAGCCCGGACGGGCGCACCCTGGCGTCGGGCGGTGATGACACGGTCCGGCTGTGGGACGTGGCCACAGGAGACGAGCTCCGGACCCGCGACGGGCTCTCAGCCTCCGTCCTGTCCGTGGCCTTCAGCCCGGATGGACGCACCCTGGCCACGGGCCACCATGACAACAAGGTCCAGCTGTGGAACGTGTCCGCTCCGAATTATCTCAAGCTGCGGCTCTTCGAGGGGCACTCGGAACCTGTCCGCTCCGTGGCCTTCAGCCCGGACGGGCGCATCCTGGTCTCGGGTGGTGACGATGACACGATCCGGCTGTGGGACGTGGCCACCCATAGCGCGCTGCAACGCCTCGAGGGACACACGCTCCCTGTCTCCTCGGTGGCCTTCAGTCCGGATGGGCGAACCCTGGTCTCGGGTGGCTGGGACGCTGCGATCCGGCTCTGGGACCCCGTCACCGGGAACCTGTTGCGGAGCCTCGAAGCACACACCAGCGCCCTCTCCTCGGTGACCTACAGCCCGGACGGACGCACCCTGGCCTCAGGCAGCTGGGATGCGATGATCCGGCTCTGGGACCCCGTCACGGGGCGTCAGCTGCGGCGCCTGGAGGGGCACACGGACTCCGTGCTGTCGGTGGCCTTCAGCCCGGACGGGCGTACCCTGGCCTCGGGCAGCAGCGACGAGACGGTTCGCCTGTGGGATGTGGCGGCCCAGCGCAAGCTGCCGGA
>Ga0190275_10000788_pt1 | contig 25226 bp, 26 predicted proteins | sample Popmic550T_FD_133745 | JGI IMG/M metagenome (GOLD analysis project Ga0190275, IMG submission 133745) | Populus adjacent soil microbial communities from riparian zone of Yellowstone River, Montana, USA - 550 T | ecosystem: Environmental > Terrestrial > Soil > Riparian zone > Trees stand | place...
CGCATCACCCGTCATGCCGGGCTTGACCCGGTATCCACCTTCTTCTTGCAGCGATGGCCAGTAGAAGATGGATCCCGGATCAAGTCCGGGATGACGATTCAGGTTTAGCGCACGATGCTCTAGAAGCGGGCCGTGAAGACGTGGGCGGACATGGCGGCATCGACCGGGTCGCCGTGGCGGCGGACCAGCTCCGCCAGGGCCGCCTGGCTGGCTTCCTCGAGCCGGTCGGGCGCCCGGGCTTCGATCTCGGCGCGCAGCGGCGAGCCCTGGCAGAGGCCAGGCGCGAGCTCGCGGGCGTTGCCCCGGCTTCGCTTCGCAACCGTCTCGGCCTCCACGGAGGCGAAGCCGGCCGAGCGCAGGTCGGCCTCGATCAGGGCCTTGTCGTGATAGCCGAATGGAATTCGGTGGAGGAAGCTGGGCGGATCGCCCGGGAAGAGGGCGGCGACCGCCTCGGCCACCGCCTGCGAGGCCGGATTGGCTTCGAGCCGGTCCCAGACGTTGAAGAGGAAGGTGCCGCCCGGCCGAAGCACCCGGCGGGCCTCGCGATAGGCGGCGATCCGGTCGGGGAAGAACATCGCTCCGAACTGACAGACCACGAGGTCGAAGGCGGAATCCGGGAAGGGCAGGGACTGGGCATCGGCGGGCGCAAAGGTCACGCGCCGGGCATCGGGCTTGCGCCCGGCCACTCGAAGCATGTCGGAGTTGAGGTCGGTGGCGACGATTTCCGCGTCCGGCAAAGCGCGGGTGAGGGCGGCGGTGACGATGCCGGTGCCCGCGGCGGTTTCGAGGATTCGCCCAGGGCGAAGCGATCGGGCGCGCGCGGCAAGGTCTTCGGCATAGGGTTCGAAGAGGAAGGGCCCGAGGCAGCGGTCGTAATATTCGGGGATCGACCCGGCAAACTGAATGTCCGCGGCTTCCATGAGGCGAGCCTAAGCCGCCCCTATTCCTCTGTCGAGCGGTCGCGCCCCGGCAGCGGCAGCAGGTCGTGGCGGATGCTGACGAAGCGGGCGGCAAGGCGGATCTCGGCGAGGAAGAGCGTGAGGCCGACGATCAGCAGGCTCATCGCGATGATGAACAGGACCGCGATCGGCCGGGCGAACGGGATTTGGGCGAGGTCCGCGACGAACAGGATGGCGACCACCAGGCAGACGAACAGGGCGCTCGCCGTGCAGGCGGTGATCGCCAGGTTCACGATCCGCATCCGCCGGATGATGATCAGAAGCTCTTCGCTGGCCCGCTCCCGAGTCGCCTCGTCGAACGATTCGAAGTCGCGCTCGAGGCTCCGGCCGCGGTCGACGACCCGGGCCAGGCGCGACGCGAGGACGTTGAGCAGCCCGGCGATCCCGGCGAGCAGGAAGACCGGAGCGATCGCCAGCTGGATGAGGTGGGCGATGGTGGAGACGTGCAGGGTCGGGTCCATGGCCGGGCCTCACGCCCGCGGGCGGCAAGTGTCAAGATATCCGAAAGCGCTTCCCTCTCCCTCCCCGCCGCCGCTATGGCGCGCCGACCATGGCTTCCCGCTCCACCCGCTCGAAATCCCGCTCCGCCGCCCGGCTCGCCGCCGTCCAGGCGCTGTACCAGCGCGAGATGGAGCAGACTCCGGTGCCCAGGCTGCTCCACGAATTCCACCACCATCGCCTCGGAGCGACGATCGAAGGCGTCGAATATGCCGATGCCGAGGTCGATTTCTTCGACGATCTGGTCAGCGGGGTCGCCGCCCGCGAGGCGGAGCTCGATTCGGCGATCGCCGCCCGGCTGACCCCGGACTGGCCGCTGAACCGTCTCGACCGGCCGATGCGCCAGATATTGCGCGCCGGCGCCTACGAGCTGGCGGCGCGGATCGACGTTCCGACCGGAAGCGTGATCTCCGAATATGTCGACGTGACCAAGGCTTTCTACGGCCAGAAGGAAGCCGGCTTCGTCAACGGCATCCTCGACGCCGTCGCGAAGGACGTAAGGAAATAGTTTGCCTCCCCATCGCCAGATGGGGAGGGGGACCATGCGAAGCATGGTGGAGGGGTAGCGGGCGCAGGCCTGCTCAAGATTACCCCTCTACCACCCTTCGGGTGGTCCCCCTCCCCACCGCTTCGCGGTAGGGAGGCAAGGTGAGCGAATCGGCCTTCATAGAAATGCTCCGCGCGCTGGCGAACCACCCCGCCGCCCGAGGCCTCGCCGACGACGCCGCCGTCCTCGACATCGGCGGCCGCAACCTCGTCCTCACCCACGACATGCTGGTCGAGGGCGTCCACTATCTCGCCGACGACCCGCCCGGCGACGTCGCCTGGAAGCTTCTCGCCGTCAATCTCTCCGATCTCGCCGCCAAGGGCGCCCGGCCGCTCGGAATCCTGCTCGGCTACAGCCTCGGCGAGGACGAGTGGGACGAAGCGTTCGTCGCCGGCTTGGGCATTGCCCTGCGCGCTTTCGATTTGCCGCTGCTTGGCGGTGACACTGTTAGAGGCGCCGGGCCTCGCACCTTGGCGCTGACCGCGATCGGCGAGACGAGCGGGCCGGTGCCGTCGCGGACCGGCGGGGCGGCAGGCGACCATCTCTGGGTCAGTGGAACGATCGGGGACTCCGGGGCCGGCCTGCGCGGCCTCCAGGGCGAGATCGCGAGCGACCCGGCGCTGACCGAGCGCTATCGCAACCCGCGGCCGAGGCTCGAGGCGGGGGAGAGGCTGGCGCCGCTGGTCGGCGCGATGATGGACGTCTCGGACGGGCTTCTGATCGACGCCTCGCGTCTCGCCGAAGCCAGCGGCGTCGCGGTTTCGATCAACCTGTCGTCGGTGCCGCTCTCCGAGGCATTTCTGGCCCTGCTCGGCGACGGCCGGGAGGCTCGGCTGGCGGCGGCGACGGCGGGCGACGATTACGAATTGCTGTTCGCCGCCGACCCGAACCGCGCGGCGGAAATCCTGGCGCTGCAGGACGAGCTCGGCCTTCCCTTGTGCCGGATCGGCACTTTCACCGAGGGGGCCGGACTCATCGTGACGGACGGCGGCAAGGCGCTGTCTCTGCCGACTCGGCTCGGTTGGGAACATCGCTGAAGCACCACGTTGAATAACTGTCCTGTTCTACCTACGTTCCTATAGAAGGGGGAGCGCTTAATGCCCTTTATTTCGCCGTGCTTGGACCCAATGGTCGTGGAGCATCGACGCTCGCCTGGAGACAAGGAGTCTTCCGCCCCACAGGCGGGTCTTTTGTGTCTTTGAGGCTTGCGGTGGCGGGTCGCTCGGCGCGAAAAAAAAGTGATCCCGTGTGCAACTCGTCCAACTTGTCCACTTCGGCCAGCTTTCCCGCAGGCGGGGCAACCGAAGTGAGGCAGACGGTTGAATCCCGCGCCCAAGCCCCCTAAAGGGCGCGGCACATCCGGGCGCGTCCGCGCCGGGGCCGTTGCCCTGCCCGGCTCAGCATCAAAGGGGAAGGAATCTTCAAATGGAAGTCGTGCTCATTGCCATAGCCTGCGGAGTGGTCGCAGTGCTCTACGGCATTCTCACCAGCCTCCAGGTGCTGAAATCCCCGGCCGGCAATGAGCGCATGGTCGCGGTCGCCTCCGCCATCCAGGAGGGCGCCAACGCCTATCTCCGCCGCCAGTACACCACGATCGCCGTCGTCGGAGTCGTCGTCGCGGCCCTGGTCTTCTTCCTCCTCGGTCCGATCGAGGCCGGCGGCTTCGCTATCGGCGCCCTGCTCTCGGGCGCCGCCGGCTTCATCGGAATGAACATCTCGGTCCGCGCCAACGTGCGCACCGCCGAGGCCGCCCGAACCAGCCTCCAGCGCGGCCTCACCGTCGCCTTCCGGGCGGGCGCGATCACCGGAATGCTGGTCGCGGGCCTCGCCTTGCTCGCGATCGCGGTCTTCTTCTACATCCTGATCGGCCCGATGGGCTACACTCCGAACGACCGCCAGGTCGTCGACGCCCTCGTCGCTTTGGCCTTCGGCGCTTCGCTCATCTCCATCTTCGCCCGCCTCGGCGGCGGCATCTTCACCAAGGCCGCCGACGTCGGCGCCGACCTGGTCGGCAAGGTCGAGGCCGGAATTCCCGAGGACGATCCCCGCAACCCGGCGGTGATCGCCGACAATGTCGGCGACAATGTCGGCGATTGCGCCGGAATGGCCGCCGATCTGTTCGAGACCTATGTCGTCACCGTCGGCGCGACCATGGTGCTCATCGCCCTCCTCGTGAACGCCGGCGCCGAGCAGATGCTGGCCCTGATGAGCCTTCCGCTGATCATCGGCGGCGTGTGCATCATCACCTCGATCATCGGCACCTATCTCGTCCGCCTGGGCGCCAAGCAGTCGATCATGGGCGCCCTCTACAAAGGGTTCTGGACGACCGCCGCGCTTTCGATCCCCGCCATCTTCTACGTGATGTGGCAGACTCTCGGCGGCGACATGAACGCGGTCATCGGCGGCGCCGCCGAAGCGGCGGGCAGCGATGTCGCGGCCGACGTGGCGCGGACCGCGGTCAGCGACGGCTTCACCGGCATGGACCTCTTCTGGTGCTCGCTGGTCGGCCTCGGCGTGACCGGGCTCATCGTCTGGATCACCGAATATTATACCGGCACCAACTATCGCCCGGTCCGTTCGATCGCCAAGGCCTCGCAGACCGGCCATGGCACCAACGTCATCCAGGGCCTGGCGATCAGCCTGGAATCGACGGCGCTTCCGACCCTCGTCATCTGCGTCGGGATCATCGTCTCCTACCAGCTGGCGGGCCTGATCGGGATCGCCTTCGCGGCGACCGCCATGCTCGCGCTCGCCGGAATGGTCGTCGCCCTCGACGCCTACGGCCCGGTCACCGACAATGCCGGCGGAATTGCCGAGATGGCCGGGATGGAGGAGGACGTGCGTACCCGCACCGACGCCCTCGACGCGGTCGGCAACACCACCAAGGCGGTCACCAAGGGCTATGCGATCGGTTCGGCCGCCCTCGGCGCGCTGGTCCTGTTCGGCGCCTATACGACGGATCTGGAGCATTATGCCGCGGAGCTCGGCATCGGCGCGGGCGGAATCGATTTCTCACTGTCCAACCCGTACGTCGTCGTCGGCCTGCTGCTCGGCGCCCTCCTCCCCTATCTGTTCGGGGCGATGGGGATGACCGCGGTCGGCCGGGCCGCCGGCAACGTCGTCCTCGACGTCCGCGAGCAGTTCCGCTCCAACCCCGGCATCATGGACGGCACCTCGAGGCCCAATTACGCCCGAACCGTCGATCTCGTCACCAAGGCCGCGATCAAGGAGATGATCGTCCCGTCGCTGCTTCCGGTGCTGGCCCCGATCGTCGTCTATTTCGTCATCGCCCAGATCGCCGGCAAGGAGCAGGGCTTCGCCGCCCTCGGCGCGCTTCTGCTGGGCGTGATCGTCTCCGGCCTGTTCGTCGCCATCTCGATGACCTCGGGCGGCGGCGCCTGGGACAATGCCAAGAAATATATCGAGGACGGCAATTACGGCGGCAAGGGCTCGGAAGCCCACAAGGCCGCCGTCACCGGCGACACGGTCGGCGATCCCTACAAGGACACGGCCGGCCCGGCGGTCAACCCGATGATCAAGATCACCAACATCGTCGCTTTGCTTCTGCTCGCGGCGCTGGCGGGCGGCGGCGCCTGATCGGCACTTTCCCGACGGGATGAAGAAGCCCCGCCCGGAGCGATCCGGGCGGGGTTTTTCATGGCACAGGCCGTCACCCTGAACTTGTTTCAGGGTCCAGTTCTCCGCCCTTAAGGCGGTTCGACGCTGGATGCTGAAACGAGTTCAGCATGACGAACGGGGGGATCCGCTCACCTGTCCGGATGCGGACGCCGGCACGTTCGATAGCGTCCGCCAAAACTCGGTGAAAATTCCCAATAGTTGAAATCGCTGATCGACCGCGTGCCTGCGCAGAAGTGAATAAACGGCGGATTTCCGCCATTTCTTTCGTTTGGCACGGTCTCTGCAATATCTCTGGCATGGCCGGCGGATCATCCGGACGGCCGGTTCAGGGAGACACAAAATGACTTTCAACCTCAACAGCCTGCAGCACATCGCGGTTTCGGCCATCGGCGCCATCTTCGCCGCGACCCTGTTCATCTCCGCCGCCGTCGGCCCGGCCGCTCAGATCATCTGAGCGTCCGGCCCGCGGCAAAGAGTTGACCTCGAACACGAAAAGGAAAGGCGCCATGAACGGTCCTTTCACCCTCGACAAAGCCAATGGCAAAATGATGGGCGTCTGCGCCGGCCTCGCCGACGCGACGGGAGCCGACGCGACGCTCATCCGCCTGGCGGCCGTGCTCAGCCTCTTCGTTCTGGGGCCGGTCGCGATCCTTCTCTACCTCGTCGCCGGCTGCGTCGCGCCCGAGCGCGCCTGACCCGTCATCCCAGGACAAGAAGGCACGGCGGACCTCAACGAGGCCCCGGCTTTCGCCGGGATGACGATCAATCCGCGACGGCTCGGGACGCCCGGATCGCGGCCAGACGCTCGGAATGGCGGGCGTCGATCTCGGCCAGCCGCCCAAGCACAGCTTCCATCTCCTTCGGCCCGGCGAAGTCGCCGCGCGGCAATTCGGCCATCAAGGGCGCGCCGCACTTCATGCAGCCGTCATCCCCCGCGAACGAATAATGGCCGCAGCGCCGGCACAGCAGGATCTCGCCATCCGGATTTTTCGGCTGTTTCGAGGCCGGATAGGCGCTCTCCGGCAGCTCCACGCCGTCCAGGGTCTCCAGCGCCAGCCGCCACAATCCCTGGTCGAACGGCTCGCCCGGCGCCGGCGAGACCTGCTCGAAGCGCTCGCGAAGCCCCGCCTCGCGAAGGGTTCGGGCGCGATGGTCGCACATCGGATTGTTGCCGGGCACGCCGAGGATCGAACCCGCCGTCCAGGTGCAGCCCGATTTGCACACCGATCTGTAATAGCAGGTCCCGCAAAAGCCCCAGGCCGGCCGCTCGACATTGGGACGGACCGAGGCCTGCATGGCCAGCCATATCTCGGTGAGCGAGCCATGGTCGCGGACGTTGCCGCCGCCATATTCCCCCTTGTGGAGCGACGGGCAGCCCTTGACCACGCCGTCGGCCTCGATCGCCATCCCGCTTTCGGCGGCGCCGCAGCCGTCCCAATAAGCCGGCTCGTCGGTCATCGTCCGCCAGAGATGCTCATAGGGGCCGAAATAGCCGATATTGTTACCCGAGAAGAGGCGGAAGCCTGCCTTTCGGCCACGCTCGAACAATCGGGCCAGCGTGTCGTAGGTTTCCGGTATCTGCCAGGGCTGGAGGATCAGATCGACCTGCTCGGCGGCGTTGCCGGCCGGGACGGTAAGCTGGATCTGCCACATTCGGGCGCCGGCGGCATAGATATGCTCGAACGTCTCCTCGAGCACCGGCGCCGACAGCCGGTTGATCTGGGTGTTGCAGCCCGGAGTGAGCCCGGCGCGGGCGAATTCCTCGATCGCGATCAGCGCTTGGCGGAAGCTTCCCGGTACGCCGCGCAGACGATCGTGCACCGCCTCGTTTCCGTCGACCGAAACCCCGGCCGAGGAGAGGCCGGCGTCGACCGCGGCCTCGATCTTGGCGCGAGTCAGCGCCCGCCCCCCGGTCTGGAGCCCGCATTTGATCCCGGATTCGGCGACGGCGCGGATGATGTCGAGCCAGTCGCGGCGCAGATAGGCCTCGCCGCCGATCAGGCTTATCTCCCGGGTACCGAGCTCGGCCAGCTCCGCGACGATCGAGCGTATCTCGTCGGTCGTGAGCTCGTCGCTGCGCGGACGGCCGGCGCGGGAGCCGCAATGGGCGCATCGCAGATTGCAGGCGAGCGTCAGCTCCCAGACGACATGGACGGGATGGCGGAGCCGGCGGTCCGCCTCGGAGCGGATTCTCACCGGCTCCGTGCGCGTCCCCCCGGCATCCGCCATGACGTCAGTATCCGCCGCCGCGGCGCTGGATCTCGGCGTCGAGGCGTTCGAGCGCCGCTCTCAGGTCGCCCTGCGCCGCGAGCACCTCGCGGGCGTGATCGCGGTGGGCGATCAGCTCCTCGACGCTCGTGTTCGGATCGCTGAGCGCGTCGGATATCGCGACTCCATAAGGGGGAACCGGCCCCCTCGCTGCTTCTGCCATGAGCTTGTCCTCCCGATGATTATCCGCGACGGGCGATCTCGCCCTCGAGCCGCTCCAGCGAGCCGGCAAGATCGCCCTGCTCCTCGAGCTGGCGGCGGCCCTGGTCGCGAAGCTCGGTGAGCCGCTCCAGCGTCGTCTGGGGGTCGGAGATCGCGTCGTGGATGACGACCCCGTAAAGCGGAACGACTCCGCCGCCAGGCTTGCCATAGCCGCCGCTCCGCGACTGGATTTCGGCTTCAAGCTTTTCGAGGGCGCCGGCAAGATCCCCGGTCTCCTCGAGCTCGCGGCGACCCTGGTCGCGGAGCGCGGTCAGATTTTCGAGCGTCGAATTCGGATCCTGGAGCGCGTCGCTGATCGCCACGCCATAGGGCCTCACCTGCCCACCTGTCGGAGTCGCCATGGAAGTCCTCCCTTGCTGATGGCCCATGATAAGCCCGTCAAATCGGGGGAGTCGATTGGATGCTACCGAAACGGTTCAAATTCTCGGCGGCCAGGCGAGGCACGCCCGACCGCTTGTACCGAACGTCCCCGCCCGGCCGCTCGCCGTGTCTTTCCTCAGCCTCATTTCGGCTCAGGCACGACCGGGAGAGGGTGACGGCGACGCCAAATCCGGTTACCCCCCGCAGCGGGAGGAAGTGAGCGATGGAAGGTCTCGAACTGGGAACGGTTGTCCTGGTGTCGTCGCTCGTGCTGGGGGCGCTGGCCCTTCCGATAACCGCCGTCGCGATCCACCAGCGCCGACGGCGGGCTTTCGAGCGCCGGGCCAGTGCCCGCCGCAAGGAAAAGATCCACCTTTAAACCGGCTCGCGCGGCCCTTCCGGCCGGCGGAGAGCGGCGAAAAATTGCCGCCGGAAAATTTTTTTGCCGCCGATGAAGCTTCGTTTCACCGCCGCTTCCGAACGCCTCGTCGCCGCAGATTTCCGCGCTTTTCGGGGCCTCCGCCAAGGGTCAGGGCACCGCCGGCGCGGCTCCGTTCATCTTAAAGCCATGAAACTCTTCAGACTCATCGGTCGTTAGGGCCGCAAGTGAGTGGAAAGGGAGCCAAAGTAATGGCGACGAGTATCCTTGAGGCCCGTGGCGGCTGCATCATCCCGCAGGCGGACCAGCGTGGCTATCATATCGTCTATCGTGAGCATGAGACGAACTACTGCCCCGGTTGCGGCCGGACGCATTGGTATATCGGCCGGTCGATGGCGGAGTGCGCTTTCTGCACGACGGCCCTGCCGCTCGAGAATGCGCCGATGATCGCTGGCGGCGCCATCGTCCGCACCATCCGCCGACCGGTGTTCGGCGCCGACCACGCCTACGCGGCCTGAAATCCCTGGCGGCGCCTTCGCGGCGGCCGCCGTCGCGCCGGCCCCTTATCATCCCTACGCGAGGGGCCGGCGCGTAAGCTTTTCGTCATTGCGAGCAAGCGAAGCAGTCCAGCGGCCTCAGCGGCCGGCTGGATTGCTCCTCGCAATGACGCTTAAGGCGTCGCTTTCCGCACCGGCACCTGGGCGTTGCAAATGTCCACGCCCCCCGCCGGCCGCTGGAAGAAATCGCCGCCGCGATTGGCGCGGCCAGTCACATATTGGCTGAACGCCATGCTGTCCGAGCGCATCGCCTCATAAGCGGGCCGCTCGGCGGCGGGCATGTCGGCGGCGAGCCGGGCGCGGGCGATCGCGATATGCTGGGAAGGCTCCTTGTAGAAGCCCAGCGCCTCGGTGCCGCGCGGTCGGGCGGAGAGCAGGGCCATGCCCTCGACAACCCGGCCAATGACCGCGATGTTGAGGTCGAGGTGGCGGGGCGAATGGCCAATCACCGCGTAAAGCTCGCCGCCCGTGCCCGTGTCCGGCGCGAGGTCGCGGCCCACCCCGACATAGCCGTAGCAATGGGTCAGCCAGGCCCGGCCCTCCTCCGGGTCGTAGCCGACGGGCCAGCCATGGGCATGCCCGACCATCGGCGCATAGCTGTCGGGGAAGCCGAGCGGCCGCACCTGCAGGCCGGCGAGTGGACGGTGATATTCGTGCGGCGGCTGGCGGACCACTCCGGCGGGAAGCTCGGTCTTGGCATCGCCATTGCCCCATTGGGAGACGTAATTGTCCTGGACCCGGTAGATGGCGGCGTTGTTCCACCAGCCCGCTTTGGCGAAGGCGCGGACGTTAGCGATGTGGACGGGCGCGAAATCGGGTGCGAGCTCGATGAGGATCCGGCCCCCTTCCTTAAGCTCGATGACCAGGAGGTTGGACGGATCGACCGGGCGCCAGGAGTCGGCCGGGGCGTCCTGAACCACCTTGTTCGGATCGGGCGCATCGACCACCGGTGCCGGCCGCCAGAAGGAATAACGGGCATTGGCGGCCGGCTCGGGAGCAGGCTTGCCGGCGCCGGCCGCGCAGGCGGAAAGGCAGGCGGCGAGGACGGTGGCGAGTGGGGCGGCGGATAGCGGCTGGCGCATTCGTCAATCTCCGGATTGCGCGCCTAACTGACCCAAGCCCGCTCTCGGAGCAAGCCGTGTCGCGAAAGTCACAGGCGACCGCCATTCCGACTTTATTTGTAAGATCACGGAACCCCGCGACGGGGGCGTCGATTTGACACAGGTTAGGCACCGGCCGGCTGGGTCTGGCGGAGGGGCGGAAGAGATTGATGACCGATATTGGCGCCGTCACCGGCCTGCACACCGCCTTTGCCTCTCTCGACCCCGAGCCCCTGCTTGCCGCCCCGCCGGCGCTGATCGAGTTCCTGCCGCTCGCCATCTACGCCTGCGACGCCTCGGGGCGGATTTGCTGGTCTAACGCCAAGGCCGCGGAACTGTGGGGCCGCCCGCCCGCCATCGGCGAGAAGGTCGAGCAGTCCGGCGCAGGCTATCGCATATACGGCCTCGACGGCGTCCTGATCGCGGATGGCGAGACTCCGCTGGCCTGCGCGCTTCGTACCGGCGAGAGCGTCGAAGGCCGACGGCTGCTCATCGAGCGTCCGGACGGCAGCCGGATCACCGCGATGGTCCACATCACCGCCTTGATGGATTCGGGCCGGAACATCGTCGGAGCGATCAACTGCTTCCACGACGTCACCGAGCAATTGCGCGAGGACCGGGCCGCGCGCGCGAGCGAACGCCAGCTTCGCGAGATACTCGATGCCCTGCCGGTCGCGCTCTACACGACCGACGGCGAGGGCCGGATCACTTATTATAACGAAGCGTCGGTCGACATGTCGGGCCGCCGGCCCGCGCTCGGCGACGACAAATGGTGCGTGACCTGGAAGCTGTTCCACCCGGACGGCACGCCGCTCGCGCATGACGAATGCCCGATGGCGGTCGCGCTCCGCGAGCAGAGTCCGGTGCGCGGCGCCGAGGCGGTGGCGGAACGGCCGGACGGCAGCCGGGTGCCCTTCATCCCCTATCCGACCCCGTTGTTCGACCCGGCCGGCGAGATGGTGGGTGCGGTCAACGTGCTGGTCGACATCGGCCACCGCAAGGAAGCCGAGTCCCAGCAGCGGCTGCTCTTCGCCGAGCTCAACCACCGCATCAAGAACAACATGCAGATGCTCTACGCTCTGCTCGCGGCGGCGCGGCGCGAGACCGGCAGCGAGGATGCGCGCTCGGCGCTCGACGAGGCGTCGCGGCGGGTCGCGGCGATGGCGGCCGCCCAGACCGCCCTCTACCAGTCCGACAATCTCAGCCGCTTCGACAGCGCCGCCTTCATGACCTCGGTCTGCGCGGTGGCGACGGGCGCCTGCGGCGACACGATTCGCCTGGATCTTCATTGCGACGCCGGCAAACTCGCCAACGACACGGCGGTGCCGCTCGCCTTGATCCTCAACGAGCTCGTCACCAACGCCGCCAAATATGGCGCCGACGCGCGGGGACGCGGAACGATCAGGGTGGCGCTGACCGAGGCGGAAGGGCGCTTCCTCCTCACCGTCGAGGATGACGGGCCGGGATTCGATCTGTGCGAGGTCCGCCGCAAATCGTCCGGCCTCGGCCTGGTCGCCGGCCTGGCGCGCCAGATCGGCGGCCGCTTCCGAGTCGAGCGGCAAAGCGGCGCGCGCTGCGTGCTGGAATTTTCCGGCCCGCCCGGCGCTTCCTCGTAACCGGGTCATGTTCTCAGGTCGTCCGACGAGCGCCGAAGCCATGTTGATCGAAGGTGGGGACGAGGGCGGCGCGGGTTACGGCGCTTCCGACGAATCCTCCGATGCCGAGGCGAGCCCCGCGGCCGCGCCGGGCCCGTGCATCCTGCTCGTCGAGGACGATTTCCTGGTCGGGATGGAGATGGAGACCGGGCTCGCGGAGGCGGGCTACGAGGTAGCCGGGATCGCCGCCACCGCCGAGGAAGCGGTCGAGCTGGCGGCGCGGCGCCGCCCCGCCCTGGTGGTCATGGACATCCGCCTCGCCGGCGACCGCGACGGTGTCGATGCCGCGCTGGAGATTTTCCGGACGCTCGGCATAAGGTCGATCTTCGCCTCCGCCCATGGCGACGCCCAGGTCCGGGCCCGCGCCGCGGCGGCGAAGCCGCTCGCCTGGGTGGCCAAGCCCTATCGGGTCGAGACCCTGCTGAAAGCGGTCGAGGAGGCTTTGCGGGGGATGTGATCCTCCCTGCCGCGAAGCAGCGGGGGGGGCCATGCGAAGCCTGGTGGAGGAGTAACGGCCCCGGGGTCGGAAGGGGTTACACGCGAACCGCTCAGGTCGCGGCACCTGCCCCTCCACCGCCCTTCGGGTGGTCCCCTCCCCATGCTTCGCCCGGGGAGGACGAAGTCAGGCCATCCCCGGCGGTGCCGGATCGCTCGCCGCCGCACCCCGGCAGAGGACGCGCATCCGGTCAAGATGCTGCTCGGCGAGCTGCAGGTGGCAGCGGGCGGCGTGGACATCGGCGCAATGGCGCGCCTGATCGAGTTCGGCGAGCGCGCGACTGGAATGGTAGCTGATTTCTTCGTCCATGGTCTCATCATGATCCGGGCACGGCCGGTCGTCCTTGACCTCGATCAAGCGCAGTTAAATTTATGATTAACTTAGGTTTTATTAGTCCACCAGCTTCAGCAACGGCTCTTCGGCGGCGTCGCTGAGCGCCTTCATCCGTCCCAGATGGAGCTCGGACAAAGCGAGATGGGCGATCGCCGCCTCGGGCGACGAAGCGCTGCGGGCGCGATCGAGCTCCTCGAACGCGCGGTCGACATGGTGGCTGATGCGATCATGGCGAGACATTTCGACCGTTCCCCCGACTCGGGGTGGTACTCTACAGCGATTCGAATTTTACTTATTGGGTTCGCGGCCGCAACTACATGGATCAGGTCCTCGTCATCCCGGACTTGATCCGGGACCCATGCACACGGTCCGAATCGGGCTCGCGAAGACGGTGTTCATGGTTCCCGGCGTTCGCCGGAATGACGGGCGAGTCAGGCAGGCTCGCCGCCGCCGTTCATCGCATCGTGGTGAAGGTAGCGTTCGTTGAAGTCGCCCGCCTGACGCATCCGCCCCCAATCCTCGATCGTGATCGAACGACGGTCGCGGCGGATCAGGCCCTCCTCGCCGAGCTGCTTGAGAACCCGGTTGACGTGGACCGAGGTCAGGCCGACCGCGTCGGCGAGCTGCTCCTGGGTCATGGGCAGCTCGTAATGGTGGTTGCTGGCCAGTCCCGCCGCCTCGAGCCGGAGCGAGAATTCGCAGAGCAGGTGAGCGACCCGGGCGCGGCTGTCGCGGCGGCCGACGTTGACCACCCATTCGCGGAAGATGGACGCGTCGATCAGGGTGTCGATCCACAAGGTCCGGGCGATCGCCGGTCGGGTCAGCGCCAGCTCCTGAACCGCGTTGGCGGGGATCAGGGCGACCTCGGCCTCGGTCAGCAACTGGACGCTGTGATCGGCGATGCCCAACAGGCTGTTCTGAAGGTCGACGAATTCGGCGGCGACATGAAAGGAGATGATCTGACGGCCGCCTTCGCCGGTAATCTTGTAGCGGTAGGCGAAACCGGAGAGGAGCAGGCAGCAATTGTCGGCCGGGTCGCCGTCGCGGATAATGTGGGCACCCGCCGCGAGCCTCTTCGCATTGTACGGCAGCGACAGCAGGGCTCGGCGGTCTTCCTCGCCGAGCGGGGAGCGGCGCTCCAGGCGGCGCACCAGCTTTTCGAATGTCGGATGCAGGTCCGGCACGGTCATTCCTCGCCCATAACGAGCATCGCCGCCGCAGGTTTCACGCGATTGCCCCTAGAACGAGTTGCATAGGCATCGCCTGAATCGGGCGTCTCTTAACCAGATTAAGTTCGTAATTTTATCTGGATTTTCCGACGCTTGAGCGCAGGCGCGAGGACTGGGAGAGGCTGTCTCAGAGCGCGGAATGCAGCTTGGCGGGGCCGCCTGCTTCCATGTGGAGGTAGCGGGCGTTGAAATCGCCGATCTCCTGCAGCCGGTCCCATTCGAGGATCCGCACGGCGCGCTTGTCGCGGCTGATCAGACCCAGGCGGCCGAGCTCTTTAAGGACTCGGTTGACGTGGACCGGGGTCAGGCCGGTGCAGTCCGCGATCTGCTCCTGGGTCATCGGCAGCTCGTAGCAGCCATTCCGCACCAGGCCCGCCTCGTCGAGACGGAGGGCGATCTCGCAAAGCAGGTGGGAGAGCCGGCTGATCGAATCGCGACGGCCGACGTTGACGATCCATTCGCGGAAGATGGCGGCGTCGACCAGGGTGTCGATCCACATCCCCTGGCCGACCCGCGGGCGGTCCTCGGCAAGCCGGCGCAAGGCCGCAACCGGCACCATCGCCACCTCGCAACGGGTGAGCGCCTGGAGATTATGGTCGGCAACGCCGAGCAGGCTGTTCTGGAGGTCGAGGAACTCGCCGGGCATGTGGACGGCCATGATCTGGCGCTGGCCGTCGCCGGTGACCTTGTGGCGGTAGGCGAAGCCGGTGAGCAGCAGGATGCAGGATTCGACGCGCTCGCCTTCGCGCACCATGTAGGACGCCGGCTCCACCGTCCGATGTTGTACGGGGAGCGCCAGGAAGGCCGCGCGATCCTCCGAGTCCAGCCGCACACGCATTTCAAGCCTGCGCAGGATGCGATGGAGAGAAGGCAGAGGGGCAGTCATATCACGCTCTTCGCGGCGAAGGGCGGGAGCGTGTCGAGTCTCTCAGCCACCGGCGCCCCAGAGCCGAGCCGGTGATGGACCCCGTTTAACATAGAATCGAGCAGGAGTATTGGCGAAAGATAACAAAGCGGACCTACCATGGGTTATGCGCGGCTCGGGCGATTTTGCGGTCCGCCTTCGCCGGCGCCGTGGCGACGAAATGACAAGCCGAGAGTTTCAATTTCGACCGTCACCGCACTTCGAACTCCGCAAAGCGCAGGATGTGGGCGTTCCCGGGGCTGATGAAATAGAGGCGGTAGTAAGACATGGCTGCTCCAGTGCGGTTATCTTGGCCAAACAAGCAAGAATTGCACCGCAACTCCACTGGCGCAGCCCGCCCGAGCAAACTATCCCTCTGTTCCTACTGCATTTCGAGGGGAGAAGGTTATGCGCTTCGTGGCGATGAAAGCGGCCCTGCTCGCCGTGACGGCGACGGCGGCCATGGCGGGAACGGGCGCGGCGCTGTCGGCGGCGCCGGCCGCGAGCGCCATCGAGGTGCCGCCGCTCCAGTATAAGGAGCGCAAGCTCGCCAACGGGCTTCGGGTCATCTCGATGCGCGACACCAGCACCGCCAACGTCTCGGTGTCGGTCTGGTACGAGGTCGGCTCCAAGCACGACCCGGAGGGCCGCTCGGGCTTCGCCCATCTGTTCGAGCACATCTTGTCGCGCAAGACCCGCAATATGCCCTACAACATGATCAACCGGCTGGTCGAGGACGTCGGCGGCGACCGCAACGCAAGCACCGCTTCGGACCGGACCAATTATTATGAGAGCGTCCCGGCGCGCTATCTCGAGACGATGCTGTGGACCCATGCCGAGCGAATGGCCCGGCCGGTCATCGATCCGCAGGTCTTCGAAACCGAGCGCAACGTCGTCAAGGAGGAGTTCCGCCAGGGGGTGCTCACGCCGCCCTACGGCCGCCTCCGGCTGCTGCTCACCGACAATGCCTGGGACATCTCGCCCCATCGCCGGCCGACGATCGGAAGCATCGAGCAACTCGACGCCGCCACCGTCGAGGACGCCCGCGCCTTCCACGAGGCCTATTACGGGCCGGATACGGCGACCCTCATTGTCTCGGGCAATTTCGACCAGAAGCAGCTGGATGGCTGGGTCGACAAATATCTCGGCCCGATCCCGGCGCGGGCCAATCGTATTCCGATCGCCATCGCCGCGCGCGAGCCGCGCCGCACCCGGCCGCGCAGCGCGACCATGTATGCACCCAACGTGCCCTTGCCCGTCATCGGCTCGGTCTGGCGAATCCCCGGAATGGCGCATCGCGACATGGCGGCCATCGAGGTGCTCGACGGGATCCTCACCACCGGCGAGAGCTCGCGGCTCTACAAGAGCCTGGTCCGTGACAAGAGGATCGCCACCGAGGCGGGCGCGCAGCTCGCCCCGTTCGAGGAGGAGGGCTATTACGCACCGAACGTGATCCTCGCCGGCGGTCGCACGGTCGAGGAAGCGGAGGCCGCCCTGGCCGCCGAGATAGAACGCATCCGCCGCGAGCCGGTGACCGCGGCGGAGCTCGCCGAGGCGAAGAACGAATTGCTCGCCGACGCCCTTCGCCAGCGCGAGACGTTCAGCGGCCGCGCCTCCGGGCTCGGCGAGGTGCTGGTGCGCTCGGGCGATCCAAGGCAGTGGGACAAGGTGATCGCGGCCTATCAGCGCGTGACCGCCGCCGACGTCCAGCGCGTGGCCCGAACCTATCTGACGCCCGCCTCCCGAGTGGATTTGCGCTACCTCAACGAAAGCGCCCGGCCGGCGGGCCAGGCCGACGCCTGGACCAACCCGGCGGCGATGCCGCGCTTCAAGTCGGCGCCGCCGGCCACCCGCCCCCCCAACGAGCTCGCCGCCGAAGGCGAGCGCGAGGCTCCGCCTGCGCCCGGACCGGCGGTGCGGGTCACTCCGCCGGCCATCTCGGAGACGAAGCTTCCGACCGGACTCACCGTCGTCACCGCGCGCAGCGGCCAGGTGCCGCTGGCGACGATGACCCTGGTCGTGAAGGGCGGCGCCTCGACCGATCCGAGCGGCAAGGCGGGCCTGGCGACGATGGCCGCGGAGCTGGCCACCAAGGGCACGGCGAGCCGGAGCGCCGAGCAGATCTCGTCCGAGCTCGAAGCGCTCGGAGCGGCCCTGAACAGCGGCGCCGGCGCCGACGGGTCCTTCCTCTCGATCACCGCCCCGGTCGCCAATCTCGAGGCGGCGGGGCGGGTCCTCGCCGATATCGCCCAGAACGCCACCTTCCCGGCCGAGGAGCTGGAGCTTCAGCGCAAGCAGGCGATCGATTCGCTCTCCATCGCGCTTCGCAATCCCGGCCAGCTCGCCGGAATGGTCGCTTTGCCTCTGGCCTATGGCAGCTCGCCTTATGGGAGCCTCGCCAACGGCACGCCCCGGTCGCTCGCGGCGATGAGCCGCGAGGATTTCGTCCAGCAGCACCGCAAATGGTGGCACCCGGGCAATAGCGCCCTCGTCATTTCGGGCGGGATCGATTCGGCGCGGGCCGACGCCCTGGCGGCGACTCTGCTCGGCGGCTGGCGGGGCGAAGGGCCGGCCCCGACCCCGCCGGCGGAGCGCGCCGGACAGGCGCAGAAGGTGCGCACCGTCGTCATCGACCTGCCCGGCGCCGGCCAGGCGGCGGTGCTCGCGGCGGTGCGCGGAATCAGCCGCGGCGATCCCCTTTATTACCAGGCCAATGCCGCCAACGCCGTGCTCGGCGGCGGCTCGAGCGGCCGCCTGTTCCAGGAGGTGCGCACCAAGCGGGCCTTGTCCTACGGCGCCTATAGCGGAATGCCCGCCCGGCTCGACTCGGGCCTTCTCACCGCGAGCGGCCAGACCAAGAACGAGTCCGCGGCCGAGGTCGCCAAGGTCTTCCTCGACGAGCTCGACCGGCTCGGCAAGCAGCCGCTCGAACGGCAGGAGGTCGCCAACCGGATCGCCTTCATCACCGGCGCCTTCAACCGCCAGGCGGAGACCAGCGGCGGCCTGGGCGGGATTCTCGCCAACCTCCTCCAGCAGGGCCTCCCCCCGTCGGAGGTCGCCCGCTTCGTGACCCGGATGGAGGCGGTGACTCCCGAAGGCGCCTCGGCGGCCGCGTCCCGGCTGGTCGGGAGCGACCGGGCCACCCTGGTGATCGTCGGCGACTCGGCGAAGTTCATCGACAAGCTTCGCGCCGTCCGCCCGGACGTCGAGGTGATCAGATTCGACGAGCTCGACCTCGACTCGCCGACGCTGCGCAAGACCGGCTGACCTTCGTTAAGGCGCCGATCATCGCTTTGCGCCTAGGCTGGCGGGCCCAAGCCAGCCTAGGGTCCGCTCATGCGCCTGTTCCTCGTCCCGCTCGCCGCCCTCGCGCTCTCGGGCTGCCTCGCCAAGGCTGCGGTCGACGTCGCGACCCTGCCGGTCAAGGTCGCCTCGGCCGGAGTCGACGCCGTCGTCACCACCCAGGCCGAAGCCGACCAGAAACGCGGCGCCCGGATCCGCCGTCAGGAAGAATGTATCGGCAAGGAGGAGCGCAAGGCCCGAAAGCAGGACCGCGAGCCCGATTACGACAAATGCGAGCCGAAGCGGGACTGAGCGTCATCCCGGCGGAAGCCGGGACCTGGTGGAGACCGCCCGAAACTTCTTGTCCCGAGGTCCCGGCTTTCGCCGGGATGACGGAGGATCAGGCGAGCATCGATCTCGCCGCTTCCACCGTCTTCTCCGGATCGCCGCGGGGCGGGATCGTCATCCCCTTCTGGACCGCCGGCCGCTCCCCGATCGCCGCCAGCCAGCGCTGCAGGTGATCGAGGCCGTCGACCGGCACGCCCGGCCATTCGTGGGTCCGCACCCAGGCGAAATTGGCGATGTCGGCGATCGAATAATCGCCGGCCAGCCATTCGTTATCGGCGAGATGGCCATCGAGCACCTCGAACAGCCGCCGGCTCTCGCGCCGGTAGCGGTCGATGACGCTCGGCAGCTCTTCGGGGAAATAGCGGGTGAAGACATTGGCCTGGCCCATCATCGGGCCCACTCCCCCCATCTGGAACATCAGCCATTGCATGACCCGGCTCCGGCCCTTCGCGTCGGCCGGAATCAGCCGGCCCGTCTTCTCGGCAAGATAGACCATGATCGCGCCCGATTCGAAGACCGCGAAATCCCCTTCCCCGCGGTCGACGATGGCGGGGATCCGCCCATTGGGGTTGATCGCGGTGAACCAGGGCTCCTTCTGGGCGCCCGACCGCAGGTCCAGGACATGGACCTCGTAGGGCAGGCCCAGCTCCTCGAGCAGGATCGAGACCTTCCAGCCATTGGGCGTGGCGGCGGTGTAGAGATCGATCATCTGGCGCTCCCGTCATGTCGGACTTGATCCGCATTCATGAACACGGACATGTCCGTAGCCGCGAGGTCGGTGCTCCGGGACACCGGATCAAGCCCGCGCAGCGGCAACCTTATTCCTTTTCTACGTTGTGCCTTCGTGCCTTCTCTCAAAAAAGGGTCAGGCACCTCGTTTTGAAGGGAGGGCGCGCGATGCATCGTGTCGGCCCCCGCCTTGCACTCGGTCGAACGGTATCGCCTGCAGGTCCGGTGCCTCAAAACCCTGATTCAATGGAAGGCGCAAAGGCACAACGTAGAAAGGAATTTCCGCTTCGCGGTGAGGTCTGGAATTCGGTGTCAGACACCGAATTAATCGCGGGATGGCGGGGGTGGTTACAGAGTGCGCAGCGCCCGCGCCGGCCGCGCCGCCAGCGCCGGCAGGGAGCCGAGCAGCCCGAGCACCAGCGTCCCCACCGCGCCCAGTGTCAGCGTGGCCGCGACCGTGGCCCAGTCGGGCGCCCAGTCGAGCTCGAAGATCTTCACCACCACCCACCAGCCCGCCGCGCTGCCGAGAGAGAGGGCGACGAGGCTGACGACGAGCGCCAGAGCGGCGAATTCGGCCGCCTGGGCAGCGAGGATCCGGCCCCTTGTCGCGCCCAGCATCTTCAGGATGACGCTGTCATAGGTGCGGGCGCGGCGGCTGGCGGCGAGCGCTCCGACCAGCACCGCAATCCCCGCGAGGATGGCGACGGAGGCGGCGGCGCGCACCGCGACCGCGAGCTGCGAGAGCATCCCGCTCACCGTCTCCACCACGTCCTTGACCCGGATCGCGGAGACGCTGGGAAAGGCGTTCGAGACGGCGCGGGCGAAGGGGCGCTCCTGCGCCTCGGGCATGGCGATCGTGGCCATGAAGCTGTGCGGGGCGCTCTCCAGAGTGCCGGGCGCGAAGACGATGACGAAGTTGAAGCCCATCGTGTCCCAGTCGATCTCGCGCAGGCTCGCGATCCGGGCCTCGATCTCGCGGCCGAGGATCGAGACGGTGAGGCTGTCGCCGACCTCGAGCCCAACCGCCCGCGCCGCCGCGACGTCGAGCGAGATCAGGGGCGGGCCGGCATAATCGGCCGGCCACCAGCGTCCGGAGACGAGACGGCTCCCTTCCGGCAGGGTCGCCGAATAAGTCAGCCCGCGGTCGCCGCGCAGGAACCAGGCCTCCGGCGGCAGCTCGGCCATGTCGGCGACCCGGCGGCCCTCGACCCCGACGACGGAGCCGCGCAGGGACGGGATGGTGACCAGATCGCCCTGAGGCGCGGCGCGGCGGGCGAGGTCTCGGAAGCGGCCAATCTCCTCGACCGGTATGTCGAGCATGAAAAAGCTGGGGGCCTTGGCGGGGATGGTGGTTCGGATCTGGCCGGCGAGGTTGCTCTCGATCACCGAAAGGGTCGTGAAAAGCGTGAGGCCGAGGCCGAGCGCCACCACCAGCCGGCCCGTCTGGGCGCCCGGGCGGTAGAGGTTGGCGAGGGCGATCCGGAAGACGGGATGCCCGGGCCGGGGCAGCCGCGAGGCGGTCCAGCGAATCAGCCCGCCGAGCAGGGTGAGGAGCAGGACTAGGCCGAGCGCCGAAGCGATGAAGCCGGCGGCGAAGGCCGGCTCGCGCGCCGTGCCGATGGCGAGGCCGGCAATGGCCGCGGCGGCGGCGAGGACGATCAGGACCACCGCCCACCCGGGCCGGCGCGAGGGCTCGAGATCGCCCCGGAAGAGCGTGGCCGCCGGCACTTTGCGGGCTCGGGCGATCGGCACCAGGGCGAAGACGGCGGCGATGAGCAGGCCGTAGCCGGCGCTGGCGAGCAGGGGCTGCCAGTAGAGCGCCAGCCGCGGCGGCACCGGCAGCGAATCGCCGGCCACAGCGACGACCGCGGCCGGCACCAGCGCACCGGCGGCGAGGCCGGCCAGGGTCGCCCCGGCGGCGACCAGGCCGACCTGGAAGAGATAGGAGAGGAAGAGCGTTCGGCTGGTGGCGCCGAGCAGCTTCAAGGTGGCGATTCCCGAGCGCTGGCCGTCGAGATAGGAGGCGACTCCGTTGCCGACGCCGATTCCGGCGACGATGAGGGCGGTGAGGCCGACCAGGGTCAGGAACTGGCCGAGCCGCTCGATGAATCGGCGCGTTCCGGGCGCTCCGTTGGTCCGGTCCTGGACCTGCCAGCCGGCGCCGCCGAAGCTTTTCCTGAGCCTTTCCGCCACCGCCTTTGGATCGGACCCGGGCCGGAGCTTCAGCCGGTAGGCGCTGGTGTAGAGGCTGCCGGGCTGGACGAGGCCGGTGGCGGCGAGGCCGGAGCGGTCGACGAGCGCGGTCGAGCCGAGCGTGAAGCCCTGCCCGACCCGGTCCGGCTCCTGGGCGATCAGTCCGGCGATCTCGAACTCGGCGGCCCCAATTCGGACGCGCTCGCCGACCCGCACCCCGAGCCGATCGGCCAGTTCCGGCCCGACCGCCACCTGCGCTCCGCGCGGCCGCTCGCCGGGCCGCATTCGAAAATTGCCGTAGAGCGGCCAGGCCTCGTCGACCCCCTTGAGCTCGACCAGAACGCTCTCGGCGCCGTCGAGCCGCGCCGCCATGGCGCGCATCCGGGTGATGCGGCTGATCCGGCCCTCGCGGGAAAAAGCGGCGAGCTCGGGCGCCGTCGCCTCCCGCTGGGAGACGGTGAGCTGGACGTCGCCGCCCAATATCTCCTGCCCGCGCTCCGCCAGCGAAGCGACGATGGCCGCGGAGAGGGAGCCGACTCCCGCCAGAGCGAGCACTCCGAGGAACAGGCAGACGGCGAGGAGGCGGAGGCCGGCGAGCCCGCCCCGAAGGTCGCGCAAGGCCAGGCGGAGGGGGAGACTCACAATTCCTCCCCTGCATTTGCAGGGGAGGGGGACCATGCGAAGCATGGTGGAGGGGCCTTCGGCGCCGGAGAACCCCTCCACCGCGTTTCGCGCGGTCCCCCTCCCCCGGAAATCCGGGGGAGGAATTTAATAGGCTCAGCCATGGGCCGAATCCCGAACGATCCGCCCGTCCTGCATCTCGAGCACCCGCCCGCAGCGCGCGGCCAGGGCCGGATCGTGGGTGATGACCAGCAGGGTCGCGCCGGTATCGCGCCGGCGCTCGAACAGCAGGTCGAGAATGGCGCTGCCGGTCGCCGCGTCCAGATTCCCCGTGGGCTCGTCCGCGAAGAGCAGGGCCGGGCGCGGAGCGGTCGCCCGGGCGATGGCGACCCGCTGCTGCTCGCCGCCCGACAATTGGGCGGGATAATGGGTGAGCCGGTGGCCGAGGCCGACCGCCTCCAGTTCGGCGCGGGCGAGGTCGAAAGCCCCTTCCCGGCTGGCAAGCTCGAGCGGAACGGCGACATTCTCGAGCGCGGTCATCGTCGGAAGCAGGTGAAAGGCCTGGAGGACGATCCCGATCCGCCCCTGGCGGGCCCGAGCGAGGTCATCCTCGCCCAAAGCCGTGAAGTCCGCCCCGGCGATGTCGATCCTGCCGCCGGTCGCCCGCTCCAGCCCCGACAATACCGCCATGAGCGAGGATTTTCCGCTGCCCGACGGCCCGAGCAAGGCAACGCTTTCGCCGCTCGCGACTTGTAGCGCGACACCGCGCAAAATCTCGACCCGGCCGGCGCCGGAGCCGAGCGCGAGCGTGACATTCGAAGAGTCGATGACGTAGGAGCCGGTCATGAAGGGGAATGAAATCCGATGGCGTTACCTTGCCCATATGGGGCGCTTCGGCGACTTGTCTACGCGCTGCTACTGATGGCCGCCTCCGCCGCGCCGGCCGCGGCGAAGGACGTCCACGTCCTCGCCTTCGGCGACAGCCTCACCGCCGGCTACGGCCTTCCCCCCGGCCAGGGCTTCGCGCCCCAGCTGGAGGAGATGCTTCGGCGCAACGGCGTGCGCGCGTTCGTCACTAATGCCGGAGTCTCGGGCAACACCGCGGCGCAGGGACGCGCCCGGCTAAAATGGACCCTGGACGGGCTCAAGGCGAAGCCGGATCTCGCCATCGTCGCTTTGGGCGCCAACGACATGCTGCGCGGCCTCCCGCCCAGGCAGACGCGCGTCGATCTCGACGCGATCGTGGCCGAGCTGAAGCGTCGGGGAATCCCGGTGCTGATCGCGGGAATGCTCGCCGCGCCCAATCTGGGCGGCCGCTACATGGCCGAATATAACCGCATCTTCCCCGACCTCGCCCGCGAGCATGATTCGGCGCTCTATCCCTTCTTCCTCGCGGGCGTGGCCGGCAATCCGGCGCTGGCGCTGCCGGACAAGGTCCATCCCAACTTCCAGGGGATTAAGAAGATGGTGTCCGGGATCACGCCGACGGTGCTGAGGGTGCTGGGGAAATAGAACGAAGCCCTTCCCTCGTCATTCCCGCGAAAGCGGGAAATCCAGTCGGGACTCGTTATGGCAGGATGCGCGGGCAAGCCGCACTGGATCCCCGCTTTCGCGGGGATGACGGTTTACCCCAAAACCATCTCGTGGCCGAAATTGAGGCCGATTCGGCCCTCGCGGGCCCAGCGGACGAAGGCGTGGATCCGGCTGCATTCGGGAAACTCGACCAGCACCGTCTCGCCGAGCCGGGGCGCGATCGCGCTTTCGATCATGGTTCCGCGCGTCGAGATATTGAGCACCGGCACCGAATGGCGCTCGCCTCGGAAATGGATGATTGCGGAGTCGATCAGGTCTTCGTGGCGAGGTTCGCAGCGGCGGTCTTCGAAGCTCAGCTCCTGATGCTGGACGCGCATCGCACTCTCCCCCGGACTTGGAGCACGATGACCGAAAAGAGTTACTGAATTCCTAAGCACCCCGGATCCAGCTAACTTGCCTTAGATAGGGCCGGATTCTGCCTAACCTGCTTTAGATGCGGCGACGGCCGAGGGAACCTTGGCCCGAAGAGGAGGGTTCGTTATTCGACCGCCACAATCGGATACCCATAGCGAATGACCGAAGACCGATGCAGGGCGTCCCCGGAGCTATGGGGGGGCGCCGAATGCACCATTATCCGTCTGAATGAAGAGTATCGAGATCAGTCCGCCGAAACCGGCCACCGGGGCCGGCGGGACGATATCGACCTGATGGCGGACCTTGGCCTGACGACGGTTCGATTCCCGATCCTGTGGGAAGGCGTCGCCCCCGACGATCCCGGCCGGCTGGACTTCGCCTGGACGGACGACCGGCTTGGCAGGCTTCGCGAGCGCGGCATCAAGGTGATCGGAGGCCTCCTCCACCACGGATCCGGCCCGAAATATACCGACCTGCTCGATCCCGATTTCCCGAAGAAGCTGGCCGATTACGCCGCCCGAGTAGCCGAACGCTATCCGTGGATCGAGATGTGGACCCCGGTCAACGAGCCGCTCACCACCGCCCGCTTCTCCGGCCTGTACGGCCATTGGTATCCACACGGCCGCGACTATCCCACCTTCCTTCGGGCGCTGGTCAACGAGTGCAAGGGAACGCTGGAGGCGATTCGGGCCATCCGCAAGATCGTGCCGCAAGCTCGGCTGCTTCAAACCGAGGATCTGGGCAAGACCTTCGCCACGACGCCTTTGTTGCACCAGGCGGCGCATGAGAACGAACGGCGCTGGCTGAGCCTCGACCTGCTCGACGGCCGGGTCGACGCGCGGCACGATTGGCATAAGAGGCTCCTTCGCGCCGGAATCACCGCCGAGGAGATCGATCTGTTCGCGGGTGGCGGGGCCCGACCGGATATGCTCGGAATCAATCATTATCTGACCAGCGAGC
>Ga0190275_10000789_pt1 | contig 25225 bp, 24 predicted proteins | sample Popmic550T_FD_133745 | JGI IMG/M metagenome (GOLD analysis project Ga0190275, IMG submission 133745) | Populus adjacent soil microbial communities from riparian zone of Yellowstone River, Montana, USA - 550 T | ecosystem: Environmental > Terrestrial > Soil > Riparian zone > Trees stand | place...
CGTAGCGGGCGACAGAACAGAAGGTCTGCGCGGGTCGTGTTCTGTCGCCCGCTACGCGGGCTCGAAACATTGCCCACGCTTGACCCGGCCTAAAGGCCGGGCCTACAGATCTTTCGCCGCCTTCGGCGGCTCCCGTAAGATCCGGTGTCGCGTTGACGTCGTCAGTTGTCTGCCATTTCTCGCCTGGACGGCACTCGCGAACCCTCAACCCGAAGCCGAGGACTGGCCGATAACTGACAACGGACAACGTTTGACGGCAACTGGACACCAGCTTCCGGGAAGCTGTACTAACAGTCCGGGCGGCACTCGGGTCACTCGACCAGGTCGCGAAGCTCCTGCACGTGCAGCGCCTTCATCGGAGACCCCGCGGTCAGCGGCCCGGTCACCGGCGTGGCCAAGCCGATCGCGGTCCGCGCCTGCTGCAGGGCGGTGCGCATCTCCGCGATGTCCTGCGCCTGAACCAGGCCTCCGGCGGCGATGGTGCGGCTGTAGGCGAATGGCACCAGCCCCGCCGCAACACGCACCGCGGCGATGGCGGTCCGGAGTTGCGTGAGGTGGACGGCGCGCACCGCGGTCTGTTGCGCGGCGAGCGGGTCGTCCGTGAAGGTGATGGTCGTCGCCAGGTCGGGCGTTCCTGTCGGCGTGACCGCCGTCGGGCCGTTGCGCGCGATCACGCGATAGAGATACGTCGTGCCGGGCGTTCTCGAGCCGTCGGTGAACTGGAGGGCGGTCGTCTGCGTGACGAGCGCGTATGGAGAGCCGTGCGAGCTGCGATAGAGGTCGTACCAGTTTGCGTTCTGCACAGGCGGCCAGAGGATCGACACTGAGGTCGTGCTCTGCGCCGTGGCGGCGACCGGGACGGAGATGCCGGAGGGGACGACCACCGAGTAGGGGACCTGCGGGGACGACGCGCCGGCGTAGGCGGCGCTTCCGTTGTAGCGCGCCAGGAGGTTGTAGGTGCCGGTCGGGAGTGCTGTCGTGGAGAGCGTCGCCACGCCGGAATTCACCGTCGCGGTTCCGAGGGGCTCGACTTGGCTGGTGCTCCAGAACGTCACCGTCCCGATGGCGGAGGCGATGCTCAGCGTCGCCGTCATGGTGACGTTCGAGCCCCGGAGCGCGGAGCCGTACGGGGAGACCGACAGCGCGACGTCCGGTGCGTTCGGAACGACCGTCAGCTCGACCGGCTGCGTGGCTGCGAAAAAGCGGTCATCGCCGGCGTAATCCGCGGTGATGGTGTGCGTTCCCACCGCGAGCTGGCTGGTCGTGAAGCGCACCGTGGGCCCCGCCATCGGGAGCGTGTAGGTCCTGAGGATCGTGGTGCCGTTGCGGACCGTCAGCGTGCCGGTCATCGAGGAGGACGGAGATTCAGGCCAGACGTACAGAGTGAACGTCACCGTTCGCGTCGCCCGCACCGGATTGGGTGTGATGGTCAGGGTGATCTCGGGCTGCACCTTCGTGACCTGCTGCTGGAAGGCTGTGCCGGTCGAGGCGAACAGGTCGTTCCTCAGGAACGTCGCCGTAATGTTGTGCACGCCCATGTCCATGAATGTCGACATCCCGGTCTTGCCGTCCTTGTCGAGGACGCCCATGCCGAGGGTCCGTTCTCCGGTGCGGAACCGCACCGCTCCGCGAAGAACGTATCCGCTTGCCGTACCGGCCTCCGCCTGGAGCTGGACCGGATAGATCCACGCGTCGTCTGGTAAAGACGATGCCGCGCTGAACGCGACCGGGAGATCGGCGCCGGTCCCGGTGCGCGTCAGGAACGCGGCCACGGTGTCCTGGCCCAGAGTGACCACGTCCGGAGAGCCGTTGCCGTCGAGATCGGCAACCGCCACAGAGCCCGCGTTATGCGTCTCCGGAGCTTCATAGCCGTCGAACGCCCCTACTCCGTCGCCGAGCAGGACGTGTGAGGCGAACACCAGATCGGGATCGCCGTCACCGTTCATGTCGGCAACGGCAGGGTTCAAGCCCGCCTCGACGTTGAAGGCAAACCGGCGGTACTCCGCAAACGTGCCGTCCCCGTTTCCCTTCCGGAGGAAGAGCTCGCCGCCATACGTCGACAGGACCATGTCGAGCTCGTCGTCGCGGTCGAGGTCCATGAGCGCAAGGATGTCGTAGCTTGGCGCGTACTCCGGAAGCGGCGACGTCGTGAAGCCGGTGCCGGTCGAGAGGCTGACCCGGTGCGGAGTGACGACGTCGTCCCTGCCGTCGCCGTTCACATCGCCCGTGCGGAAGCCGTTCCCACCGACAGGGGCCGGCTCCCATGCCGGAGCAAACGTGCCGTCGCCATTGCCGAGGTGCGCGTGGCCTCCCGCGCCGAAGAGATCGCGCTTCCCGTCGCCGTTGAAATCGGCGCTGGTCACTGCAGGGTAGGAAGGAGTGGAGCCGTCGCTTCCGCGCGTGAAGGTCCCGTCGCCGTTGCCGCGATAGAAGAAGATCGTGCCGTCCTGGGCGTGGACCACATCGACCTTTCCGTCGCCGGTGAAGTCCGCGAAGTGGCCGGACTTGATGGCCAGCCGCGTGTGTTGCGGTGGGCCGAAGTGTCCGCCGGCCAGCCCCGGAAGAATCGTCAGATCCTCTATGAAGCCGTCCTTGGTCCAGGTGATGGCGTCCGGCCGGCCGTCGCCGGTCGCGTCGGCGAGTGTCAGTCCGTGTGGCTGGGGTCCGGAGATCGATACCGGCACATCCGTGCGCGTCGCATAAGCGCGCGGCGCAGCGAGCGTTCCGTCCCCGTTCCCAATGAGGAGGGCGGCGTGGGCCGTGTCGCCATTCTTGTGGGTGCCGGCAACGTCGAGCTTCCCGTCTCCGGTGAAGTCGGCAATGGCCGGCAATCCTCCGCCGCTCGCGTAGATCCGGCCGGCGGAGAGCGTGCCGTCGCCGTTGCCGAGAAAGACCGATGTCTGCCTCGTCATGCTGCCGGTCACCACGTCCAGCTTTCCGTCCCCGTTCAAGTCCGCGGCGGCAACGGAGCTCGGCGCGGGCACGGCGTACTTCGGACCTGCGGTCCAGCCCCCCGCACCGGTGCCGCGGTGGATCGTGACGAATTCGCCGGAACCGGAGGCCGCGGCGCAGTCGACATGTCCGTCGCCGTTGAAATCGCCGACCGCGAGGCTGCCGCCTCCACCGATCGTCGATCTCGTACCGAAGGTACCGTTCCCGTTTCCGAGACGGGACCACATTCCCTCCGTCGAGCTTCCCAGCACGTCCATCTTGCCGTCTTCGTTGACGTCGGCCGCGAGAAGGACTTGCGACTGTTCCCACCCGTCGATGGGAGTCGGGATGCTGCTGCCGAACGTGCCATTGGCATTGCCTGGAAAAACGACGATCGCGACCGGTTCGGACTGGTTGTACGGGGAGACGGTCGCGAGGTCGGCCTTGCCGTCTCCCGTGAAATCGGCGACGGCGAGCGGCCCGGGGCGCGTCGCCGGCTGGAGCAGAGCGGTCTGGGTGAACGTGCCGTCGGCGTTGGCCACCGCGACCCTCACGCGAACACCGTCGCTCGTGAGCAGGTCAGGACGGCCGTCGTTGTTGACGTCCCCGAGGCCGAAAAAGGAGGCAGGGGTCTCGATTGTGGTCAGCCGCGGCGCCTGAAACGTGCCGTCGCCGTTCGAGTAGAGAACGCCCAGCCGCTCGTACGCGACGCTCAGCAGGTCCATCTTCCCGTCGAGATTGAAATCGCCGCCGAGCGTAACCGGCGAGGTGGCCGCGATCGCCCGCGGCCGGGAGAACAGCGGAGCTTCCGCGGCACCGGCGAAGCCGGGCGCGAGCAGACACACGAATACTGTGAGAACGGAGAGGCGGACCCGGACCATCGAGGGTTATTGTAGCAAAGGCGCGATCTCCCGAGGGCGGCCGGACTGACGTTCTACTTCGGCGGCTCGACGATGCCGTGCCGCAGCGCGTACCCCACCACCTCGGCCCGGTTGTGGAGGCGGAGCTTGTCGAGGATGTTGCGGACGTGGAACTTGACCGTGTTTTCGCTCAGGTTGAGGCGTTTCGCGAGCTTGCGGTTGGAAGTCACCCCCTCGACCATCAGCTCCAGCACCTCGCGCTCGCGGGCGGTGAGGCTGTCGTCGTCGGTGACGGGAGCGGCTGCCGCTTCGACCGGTTTCGCGAACTCCTGGAGGAGCTTGCGGGCCAGGGCCGGCGTCAGGGCGGGCTCGCCTCGCTGGGCGCGCTCGAGGAGATCGAAGAACTCCTCCGCCTCGAGGTTCTTGAGCAGGTACCCCTGCGCGCCCGACTTGATGGCGTCGAACAGCTTGGTCTCTTCCTCGGAGGCGGTGAGGATGACCACCTTCATCTCCGCCGACTCGCCGACGATCAGTTTCGTGGCCGCCAGGCCGTCGACTTCCGGCATCTGGAGGTCCATCAGTACGAGGTCGGGCTTGAGATGGCGCGCCAGCTCCACCGCCTCGCGCCCGTTCTTCGCTTCGCCGACGACGTCGTGCCCCTGCGCCTGCAGAAGACTGCGGAGTCCGTCCCGGAAGAGTGAGTGGTCGTCAGCGATGAGGATGCGCACGCAGCCGAAGTATAAGGAGTCAGGCCGCGGTCTCGTCGATGGGGAGGCGGAAGCGTACCGTGGTGCCGCTGCCGGGAGCGCTTTCGATGGTCAGCTCGCCGCCGATGCTCTCCGCCCGCTCGCGCATGGTGGAGAGGCCGAAGCGGGGGAATTCGGTGCGGGAGCGCGCGCCGGCGTTGAAGCCGAGGCCGTCGTCGGTGATGACGGCGATCATCGAGGTGGCGTCGCGGCGGATGTCGACCCGCGCCTGGGTCGCCCGGGCGTGCTTGCGGACGTTGGTCAGCGCCTCCTGCACGATGCGGACGAGCTGGAGCTCGTGCGAGGGGCGGAGGACGAAGCCGGCGTCGATGGTGAGCGAGGTCGAGACGCCGCTCATCTCCTGCCAACTGTTGAGGAACTCGCGCAGCACTTCGTCGAGCGAGCGGCGTGGGCCCGGAAGGGTCCGGAGGCCGACGATCGACTCGCGCACGTCGGTGTATGCGCCGCGCGCTGCGGTGGCGAGCTCGCGGAGCTGCACGCCCGCCTCCTCGGTTTTGTCGCGCTTGAGGTACATCTCGGCGGCCTGCACTTTCGTGTTCACGTAGCCGAGGACCTGGGCCAGGCCGTCGTGCATCTCGTGAGCGATGCGGAGACGCTCCTGCGCGACGGCGAGGTCGGCGACCTGCTCGTGCAGGTGGGCGTTGTCGATCGCCAGCGCGGCCTGGAGAGCGAAGCGCTCCAGCGTCTCCTCGTCATCCTGCGTGAACTCGGCGCCGCCGGTCTTCTCGGTGAGATAGAGGTTGCCGAGGAACGGGCCTTTGCACGGAATCGGGACCGCCAGCAGTGAGTGCATGGGCGGATGGCTCGGCGGGAAGCCGTGCGACTGCGGATGCTGCTGCAGGTGCTGCAGCCGGAGATGTTGTCCTTCCCGCAGGACCACGCCGAGGAGGCCGTGACCGACAGGAGGAGGGCCGATCGCGGCGCGCTCCTCAGCGGTGATCCCGGAGGTGATGAACGAGAGGATGCGGTTCTCGCGGTCGACGACCGAGAGCGCGCCGTATTTGGCGCCGACCAGGTTGCGGGCCTGCTCGACGACTTTCTTGAGGACGTTGTCGCGCGAGAGCTCGGCGGTGACGTCGAGGCTGGCGCTGTGCAGCGCCAGCAGCTCGCGGTTCTGCCGCCTGAGCCGTTCCTGCATTTCTTCGACGAAGCGGAAGATCACCACCGTGAAGATCACGATGGCGCCGACGTAGAGGAGGTCGAGGAGCAGGCGCTTTTCCCACGAGACCGGGCCGAGCACGATGGCGCGGACGACCTCGAGGACCAGTACCCCGACGATGGGGATGAAGATGGCGATCAGCCGGAGACGGCGCAGGGTCATCGAGAAGTCCAGCAGTCCGTATTCTGCCCGACGGCGGACGGAAAGCGTGCTGGCGCTCACGAGTGCACATCCTCGACGAGGAGCAGGTCGAACTGCACGACCAGATCGTCTTTGGCCTTGACGATGCCGAAGAGCGCGGTCGGCGGGGTGATGCCGAAGTCGGTCATGCGGAGCGGGAGGCGGGCCCGGAAACGGAAGCGGCCGCGCGTCACCCGCTGCGCTTCGATCTCCAGGGTCACGTTGCGCGTTGCGCCGGCGAGCGAAAGCACTCCGGTGATGCGGGCTTTGTAGCTGGAGCGGTCGATGTCGTGGTTGACGCCGCCGGCGAGCCCTTCGAAGCGGAACTCGATGGCTGGGTGCTGTCCGGCGCGGAGGGCGCGGTACATGTCGCGCTCCATCTGCCGGTTGCCGCACCGAAGGGTCATCACCGGCACGCTCAGGCGGAATGCCGGTTCCGGAAAGCGGGCGGTGGCGGAGGTGAGCTGGGCGACGTTGCCGTCTTCGATGCGGTCGATGAGGGTGTTGATGCGCTGCAGCGGCACCGCCACGTCCATTCGTCCGTCGAGCGTCGTCCCGCTGCACCGCCACGGCGCGACGTTCGAGGATCCCTGCAGCACCAGCCTGCTCGGCGCAGCCGGCACGAGATGGGTCATCTCTGCAGCCGCAACGGAGAGGGTGAGCAGGAAGAGGATGGGGAGGCGGCGCATGGGGATTGGTTGTCCGTTGTCGGTTGTCGGGGGGCTGTTCGTCCTATCGGTCCTGCTCGACCCTCTCCACCACCCACCGGAACGTCACCTTCACGTCGTCTCCGGTCTTGATGGTGTTGAGCATGGCGGTCGGGGGCTTGATGCCATACGCCGTCATCTTGATCGGGGCTGTGCCGGTGAGGGTGTAGCGGCCGTCGGCTCCTTTGACGCCCTGCACGTCGAGCGCGACGTCTTTAGTCACGCCGGCGATGGTGAGCCTGCCGCGTGTCTTCAGCACGAAGGCGCCGGCGGTCGCGTTCTGCGGCGTCGCTTCGAGCATCTCGTAGCGGATCTGCGGGTGATCCTTCGCTTTGAGGGCTTCGGCCATCAGCTTGTCCATCTTCGTGTGCTCGCTCTTGATCGAGGTGACCGGGATGGTGACCACCGCTTTGGCGGGTGCGTTCCAGTTGTCGGGCGTCGGGGAGTTGATCTCGCCCTGGATCGTGGCTCCTTCCATCGTCCAGGCGTGGATCGTCGAAGTGCCTTCGATCTTCACGGCGCTGCCGGTGGTGGAAGAGAAGCGCTCGGCGCTCGCCGCGAAGGCGGCGAGCGCGAAGCCGAGGAGGCTGAGGAGGAGGATGGCGGGTTTTTTCATGGTTCGCCTGCTTCCGTAACTCTCGATGCCGATGACTTAGAAGGAGAAGCTGACTTCGGAGATCACCCCGCTGAACTCAGGGTCGCGCCAGGCCTGGATGTTGTTGTTGACCATCTGGCCGGCCGAGAAGCCGCTGTACTTCTGCTGGACGTACTCGACTTTCATCAGGAGGTTCTTCGTCAGCCAGAAGCCGCCGCCGACCTGGATGCGGTTGACGTTGCCGTCCGAGGCGGCGCCGTTGAGCTTCGTCGGGTTGGCGGCGCTGTAGCGGGCCGCGGCATAGAGGGCCGGGGTGAGCTGGTACTTCACATGTCCGGCGTAGTAGCCCCACTTCTCTTCCGGCGTGCCGGCCGCGGAACCGTTGATGTCGAGGTCCTGGGTCATGCCGTAGTGGCCGTAGAGGGTGATCGGGGAGCCGTTGTCGAAGGTGACGTCGAACTGCGCGGCGCTGAACTTCTCACCACCCTGCGGGAAGACGTTGCCCGGTGCCTGTCCGCCGCCGAGGACTCCTGCATAACGCTCGCCGCTGCGGTTGCCGGTGAACATCTGCATCTGGCTGCCGCCGCCCGACTTGTTGGGGTTGTCGCTCTGGTCGGTGGCGATGTAGGAGAGCGAGGTGCGGAGGCCCTTGACGGGGTAGACGAAGACCTTGCCGTTGTACGCGAAGCCGCGGCCGATGCTCCAGTCTTCCGTGGTCGTGCCGTTGGAGACGCCGACGACGTAGCCGAGCCGTGTCCCGGGCTTGCTGTTGACCTGCATGCCGATGGAGACGATGTTCGGGTCCATCACGAAGTTCCCGACCAGCGGGTTCTTCTGGACGATGGCGTTGTTCGAGCGGAAGTTCTGGGAGTCGCCGAAGTCGATCAGCATGTGACCGGCCTTGATGTCGACCTTCTCGAGGACCGGCTTCAGGAACTTGAGCGTCTCGAGATTCTCCGGCACGCCGCGGAGGATCATGTAACCCTCGTTGCCGTACGTCTGGGAGGGGTGGTTGCGGCTCGACAGGTAAAGGTCGAACACGACCTCGATCTCGTTGTTCTTGCCGAACTTCCCGACAAACCCGAGATCGCCGAACGCATTCTGGAACCCCGGCTCCACCTTGGCGAGCTCGGTTCCCTGACCGGTGAACGCGTTCTTGTGGTCGAGCGCCTGGGCGGTGCCGACTGTATTGGCGGTGATGTACAGCTTGGTGGTTTCGGTTTCCGTCAGCTTGATCTGGGCCGAGGCCGTGAACGAGACGGCGACCGTGAGAGCGAGAGCGAGATGCCTGAGCGATTTCATTGTTTCCTCCGTTGCTATCAACGAGTGTCATTCTCGGCTCGCAAGTCGTTTCAAACGACAGGTTTACGGGTAGTCTTGCGCACGCGGAGGGATAGGGCGGAAGCCGCCCTTTGGGGTGGGACGGGTGGGTGGGGAAGGGGTTGGGAAGGCGTGCTACGGCTTGATAAAGCCGCGATCCGTAGCGATTTCCGTTGCTGCTGCAACCAAACGCCTGAAGAGCGACGCGCGAAACAACGTGGCGGCTTTCAGATCACGCTTCATCGTTGATGAACACGTGCCGCGGGTCGGGTACGGCCATGCAGCATCATTTCCGGCGGGTTTTCGGATTGGGCCGAGGCGCTTTGTCACTGACGCGAAGTTCCGACGGCCTGCGCTCGGCCGGCTCGGCATCAGAGCCTAGCGCGCGCTTGGCGGAGGCGATTGCCTTACTCGCATGCAGACGTTCACTGGGCGCTATCCGCAGTCCGGACAGGATCTCCGAGGCGCGGGCCTTTTTGAGGGATACCTTGCGCGAGAACTTTGAGGCAGTTCTTCGTGATGCGACTGGCATATCGTGAGGTTAACACGCCCGGAGTTGCCGTACTCCTAAAGCCCGGCCGCCATCCGCCCGGCCAGTTCCGCGAGCGCCTGGCTCATCGCCGCCACCACCGCCGGGCTTTCCATCGACGGCATGGGGATGCTGATCCGCTCGTGGGTCGTCCGCTCGTTCGTCCCTTCGGTCACCGTCCAGCGGGCGTCGAGGATGAACGTTGGCTCGGGGCCGGGGGCGAGGTCTTCGAAGACGATGTAGATCGAGCGCATGTTCGCCGGCCTGGCCTGTCCGGGGAGGATGACCATCCCTTCCGGCAACCGGTTGGCGAGGTCGAAGGCGAGGGTGTGGGTGACCATCTCTTCGAGCGACGCCGCCCATTGGTGCGTGCCGCGCACTTCGAGCTTGTGGTCCGTTCCTCGTAAGACGATGCCGCGCCGGTCGAGGCCGGGAGGGAGCTCGATGCCGTCGATGCCGGCGGGGGTGCCGGCCACGCTCCTCACCGTCCCCTCGGTCTTGATGGTTTCGAGCGAGTAGAACTGGTTCTTCGGCCGGGACAGGAACCCGCAGCCGGCCAGGAGCACAGTCATCAGAAGCAGGACGCTCCTGCGCATCATTCACGCCTCCCCTTGAGCACCGCATCGGGATTTTCGGTGAGATAGGTCGCGAGCGCGCGGACCGCCTCGGCGGCCCGGGTCAGCTCTTTGATCAGTTCCGCGACGTCGTAGCCCTGTTTCTGCGAGGTGCCCATGAGCTGTTCGGCCCTCTTCGCCGCCGCCTCGGCGGACGACGCCGCGTTGCGCAGGCTCTGCACCAGCGGCTCGATGTTCTGGCTCGCCGTCTGGACGGTTTTGGCCGTGCTCTCCGCCGACTCGGCGGCGTTGCGCAGGCTCTTCACGATCGGATCGGCGTTGTTGCCGGCCGTCCGCGCGACTTTTTCCACCTCGGCGAGCGAGCGGTCGAGCCGCTGCAGGCTCTGGTCGAGCACCGGGTCGTTCATCAACTGGTCGAGCCGCGCCGCACTGCTCCGCATGTGCCCGGCGATCTCTTTCAGCGGCAGGCCGCGGACCGTGTTGGCGACGTCGGTGATGGCGGCCATCGCACCGGCCAGCCCGTTCCCTTCCGCCGCCGCGGGGATGATCGGCGGGTCGTTCGTGACGACGAGCCGTCCGGTGCCGGGCGCGGCGACCATCTCCAGCGAGACCGCGCTCGCTCCCGGCAGGACGAGACTCGTCGCCAGAGTGGCGCGCATCCCCTTCTGGACCATCTGCCCGAGGGCCGTGTTCATCGTGCCGCGGAGCTCCTCGCGCGTCGTCGCGTCGGTCACCGGGAACTCCAGCTCCCGCGGGTCGATCTCCAGCACCACCGGCGTCTCCAGGCTCGCGGTCTGGGCGATGTAACGAAGGCGGACCTCGCGCACCCGTCCGACCTGCACTCCCTTCATCTGCACCGGGGTGCCGGGCACGAGCCCGCCGATGGGACCGGGGAAGAAGGTGAGATAGGTCATGTGCGGACCGTCCGCCGCCGCGATGGCGACGGAGCGCGATTTGTGGAGCTCGAACCGCGTCATTTCCGCGACCGGCTCGCCGGCCATGACTTCCGGCGTATAGAAGCCGATCGGGGCGGTGAGGAGCGACGAGAGGGACGCGTCGCCCATCGACAGCCCGCCGCCGGCGAGCGAGAGGGAGAAGCCGCCGCCGCGGTAGAAGCGGGTGCTCTGGCGCACCCGGTCGGCGAAGCGCTGCACGACGAAGACGTGGACGGCGGTGATCTCCCGCTGCTGGTCGTACTCCGTGCCGAGCACCCGCCCGACCCGTATCCCCTGATAGAGCACCGGCGCGCCGACGGTGACGGAGCCGAGCTCGTGGTCTTCGAGGATGATCGTCTTGCCCGCTTCGGGAGCGGCGAGGACCGGCGGATACTCCTGCCCGGCGAACTCGCGCGTCTCGTCTCCCGTTCCCGGAGCGATGCCGACGTACGTCCCCGACAGCAGGCCGCCGACACCGCCGCTCTCCAGCCCCGGCTCCACGATCCAGAACCGCGTGCCCTTGTTCAGGGCGTGGCTCATCGAGGCGTCCATGGTGATGCGGACCACGACTTCCTTCAGGTTCTCGTCGATGGTGATCTTCTGGACCGTCCCCACCTTCGCGCCGCGGAATCGCACGGGGCTGTAGCGGTCGAGCCCCCGCGCCTCGACGAAGCGGACGGTGATGTCGCCGCCGCCGAAGAAGCCGTACCGCACCACCAGCCAGCCGACGAAGAGGATCGCCACGGCCGGGATGACCCACACCCATGGAGACCACTTCGCGGTCTTCACGCGGGCCTGCGTGTTCTCCTGTTCGGTCTTGTCGTCGTCGGGACGGTACTCGGTCATCCAGTCTCCCCCGCGGTCTTCCACATGAGTCTCGGCTCGAAGAGCCGAACGGCCAGCATGATCAGAGCGATGAGCATGAACAGAGGCGTCGCCCCCGGACCGGCGACGATGTCGTCGATTCCGCGGAAGTCGACGATCGGGGCGGCGATGGCGGCGATGAACGGGATGATCATCGGCCAGCGGATCAGGCGGTGCAGCATGCGATAGACGCGCGTCCGCAGCACCAGCCCGCGCCGGCTCGGGAAGCGCACCCGGATCAGCAGCCACAGCATCCCGGTCAGCTCCACGATCGGAATCACCACCCCGGCGAGCAGCACCACCACGCCGTACTGCCAGTAGCCGTGGTCGGCCAGCAACTGCACGGTCCCGAGGATGGTGTGCTCCAGGACCGCGGTGAGCTGGTCGTTGACCATGACCGAGAACGAATAGGCGGGGAGGCAGAGCGGGATCGCGGCGGCGATCGCGCCCAGGGCGGGCGCGAAGCGCTTGATGACGTCGCGGTCGAGCGTACCGTTACAGCGCGGGCAGGGAGTGCCGGAGCGGCCAGCCGGAATGACCATCTCGCACACCGTGCACGAAACGGCGTCGCCGGTGGGGGGCGTCTCGCAGTCGGGCATGATCGCGTTCCAGACCGCGCGCCGGTCGAGCGTGCGGGTCGTGGCCGCGGCCATGATCGCGACGGCCAGGTAACACCAGGCGCCGACCTGCACCGTGACCTCCGCCGGGATGCCGGCCCGCAGATAGGCGACCGCTCCGGCGATCACGACCACGTCGGTCATGCTCCAGATCCGCAGCTCCTCGGCGAACCGGAAAAGCCGCCCCCGCTCCGGGACCGGCCAGCCCCACCGGATCGCGCCGAGGACGAGCACCAGCAGGAGCGCCCGCAGCGCCGGAAAGAGGAGGGCAAAGAAGAGGAAGCCGAAGGCGAACGGGAACCAGACCTCCGTGTAGATGGTCCCGACGCTCGAGACGAGCCGGCTGTCCTCGAAAAACATGTTCTTGATCGTCGAGTACATCAGCGGAAGGAACACCGCCGGCGGCAGCAGGATGAACGTCACGGCCGCGCAGGCGAGCGGAATCCCCATTCCCGTCCTGATGTGCCGGTCGAGCAGCCGGTCGCACCGCCCGCACGACGCCACCGCCCGCGGCGGAAGAGGCGGGATGGTCTGGATGCTCCCACAGTCGGCACAGGTGATCGTCATCATGCACTGACAACCGCTGCCGCCTTAGTGCAAGAGAGATTCCCAACGATGGGTTCGGTGATTTTCCGGTGCTGCCGGGTGGCGGCCGCAGGAATGCAATCGTTCACTTCTTTCGGCGGTCGCGGGCCGGGCCGTCGCGGCCGAGGAGGTTCTGGGCGGTGTTGACCAGGCCGACGTGGGAGAAGGCCTGCGGGAAGTTTCCGAGCTGCCTCCGCAGCGCCGGATCGTACTGCTCGCTGAGGAGCCCGACGTCGTTGCGGAGCGCGAGCAGCCTTTCGAAGATCTCCCCGGCTTCGTCGTACTTGCCGGCCAGCGCCAGCGTGTCGGCGAGCCAGAACGTGCAGAGGAGAAACGCCCCTTCTCCCGGCGGGAGGCCGTCGATGTCGGGCCTGGTCGGATAGCGGCGCAGCAATCCGCCGCTCTCCAGTTGCCGGCGGATCAGGTCGATCGTGCCGGTCATCCGCGGGTCGTCGGCAGCGATGAACCCGAGAGCGGGAAGCATCAGCAGGCTGGCATCGGCATCCGAGGAGCCGTAGTACTGGACGAAGGCGTTGAGATCGGGACGGAAGCCTTTCTCCAGCACCTCGTCGCGGATCTCGTCGCGGATGCTGCGCCACCGGTCCGCCGGGCCGTCGAGGCCGAAATGCTCCACCGCCGCGACGGAACGGTCGAACGCCACCCAGGCCATGACCTTCGAGTGCGTGAAGTGCCGTCGCGGCCCGCGGACTTCCCAGATCCCTTCGTCCGGCTCCTTCCACCCCTTCTCGAGGAACCGCATCAAGGCCCGCTGGATACGCCAGGCGTCTTCGCTGGCCGGCAGTCCGAGGCGCCGCGTGAGATGCAGCACGTCCATCAGCTCACCGTAGACGTCGAGCTGATATTGCTTGAATGCCGCGTTGCCGACCCGCACCGGCCGGGAGCCTTCATAGCCCGGCAGCCATTCGATCTCCAGCTCGGTCAGGTGCCGCTCTCCGCGGATGCTGTACATGATCTGCAGCTCTTCGGGCAGTCCGGCCGCCGCGCGAATGAGCCATTCGCGCCAGGCGATGGCTTCTTCGGTATACCCGCCGCCGAGGAGCGCGTAGATCGCGAACGTGGCGTCGCGCACCCAGCAGAGCCGGTAGTCCCAGTTCCGTACGCCTCCGATCTCTTCCGGAAGAGAAGTCGTGGCTGCCGCTACCAGGCCGCCGGTCGGCGCATACGTCATCGCCTTGAGCGTGATCAGCGAGCGCATCACCGCATCGCGCCAGGGGCCGTCATAGGTGCAGCGGGACGACCACTCGTGCCAGAAGCGCTCGACCTCGACCAGCCGCGCGTGAGGATCCTCGCGGTCGGGATGCGGATCGTGGCTCTCGGTCCAGGTGAGATCGAACGCCACGCGGTCCCCCGCGGCGACTTCGAACTCGGCCACACTGGTGAGACCTTCGCCGCGGAGCGGAACGTCGGCGCGGAAGTACACCGTGTCGGGTCCGGCGACCGCACGGATGCCCCCGTCGATCGACCGCACCCACGGCACGATCGACCCGTAATCGAAACGGATGGCGAGATCCATCCGCATCGGTACCCGCCCCTCGATCCCTTCGACGATGCGTACCAGGTCGATGGCGTCGGTGCGGATGGGCATGAAGTCGACCACGCGGACGCGCCCCTCGGCGGTGACGAAGATCGTCTCCAGAATCAGCGTGTCGTCCCGATAACGCCGCTGCACCTCCGTGACCCCGCCGGCTGGCGCAATCCTCCAGCGACCATGGTCCGGCGTCCCGAGCAGCGCCGCGAAACAGGCCGGCGAATCGAAGCGCGGAACGCACATCCAGTCGACCGACCCGTCGCGCCCGACCAGCGCACACGTGTGCAGGTCCCCGATCAGCGCGTAGTCTTCGATGAGCGAAGGCATGCAGCCGCATGCATATCACGAGAGGCGAGATCGGCGTCTGGGTTACACGTCGGGACGCGGGGCTGCGCGTGGACTACCGGTTGGCAGAAGGTGGTGTTTCGATCGACGCGACCAGCGTCTCGGAAGCGGCGGTCTGCGGCTCGTCGAGGCGCTCCACCGAGGCGACGGTAAATTCAGCGGCGAGCGGCTCGACCTCCCCGGCCAGCGAGCCGCACGGGGCGTCGAGATAACAGTGTCCGCCCCCCACACCGTCTCTGCAGATCTGGTAGCCGAACGGCCCCCCCGTGACGCAGATTTTGTCGACATTGCAGCGATAACAGACCGCCATCGCATCGGGTGCTGTCGCGAACACGACGGCAACGACCAGGAACAGAAGGATACGTTTCTTCATCAGTGATCTCCTTTTCTTGCGCCGGCCCGCGTCCAGGCCAACGATGATCGAAGGACGGACTGATTGAAGATAGGGACATTTTGTGAGCGCTGTCCTGGACATGCACAGGCGTGGAAGGCGGGGAGCTGTAGTTCAGTGCCGGGCGTCTTCGAGCTTCGCCTCGGTGAGCCACTCGAAGAGCTCCTGGGCTCGCGCGCGGATCTCCAGGATGCGGCGCTTCGCCTCGCGCCGGTCGGAGTTGGACGGCAGCCCCTCGGCGTCGTCGAGCACGGCCAGCATCTCCATCGCTTCGAAGGTGATGGTGTCGAGACTGGCGAGCAACTCCGAGGTGGCCGTCGCGGGCATTCTCCCGGATGGTAGCGGGGGAGATGGGGAGGGTTCTGTCTCGTTTTAGACAGTGAGTGAAGTTCCCCGTCGTTGTCATCCTGAGCGCTTTACACAGCGCGGGGCGCTGAACCTGAGACGATGACAGAACGCCGGAGGCGTTCCGGCGAATAGCCGGTGGTTTCGCGCGGAGCGCGATACCACCGGAATGAAGATTCGATGGATGGCGCACCCCGGCAGGGGTGCCGGCACCCCTCCGGGGTGCACACATGAGGAGACCATGGAATCCGGTGGTATCGCGCTCCGCGCGAAACCACCGGCTATTTGCCAGTACCCCTTCGGGGTGAACTCCGTGAACAGCGACAGTTGTTTCTACTGCCCACTCTCCAGCGCCGCCACTGCCCCCTCGAATGCCGGCGAGGCCCAGCAGTACGGAGCCACGAACGTGAAGCCGGCGCTCGTGAAGAGCTTGCGGTACCAGTTGGCGGGGCGGCGGAGGAAGGCGTCGAGGTCGCCGATGATGTCGTCTTCGCGGGTCAGCACTTCGAGGTAAGCCACGCCGTCAGTCGCGGCGGCGAGGGTCTTGATGCCGGCGCGGAGCTCGGCGTCGGGGACGTAGTGCATGACGTCCGAGCAGATCACCAGGTCGTAGACGCCGAGCTTCAGCTTCGGGAGGTCGCCGAACGTCGCCTTCCGGATGTTGCGCTCGCGGCCGAAGCGGGAGACGGCGTAGTCGGAGGAGTCGTAGCCGGTGTACTCGATGTTCCGCCTCAGGGCGCGCAGATGCGGCAGCCATCCCCCTTCGCCGCAGCCGACGTCGAGCACGGTCCGGACCGGCCGGCGCAGGAAGTATTCGGCCGTGGCGACGGCCAGGGTCACTTTACGCCGGACCTCGGGGTGGGTATTCACGCGTGTGTCGCGCCGGTGGTACCAGCGGTCGAAATACGCCTTGTCGTAGGTCTTGCTCGTCATTCGCGCTCAGCGGTGGGGACCGCTTCGGCGTGCACGCCGATCCCCATCCGCCGCAGCCATGCCACGAGGCGGGGCATGCGCGGCTGGATCTTGTCGCAGGCCTTGACCGCGAAGCGGCTGCGCGGGAAGAGGATCAGCGCGGCGATGAGGAAGAACAGCCAGCCCTGCAGCACCGGCAGCAGGCTGCCGATCACGCCGAGGATCAGGAACACAATGCCGAGAAAAATGCGGAGCGCGAAGAGCATAGGCGCCGGAAGTCTACCTTTGCGCGTGCGGTACCAGCCGAACGCGAAGACACCCGCGATCGCGATGGTGGATGCGATCAACAGCCCGAGCTCGAGTCCGGTCATCCTTCTTTGGGCCGGAACTCCCCTGCCTCGAGGTACTCGGCCGGGATCTTGTGGAACTCGGTGACGCCGTACTGCGCCGCCAGTTCCTCGGGGGGGATGGCGTCCGCGAGGATCAGTCCGTTGATCTCCCCGCTCCGGTTCTCCAGCTCCCATCCGGTCCAGATCTCGGCGTCGCTGTACGGCTTAAGAGAGATCTTCTGCAGGTAGCGCGACATGGCTCGATTCAGTTCCCGCGGTCCTTGCGGCGCTGTTCGGAGAAGAGGTTCAGGAACTCGAGCAGGTCGGCCATGCCTTCCCGCACGCCGTCCGGAACCGCCTTGACGCGGATCCAGTAGCAGCCGGGGTCGAGCAGGTTGTTCAGCAGCTCGATGAAGTGGTTCAGGGAGAGGTATGTGGTCTGGTAGAGCTTTCCCTTCGCGTTGTCGTGCCGCCTGCGCTGGATGCGGGCGATGATGCGCGCGGCGGCGTAATACGGGATCTGCAGCAGGTCGAACTCGTCCTGCGACATGCGCGGTCCTTTGGTGATGTGCTGGCGGTTCATGGTCGCCTGCAGAAAGTCGTGGAGCACCACGACGGCAGTCTTCGGGAGCGGCCCGCAGCGTCCCGTCTCTACGGCCAGCTCCAGGAACGCGCTGAGCGCCTTCACCTGCTCGGAGTCCGGATAGACCAGCTCGCGGATGCCGTACTTCTTCCCGATGGCTCGCTCGTCGAGCTCGGGGAGGGGAGCTTCGACCGTGTTTTTATCGTCCGCCATCGCCTGAAGTCCCGGCGAGAATAGCACGCTGGAATCAGGCCGATACAGACTGCCGGGCTCGTCGGGACCGATGCCTCTGCCTTACCTCCACGTCATTTCGAACGTGCAGGTCTTGTCGCCATGGCACTGGCACTTCGTTTCGGCGACGGTCGGTTCGGAGCCGCCGTGGCGGAGGATGGATTCGAGAAAGTATCCCTGGGCACTGGCGCAGAAGACGGGGCTGTAGACCGGGTAACTCGAGTAGATCATCCGGGCGCCGTTCGGCGTCTTCTCGAACTTCACCGAGCCGAACTTCTGATACTGGTCGTGGAACATGGCGTTGCTCTCGAGGAACTGCACGAGGCTCTGGGAGTCGAGGGAGCGGTAGATGCGGCCGATGCCCAGCTCCGCCGAGGCCGCGCCGATCAACGACAGCACGTTCGGGTGCGTCGACTTCAGCTCGTTGTGGATGGCGCGATCGAGCTCGATCAGCGACTCGAACTCACACCAGCTCGATGCCAGCGGCGTTTTTACGTAGCCGCGCGTGCGCGGAGTCAGCTTCGCGAGCAGTGCGTTGAAGCCCTCCTCGCCGATCGTGTCGAGCAGGAACTGCTTCCGTGCCCCGAACATCACCCCTTTGACCTTGGCGATCCCCGGATCGGGTCCGGTGAGCACCTCTTTTCCTTCGAGTCGCGGAGCCTGAGCGGACGACTTGCGTTCCATCAACAGCGACATGCGGCAATTGTAGACCCGCGAGCGTCTTCCTCACCGCAGGTGCCGGAATGCTTCCGGAACGAAATCGCCGTCGCTCGCTTCGCGTGCGGCTAACGCGATCTGGAACTCCATGACGTCGGGCGGGACGGGGGTCTGGTAGCCGTCGAGGGTGGTGTGGAGGGCGTCGACCGGGTTCAGTCCGTCGACGCGGACGGCGCGGTAGAGCTTGACCGCGATCGATTCGGCGGCGCCGGGGGTGAGGAGCTTCGGGATGAGCGGCTCGATGGCGGCGAAGTCGGCTTCCTGCAGTTCGACGCCGCGCCGTTTCGCCAGCGCGCGGATCAACGCGAAGCCTTCGGACGCGCTGGTCGATGGGAAGATCGGGATCTTCACGTCGATGCGTCCGGGGCGCTTGAGGTCGACTTCGATCAGGTCGGGGCGGCTCGAGGCGAGAATCCAGACGATGCGGCCGCGGTTCGCGGGATTGCTCATCTGCTCGGCGAACATGCCGTAGATGCGGCCGGAGAGGCCGGAGTCGCCGCTGCCGGAGTCGCGCTTGCCGAGGGCCTGGTCGGCCTCGTCGATGAAGACGAAGCAGCGGCCCAGTCCCTTCAGCAGGCGGAAGATCTTCTCGAGGTTCCCCTCCGTGCTCCCGACCCATTTGTCGCGGAAGTTCTTCAGCTTCACTACCGGCACGCCCGCTTCGCCGGCCAGGCACTCGACGAGATAGGTCTTGCCGGTGCCGACCGGGCCGCAGAGGAGGTAGCCCATCGGCAGCGCCTGCAGGTCGTTCATGTGCCACAGCTTGATGTCCTGCCGCAGCCAGGTTTTCAGGTGTTCCTGCGTGTTGTAGTCGTCGAGCGTCCGCTTCGACTCGATGAACTCGATCAGGCCGGCGGAGTCCTTCTCGACCAGCTCCTTCCGCATCGCCACCAGGTCCTTCGCGTGCAGCACTTCGCGGCGGTGCGACTTCATCCGCAGGAGGTTCTCCACCGAGGTGAGCGTCGTCCCGGTGAGCTGATGCGCCACCGTGTCGTACGCGGGGGCGAACTCGGCGAGCACCGCGGAGTGTTCGGTCGAGAGGAGCGTCAGCGCCTCGCGCAGCTCGGTGGTGTTCGGCAGCGGCACCTCGACTGGCGCCGCGCGCGGATGATTGACGAGCAGCGGGTGGAGGTCGTTCAGGTTCTCGGCGATGAGGAACGTCGCCTGGGCGTGGCGGGTGAGATGCTCGTCGGAGGCCCAGTCGCGCATGAGCATCGCCAGCGCGCTGAGGTCGTAGTTCAGCGCTCCCGGCAGCGCCGGCGCGACGAGATGGGCGGCCTTCATGTAGAAGCCGATCTGCGGCGCCTCATGCCCGAGGCGGGCGAGATTCGCGGAGTAGCGGAAGAAACGCGTCAGCCACTCGGTGGCCGGACGCGGTGCGCGCGGCAGCTCCGGCGATTCCTTGTACGCCGGCCACTTGGTGACGATCTCGCCCCCTTTTTCGATCCGGATGCCGTTGCCGAGGTCGTAGCTGAGGACGACGTCGAAGCGGGGGAGGATGACCCGGTTGAGGAACTCCGGCAGCGTGCCGAGCGTCTTCGCGTCGATCTGGAAGCGATCGTTGACGTTGCCGTAGAGGAGGAACTGGTTCGCCGCGTGCGACTGATAGAGCGCGATCAGCTTCTCCGCCCACGCCGGGATCACTGCAGCTCCCGCGGGCCTGTTGTCGAAGACGTCGAGTAGGTGGTCGGGTCTCCCTCGAGATTCGACAGCAGGTCCGACGTCAGCTCGACGTTCGCCGAGATGGCCACCGGCCGCCCGCGCAGGCTCGCTTCTTCGAGGGCGAGGTCGAACTGCGTCTCGATCCGGTTCAGGTCGGCGTCGATCTCAGCGAGCGAAGTCTGGCGATGCTGGATGTTGTCGAGCCGCTCCCGAAGCAGGCGGAGCGTGGCCTCTTTCGACGACCTCAAGGCGTCGCTCTCCGCGGCCGCGAGCTCGCGCTCGCAGGCGGCGATCTGGTGCTGCAGGTCCTTCTCGTCCGAGCTCGGCGCGACGACGAGGTTGCGCTGCCCGACCAGGAGGTTGAGGAAGAGCCAGGTCAGCTTCTGCAGCGCGTCGCGGTTGCTGTCGATGAAGAGATCGTCACCGCCGTGGTCGCGGTAGAGGACGTCGAGCCGCTCCCGCTTCTCTTCCAGCTTCTTGTAGCGCTGCCGCGCCGCGCCGCCGACCCGCGAGAGGAGCTGGGTCCGCGCCTCGTCCGTGTCACCGCGCAGCTCCTCTTTCCGCCGGTCGAGGATCGATTGCTGGAAGCCGGAATTGGATGCGAGGGTGAAGAGGTAGATCAGCTCCCCGGCGCCGGCCACGGCCCAGACGTTCGGGTCGTTCAGCACGAACCCGGCGATGCCTGCCGCGACGATGCCCAGCGCATTCCACGGCAACCGCAGCAGCGGGATGTCGGGACGGGCAAAGAAGGCGTGATAGAGAAACTTCATAAGGCAGAAGGATGAAAGCAGAAGGCAGAAGGGAAAGCAGAAAGCACTTCTGCCTTCTGCCTTCTGATTTCTGCTTTACTCCGTGGTGGCCGGTCCCATCGACTTCACCGTCTCCGTAGCCGGAGTCGAAGTCGTCGCGGTACCGGAGTCGATCGCCAGTCCTTCCTTGGCGGCGAAGTCGGCGAGGGCCTGCTCGGCGAGCGCCTTCTGCTCCTCTTCCTTGATGGCGAAGTCGGTGGTGTTCAGAGAGTCGCGGGCCACGCGGGCGCGGCCGGCGGCGTGCTCGCGCTCTTCCTCGACCATCTTGTGCAGCCGGTCGAGCGTATCGCCGGAGCCGCCGATGGTGCTGATCATCCCGGAGGCCATCTCGGTCAGTTCGGCCGTGGCCTTCTTGATCTTCAGGTCGTCGAGGGAGCTCTTGAGCGACTCGATCTTCGCTTGCGCCGCGCGGACGGAGACGTCGCGCGCCTTGATCAGCTCTTTATAGGTCGTCTCTGCCTGCTCGAGCTGGGCCCGGTTTTCGGTGAGCTCGCGCTGCACGGTCTGCAGCCGGAGGGCGTAATTGCCGGCCACGTCGCGATTGCCGGCGCGCAGGTTCGCTGCCGCTTTCGCCCGCAGCTCGCGCTCCTCGGTCTCCAGCTTGCGGATCTGGGTCATCAGCCGCTCGCACAGCCCCGCGTGCGCCGCCAGCCCCTGGTTGTAATTCGCGATCTGTTTGCGCAGATTCTCCTTCTCCGTCTCGAGCAGCGCCTCGGGGTTGCGGCGCTCCATGCCCGACACGAAGAGTCCGAAGAAACCGCGGAAGAGATTCGCCAGTCGTTGGAACATGCCCGCTCCTTTTCGAATGCGAAGTCTACCGCGAGGAGAGGGCGGGCGGGGCTCGATGAGCGACCGGACCGGGGGGCGACACAGCACCCTCTCGGGATGCTGTGTCGTCTACGGCTTCGGCGGATCGGTCAAAAACCCGACCTTCTGCGCTCCTGCCTCGTGCGCGGCGTCCATGGCCTGCACGGCGCGGTCGAAGGTGAGATTGTCTTCCGAGTTGATGAAGACCACGCGTTCGGCGGGGGGGCGGGACACCATCTGGCGGGCGATGGCGTCGCGCAGGGCGGAGACGGTGGCCATCTTCTGGGTGTTGAGATAGACACCGTCGCCTTTAACGGTGATGACGAGCTGGTTCTGCTGCGTGTCGGGTGGCGGTGCGGCCATCTCCACCTTCGGCGGCACTTCCACGTCCAGGCCCATCTGCAGGATCGGGCTGGCCACCATGAAGATGATCAGCAGCACCAGCACGACGTCGACGAGCGGCGTGATGTTGATCTCGGAGCGGACTCCGGTGCCTCCTCCTCCGAACGCCATTACAAATCTCCCTGGGCGATCTTGCCGCCTGCCTGCTGGTTCTCGGTCATGATGGCCACGCTGGTGAACTCAGCGTCGTTCGCCGCCTGCATGACGAGCCGCACCTTCCCGAAATTGATCCGCCTGTCGGCCTTGAGCATGATCGTGCGGGACGGATCCTTCTGATGCTCGGCCTGCAGGTAGGTGGCGAGGTTCTTGTCCGGGATCCAGTTCTGCCCGACGAAGACCGAGCCGTCCGACTTCACCGAGATGATGAGGTCGTTCTTGTCGCCCGGCTTCTTCTCCGCATGCGGTCCCGCCGGAAGCATCACGTCGACGCCCTGCTGGAGCATCGGCGTGACGACCATGAAGATGATGAGCAGCACCAGGCAGACGTCGACCAGAGGCGTGACGTTGATGTCGCCTTTGACTTCGTCCGGACTGCCGCCGCCGGCTCCGAATGCCATCCCCGCCTCCGGTCAGGCCCGCGCCTTCGCGCGCGCTTCGTTCTTCATGAAGTAGTCGATGAGCTGCGACGACGAGTTCGACATCTCGACGTTGAAGCGCTCGATCTTGTTCAGGAAGTAGTTGTACATCCACACCGCCGGGACGGCCACGAAGAGGCCGAGCGCCGTGGCCGCCAGTGCTTCCGCAATACCGGCCGAGACCGCGCCGAGACCGCCCGAGCCGCTGAGGGCCATGCCCTGGAACGCGCCGATGATGCCGATGACGGTTCCGAACAGTCCGATGAACGGCGCCGTGGTCGAGATGGTCGCGAGATTGCCGAGACCCTTCTTCATCTCGGCCGAGGTCATCAGCGCCTCGCGCTCGATGGCCCGCTTGCCCGAGTCGACGATGTCGAAGCCTTCGGGGAGGTCCTGGGAGGCCTCGTACTGGAACTCGGTCAGCCCCGCCGCGAGAACGCGCGCGAGGTGGCTGTGCCGGAAGCGCTTGTCCTTCGCGAACGAGATCGCTTCGCCGAGCTTGTGCTGCTTGAGCAGCGGCGTGATGCCGAGGGCCAGTTGCAGCGACTGCTTCTTCGCCTGGCTGAATCGCCACGTCCGCTCGACCGCGATCGTCAGCGACCAGATCGACATGATCAGCAGCACGATGATGACGCCCTTGCCGATCGGCGTCGCCGCACTCCACATACCCATGATACTGAATTGATGTTGTACGTCGTCCATACTTCCTTCTCCTGTCGCTTATTCGAGCCGGAACGTGACCGTGAGGTTGTAATAAACCGGGACCGGCTGCCCATTGAGCGTGCCCGGCTTGAATTTCCATTGACGGATGGCTTGCAGCGCCTGCTGGTCGAGCCCCAGGGGGAGCGGCTTGATGATGCGCGCCTCGGTGACGTTGCCCTGGCGGTCGATGACCGCCTCGATGACCACGATCCCCTGGATGCGCGCGCGCCGGGCCACTTCGGTGTAGTCCGGAACGGTGCGGCTGATGATCGTCGGCGCCTTGACGTTGCCTCCGACGCGCTGCGGCGAGTCGCCGGTGCCGCCGATCTGGCCGCCCAGTTGCCCACCGAGCTCGCCGCCGATGACGCCTCCGACGACGCCGCCCACGACACCGCCGACCACACCTCCCTTGACGCCGCCGACGACACCGCCCGGCACTCCCACATCCTCTTCGTCGCCGGTGGACGGAACGTCCGCGACCTCCGGGACGTCCTGCGGAACCTCGGTCGGCTGCGTGAATTCCTGCCGCTGCGGCGTTTCCCGCGGCGTCTCGACCGTCTTCGGCCGTGACGCGCCGCTGTTCGACGCCGGCGGCGGGGGAGGAGGCGGCGGCGGGGGCGCCGAAGCGATCACGAAGGCCTCCATCGGCTTCTCGATCACCTCGGGGTTCTCTTTGACGTAGTACCCCGCGGCGACGATTCCGGCGATCGCGGCGAAGTGGATGACGGCCGAGATCAGGGCCGTGACCCAGCCGCCTTTCTTCTTGTCTTTCCCGGCCGACTCTATGAGGACGTCGTCGAACATCGTGAGCTCCCTGCTGCAGAGGCCGAACTCTGCTGAAGTAGTGCCAACCGTTGGACACGGGACGCCTTGGGGAGGAAACCGGGGAGGATGTTGTCAGTTGTCAGTTGTCAGTTGTCGGTTCAGGGGGCAGTCGGGGCGAAACCACCTGGCTGGATGGACATACCCTATCAGCATTCCGGCGCGACAGGATATCTACGGGATCGAGAACGCCTCGTAGTCTCTCAGCATCTCCCGGGAATCGCGCGGCATCGTCCTTTCCCACTTCGCGCAGTTGCGGGTGTCCTGCACCGTCACGGTGTATTCGGAGCCGGTGAAGCCGCTCACGAAGATCCAGTATTTGCCGTTGATCCCCGCCCCTTTGATCATCTTGATCATCGTCTCGACCGTGTTCGGCTGGTTGGAGTAGAAGGAAAAGAACGACCCTTCCACGATCGCGCCGAGCTCCGGATGCATCTGCGGCTTGTTCTCCGCGTACCGGATCACCCGGCCGGGCCCTTGCTGCTGGATATAGGTGTCGATCCACGACACCGTCACCTTGAAGTGTCCGTCGAGCATGCAGGCCGTCGTGTCGCCGGGCGTGCAGGTCTCGCAGACCGGCGCCGGATCGAGGTACGGACGGAGCACGGCGTACGACGTCGCGAACGCGCCGTCGACCTCATGGTTCTCGCGGTTACAGGCGTTCTCCGGTTCCGGCCCGCAGGCTCCCTTCAGTTGCCCGACGACGAAACCGGCGCCATAGAGCACCGGCGCACCGGAGCTGCCGCGATCGGTCGCGCCGGTCTCCGGATTGGAGTAGATGTGATTCGCCCGCGGCGCGAACGCGCATTCGCTGCCGGAGGTCTCGACCACCGAGGTCGAGTAGCGCTGCGCCACCGCATTCGGATGCGAGATGTGGAAGAGCGTCGTGCCGGCCGCGATCGCGCGCGCGTCCCAGCCGAGAAACGTCCGGTTGTCCGGGATCGCCGCGAGCCGCAGCAGCGTCACGTCCGACGGCTGCGATGTCGCCAGCAGCGTCGCCCCATAGCCGCGCGGCAGCGTATTCAGCGCCGGCGCCTCCCCGTTGCACGACGACGAGCGATAGTCCCAGAACGTCTCCACTGTCGCCGCATGCTCCTGGGTCTTCACGCAGTGATTGGCGGTGAGAAAGTACGGCCTCCCGTCTTCCTTGACGTTGTTCAGCAGTCCGCCCGTGCAGGCCCGGACCATCGTCCCGCCGACGTATTCATAGAAGGCGATGCCGCGGCTGAGGCTCCCCTCGATCTGGTGGCAGGAGATGTCCCGGATGCACTCGGTCGCCTGCGGCGCCACCTCGGCCGCGGTGCGTACGTCGGCAATCGCACCGATCCGAAACGCCGCGGACTCGGGTGCGTCGATCTCGATCGTCGCCGCGTCGCCAACGACGCTCGGCGTCCACAACACACCGCCGAGCACCAGCGCC
>Ga0190275_10000790_pt1 | contig 25147 bp, 28 predicted proteins | sample Popmic550T_FD_133745 | JGI IMG/M metagenome (GOLD analysis project Ga0190275, IMG submission 133745) | Populus adjacent soil microbial communities from riparian zone of Yellowstone River, Montana, USA - 550 T | ecosystem: Environmental > Terrestrial > Soil > Riparian zone > Trees stand | place...
GCGGGCCTGGCTGGATTTGTCGAGAGAAGGCACGAAGGCACGAAGGCACAACGTAGAAGAAAAAAGTCGGATTGCCGCTTCGCGGGGACAGGAACGCTCAGACCGCCTGCCCCGCCGCCACTCCGCTCGCCCAGGCCCATTGGAAATTGTAGCCGCCGAGCCAGCCGGTGACGTCGACCGCCTCGCCGATGGCGTAGAGGCCGGGCGCCTTCGCCGCTTCCATCGTCTTCGAGGAGAGGCCGGCGGTGGCGATTCCGCCGACGGTGACTTCGGCCTTGGCGAAGCCTTCGGTGCCGTTGGGGGTGAAGGGCCATTGCGCCAGTCGGCGCTCGGCTTCGTCGAGCTTGCGGTCGGGGAGGTTGGCGAGTTCTCCGGCGAGGGCCAGGCGTTCGGCCAGGGTTTCCGCGAGGCGTTCGGGGAGGTGGCGGGCGAGGATTGTCTTCAGGCCGGCCCTAGGAGTGGAGCGCTTGGCCTCCCGGAGCCAGCCCGGCCCGACGTCGGGGAGGAAGTCGATATGGATCGGCTCGCCGGGGCGCCAGTAGCTCGACACCTGGAGGATGGCGGGGCCGGAGAGGCCGCGGTGGGTGAACAGGGCGGCTTCGCGGAACGCGGCCTTGCCGGCGCTCGCGATCACCGGGGTCGCCACTCCCGAGAGAGCGTGGAACAGCGCCTCTTCACGGCTCAGCGTCAGCGGCACCAGCGCCGGGCGCGGCTCGACGACCTTGAGGCCGAAGCGGCGGGCGAGGTCGTAGGCGAAGCCGGTGGCGCCGAGCTTGGGGATGGAGGGGCCGCCGGTGGCGATGACGAGGGACGGCGCCAGGGCAATGCGGGCGCCGAAGCCCACCCGGTAGCGGCCGTCGGCATGGGCGATGTCGGCGATCGGGCTGCCGAGCGCGAGCTCGACCCCGCCTCGGTCGCATTCGTCCTGGAGCATGGCGACGATCTGGCGGGCGGAGCCGTCGCAGAACAGCTGGCCGAGAGTCTTCTCGTGCCAGGCGATTCGGTGGCGCTCGACGAGGCCGAGGAAGTCGGCGGGCGTGTAGCGGGCGAGCGCGGAGACGGCGAAATGGGGGTTGGCGGACAGGAAACGGTCGGGCGCGGCATGGAGGTTGGTGAAGTTGCAGCGGCCGCCGCCCGAGATCAGGATCTTCTTTCCGGGGGCGTCGGAATGGTCGAGGAGCAGGACCCGCCGGCCCCTTCGGCCGGCGACGGCGGCGCACATCATCCCCGCCCCGCCGGCGCCGAGGATGAGGACGTCGTAGCTTTCCTCGCTCACGCTTCCGGACGGCTCTGGCGCATGGCGCCGCCTAACCGGGTCCGCCCAGCAGCGCCACCCAGCCGACCAACGCGATCCAGTGGAGCGCCGCGCCCGGCCAGATCGAGCGGGTGGCCAAGGCGAGCCGGGCGCAGGCCAGGCCGAGCGCGAAGGTGGCCGCCAGGAACCAGGGATCGAGGCCGAGATCGGCCCAGGGCGGGCAGAGTTCGCCGAGCGTCCGGGGGCAGAGCGAAGCCAGCGCGAAATTGTAGAGGGTGAACAGGACGGCCGAAAGCACGGCCGATCCGAGGCCGCTGGCGCCGTCGGACGGGGGCTTGAGGAGCAGGCCCCGGAACACCGATTCCTCGGCCAGAACCGGCACCAGGATGGCGAATGCGGCGAGGAGGGCGAGCTCGGGCGTCAGCTTCGGGTCCCAGCGGATGAAGCCGCCGAGCCAGCCGAGCAGGAGCAGGGCCGGGATCAGCCAGAGGGCGGTCTTGCCGAGCCTCGCCCAGCCGGCGCCGTCCGGCCAGGTGGAATAGAGGCGCTTGAGACGGGCGAGCGCGCCTTCGGGGCGGTAAGGCGGGGCCGGGATGACCGGCGGCGGCGGCCCTTCGGTCGAATCGATCGTGAACGCCGCCGGCAGGTTGACCGGGCGGTAGGCCTGGACCTCCGCCACTCGGGCGACGGCGGAGCTGTGGATCGCGAAGGGCTCCTCCGACTGGGCGCCCTGCCAGGGCCGGTTCGGGATCGGCCGGGGCTCGGCCCAGGGTATGTAGAGGCCGAGGACGCTTCGCCGGCCCGGCCACTCCTTGAGCCGGGCGCTCTTGGGCAAGGGTTCGAACAGCCACCAGGCGCCGGTGAGCGATTCGTGGAGCTCGCCTTTCGGATCCGGAGCGACATAGACATGCCGGGGATCGCCGTCTTCGGGACGCCGGCCGCGGCCGAGCCAGTCGACGAGGCGGTCGTCGAAGCGAAGCGCCTCGCCTTCGGGCAGGTCCCGCGCCTGGGCGATCATCCAGAGCAAGGGGTATTTGGAAAGCGCGCTGGCGGCTTCCGGATAGCCGCCGCCGACGTCGGAATGGACCCCGGCGAACCAGGTCTGCTTCGTCCGGACCGCGCCGGTCGACGAATCGGGGACGGACCCCTCGCCGTCCTCCCAATGGTTGAGCCGGAACATCCGGCGCCTTTCGTCCATCGAGATTGCGTGGCGGAAGGTCTCCACGCTCGGGTTGATGCGCGTGAACGGAAGGGTCTGCAGCGAGGGCAGGTAGAATCGGTCGGGGCGCGGAACGATCACCGTCGAGACGGTGTCCCAGACCCCGACGAACCGGATTCGCGGACGGCGCGCCCCGGCGATCCGGCGGAAGTTGAAGCCGATCTCGAGGTCGTCGTCGTCCGCCGAGCTCTTGTAGGCGACCAGCGCATAGCCGCAAAGGTTGAGCTGCTCCGGGCGGAGAAGGCCGCACATGTGGATGAAGCCGGCGACGACCCGGGCCGTATAGGCGCCTCGGCTGAAGCCCAGGAGGTAGATGCAATCCCCCTCGCGCCAGTTCCGGCACAGCCAGGAATAGGCGCCCAGGACGTTGTCGTCGAGGCCGTAGCCCAGAGCGAGCCCGAGCACGCCCTGGACCTTGAGCTTGAGCTGGCTCCACCAGCCCGGAGTGCCGATCGTCCCGACCCCGGGATCGTAATAGACGAGCTGGTCCTCGTCCTGATCGAGCGTCCGGTAGAATTTGAGCACGTTCGACAGGTTGGCGCCGATCTGGTTACCGGTACCGTCCAGCAGGACGACGAGCTTTCTGGCCATGGCGCGAGCCCCCTTTCGCGAAGGGGAAAGCATCTCATGGCGACGGGGCGGCTGTCGAGGGGGCTAGGGCCGTCCGCGGATGTCGAAGAACAGTCACCGGCCGCACCGGCTTGAGCGAACTCTCATCGGCTTTTGCGGCCGGTGACTGTCCCTATTCCAGTGCCCTGGCCCGCTCCGCCTCGGCGGCGAGGAAGCCGGGCTCGCGCTCAGGCACCATCCAGCGGCTCTCCCAAATCTCGACCGAGTCGAAGATTCCGGGATTGAAATAGGGATCGCCGGCCAGATAGGCGTCGAGCGCGGCGCGGTCGGGAAGGTCGAAGACGAAGAGGCTTCCGACCATCCGGCCTTCCTCGAGCAGCGGACCGGCATAGACGATCTTCGGCTGATGACCCTCGACGTAGCGCAGATGGTCGGAGCGGTGGCGGGCGCGCGCCTCGCCGCCGGGCGGGTCGCGGCCCAGGACGACGAAGTTCATCAGCTGGCTCGGTCGCGGACGGCGTCGAGATCGATCGCGCAATCCTCGTCGGCGGCCGAAGCCTCGCGGTCGCCGGGCGTGGACTTCCCGCCCTTCGCCGCGGCATCGCCCGTCATGCCGGCGCCGGCAGTGCCGCGGTCTTCCCCGGCCGGCTTCGCCGCGCCGCTTTCAGTCTCGGTCATGACCTGCTCCTTCGAACCCGCCAACGCTCGGGAGCGGCGGCGTTTCCTAGAAAATGATCGCTCCGGCGATGAAGGCGACGAGCGCGATGGTCCAGTCCTTGGGCTGCATTTTGCGGAGATAGTCCATGTCGAGGCTCCTTTTGCTGTTTTAGATAGGTAAGACAGCTGGGGGCGTGTTCAAGGGCCGCCCCCGTCATCCCGGCTTCGGCGCGACGACGTCAGATCTTCACCTGGCTGCCCATCTCGACGACCCGGTTGGGGGGAAGGCCGAAGAATTCCATCGGGCTTTCGGCGTTGCGCATCATCCAGGCGAAGAGCTTCTCGCGCCAGATCGCCATGCCGTGGACGGTCGAGGTAAGCGGAGTCTGGCGGGAGAGGAAGAAGCTCGTCTCCATCATCTTGAACGGAAGGCCGCAGCGGTCGATCCCCGCCAGCGCCTCGGGCACGTTCATGTCCTGCATGAAGCCGAAATGGAGGATGATCTTGTAGAAGCCCTCGCCGAGTTCCTCGATCTCGACCCGCCGCTCGTCGTCGACATAGGGGACGTCCTCGATCGCCACCTTGAGGAAGATCGAGCGATCGTGAAGCACCTTGTTATGCTTGAGATTGTGGAGGAGCGCGTGGGGGACCCCGTCGGCCTGGCTGGTCATGAAGATGGCGGTGCCCGGAACCCGGGCGGCCGAGCCGGCGGCGGACTTGATGAAGAGAGCGGTCGGGATGTCGCCCTGCTTCAATTGGCGGTGGAGCAGCTTTCGGCCCTTTGCCCAGGTGGTCAGCAGGCTGAAGGCGATGACTCCGATCAGCAGCGGGAACCAGCCGCCGTTCGGCACCTTGAGGAGGTTGGCGGCGAAATAGGCGGCGTCGACGGCGAAGAAGACGAACAATATCCCGCCGGCCAGCCAGCGGTTCCACCGCCACAGGCTGAACAGCACGACCGCGAGCAGGCAGGTGTCGATGAACATCGCCCCGGTCACCGCGATCCCGTAGGCCGCCGTCAGATTGCTCGAAGTGCGGAAGGCCAGCACCAGAAGGATGACCATGATCATCAAAAACCAGTTGATCGCGGGAATGTAGATCTGGCTCGCGGCCGCGGCGCTCGTATGGGTGATCTTCAGCCGGGGCACGAAGCCCAGGTGGATCGCCTGCTGGGTCACCGAGAAAGCGCCCGAAATCACCGCCTGCGACGCGATCACCGTGGCAGCGGTGGCGATCAGGACGAGCGGCAGCCGAAACCAGTCGGGCGCCAGGAAGAAGAAGGGATTGGAGGAGACTTCCGGAGTCGAGAGCATCAGCACGCCCTGGCCCAGATAGTTTATCATGATGGCCGGCAGCACGAAATAGACCCAACCGGTTTCGATCGGCCGGCGACCGACATGGCCCATGTCGGCATAGAGGGCCTCCGCGCCCGTCACCGCCAGAACCACGCTTCCCATCGAAACGAACGCCATGAACGGATTGTCCGCGAAGAAGCTGACCGCCCAATGCGGGCTGAGCGCGAACAGGATTCCGGGCTCCTCGACGATATTGATCAGGCCCAGCACCAGCAAGGTCAGGAAATAGACGGTCATGACGGGACCGAACAAAGCTCCGACCACCGCCGTGCCGCGCCGCTGGATCGCGAACAGCCCGACCAGGATCCCGATGCAGATCGGGATCACGAAAGGCCCGAGGCCCGCCTGAACGACGAGGAGCCCTTCGACCGCGGACAGGACCGAGACCGCCGGAGTGATCATCGCGTCGCCGTAGAAGAGCGCGCAGGCGAACACGCCCAGCAGGACGATTCCGGGCCCCCACCGCCGCCCTTCCGCCTTTCTCGAGATGAGGGCGAGCAGCGCCAGCGAGCCGCCCTCGCCCTTGTTGTCGGCCCGCATGAGGATGGTGACGTATTTCAGAGTCACCACGATCATCATCGACCAGAAGATGAGGCTGAGGACCCCGAAGACGTGCAACTGGTCGACCGGCAGCTTGTGATGACCGGCGAAGGTCTCGCGGAAGGCGTAGAGCGGCGAGGTGCCGATGTCGCCGAAGACGATTCCGATCGCTCCGACGGTGAGCTTCAGAAGGCCATCCTGGTGATGGTGGCCCGGCTGCGGATCGCGAACGTCCGGAAGGGCCGGGGCAGCCGAGGCTTCGCTCATCCTTGGTCCCTTGGCATCGCCCGCTAGAGATGGGCCCGGATCGCCGGGCGCGCTACGCTTTCGGGCGACGGGGGGCAAGGGGGTTCCGTCCTCCCGGCGAAAGCCGGGACCTCGGGCCGATAAGCCTCGGTGGGTCTCCCCGAGGTCCCGGCTTTCGCCGGGACGATGGGTATTACTCCGTTACCGAAGCCGCGGCGCCCTTTTCGGCCGCCTGCTTGGCGCGGAAGACGTCGCTTCGGTGGGCCCTTGCGGCCATCGCCTCCCAGGCGCCGGCGGCGCGGAGGCAGCGGTCGCGGACATTGTCGAGGGTGGCCTTGTCGGCGTCGGCGCGCGCCTCGGCGGCGCGGGCGGAATAGAAGTCATGCTGTGCGGACATAGGCGGTTTCTTTCTTCCCGCGGGGACAGGCGGGGGTAGCTGTCCCCCCTCAGGGAGGGGCTGGATGGGGGCACGGGCTTTTTCGCGAAAAAGTCCGTGTCCCCCTTGGTCGGTCAGGCCGACTGGATGTTGACGGCGCTGGTCTTGCCGCGGCGGTCGGTCTCGAGATCGAAGGAGACTCGCTGGTCGCGGTCGAGAGTCTGCATCCCGGCGGCCTGGACGGCGCTGATATGGACGAAGGCGTCGTTGCCGCCGCCGTCGGGCTGGATGAAGCCATAGCCCTTGTCGGCGTTGAAGAACTTGACGGTTCCGATGGTCATTGGGCTTTTTCCTTTCGTGTGGCGGGGCGCTGATCGGCCCGCCGGTGCTGCGAGAGGCGAGAAGGAAAAAGGAGCCGCAAAGCGCCAAAGACCGTTCATTTGCGACTGGTAGCGGCGCTCCATGTAGGCGGAAGAGGCGAAAATTGCAAATTGACGGCAGTCGGAATGGAGCAATGACCGGCTTTGCCGGGACCTTCGCCGTCACCCTGAACTTGTTTCAGGGTCCAGTTCTCCGTCCGCGAGGCAGCTCGCACCTGGATGCTGAAACCGGTTCAGCATGACGGAGGGCGGCTTGCGCTTCGCGTGGAATCACGGGACACCGGCTTATGGCCACCGCCCCTCCTGCCGCCCCCGCCCCCTCTACCGCCCGCCGCGACCGGCGCGTCATCGCCGCCGCCTCGCTCGGCACCGTCTTCGAATGGTATGATTTCTACCTTTACGGGTTGCTCGCCACGATCATCTCGAGCCAGTTCTTCTCGGGCGTCAACGAGACGACGGGCTTCATCTTCGCCCTCGCCGCCTTCGCCGCGGGCTTCGCGGTTCGGCCGTTCGGGGCCCTGGTGTTCGGGCGGATCGGCGACCTCGTCGGCCGCAAGTACACCTTCCTCGTCACCATGGCGATCATGGGCCTGTCGACCTTCCTGGTCGGGCTCCTGCCCAGCTATGCCAGCGTCGGGGTCGCGGCGCCGGCCGCCTTGGTGATCCTTCGTCTCCTTCAGGGGCTGGCGGTCGGCGGCGAATATGGGGGCGCGGCCATCTATGTCGCCGAGCATGCCCCGCCGGGCCGCCGCGGCTTCTACACGAGCTGGATCCAGACGACGGCGACCCTGGGCCTGTTCGCGGCTCTCCTCGTCGTCATCGGCACCCGAACCCTGCTGGGCGAGGCCGCCTTCGCCGACTGGGGATGGCGGATACCCTTCCTCATCTCGATCGTCCTCCTGGCGGTCTCGCTGTGGATCCGGATGCAGCTCGAGGAGAGCCCGGTCTTCAAGAAGATGAAGGCGGAAGGCACCACCTCCAAGGCGCCGCTTCGCGAAAGCTTCGGGCGCCGCAAGAACCTTCGGATCGTGCTCATCGTCCTGTTCGGCGCCATCGCCGGCGAGGCGGTGGTCTGGTATACAGGGCAGTTCTACGCGCTCTTCTTCCTCGAGAAGACGCTGAAGGTCGACGGCGCCACGGCCAACATATTGATCGCGGTCGCTTTGGTCCTGGCCACGCCCTTCTTCGTCTTCTTCGGCTGGCTGTCGGACCGGATCGGAAGGAAGCCGATCATCCTGGCCGGATGCGCGCTCGCGGCACTGACCTACTTCCCGCTGTTCGAAGGGCTGACCCGGGCGGCCAACCCGGCGCTCCACGCCGCTCAGCAAGGCGCTCCGGTGACGGTCGTGGCCGATCCGGCGACCTGCTCGCTCCAATTCGACCCGATCGGCAAGAACCGGTTCGACGAAAGCGGCTGCGACATCGTCAAGAGCTTCCTCGCCAAGGCCGGGGTCGGCTATTCCAACGAGGCCGCCGGCAGCGGCGCCCACACGGTGTTGCGGATCGGCGGCCCGGGCCATCCGTTCGTCCACGAATATTCCCTCGCCCATCCCGCCGAAGTCCAGCCCGCGTTCCGGAAGCAGAATCTCGACGGGGCCCACGCCATCATCAGGGACGCCCTCAAATCCACGGGTTATCCCGAAAAGGCGGATTCCGCCCGGATGAACAAGCCCCTCGTCGTCGCCATCCTCTTCCTTCTCGTTCTCTACGTGACCATGGTCTACGGACCGATCGCGGCACTGCTCGTCGAGCTGTTTCCGAGCCGGATCCGCTACAGCTCGATGTCGCTCCCCTATCATATCGGCAACGGCTGGTTCGGCGGATTCCTTCCCACCATCGCCTTCGCCATGGTCGCGGCGACGGGGGATATCTATTACGGCCTCTGGTACCCGATCGGGATCGCGGTTCTGACCTTGGTGGTGGGGTTGTTCCTTCTGCCGGAGACGCGCGGACGGGAGATGGAATAGCCGTCGTCCCAGCGAAGGCTGGGGCCCCAGGGAGTGACAGACGCGGAGGCTTTCACCCGCTGGGGTCCCGGCCTTCGCTGGGACGACGGGTCCTTGCCTCGCCGTCCGCTTCCGTTAAGGCGGCGCAATGACCCTTCCCGCCGTCCTCCAGCGTCTCCGCCTCCCGGCCATCGGCGCTCCGCTCTTCATCGTCTCGAACCCCGACCTCGTCATCGCCCAGTGCAAGGCGGGGATCGTCGGCTCCTTTCCGGCCCTGAACGCCCGGCCGCAAAGCCTGCTCGACGAGTGGCTTCACCGGATCACCGAGGAGCTCGCCGCGTGGGACCGCGACAATCCGGACCGGCCCGCGGCCCCTTATGCGGTCAACCAGATCGTCCACCGCTCCAACGACCGGCTCCAGCAGGACATGGCGACCTGCGCCAAATGGAAGGTGCCGATCGTCATCACCTCGCTCGGAGCGATCGTCGAGGTCAACCAGGCGGTGCACGGCTGGGGCGGGATCGCTCTCCACGACATCATCAACGACCGCTTCGCCCGAAAGGCGGTCGAGAAAGGCGCGGACGGGGTGATCGCGGTTGCGGCGGGGGCCGGCGGCCATGCCGGAACCCTGTCGCCCTTCGCGCTCGTTCAGGAGATTCGCCAGTGGTTCGATGGGCCGCTGATCCTGTCGGGCGCGATCGCCACCGGACGTGCCATCCTCGCGGCCCAGGCGATGGGCGCCGACCTCGGCTATATCGGCTCGCCCTTCATCGCCACCGAGGAAGCCAATGCCGACGAAGCCTATAAGCAGGGCATATGCGACGGGCGGGCCGCCGACATCGTCTATTCGAGCCTGTTCACCGGCGTCCACGGCAATTATCTGCGCGCCTCCATCGCCGCCTCCGGCCTCGATCCCGACAATCTGCCCGCGGGCGATCTGAAGACGATGGATTTCGGCGGAGGCGATAGTGCGAAGAAGGCCTGGAGGGACATTTGGGGCTCCGGCCAGGGCATCGGCGCCATCGACCGGGTGAGGCCCGCCGGAGAATATGTGGCCGAGCTGCTCCGGCAATATGAACAAGCCAAAGCCGCTCTTTGCGCTTCGTAGCCGTCACCCCGGCGAAAGCCGGGGTCTCAGGTCGAAAAGTCTCGGCGGGTCGCCCCGAGGTCCGGCTTTCGCCGGGATGACTCGGCGCTAGAAGGACCGCTCCAGCCGGCTCATCAGGCTCCGCGCCGGGCTCGCCTGCGGCTCGACGCTTTGCCCGCCCGCGTCGTCCAGCCGCTTCACCCGCGCGTAGAGGTCGCGGCTGGCGTGGATGAGGGCCAAAGCGGCTTGCGGAAGCTTCGGCAGCAGGGCCTCATCGCTGTCGGGCGCGTCGCCGAGGCGGCGGGCGGGCCTCTGGGCCTGGCTTTGGCTGAGCTCGCCGGCCTCGACCGCGCGCTGGGTGAGGAGCCAGGCGATGACGTGCATCAGCCGGGTCGTGACCTTGAGCGATTCGCAGGAGAAGCCGACGCGGTCGATCGGGTCGAGCGAATCGCGGTCGGCACGGCCGCTCACGTCGAAATAGGAGCGCGCCTCGTCGGCGAGCAGCATCGCCTCGGTATAGAGCGAGGCAACCAGCTTGGCGGTCAAGGGAAGGCGGGCCTCCTGCATTCGTCCGTGCTGCCACACAGACGCCCCCGCCGCCATGCCCAAAGAAGGTAAAGACCCGTATGTGCCGGGAAGGGACGATTACTTCCTCGCCGGCGGAGCCTGGAGAGGCGACCGGAGCGCTGGGCGCGGCGGCGCCCACGAGCCTAAGCGGCGGGGAGTCGCGCCGACTCTCGCCAAAACGAGGCAGAAAGAGATTGCGCGATACGCTTTCGCTGGATTAGCCTTCCTTGCAGGGGGCCAGCGATATGGTGAGTCTTACGAAGGGACAGAGCATCCGGCTCGAGAAATCGAGCGGCGGATCGCTTGCCCGAGTCACGATGGGATTAGGGTGGGATGTGCGGAAGTCCGGGGGGTTTCTCGGAATGTTCGGCGGCGGTGGCGGCGACATCGACCTCGACGCATCCTGCCTGCTGTTCGACCAGGGCGGGACGATGGTGGACTCCATATGGTTCCGGCAGCTCAGGAGCGTGGACGGCAGCATCGTCCACACGGGCGATAACCGAACCGGTGCCGGCGACGGCGACGACGAGCAGATCGTCGTCGATCTCCAGGCCCTGCCCGGCGCCGTCAAGACGTTGATCTTCACGGTGAACAGCTTCACCGGCGACACGTTCGACCGGATCGAGAACGCCTATTGCCGGCTCGTCGACGCCGCCACCAACCAGGAGATCGCCCGCTACGACCTCACCGGCGCCGGGTCCCATACCGGACAGGTGATGGCAAAGATCTCGCGCGCCGGCGCCGGCTGGGATATGAAGGCGATCGGCGACAAGACGACGGGCCGCACCTTCCACGACATGATGCCGAGCATTCAGGCGCATCTTTGACATAAAGATTTATCGAGCGAGGTTTTCATGGAGCTTCAAAGAGGCGCCAATATCGCCGTTGGCCCGGGTCCACTGACGGTGATCGTCGACTGCAGCGGAATCGCGTCGGACGTGTCCGCCTATCTGCTTGCCGAGAACGGCAAGGTTCGAGGCGATGAGGACATGGTCTTCTTCAACCAGCCGTCGGGCGCCGGCGGCGCCGTCGAGTTCGGCAAGACCGGAAGCGGCGGCCGCTTCAGCGTCGACCCGTCGCGGCTGCCGAGCGGGATCGCCCGGATCGTCTTCTGCGTCACCGCCGACGCTGCCGCCGGAGTCGCGACGCTCGGCGCCGCTCAGTCCGCACGGATCGCCGTCAGCGGCCCCTCCGGCAGCGAGGTCGCGGCGTTCAGCCCGCCGCTCGCCGGAGCGACCGAAGCGGCGATGACGTTCGGCGAGCTCTATCTTCGAAACGGGGAGTGGAAGTTCCGCGCGGTAGGCCAGGGCTTCAACGGCGGCCTCGGGCCGCTCGCGCGCTCGTTCGGAATCGACGTCGCCGACGAGCCGGCCGCGCCGCCGCCGCCGCCCGCAGCGGCCCCGCCTCCCCCGCCTCCCCCCGCGCCCCCGCCTCCGCCGCCTCCAGCGGCACCGGTCAGCCTTTCCAAGGTGAGCCTGGAGAAGAAGGGTCAGTCGATCAGCCTGACCAAGAAGAGCGCGACCTTCGGCGAGATCGTCATCAACCTCAATTGGTCGCGCGGCAAAAAGGGCTTTTTCGGCGGCGGCACCGCCGTCGACCTCGATCTCGGCTGCCTGCTCGAGCTGAGCGGGGGCCAGAAAGGCGTCGTCCAGGCGCTCGGCCGGGTCTTCGGCGACTTTCACGGCCCGCCCTTCATCCAGCTCGACGGCGACGACCGCACCGGGGACGTCTCGAAGGGCGAGACGATGCGGATCAACGGCGCCCAGTGGGCCCACATTCGCCGGGTCGCCGTCTTCGCGAACATCTATGACGGCGCGCCGAACTGGCAACAGACGGACGGAGTCGTCACCGTCACGATGCCGGACCAGCCGCCGATCGAGGTTCGGATGACCGAAGGCCGCAACGACAAGCGCCTGTGCGGGGTCATCCTGCTCGAGAATGACGGCGGCCAGATCAAGGCGACCCGGATCGTCGAATATTACCGGGATCAAAGCGAGCTCGATCGCGCCTATGGGTGGGGTATGCGCTGGACCGCCGGAAGCAAGGATTAGAGGGAATTCACGGGTGATCAGGAAATATTACACGGGCTCGCTGCTGTTCACGGCGGTCTGCATCGCGCTCGGCGCCTGGCTCGGCTGGGAGCTGACCGGCACCCTTGTCGGGACTCTGGGCATCGTCTGGATCGTTCTCGTCCTGGGCGTCCTCGAAGTTTCGCTCTCCTTCGACAATGCGGTGGTGAACGCCACCGTCCTGAAGGACATGGACGCCAAGTGGCGCCGACGCTTCCTGACCTGGGGCATTCTCATCGCCGTGTTCGGAATGCGAATCATCTTCCCGGTGGCGATCGTCGCCATCGCCGCGTCCCTGAACCCGATCGACGCCGTCCGCCTGGCCGCGACCGAGCCGGAGACTTATGAGCGGCTGATCCACGAGGCGCATGTCGGAATCGCGGGCTTCGGCGGCGCCTTCCTTGCCATGGTCGGCCTCAAATTCTTCTTCGACTCCGACAAGGAGGTGCACTGGATCGGAGTGATCGAAGAGCATCTCTCCAAGCTCTCAAGCGTCACCGCGATCGAAATCGCCGTCCTGCTCGGCGCCTTGTGGGGGATTTCGAGCGCTCTTCCGGCGGAGTCGGCGAATACCTTCCTCATCGCCGGAATCGCCGGCCTCCTCACCTTCATCGGCGTGGAAGCGATCGGCCAGCTGCTCGAAGGCGAGGAGGACGCGCTGACGGGCCAAGTGGTCCGCTCGGGCGCCGCCTCCTTCCTCTATCTCGAAGTGCTGGACGCCAGCTTCTCCTTCGACGGAGTGATCGGCGCCTTCGCCTTGTCGAACAACATCTTCATCATCGCCATCGGCCTCGGCATCGGCGCCATGTTCGTCCGGTCGATGACGATCATGCTGGTCGATAAGGGCACGCTCTCCGAATATCGCTACCTGGAGCATGGCGCCTTCTGGGCGATCATCGCCTTGGCCGTCATCATGCTCGTGTCCGCGATTCCGGGCGCGCACATTCCCGAGACGGTGACGGGCCTCATCGGCGCGGTGCTGATCGGTTCGGCCTTCTGGTGGTCGGTTCGGCACAATCGGCTTCAGCCCGAAGGCGAAGGCGCGGACCCGATCGACCCGGTCCTGCCGAGCGGCGCCCACGGCCAGTCCACCGAGGCCCTGAAGGCAGACGGCCGCTCGCCGTCCTGATCCCACTGGCACAACAGGAGCTTGTTCAAATGTCGATCAGCCTGGCGAAAGGCGGCAACATCAGCCTCTCCAAGGAAGAGCCCGGTCTTACCAAGATCCTGATCGGGCTCGGCTGGGACACTCGGTCCACGGACGGCGCCGACTTCGATCTCGACGCGAGCGCCTTCCTTCTCGGCGAGAACGGACGGGTCCGCAGCGATGCCGACTTCATCTTCTACAACCAGCTGCGCTCGGCCGACGGCTCGGTCGAGCATACCGGCGACAACCGCACCGGCGAAGGCGACGGCGACGACGAGGCGCTGAAGGTCGACCTGACCCGACTTCCCGCCGATATCCAGAGAATCGCGATCGCGGCCACCATCCACGATGCCGAAGCCCGGCGGCAGAATTTCGGGATGGTCCAGAACGCCTTCATCCGGATCGTGGACGATACCAGTCAGCGGGAGATCACGCGCTACGACCTCGCCGAAGACTATTCGGTGGAAACGGCCTTGATCTTCGGCGAAGTCTACCGCCACGGCACCGACTGGAAGTTTCGCGCCGTCGGCCAGGGTTACAAGGGCGGCCTTGGGCCGCTCGCGCGCGATTACGGCGTCGACGTCGGTTGATCGCCTTCATCAGGATCAAAGGAGCAGGTAAATGGCAGTTTCACTCAGCAAAGGCGCCAACGTCAACCTCAGCAAGGAGGCTCCGGGCCTCAAGACCGTCCGGATCGGCCTGGGTTGGGACACGCGCGTCACCGACGGCACCGAGTTCGACCTCGACGCGAGCGTCTTCGTGCTCGGCGAGAGCGGCAAGGTGCGCAACGATCAGGACTTCATCTATTTCAACAACCTGTCGGGCGCCGGGGGGGCGGTCGTCCACCAGGGCGACAATCTGACCGGCGAGGGCGACGGCGACGACGAGGTCGTCGTCGTGTCGCTTTCCGAGCTTCCGCAGGACGTCGCGCGAGTCACTTTCTCGGTAACCATCTACGAAGCCGACCAGCGCAAGCAGAATTTCGGAATGGTCTCGAACGCCTTCATCCGGGTCGTCAACGGCGACGGCGGCACCGAGATCGCCCGCTACGACCTTTCCGAGGACGCCTCGACCGAGACGGCGATGATCTTCGGCGAGCTCTATCGCCATGGCGGCGAATGGAAGTTCAAGGCGATCGGCCAGGGCTTCGCCGGCGGCCTCGGTCCCCTCGCCCGTTCGATGGGAGTGAACGTCTAGCAGCGGCGCCGCGGGCGCGACGACGGGGAAAACAGGTGGCGACGGCCGAACTGATCGAGGGCCAGCGCGTGCCGCTGCAGGACCCCGTCGTCGCCCTCAGGCTGGAGGGGCCCTATCTCGCGCGCCTGTCGCGCGAGCTCGGCGCCATGCTGATCGCGCTCGGACAGGACCGCCGGATCGCGCCCGCCTTTGCCCCGCTCGACATCGGCGGGCGCGAGATGCGGCCGGGGGCGGGCTATGGCAGCCAGGGCGAGCTCCAGCTCGATCTCTCGAGCGTTCCCCTGGCCGTGGAGCGGCTGATCCTCGTCCTTCATTTGCTTCGAGGCCCCGGCGCGGGGGTGAGCTTCCGCGACTTTGCCGAGCTCGCCGTCAATACCGGCCAGCACCGCTTCGCGCTCGACCTCGCCAATCGCGGCGAGGCGGCGTTGATCATGGTCGAGCTCTACCGGCGCGACGGCGGCTGGCGGATGTCGGCGAGCGGCCAAGGGTTCGTCGGCGGCCTCCACGCCCTCCAGCAGGCGCTGGGCGTCGAGCTCCCGATCCCCGCTTATGCCGAGCCCGGCCGCGACGGCGGTCGTGGCGGCGATCCCTATGCGGGCGACCGGCGCCCGCCACGCGAGGGCACCTCCTTCTCGGGCAGCGGCTTCGGGATCGACGAGCGCCATATTCTCACCAACGCCCATGTGATCGAGGGCGCGCGCACCGTCGCCATTGCCGGCGACCGGATATCCGCGCCCGCCGAAGTGGTCTTTTCGGATCCGCGCAACGACATCGCCCTTCTTAGGATCGAACAGAATCTCCCCGCCTCCGCCCGGTTCCGGGACTCGCTCGACCTTCATCTCGGCGAGGACGTGATCGTTCTCGGCTTCCCGCTCCAGGGCCTGCTCGGAAGCGGGCCCCAGGCGACCGCCGGCAACGTCTCAGCCCTGTGCGGGATCGGCAACGACACCAGCGTCCTCCAGTTCAGCGCCCCGATCGCCAGCGGCAACAGCGGCGGGCCGATCCTCGATCAGTCCGGCCTCGTCGTCGGCCTGGTCCACGCCTCTTTGAACCTCGAGCGGGTCCGCGAGGGCGGAAGCAACGCCGAGAATGTCAATTTCGGAGTGAAAGGCGCGGTCGTCCGCGCTTTCCTCGGAACGGTCGGAGTCGATCCCCTGCTCGCCGGGGCCGGAGCCGCGCGCAGCCGCGCCGAGATCGTTCGCGAGGCGCGCAGCTATATTTACCGCATCAAGTGCGAAGGCTGAGCCACTTGGCGGCCATGGACGAACCTCCCGCCCCCACGCCGGGGCGAGTCGAGGTCGATCTCGGCGTGGGCATCCTGTCGCTGGACATCGCGCGCGCGGCGCGGCCGCTCGACGCGCTGTGCGGCTTCGCCCGGCGGCGCAATCCCAGGCGGGCCTTCCTGATCGTCTCCCGACTGCTCGGACGCCACATCCCGGTGCGCCCCTCGCAAATGCGGGCGGCGGCCCGCGAGCTCGCCGAGGCACTGCCGGCCGATCTCCCGGGGCCCGTGCTCACCGTCGGCCTCGCCGAGACCGCCGTCTGTCTCGGCCAGACCGTCCATGAGGAAAGGGCCAGGCTGCACGGCGGGGAGAGCCATTATCTCCATAGCACGCGTCAGGAGATCGAGGCGCCGCTCCTCTGCAGGTTCGAAGAACCCCACAGCCATGCCTCGGCGCACCTCATCTACAGGCCCGAGACTCTGGATCTGGCGCGAGTCCGCACCCTGCTCCTCGTCGACGACGAGATTTCGACCGGCACTACCCTCGTCAATCTCGCGGCGGCGCTCGCGAACCACCTCCCGGCCCTCGAGCGGATCGCGGTCGCGGCCCTGACCGACTGGTCCGGCGGCAGCGCGTGGCTTGAGGCCATGCCCCGCCCCGCCTGCACCGCGAGCCTCATCGAAGGCCGGTTCGAATGGCGCCCCGCCGCCTCCGCCGAGGCGGTCCGGGAAGCGGATTTCGCCGCGGTCGCCGCACGGCTGGGACGAATCGGACGCCATTGGAACAGCGGCCGGCTCGGAGTCGCGGCGGGCGATCCGGTCGCGCTCCCCGACTACCGGCCCCCGGACGGGCGGCGGCGCCTCCGAATCGTCGGCACCGGCGAATTCACCTACCCGCCCTTCCTGCTCGCCGAGAAGCTGGAGCGCGAAGGCTATGACGTCGTCGTCCAGGCGACGAGCCGGAGCCCGATCGTTCCGGGCGGAGCGATCGGGACGGTCCTGGAATTCGCCGACAATTATGGGACGGGCGTCGCGAACTTCCTCTACAATGCCGAGGCGGCGGACGGGCGCCACACCATCGTCTGCCACGAAACGCCCCCGGGGAGCATCGACCCCGCGCTGATCGGGGCGCTGGACGCCGACACGATCTTCTTCGAAGGACCTTCATGCGCGCCATAGCCCTCGTCGATCTCGACGACACCTTGTTCCAGACCCTTCGCAAATGCCCGCCGGATGTCCCGCGCGGATCCCTGACTCCGCTCGGTTTCGCGCGCGACGGCAGCCCGCTCAGCTATGCGACGCCGCGCCAGCTCAATTTCATCGCCTGGCTGTCCGAGACGGCCTGGCTGGTGCCGGTGACGGCACGGAGCCGCGACGCGGTCGAGCGGGTGCGCATTGCGATGGACGCCGCGGTATGCGCCCATGGCGGAATGATCCTCGGCCGCGACGGCCGGCCCGAACCCGAATGGGTCGACCATATCGCCCGCGCGGCAATGCCCCACTCGGCGCTTCTCGACCGGCTGGCCGAAAGCGCTCGAAACGCCGAGCCCGGCCTCTCGGTGCGGATCCTGGCCGAGGAGGGCGGGCCCGGCCTCTACCTCCTCCTCAAGCATCCCGATTGGGACGAGGAATCGCTCGGCCGAGCCGTGGACTCGCTCCGTCCCGACGTGCCCGCGAACTGGACGATCCACCGTAACGGCAACAACGCCGCCTTCCTCCCGCCCTATCTCGGCAAGGACAAGGCCGTCGCGTGGCTGCTGCCGCGGCTTCGGGCGCTCCATCCCGAGGCCCCGGTGATCGGAATCGGCGACAGCCTCACCGACGCCCCCTTCATGGCGATCTGCGACTTCGCGATGATGCCCACAGGATCCCAGCTCAGCGCCGCCGCCCTGGAGCCGCTCGCTCGATGCTGAGCCCGAAATCCGACGGCGAAACGCACTTTTCCGGAAGCTACGCCCCCGAGGACGTGCGCTTCCTTCTCAAGCCGGTGAACCTGCGACCGACGCCGGTCGCCGAGAAGGAGCGGATGATCCAGACGGGCCGCCGCCATTATTCCGAGATGATCCCGCCCGAGGAGGTGCCGGACGAAGCGTATCTCGCTCTCTATCGCGCGGCCCTCGAGCGCAACGGCGCTCGCCTCGCCGCCGATCTCGCCGCGCTCGCGGCCGGCCTCGCGGAGCGCGCCGCGGGCCGGCGCGAGATCGTCATCGCCTCGCTCGCAAGGGCCGGGACTCCCATCGGGATCCTCGTCGTTCGGGCTCTGCGGGCGATGGGGCTGCAGGCGCGGCATTATTCGATCAGCATCATCCGCGACCGCGGCCTCGACCTCGAGGCGCTCGCCTATATCGCCGGGCGCCACGATCCCGCGGATGTCGTCTTCCTTGACGGCTGGACCGGCAAGGGCGCAATTTCCCTCGAGCTTCGCCGAAGCCTCGCCGGCCGGCCGCTCGGCTTCGAACCGTTCCTGGCCGTCGTCGCCGACCCGGCGGGACGGGCCGATCTCGCCGCCACGACCGACGACTATCTCATTCCGTCGGGAATTCTCGGAAGCATCGTCTCCGGGCTCGTCAGCCGAAGCATCCTGAACGACGCTCTGGTCGGGCCCGGCGACTTCCACGCCTGCGTCTACCACCGCGATCTCGCTCCGGCCGATCTTTCGCGCGCCTTCGTCGACACCGTCGAAGCGCTGTTGCCGTCCGGCGCCGTCGCCCCGGCGCATCGGGATCCGGAGGCTCGAAGCGCCGCCGCACTTGAGTGCGACCGGACGATCGCCGCCATCCAGGCGCAATATGACATAGCCGACCGCAACCGGGTGAAGCCCGGAATCGCCGAGGCGACCCGCGCTCTGCTTCGGCGCGTTCCGGACCGGCTGCTCGTCAGGGATCCCGCCGACCCCGACCTCGCCCACCTCGTGGCGCTCGCCGCCGCCAAGGCCGTCGCGGTGGAACCGCTCGCGGCCACCAGCCGCTTCCGCACAATCGCCATCATCCGGTCCGTCGCCGGCCCAGGGAGCCTTCATGGACGCAATTGAGCTCGGCGCTACACTCTATGTGCCCGCCACCCGCGGCGACCTGACGGCGATCGCCTCGGGCCGTCACCTCTTGCTCCGGTCGGCCGTCGTCTGCCTGGAGGATTCGATCGCCCAGCGGCAAGTGCCGGAGGCGCTCGAAAACCTCGCCCGCTTGCTGGACTCGAACTGGAGCGGCGGCCCGGCTCTGTTCGTTCGCCCCAGAGACGCGGGCATGCTCGCTAGGATCGTCCGCCTGGATGGGGCCGAGCGCCTCACGGGATATGTGATTCCCAAGGCGACGGCCGATAACCTGCCGGACTATCTCTCGGCCGCGCCCGACGAACAAGCCTTGATGCCCACGCTCGAGACCGCCGAAGCGCTCGATCCGTTCCAGGCGGCAAGGCTTCGTGAGCAGCTCCTCGCCGTCCGCCCGCGAATCCTCGCCCTTCGCATCGGCGGCAACGACCTCCTTCAGACGATCGGCGCGAGACGATCGGCGGACCGCACCGCTTATGAAGGACCGCTCGGCGCAATCGTCGGCGGGCTGGTCGCCGCCTTCGCGCCGTTCGGCTTCCAGCTTTCCGCGCCGGTCTTCGAGCATTTCGGGCGGCCGTCGATTCTCCAGGCGGAGGTCGAGCGCGATCTCGATCACGGCCTCTACACCAAGACGGCGATCCACCCCATCCAGGTCGCCCTGATCCAGTCCTGCTACCGGGTGTCGGCCGAAGACTATGCCGAGGCGGGCGCGATCCTCGCTGCGGGACAGGCGGTCTTCGGCAGCCGGGGCGCCATGTGCGAGGAAAGCACCCACCGGCGCTGGGCGGAGGTCGTTCGCCGGCGCGGGGAGATTTTCGGAGTCGTCGCGCCGAGCGGCGAGTTGGGAGTGGTCGCCTGAACCTTAGTCGAAAGGTCCGCTCGACCCGTAATTCTTGTCGACGAAACGGATGTTCTGAGTGAACTGATCGAGATTTCCCTGCGCCAGTTGCCGAGACATTTCGTGGAGGCGCCCGAGGATCTTATCGAGTCGCTCGTTGAGCAAATAACTGGCCGATCGGCCGGTCTCGCGAAACACCTCGGCACGATGGCCGGGAGGTATCGACACATAGCTGCGCAGGAGAAGCGGAAGGTGCGAGGTCCTGAGGCGCTGGAGCTCGATCTTCTCCTCGATCAGGCCGCCGTCCCGGCAATGCAGCTCGAGGTCGGCCGAGAGCGCCCGGATCGCGAGAACCCGGTCGAGGGAGGATTGGGGCAGTCGCTCGTCCTCGAATACATCGTCCAGCGGCGGCGCGGGAGCGTCGCGATTGGCGAGCGCGTCTCTCGATGCCGTGCTTTCCGGGGCGCGCGCCGGCTCGAGCCCGAGGGCGGCGAGTATTTTTTTCCACAATCCTCCGCTCATCCTGGTCGCTTTAAACTCGGGAGCGACTCCAGGGAAGCCGGAAGCCGTCGGCGAGCCTCATTCTCTTCGGTCGGGCGCTTCGCTAAGCGATGATATCGGGGATGAGCTGGTCCTCGAGCTGGGCGATCTCGTCCTTGAGCCGGAGCTTGCGCTTCTTCAGCCGGGCGAGCTGGAGCTGATCGGACGACGGCGAAATGCGCAGCGCTTCGATCGCGGCGTCGAGGTCGCGATGCTCCTGGCGCAGGCGAACCAGCCGCGATGCCGCCGGAATGGCGCTGCCGTCGATCGAGTCCATGCCCCTCCCAGGCGCTTACCAAGCCTCTTGAAACGCGCTATGGATAGTCCTTTAACGGTCCGTCGTACATATTGCGACAGCCGTCCGATCCACGGGAGACAGGCAACGCCTCCAGACGTAGATCCCCCCGACCACAGCAAGGAGATGGGAATGCAACAGGCGCATATCTCGGCACTGCAGCACCGCCACGCGGACATCGAAGCGCGGATCGAGGAAGAAAGCCAGCGGCCGCTGCCGGATGCGGCCACCCTCGCCAGGCTCAAGAAAGAGAAGCTCTGGATCAAGGAAGAGATTGCCGGCCTTCACTAGGCGCGGTTGTTTCCCTACCGTAATTGCGAAGAGCGTAGCGACGCGGCAATCCAGCCGCGGCGCACGCCTCCTGCTCAGTTTCGGATTACTTCGCTCCGCTCGAATTGACGGAGCGTGAGCACACATCCCGTCATCCCGGCGAAAACCGGGACCCCAGGACGAGAAGTCTCGGCGGGTCTCCCCGAGAGCCCGGCTTCCGCCGGGGTGACGACGGCAACGCCGCCGTCAATCGTCGCGGGTGATGCGCTCGTTGCGCTCGTGGCGCTCCTGGGCTTCGACCGTCATCGTCGCAATCGGCCGCGCCTCGAGGCGAGCCAGCGAGATCGGCTCGCCGGTCACTTCGCAAAAGCCGTATTCGCCGGTGTCGATGCGGCGCATCGCCGAGTCGATCTTCGAGATGAGCTTGCGCTGCCGGTCGCGGGTCCTGAGCTCGATCGCCCAATCGGTCTCCGAAGACGCGCGGTCGGTGACGTCCGCCTCGCGGATCGGGCCGCTCTTGAGCGACGCCATCGTCCCCTGCGATTCGCGCAGTATCTCGTCCTTCCAGCCGAGCAGCTTGCGCCGGAAATAGGCGAGCTGCACCGGGTTCATGAACTCTTCGTTGGCACTGGGCCGATAGCTTTCGGGCACTCCCAAAGCATAGATCGAGCCGTAAACGTCACTCAAAGCCGTCGCCATAACCCCTCCACTCCTTCACGCACCCGCCGAGCGGTCACGCAAACCTCCTGAAGCTCCGCTTCCGAGTCGTCCGGAAATGTCGAAGCTTGCCCCAGGGCGCCTATACGCTTCGCGACGCGGAATACAAGTCACTCAAATAGCGGTCAAAAATTCACTCGGATTCGGTCGGCGCCACGGACTTTTCCGCATGTTTCGCCGCCGTCGCCCGATTCGCCGGCGATTGCGCCCCAACACATCCGAATCGGGACGCTCGGGCCACGTTAACCATGTTCCCCCGGTCGGGCCCGTCGCCTATTCGTTCACGGCCCGTCCGGCTCTGTCCTCAAATGGGACGGAAGTGGGTCCAACGGCCATTTGGCGGGCATTCCGAGGCGTCTTCATGGTTAACGCGCTTGCACTTAAAGCTTTCCTTTGCATCTGTGGGTGTAGCCCGATGCCGAAGCCGATCTCCCACCAGGACTTCGGCGACGCATCGGAACCTGAAAACAAGGTGCGCTGTCATGTCGGTTAAAATGGCTCTCGCTAAACTCTGTGCCTGCACTTGCGGCGGCGCGATCATCGGTGGCGGCGCCGTCCATGTCGCCGAGAACCCGCCTCAGCGGCCGGCCTTCGTCAAGAAGGCGAAAATGGTCAAGCAGGCGCCTCGGCGCTATGCCCGGGTCAAGCCGATGAAGCGCTACAAGAGGGTGCGCACGGCCTGCGTCGTCAAGACTCCGGGAACGACCACCACCACCCGCACCATCACCTATCCCGGCGGCTCGATGCCGATCCCCCTGCCCCCGCTTCCGCCGATGGCGGGAAGCACCGGCGGTGGCGGCGGAGTCACGGTGATCGGCGGCAGCGGCGGCTTCGGCGGCGGTTTCGGCGGCGGATTCTTCAGCGGCGGCTTCTTCGGCGGATCGAGCGGCAACGCGATCTTCACCGCCTCGACCAGCACGTCGACCGGCGGAAGCTCGACGGGCGGAAGCTCGACCTCGACGGGCGGAAGCTCGACCTCGACCAGCGGAGGCTCGACCTCGACCTCGACCGGTGGAAGCTCCACCTCCACCGGCGGCTCGTCGACCAGCACGTCGAGCGGCAACGTCTCGACCACCTCCTCCTCGTCCAGCTTCGGCGGCGGCACCAGCACCTCGACCAGCTCGAGCGGCAACGTGTCGACCAGCGCGTCGACCTCGAGCAGCACGTCGAGCAGCACCAGCTCGTCGACCAGCAGCTCGACCTCGAGCGGAAGCTCGACCAGCACGAGCGGCGGTCACGACGTGCCGGCCCCGCCGATGATCCTTCTGTTCGGAGCGGCGGCCGCGGCCCTGGTCGCCCGCCGAAGGATTGCCCGCTCCGGAGACTAGCCCGGGACGGACAACGAAAAGGCCGCGGGGACCTTCGCCCCGCGGCCTTTTCCATGCCCGAAGCGCCTCAGGACGCGGTCTTCGCGGCGGCTTCGATCTCCGCGGCGGTGAGTCCGATCACCGGTCCGTCGGGGCCGCCGCCGACCGCCGTCCGCGGCAATCGGACGCTTTTCCCGGATGTCAGCTTCAAGGTCACGAGCTGCGCGTCGAGCGCCTCGATCGTTCCGACGGTGGCGCCTGCCGCACCCTTCACCGTCGCGCCCACGACGATCTGCGCGGCGGCGGCGGCGGCCGTCTTGTCGATTTCGGCGTTGAGCTGGACCTGGGTCATTCCGAACAGGGCGCCGGCCTCGGTAGAGGTGAAGCTGGCGACGGGAAGGCGCACTTCGTGCTTGTCGGTCTTGAGCATGAGCTGGTCACCCTCGACTTTGACGATGGTGCCGACAATTCCGCCGCTCGTGTCCTTGACGACGGCGCCCGCGGTCACGGCCGCGGTGGCGGGGAACGAGACGGCCGCAAGGGCGAGGCCGACGACGAGATTGAGCTTGATACGCATGGTAACTCCTGAATGGTTTCGCTGTTGAGGGGGCCGCCCCCGGCCGACGCCGATTCGATCATTCCGACTGAAGGATCTTCTCGATCTCCGCGACCGGATGCCCGGTCAGGTCCTTGGCGATCTCGCCGCTCAGCCGCTTTTCGACCTCCTTGTGATAATGCTTCCTGAGCTCGCCGAGCGTTCTGGGCGGGGCGACGATGATCAGCGATTCGAAGTCGTTGTTGAGCGCCCGCTTGCGAAGCAGCTCGGCGGTCTCAGCGGCGAAGCGATCCTCTTCGAGCTGGTGGAAGTCGACTTCCTGGTAAGAGCTGTGGCCGGAACCGCCCGATCCCGAGGGTGCACGGCCGGCGGTGTCGGTCTTCTGCTCGTGGTCCGGCGGATTGACCTGCTCGCGCTTCCGCTCGATCTCGAGCTTGGGATATTCCGAATCCCCCTCGTTGCGGAAGAACAGCATCTTCTTGCCGTCGGCGACGACCACGAAACTCTTGTGCGGAACCTGCATCGCTTTCTCCTTCTTCGCCCGACCAACTCCCGAATCGCGGCGATGGTTGCCACGCTCGCGCCGCCGCCCTAGCTCGGGTCCATGCGCATCCTTCTCACCAACGACGACGGCGTGAACGCGACCGGCCTGAAGGTGCTGGAGCGGATCGCCCGGCTTTTCTCCGACGATATCTGGACGGTCGCTCCGACGGAGGAGCAATCGGGCGCCGGCCATTCGCTCACGCTCAGCCACCCGGTGCGCCTGAAAAAGCTCGGCGAGCGCCGCTATTGCGTCACCGGTACCCCGACCGACGCGGTCATGATGGCGGTGGCGCATCTGATGAAGGACGAGCCGCCCGACCTCGTCCTTTCCGGAGTCAATCGCGGCGCCAACCTCGGCGAGGACGTCACTTACTCGGGAACGGTCTCGGCGGCGATGGAGGGCGCGATGGCCGGCTTCCCGGCGATCGCGCTCAGCCAGGCCTATGCCAAGGAAGGAATGGGCGACACCGTGCCTTTCGCCGCGGCCGAGGCGTGGGCGAAGCGCGTGCTTGCGCCGATCATCGAAGGCGGGATGCCGCCGCGCACGCTGGTCAACGTGAACTTCCCGGCGCTTGCCCCCGAAGCGGTCAAGGGCATCAGGATCGCCCGGCAGGGCCGGCATGATTACGACCGGCTTCGGATCGTCAAGCGCACCGATCCGCGCGGCTACGATTATTTCTGGTTCGGGCTCGCTCCGATGGTCGAGACCCCGGGCCATAATACCGACCTCGAAGTGGTCGCCGACGGCTATGTCTCGGTCACCCCCCTTCATCTCGACCTGACCCACGATCCCTCGCTGGCCGGGCTGGCGGAGCTTTACGGCTGATGCGCCGCCACATTCGCGGTCCCGACGAGATCCACATGCGTCGGCGCGGCCGGCTGCCGGTCTGGGCGCAGCTCGCCTGGCGCGCCGCGCTCGTGGTCGGGCTGCTCGCTTTCACCATCGCCCTTCACTGGTTCGAGCGGCACGGCCTCAAGGACAATCACGACGGTCACATCAGCTTCGTGGACGTCGTCTATTTTACGATGATCAGCATCACCACCACCGGCTACGGAGACATCATTCCCGTCGCCAACAATACGCGCCTGTTCGACGCGCTGGTGGTGACCCCGATCCGGATCTTCTTCGTCCTCATCTTCATCGGCACCGCCTACACGTTCGTGTTCAGGCGCACCTGGGACAAATGGCGTATGAAAAGGCTTCA
>Ga0190275_10000791_pt1 | contig 25131 bp, 11 predicted proteins | sample Popmic550T_FD_133745 | JGI IMG/M metagenome (GOLD analysis project Ga0190275, IMG submission 133745) | Populus adjacent soil microbial communities from riparian zone of Yellowstone River, Montana, USA - 550 T | ecosystem: Environmental > Terrestrial > Soil > Riparian zone > Trees stand | place...
AGCTGCTCGGGCGCACCATTCAATCCCGGTACGCGGACGCACCTCCGTTCACCCACGGGTCTGACGCGAACCGCCGGATCGACTGGGCCTCGCTCTCTCCCGGTGCTCAGAAGGCGCTCGATGTCGAGCTCAAGCTGCTGAGCATCATCCTCGACACGCAGGCGCTGCCGATCTGGCTCGGCGTGACGACGGTCAGCCAGCCCGACCTCACGGCCTCTCAGGAGAAGACCGCGACCGTATCGGAAGAGTGGATCGACGAGAGCCTGGCATTCGCTCAGTTCGACCTCGACGAGCACGAGGAGTGGGTGCGGAGCCTGCTGGCTCAGGACTCGCTCAGCTGACTCCCGTCGGCGTCGTGATGCGCGAACGTCGTCCGTTTAGGATGTCGCAGTGAGCCGAGCGCTGGATGAGGGGCCGTTCTTCCACGGCACCAAAGCCGATCTTCGAGAAGGTGATCTTCTGAGGGCGGGCTTCCGGTCGAACTACCGTCCGGAAGTCGTGATGAATCACATCTACTTCACCGCTCTTCGGGACGGCGCAGGTCTGGCAGCGGAACTCGCTCCGGGTGACGGTGCTCCGCGGGTCTATCGCGTCGAGCCGACCGGCGCGTTCGAGAACGACCCGAACGTGACCGACAAGAAGTTTCCCGGCAACCCCACCCGGTCGTATCGCAGCAGCGCTCCGCTTCGAGTCGTCGACGAAGTCACCGACTGGACACGACTGACGCCCGAGGCGCTGCAGGCGTGGAGAGAACGCTTGGCGGAGCTGCGCGCCGATGAGCGCGGCGAGATCATCAACTGAGGTGAGCAGGCGCGAGGTCAGAACATCCGCGTGAGGCGGAGAGTGGATGCCGCGGCCTCTGCCGTGGCCATCGATCGCCCGCCCGCGCCGTACTTCGCACGGTATGCCGTGTCGATGGCATCGGCATCCGCATCGCCCGTCACCGTGACGCTGACGTCGGCGGCCTCGCCGGACACGCGGATCCGCGCCCGCCCCGTTGCGATCGCCCGGCCGTACCAACCGGTGTCGCGCCGCTGCCATGTGCGGACGTAGACCTGCTCGCCGACGACGACCACCCAGATCGGCGTCCAGGGTCCCGGTCTTCCGCCGGAAGTCGGCGCGGTGATCTCCAACTCGCGCAGGCCGGCAAGGTGATGCAGGTCGTCGGGCGCCCACCGTCTCACCGGCTTCTTCCCGGTCACGTGCGCCCTTCTCCTCACCGGCGACGGTCTATGCGCGAGTCATGGCGTCGGGCGACGGCGCCGGCTGATCGTGATCGCGATCCCGATCAGCACGACCCCGACCAGCAGGACGATCGGGCCGATGGTCGCCCACAGCGGCGAACCGCTCATCACCGAGCCGCGCAGCACGTCGAGACCCTGCAGAGTCCACACCAACCCGACAGCACTGAGGATCACACCGGGGATCAGGAACGGCCAGATTCGCTTCACAGGCCCCACCATAGTTCGGCCTGCCCGCGCAGGAAGGGTGAACCTCAGCGAACTCGTCGGATCTCGACGGTCCACGACGCAACCAGCAAACCCCTGCCCTGATCCATGACTGTGCGGCAAGACAGCGGCGATACCTCAACTTCGTCGCGTTGTCACACCCACCGAGTAGGTGCCCGTCGCCGCGGCGTTCTTGTGACGCACGCTCAGCCAGTACTGGCCAGGAAGCAGCTTTCGCACGATCCGGGCATTGGCGCCTCGACCGTGGTCGTCATCCCAGGCCAGGATCGCCCCTGGGTCATTCGGCCCGTAGAGGGTGAGCACCGTGTCGCTCGGCCCTTGGGTGGTCAAGATGTGGGTGGCGGCGGTGCCCACGGTGAACTCGTAGGTGTCCACCTCGCCGCCGCTCGCCAGGTCGGATTCCACCCGCTGTCCGTCGGGCACCAGTTCCTGCGTGCCGAGCTGACTCATGGGGTACTGGCGACGCATGTACTCCTTGTCCAGCGGCGACAGGGTGGTGTTCCAGCCGATCTGGTAGGAGCCGACCGTGAGGCTGTCGGGCACGGCGTATTGCATGATCGATGTCGCGTCGAATGCGCTGTGATTGGTCGTCGACTCCTCGAAGACGTGGAAGAGGTTCCAGTCCACGTCATCCTTGGACCAGCCCTGCTGCGCGTAGTACGCGTACACGGCGGGCTTGTCCCAGGGAATGACCGCCACCGGGTTCTGGTGCTCGTGGATCATTCCCAACGCGTGCCCGAACTCATGCCGCACCACTCGCTGATATTCGCGCAGTGACGTGGTCGGCTCCAGCCAGCCGTAGTTCATGGTGGCCTCGCTGGTGGGGACGGTCTGTGCGTCGGTGCCCACCGTCGACCACGAGAATCCCTTCTCGGCGAACGAGATGCGGATCTCGGACGCCCCCGAAGCGACGAACTTCAGCTTCAGGTTGGCGTCCGCCTCCCATTCGTGGGCGATCGCCTCGACTTTCGCCTGCACCGCCGGGTCGCCGTCGAGGAATTTCACCCGAATCGTCCGGCCGTTGTCCCAGAGCTTGACGGTCCAGAACGTGGCGCGCGCCACGGGCGCCCCGGGAAGCGCCAGGGTACTCGAGCCACCCGGTACCCGTGCGATCACCTCGGACAGTGGTACCACCCGTACGTTGCCCACCCGCTCGGCCACTGCCAGCTGGTCGCCATCGGCACTGGGCTTGACCTTCATCGCGCCCAGCCCTGGCGTGAACGGGGTGCAGATCTTGTATGTGCGGGCCATGTGGAACTCCTCTTCGTTGTGGCGATCTTCTTCGATCGAGTGCCTAGGTCTGGATCCGCACAGACCTTGCGGCGACCTGAGGTGAGTTGAGCACCAATGTCTCGAGCGGTGCAGCTGCCAGCGCGAGGTTGTCTGCCGCGTCGGCATTGCCGGCCCGGATCACGGCCACGAGCAGCACCACTCGGTTGTTCGGGATGCCGGTCAGGTCGACCGTGAAGGTCACCACGCCCGAGTGTGTGTTCGTCAGTGTTTCGTCGACGGCGAGAGTGCGCATCGCGTTGGCCGCGCTCGCTTCGGCGAACCGCCAGCCTCCCGTGAGATCGATGGATGCCGGTGCCGCCGCAGTGTTGAGCAGGGTGTTCACGGCGGTTGTCCACGGCACATTGCCCGGGGCCCATTTCGACGAGTCGTTCCATGTCGAGCGCGTGGCTGCCGGCCGCGGGTCGACCCAGCGCAGGAGCGTCACCCGGACCTGTCCACCTGGGCGGGTGCCGAGTCCGCGATGGTGGACGACCACATCGACCAGGCACGACCGCGGGGGCAACGCGGACGAGGCCTCCTTGAGGACGCCCTCGCTGAGCGTGACGGCCCCCAGGTCGTTTCTGGACTCGAGAAGGTCGACCTCGGCCGGCGCCGCGGTGCCCCACGGTTCTGCCGTGGCGTGGACGCCGGTCATGTGGGCCGCCCAGAAGGCCGCGCTGATACCGATGTTGGTCGCGGCCGCCGGAGCCGGCAGCGGAGCAGGCAGTGGCGGCACGAGCGGCGCGCCAGGCAGGCTTCGGAGAACCTCGTTGAAGTAGGGGTCCCACGCGTTGCTCACACGCACGCGCGAGTCGCCGGTTGACGAGCGCAGCGCCGCCCGGAACCGCCGGAGCCCATCAGGGTTGAAGCGCTGCCGGCTCCAAGGCAGGTCGGCCGGTGTGGCGACGGCGGCGCCCGGAACCCGCGGTCGTATGTCCGGGCTGCCGTGCCAGGACCGAATGGTGCGGTTGTCGGCGGCAACCATCGATGCCGTCGTGCGGTAGCGCAGATCGTCGTCGTGCACCCGGAGATATGTGAGGTCTTGCACGTCGGCCACGTCGAGCCGCAGTTCCCACAGCCCCCTGGAAGCGATTGCGGCGCGCAGCAGTCTCAGGCCGCCGTGGCTGAAGATGGTCAGATCCTCGACCGCGGCTTCGGGCAGCCCGTTCACTCGTGTCTCCCAGGCCCACCTCGGCGGCTGACCGGCGGCGAGGGTGCGGATGCCGCGCCAGACGCCCACCGTCGTGCCGACCCAGACCTCCTCGGGGTGGGCGGGGTCGCACGCGATGGCGGTGACCGGGGCGGGGACCTGCGCGCGCAGGCCGGTCGCATGCCACGTCGAGGTGCCGTCGTACCACCAGAGGGTGTCGATGGCTGCGTTGTCCTTCGAGCCGATGGTGCCGAGATAGACGGCCCCTCGGGTGCCGCGGATCGGCGTCTCCTCGTTGACGGCCAGGTCGGTCCACATCTCGGCCTGGCGCAGTGGGCCTGTGGGGTTCTTGCGGTTCTTCTTGCCGGTCGTGCCGCGCTTGAGCACCTCCTCGGGAGGAGTGACCCAGGTTCCTGGGATACCGGACCCCTCGGTGCCGGGCGTCCTGGAGTAGCGCAGGAGGTGATCGTCAGCGAGCACCCACACCACGTGCGGCCCCTGCCAGCGGCAGACCAGAATGGCGTCTCCGATGTTGTCGGTTGCGAGATTCGCGGCTCCCGCACCTGCGAGCGGATCGGTAGCGCTTGGCAGGGTGAACCAGGTCTTGCCGAAGTCGTCGGTGTACCAAAGGCGCCGTGTGCCGATCACGATCTGGCGCACATCGAGGTTCACGAGGGGCGGCAGGATCGGCCGCACGAAGGCGATACCGGCCCCGGAGGAGTAGAACGCGGAGCCGTCGTTCTCGGTCTTCGCCCGCTGCTGCCGCACCAGGGGGGGTGGGGGTGGGGACATCCTGTGCAAGGGTGATCCTTGCACGATACTGCCGTCGGATGCTGACCAGTTTCCTTGGACGTACTGGTAGATCCACCGGTCGGGCTTGACCGGATCCAGAATCACCCCGCCGCCGTCGGCGAGGGCGACGGAATCCCACACCCCGCTCGACATGCGCTTGATCACTCCGTTGTCCTGCAGCCCGGCTACCAGGAAGCCCTCACAGCTGGGGTGGCTCACGGTGAAATTCGACTGAGCCGTGGCGAGCCCGGTATTGCACGCCACGAAGCCGACCTGCGACGTCGGCCTGTCGGAGCGGAACATCCCACCGTCGCAGCCGGCCCACAACCGGCTGCCGGGTGCGCTGAATCTGATGTCATGCACGTCGGCGTGCATGCCGATGCCGACGACGTTCGGCGGCGGTATGGGAGGTCCGGGTGGCCCATAGCTCAACGTCGCGCCGTGAACAGCGACGTCGCCCCAGACGAGGGCGCCGTCGTAATTGCCGACCGAGGCATCGACGAGCGCGGTGCCGTCGGGCGCACGAGCCTCGAGCCAGCTGCCTGCCAGATAGACCCGGTCGGGATTGGCCGGGTCGACGGCGATCGCGATGTCGTAGTCGCCCTGGATCTTGACGACGTTCGGCACATTCGCTACTGATGCCGCCGCGGGCAGATCGGCGGAGGCCGGCGAGGTGACCCGGAAAAGCAGAGGGCTCGCGGTGCGGCCCTGGTCGAGGAATACCCAGATCTGAGTCGCCGGCGATGATGCGGCGAGCACCGCCCGCCCCGCCTGGGCACCGGTCGTCGCAACCTTCCGGAAATCTCCAGCGCCGCCATCCTGCACCCAGAGGCCGACATGGTCTCCACCCCGTACCCAGACCCAGACCCGTTCCGGTCGTCCGCCGTTGGCAGGCGTCCAGAGCACGTCCGTGCACTCTGACTCCACGGTGATGGAGGAGGTGAACCGCACCCGCTCCCAGTGGGTATCGGCCGGCAGCGGACTCGGCCGTCGGAAGAGCCCGACGGTGGTCGCAGCGAGCACACCGCTGCCTCCGGGCTGGAGGGCGAGCCGGTTCACCGCCTCACCCACGAGGTTCGCCGCCTCGCGAACCCACGGGTTGGCCGGCGTGGCATGGCCCGGATTCCCAGGGCCAGTCGCAACGAGAACGCCGATGCCGCCGAGCGACCGGCCCGGTCGGCCTCCCACCATCTGCGCCGAGAAATGGTACGGCTCTCCTGTGCCGACGAACACCTGATCGGTTGCCTCCGTCCCCGGGCGCAGAGCTACCGCCCCGATCGCGTTCCGCGTTGCCGGGCGGGTCACCTCGCCGACCTGAGTGGGTGCCAGCCCACCCGCGGAATGCCATGTCGTGCCGGCGTCGCGGGAGTACCAGACTCCGCCGACCGCCGCACCCGCATACACCCGCTGGCCGTCATCGCTGACCGCAAAGCTGTTCACGCGGCCTGCAACGCGGGGCCGTCCATTGCCGAGCCCCGCCAGGATCGTCTCGGGGCCGAGCGAGATCCAGAGATTGTCCCGCCCGGTTGCGGGGGCAGCCAGCCCGCCATGGAGGCCGGACCCGGGGGCGGGGGTGCGTGCGGCCCGCGACGCGCCGACCGGGTCGAAGTCACTGCGACGGGCTGCCAGGAACGCGCGCCTGCCTCGGGAGTCGTCGGGCAGGCTGGGCGCTTCGGGCCAGGCATAGCGGGTCATCCCGATGCCTCCTGCTCGGCGGGGGCGACTCGGATCCAGCCCTCGCGGAACTCCGCCGGGGTGTCAGGAAGCAGGGCGGTCTGGGTGGCGGCCAGGATGGCATCAGTGCGCCAGCTGCCCGGGGTGTCCCGCCACAGGAAGTTCTGGTCGTGGCCGAACACCGAGATCTTCGGCAGGCGCACCTGGGCGTCGGGATCGAGATCCGTTTCGACGAGCACCGGGCCGGTGCGCAGCGAGGGTGCCATGGCGGCAAGGCCGGGCCCGACCCAGTTTCGCGCCAGCGCCAGCGCGCGCCGCGGCAGCAGGCCGGAGGTGAGGTTGGCTTCGCCCGCCGGGTGCATCAGCAGAGTCAGCGTGACGGTCTGGCCGAGGTGCAGCTGAAGGGTGTCGGCGTCATCGGTGCCAGCGATGTAGGGGTGCGTGAGCGGATCGGAAGGCGGCATGCCACCTGCCTGGCCATACAGACCCAGCTGGCCGCGGCTGCGCCCCGCGTCGGCTGCCGCTCCCGAGATCGCTTTGTCCACGAGGCGGAATCTGGAGTAGTCATCATCGACGAAGAAGCCGAGGACACCGTCGTCGCTTCTGGTGACCTCGCCGATCCGCACGCTGAATGCATGGCGGGCGGCTGCCGCGGCTGCGTCAGCCCACTCCTGAGCCCTGGCCGCGACGGAGAGGTCGACATCGTCCGGAGGCATCGCCTCCAGGCGCAACTGGGCGCGCACCACGGCGATCGGCCGGCCGACCAGCCCGGCCACGTGCTCGGTGCCGAGCGATGCCAGCGCGTCGATGTTCCACAGCGTCGTGTCGATGGCCCGCAGCATCGCCGAAAGTGCGGACTCAGTCGTCGTACCCGCGGCCCTGCCTGCCGCGTCCGCTGCGATCAGCCCGTTCGCCAGCAGGGCGAGGGTCTCCTGGTCGTCGGGCAGTCCGAACATCGGCCCGGCATCGGCAGGTCCCAGGCGGCCGGGCGCGATCTCCCACGTCACGCCGCCACTCACCGCCTCGTGCAGCAGCTCACCGAGCGGGGCGCCATCGGACCCGAACACTTCGAGGCTCTCGTCGAGATGGTCCGGCATCAGGAACCCGGCCACAGGTGAGACCTGCAGGGCGGGCTCGATCTCATCGACTCGGGCCTCGATTCCTTCGGTTCCCGGCGCAGTGCCCGCGGCGACGAGGCGGAACTGCCAGCGCGCCGGACGCAGCAGGCGCGGCGGCGCGACCATCTCGCCCGGCGCGGCCGGATTCGCGAGCCGGGTGGGCACGCGTACGTCGCTCACCGGCACGTCGCGGGTGCGGCCGTACGCGTCCACCAGCCGGGCTCGGGTCAGCCTGATCGTTCCGGCCAGCAGATGGGACGGGGCGTTCCGAGGGGCCGGCCTGCCGGGGGCGGCCGCCGTACCGGTCGGGCGCATCAGTCCGTCTGTCGCCTCGAAGCCGAGCAGCTGGTGGCGCAGCCCATCCAGCTCGACGGTGGCAAGGTCGAGCTGCTGGACGGCAGCCGCCAGCGAACGCAGCGCATCTTCGGTGGCTTCGTCCGACTCGCCCGAGTCGCGGGCGTCCTCGGCGGCCAGCCAATCGGAGATCGCCGAGTGGAGCGTCGCGGCGCCGCCGACCGACAGCACGGATCGGCCCTGCACGGTTGCCGTGCCGCCCGCTGCGGCGGCCGCTGCGGGGTCGTCGGCTTCGAGATCGAGTTGGTCCAGTCGCCATGCGCTGATGGTGTCGGGGTCGAGGCCGGCGAGTTCCACCTCCCACTCCAGCCAGAGCGGGATCCACGGCTGCGACCACGAGGTCACGCCGACGAGGTCGGGATCGGCGCCCGCGTAGAGCGAGAATCGGTGGAGTTCGTCGGCCACCATCGTCTGCTGCTGGCGCACGCCGACCTCGATGCGGGCCGCGGCCATGGCCCGGCGGCGGCGCGCCTCGCGGGTACGCGGCATGCCGGGGTGAAAGGCCACCGTTGCGCCGTCGTAGCTGGCGTCGAAGCCGAATCGCAGCACCGACTCCGCGACCAGCCGGCGTTCGATCGTGACCCGCTGGCCGGAATCGGGACTGATCGCTCGAGCTGTCCATCGGTCGTGGTACGGATCGAGCAGTACGGCTTCGCGGGCAAGTGTCAGGGCCTCAGGCGGCACGGCTCCGTTGCCGAGCGAAGGTACGAAGCGACCAGAGCCGACGAGACCACTGATCTCGGTGATCACGTGGGTGGGCCAGCGGCAGGTGAGCTGGCCGTCGGCGGAGCCGCGGCCGTCTCCGCCGTGCCTGAGGCTGCGACGCAGCCCGCGTACCCCCACCAGCGGGTCGTCGGGAAATGTGAAACGAGCCTCGGGGCGGTTCACCACCCTCTCCTCCGTGGCGGTCAGGACGTCGCCCACCCTTGAGCGTGCGATGCCGTGGATGGCGATCTCGGTGGCCTTGATCAGCGTGGGCTTGTCGAGAAACGAGACCAGGACCTGCGCCTCGATCCCAGACGCGGCCTGAGCATCGGACGCTCGGCGGGTCCGTTCGGACTTCGACGCTGCGGCAGCCCCCTTGCCGCCCAGGTTCAGCCCGCCGGCCCCACCGGTCTGCCGGCGCTGGAGGTAGCGGTCCGTGCCCGCGATTCCGCTCGTGAGTGTGGTGAATCCGGCGGCATGCTCGTGTTCCTCGATCTCGACGATCCCGTTGGGCGCAGTGAGCTGACCGATCTTCTGGGCTGTGAACGCGGTCACCAGCCGTTCGGTGTTGCGCCGGCGCTCCTCGGGCTGGCCGGCCGCGACGAATGCCGCGATCACGTCGTCGTCGTGTTCGCCCAGCGCGACGGCCAGCGCGGATTCGGCCGGGCGATGGTCGATCAGCACCGGACCGGACACCGGGACGCCGAAGATCGCCCCGTGCAGGAGCGACGAGCGCAGGCGCCAGGGCAGCCGAGAGCCGACTCGCTCACCGGCCTCGGTGACGAAAGCGGACGCATACGGCGCAGTGAGTTCAGTGATCTGCTCGGAGCGCAGCACGCCGAACGCCGAACCGGCCGCTGCGGCCTGAGCGGGCGCGGTGCTCTGGCCTTTGCGCTCGGGTCGCGGCTCCTCCCAGCGTTTCCGCGTCTGCAGACCCAGCGCCTCGCGCAGCTCTTCCTCGGCCTGCCGCTGTGCCTGCTCGGCCGACTCGTCACCCCATTCGTAAAGCTGCCGCCACCGCAGCTGCGTCATGAGCTCGGACAGGCTGTTGGAATTGCGTGCAGCATCCAGCGGGTCATGGCCGGGGTTGCGCCACCAGCCTGCGACGACGTAGCTGGCGCAGTTCCCATCTACGCCATCGGGGGCGAGCTGATCGATGTCGGCGAGGGGATCGTGGAACGCGAAGCGGTTGAGCACCGCGTCATAGACGCCTGCCCAGGTGATGGCGCCGCCCGCAGTGCCGACCAGCTGGTCGCTTGAGAGTGCCACGCCGGTCTGATCCCGGGCCGGCACGGTGAGACCGTCCCGATAGTCCGCCAGCGGGACTGCGGCCGCCTGGTCGGCCAGCAGAACCCAGCCCGTGATGCTCACCTCGGAGGCTCGGTCCGGGTGCAGGATGCGAAGCACCAGCCACCTGTCCGGCAGGGCGGGAAGAGCGAGCTTGGGCTGACCCGGCTCCTGCGCATCCAGCCGGCCGCGGAGCAGGGCGTCGGGCATGGCCCAGTGCAGATGGACTCCCGCCGGCCGCGGCGTGCCGTCGGCGAACGGCCGCGGCAGCGCCGTTTCGGGTGAACGGGGTCCGCCGGTGTCGTTCAGGGCAAGCAGCATCGGCAGTCGCACCATCGGTTCGTCGCCGCCCACCGGCACGTACAGAGCCTGGACGTCGATGGGCACCAGCAGCCGGTGCTCGCGGAGCAGCTTGTCATCCCAGCTGGCGATCTCGGCCGGATCCAGTCTGATCCGGTCAGCCGCCAGGTACCGCTTGGAGTAGAGCGCCTCGCGGATCTCGTCGGGCGATCTGCGCTCAGCCATCGACTTCTCCGTTCGGATCCTGGATGTCGGCTTGGGTGAGGTGATGCCGCAGCTCGGTCGCCCAGTTCGTCGCCGTCACCGTCACCGCGAAGGCGTCCAGATCGTAGAACTTCGGGCCGTCCACTTCGTCCGGGTCGCCGAAGACCTGGCGGTAGGGGAAGCGCAGCATCTGCAGCGCGTACTCGTTCGGCTCCAGGGTCGAACCCGCTCCTGGGGCCAGCTGCCGCAGGCGTTCGGCGAGCTTGACCATGTCGATCACCCCGGGAGCGCGCCTCCGGAACGGCACGACGACGGAGTTCGTGTCGTTGAGGGTGTTCTTCGGGGGCTTGCTGAGGCCGGTCGCGACGTCGCGCACCTGCACCCTGACCTGGCTGGCGGAAGTCGTGGGCCGCACGCCGAACTGGATGCCCTGGCGGGGCTCTTCGATGTGGATCACCTCGGGCACACCGTCGATGAGCACCAGCAGCACCGCGGGAGCCAGCCGTTCCAGTCGCAGCACCTTCATCCTGTCGGGATGGGTCTCGGCGACCGTGCTCAGCGCATCGTCGGGCAGCACGTCGCGGCTGTAGGCACGGACATGAAGGCCCGGCCAGCCCGAGACCAGCTTCGATCGCAGCAGGAAACCCGTCACGGTGCCGCCCGCCCCGTCGAGCCAATCATCATCGGTGCGGCGTCGCTGCACCCGCTCGGCCTGATCCACGTCCGCGCGGATGGCGGGGTACATCGCCTCGAGCTGGGCCCGATCGGCCGTGGTGATGGTGCCGACGCTGAGTACGCCCTGCGTCACGGCGTCGGTCCACGCCCGGTCAAGGTAGAAGAAGCGGATCGACTCGAGCGGCAGCAGTCGCGCGTCGGGGACCAGATAGCTGAAGGGGACACCCTGCAGCAGGCGCAGCCCAGCCAGAAACCGGCGCAGTTCGCCTGGCGTGACGTGCTCGCCGTCGTCCGGGTCGTGGTCGGCCACCACCGCCACCGCGTTGCTGAGATAGGCGGTCACCTCATCCAGCATCACCGCACTCGCGAGGTTCTTCATGAGTCGTCCTCCTCGCCCAACGTGTCGAGCAGGTCGTCGAGCGCATCACGCGGCCCGTCTGCCGCTTGCTGCCGGTCTCGTCTGATCGGCGCCTGCCGGCGGGGTACGGCGATCTCGACGAGCCGACCCACCTCGGAGTCGAGCGTGGCCCTCAGGGCGGCCGTGGCGTTGTCGTCGAGTTCGGCCGCGCCGGGTCCGTACGCGAGTGGCACGCTGGTCTGGGTCAATGCCGCGACGATGCCCACGGCGCTCGCGTGCTTGCGCACGACGTCGAGGTCGAGTCCCAGTCCACCGGCGATGATCTCGTCGAGGGCGCCGTCCACATCGAGTTCCCGGCCCGGATCGACCAGCGGGCGCCGAGGGCCCAGCTTGGTGATGGGGTCCGCGGCCAGATCGGTCAGCACCGCGACAGCGACGAAGCGTCCGAGGTCGTGCAGGTCGAGGCTGTCCAGCGTGGGCACGTCGACGTCGACGATTCCCCCCACGACGGTCCGGCCACGTCCCGCGCCGAACTGCGCGGCTCGGAACCGGGTGAGCGCGCTGACCACCGAGAGCTGGCTGAGCCCGAGCAGCCGGCCGATCTCGAAAGCCGCCGCGAGTCCGAGATCTTCCCGCCCACCGGGGACGACGCGTTTGAGCTGGTCGGCCGCATGGGCGACAGGGAGGCGCGTTCCGCCGCCCGGGCCGGGCACCGGCGCGTCGCGCTCGGTCGGGAACGGCACCAGCGGGCCGCGGTACCAGGCTTTCAGCCGGTCTCCGCGGCGGGTCCGGTGACCGAGGCTGATGTGACCCGTCTGCACCACCTCGGGTGGCTCGGCGGGCGCAGGTGCAGCAGCCGGATCCGGCTCGTCGACGGTACCCAACAGCCCGACATCCAGTGCCAGCATGAGTGATTCGAATGTGTCCGCGCCCGCCGTGGTGAACGACCAGTGCGCCAGCACCGGGAAGCGGAAAGTCGGCTCCTGCGCGACCAGGGAGATCGGAAAGCGGAAGCCGTTCCCCATGACATCGCGCACCAGCCGGGTCGCGTCCGGGTCTGCTGCCGCCGCAGCCACCGACGCCGCCTTGACGCTCGCCGTCGTCGCCCACTGGGCGTCGACGCGCGCGCTGGTGATCGCCGCCGTGCCGTCGAGGGTCGTCGGAGCCTGTGCCTGGCTCGCCACGCGTGCGCCGAAGGCGGCGCCCGGCGCCCGGGCATGAGCTGCGTCGGCACGACCCGCAGGGGAGCGCAACTCCGGCATCGGAAACGTCAGCCCCTCGAGGTCCACGTTGCCGAGGATCACAGGGTCCGGCCCTGGCTTCAGCTGGTTGAGCACCACCCAGTCCTGGGCGAGCTCGAAATGGAACCCGTCGTCGTCGGTCGGCAACGGCGGCGGCAGAATCCCCAGTTGTCCCTCCAGGTTGACGAGGCAGGCCAGGTAGCGCACCGGCTTGTCGTTCGCCGTGTCGTAGACCGGCAGCCGATTCGCCAGCACCACCGCCAGCCAGCCGTCGTCGTCGCCGCCGGCGAGTTCAGTGTCGGTGACGTCGACCTGGCGGACGTGGCAGAGCAGCGGCAGATCGGCGGCGCAGGGGAACACCTTGTTCTTGACGGTCTCGGTGACTTCGAGATACAGACCCTGTTCCACATCGCGATCTGCCGGAACCGGCAGAGTCACGCCGCTCGTGACGCACGAGGTCACCGGCGTCGGTGTCGAGAGGGTCGCGCCCTCGTTCTCGGCGAGCACGACCAGTGCGAGCCATGGGGTGCTGGAAGGCTCGACCGCGCCCGCGGGGTTGCGCTCCCACGGCAGTGTCCTTCGCTTGAGGACGATCTGCGGAAGTCGGTCGGAGAAGGCCCCTTCGGCGTTGGCCGGCGGGAATGTCGACAGGATCTGCTCGACGGGCATGACGTAACGAGGTGAGGACACCGTGACATGAGTCGCCTCATCCGCGACGGTGAAGGGCGTTGCGGTGTGCCGGCTCAGCAGGTTGTACGGTCCGGCGGTGACGGCCGGCAGCTTGGCGGAATGGAGGATGAAGTGACCTTTGGGCGGCAGCATCAGCCCTCACCACTCTCAGGTCGGTCGGCTCGCGCCGGTCTCCTGGCCCGGCCTCTGGCCGGCTCAGGCCTGACCCGATCGGCGAGCATCTGGGCCTTGGCGCGCTGTCGCGGCGTGCGGGTAGGACCCGCCCAACTCAGCCTGCTGAGCCCGGAGGAACCCGGAGCCAATGGCCGAAGCGACGCGTCCAGTCCGTGCTCTGCCAGATCGGCCAGCGCGTCGGCTGCCGATCCATGGCCGCCCATCACGCCTACCAGCGACCATGCGAGTTCCGTGGCGATGGTCACCACGACCGGGCGACCCTCGGCGTCGGGGGCGATGTCGTATGCCAGCACGCTCCGGTTCTCGGAAGTCATGAGGACCGGCGGCGCCTCCCGGCCGTCAGGCCCCATCACGCGATCGGCGCCGTCGAGGCCCATCGCAAGGCCACGCCCACCGGCGGCGGGGTCACCGAATGCGGTCGGGTCGTCGAGGATGATCACGACGCTGCGCACCGGCTCGCTGAATCGGGTCGTCACGGTGCTGATGCCCTTGACCAGCTCGGCAGCCACCACCCAGCCGGCCTCGACCCGCTCGGCATGCCGGTGCAGGGTGTCGCCGCTGCTGCGGAGAACGCAACCCGGCGACAGCGCGGCCGACCAGCCGACGTATGGCAGCTGCGCTCCGGCATGCCAGCCGAGCAGGCCAGGTGAAGGTGTGTCGGGCCACACGCCGAGTCCGGTCGCCACGATGCGCTCGGCTCCCTGCCCGACCTCGACCGACTGACCGGCGGCGACGACCTGGTCTGTCATCACCCCACCGCCGGCGGCCAGCACGACCACCCGTGCCGGCTCACCGCTCACGTCGAGCCGCGGCCGATCGCCTTCGCCGGCGTCTGCGTAGGCGTTCGGGAGCTTCAGGATCACCGTCTCGCCGGCTGAGAGGGTCGCCCCGGCCGTTCCCCGCGCGGTCCGCCGGCCGGCGGTCAGCGCCGCATCGAATCCGGAGAGGTGCTGAGCCCCCGCACCCCCCGCGCTGCGCACGATGGCGGCGGGGGCGTGGGCCACGGCCGTGATGGGCACCCGCTCGGCGCCGATCACCGTGCCGCGGCGTCCCGTCGGGATCGCGGCGGGTTCCTGCACCACGAGCCTGGCCGCGATCGAGCGGCTGCGCGACTCGTCCACCGAGGCGAGCGTGGGCGGCGTCCGTCGCCAGAGGCGGCCGGCGTCGCGCACGGTGGTCCGTCCGGCGGGGGTGTTCCGCTGGTCGACCGTGGTGCCCGGAAGCAACCCGATGACTACCGGAGGGTCAACGAAGTGGTCGAACTTCCTTCCTTGAGGCCGGGCGCCGACGTTGGGCACGACCGTCCGGACCGCGGTGTCGAGGCCCTCACCGAGTGTTCCCACCCGAGGAGGCGCCTGACGCTCGCCTCGCAGCGCAGCGAGGCCCGTGGGTGTGACGGTCGCGGCCAGGAATCGGCCGGCGAGGCTGAATGCCTCGTCCACCGTCGCGGGCTGTGTCACGAGTCCCGCCAACGTGCGGCTGGTCGCCCGGAAGGTGCTCACCTGCGACGCGCGGCGGGTGAACGGAAGCGGCTTGCGCTCACGGATGTCGACCTGATGGTAGGGGATGGGCGGCCCGCCGGTGCTGGCCCTTGCCGGGGCGACCAGGTCGAGTTCGTGCAGCGCGTCGATCATCTCCGCTTTCGGCACCGGCCGGTTGTCGTCGGGCAGCGGCGGGCCCCACACCCCGGCGGGGAACGCCCCGAACGGGCGGGCGGCGACCTCGAAGGGGAAGGCGACGGTCGCGCTGCCGCGCCGCCAGGTCAGCGTGATCCGCGGCCGCATCGATGGCGTGCCCATCGGCGCCACTCCCAACGCCCGGCTGGGGTTGTGCGTGGTGGGCGCCGCGCCGCCGGCGCTGACCTCGACGGTCGGAACAGTGGTGGTGAAGATCAGGGCGAACTCCGGGACGACCACGAAGGGCCGGGACTGCGAGCCGTCAGGTGTGGCCTGCTCACCTTTGGCCGGCTGGGCGCCGGACGCGACCATCGCGGCGTGCGCCAGCGCGCCGCCACCGGGGCCGGGGTCGAGGTACTTGGCCACGAATTCGCTGGCGACGAGAAGATTCCGGCCGGACTGCTCGGCGCTGCCGAACGGCACCGACAGCTCCACGGGGCCGACTTCGAACGTGGCAACGCCGTGGAAGTCGGGGCCTTCGATGTCGACACGGGCGCCCAGCGAGACCGAGATGGTCACTTCGCCGAAGAACCAGAGGTCGATGGTGACTCCCGCCGAGATCCGCACATAGGCGTTGACGAAGTAGCGGAAGGGGTCGAAGTAGACGATGCCGTGCGCACCGAACCGCAGTTCGGCCCACGCCGGTCCGAAGCTGGCTGAGGCCAGGAAGTCGCCGCCGGCCATGATCGCCTCGGAGGTCAGCGCGAAGTATGCTCCCGCCTCGATGACGATGTTGCTGCCCAGGGCCCAGCGCAGTCCGAGCCGAGGGACCACCGGGTAGCCCTCGCGGTGGAAGTCGGGGTGGTAGCCGCCCATGCTGAGGACGAACTCACCGGCGTGCTCCCCTTTGAACCAGATCACATACGCGAATCCGCCGGTCAAGCGGACGTCGCGATAGAGCAGCCACGAATTGTCGGTCAGCTGGGCCTGGACCCAGATGACGCCCTCGGAGCTCGAGAAGCGCACGAGCAGGGCGAGCTCGATGGAGACCAGCGCGGCCTCGGGACGAGGTAGCGCCATCCGCGCCAGCCCGAGCAGATTGATGTCGAGCCCGTCGCCGATCTGCACGGCCAGCACGGCGATGCCGTCGACGAGGGCGAAGCTGTTGAAGGAGATGCCGGCGGCGAACCAGAAGGTTCCCTTCTTCATCGGGAAGTATCGGCCGAGTTCACGGAGCTGGTCCATCGGCTCCTGCGGCCGGGCGGCGACATCCAGCGCCTCGATCAGCGGATAGCCGCCGAAGTTGCTCAGATCCGTCGGCACCAGCAGCTTGCGGTTGATGCCGAAGCCGCCTCCGATGCCGGTGAGGAAGAACGCCGGCGGGCCGCCGATGGGGCCGTTGATCGCTCCCACGGCGAAGAAGGAGACATAGCGTTCCCCGTTCTCTTCGCCCTGGCCGAATCCGCCGTAGATGGTGATGCCGTAGACGCCGAATCGCGCGAGCAGCATGCCCAGGTATTCGACGTTCGGCTCGATGCCGGACTTGAGAAGGCCGCCGGCGAGAGTGAGCCCGCCTACAGTCGAATTGACCGCGATGCCCGCCAGGTCGATCTTCCAGCTGCTGAGCTCGAAGAATTCGCTGCTGGGGCCGACGATGTAGGTGATCTGCAGGTCGTCGACGGCACACGTCAGGCCGAACATCGACACCGAGCCGTCCATCAGCATGCCGACCGCGGTGATCCGGTGGTTGGTCACGTCGACCCGCAGTCCGATCTGCTCGAGGTAGAGCGGACCGTACCCGCGCCGTATGGCGAGCCACCAGGGTCCTGGCGGGTCACCGGCCCGCAGGCTCACCTCGATCGGCGCGCCACCGTGCTTCTGGACGGCGAGGGCGGGCGAGAACGCCGGGCGCGGCGGTGTGGGTCCGGTGTCTCGCATGATGCCCTGGGCGACGCCGTTGCTGCCGCCGCCGGTGGGGGTGAGCGCGAGGTTGGCGAGCTGAAGCTGCGCGCCGCCACCCGTGACACCCGTCCCGTCGATGGCGGCGTAGACGTGCAGCGCGATGGAGTCGATGGTGACCACGGAGTCCACCAGCGGGCCGCTTGTCGATCCGATCCGCACGCCGACACCGTTGACCGTGAGCGAGGGTGCGAACGCGCCGGCGGCGTTCAGGACGCCGAGGAACAGCCCGCCCGCACCGGCTGGGTCGGGATTGATCCAGGTGTCGTCTGCCTCGAGCCACAGCGAGATGTCACCGTCGAGGATCTGCCAGCGCGGCTGGAGCCCGAGCTGGACACCGATCGCGCCCGACGTGAGGTCTGTAAGCAGACTGATGGTGAAGCCTTCGGCGGGCAAGGCGAGCGTGAGGCCTGCCCCGCCGAGATTGCGGACCAGCCGAGTCGCCCGGGGCAGCACCAGGGCGAGTTCGAACGGGTTGTCGATGAGCTGGGCGGGGTCCGCTTCGTCGAGCAGCACTCCGGTGAGCAGCCCGCGGACACTGGTGCTGCCGACCGGGGTGGCGAGCACCTGCTCCATGGCGTCGGTCGCGAGCGCGACGGCGGCGAGCACGTCGCAGATCACCTCGACGAGCCGCAGGGCAACCTCGCCGGGCTGGTCGCTCTCGGTTGGGTCGAGTGCCGTGCCGGTGCTGGAGATGAGGCTGAAGCTCGCGCTGTCGAGCAGCCAGCGGGCGCCGAACCGGGTGTAGTCATCGGCCGCGAGGCCGACCACCACGCGCCGGGGATCGCCGGGGTCGGCCGCGCCGGCCACCACGGTGATGAACGGCTGCAGGATCACGCTTCCGGTGTCGATCTGGGCCGGACCGACCGTCACCGACAAGTCGCGAATACCCCCGGCGTCAATCGACAGGGTGCCGCTGACCGCCGAGATGCCAGGCACGCTGAGGTCGTCGATCGCGAGAGAGACAACGCCCGTCGTGGGCGTCCACGTGAGCGTGACGTCGGTGACGCGGACTCGCAGAGTTCCGGCAGATGGCGAGTCCGCGATGACTGCCGCCGGCAGGTACGCGTCAGCCGCGGTGGCAAGCGCGTTGATCGCGCTGCTCGCGAGGCCGGCCGCGACGAGGCGAAGTTCGTCCACGGGGTTGGCGGCCCACGATTGCAGGCGAGCGCGGTCGAAGGCGAGTGGGATGCCGGTGCGCAGCGCGAGCGCGTCGCCGACCTCGCGCACCAGGGGTCCGACCGGTGACGGCAGAGCGGCCAGCCGATCGAGCAGGAGGGGGAGCGCCGCCTGCGCGACGGCCGAGAGGGCGCCCAGGCCGGCGAAGGGCAGCAGAGAGATGTCCGGTCCCGTCGCCGGGCGCAGGAAGATCTCGATGCCAGAGCCCGCGAGCCGGACATGGGCGGCTTGGCGGCCGGCTTCGAGTCCCGCCTCGGCGATGCCGACGTGGGCCGCGAGATCCACCGCAGGCGGGCCGCTCGTGGCAACTGTGATCCCTGCCGTGATCCCTGCCGCGAGCCGGACCGTCGCACCGGCCGGCGGGGTCCAGGCGCTCGTGTCGACCCGCAGCTCGATTCTCCCGCCGGTGCTCGCCGCCAGGATGACTCCCGGAGCCAGGGTGAGGGGGCTGCCCGGACTGCCGGCGACACCGAGAAGGGGCCGCAGCGCGTCGAACAGCTCGCGGATCCTGGCGGGGTTCGAGGCCAGCGAGTCGGGTCCGCGGAGCCAACCTGCCGGATCGGTCAGCAGCCCGGCGATCGGCCGGAGGGGGCGGTAGGCCTGCGCTGCGGTGCCGCCCAGCAGGCCGAATGCATTCAACGCGGCGTCGATGATCGGGCGGACGCTCTCGTCCAGCCGGCGCATCAGCTCGAGTGCGACGTGCCCGCCGAGGCTGGGCGCCGCTGCGGCCAGGGTGCGGGCGATCTGGGCGCCGTCGGGGTCCGGCCACAGCGGGATCACCTCGGGGCCCGCGGCCTGGCCCGGCCGGGTCCACAGCAATCGGACCCTCGCGGGAGAGGCACCCAATTCGACCTGCAGGCCCCCGGACGTGGGCGATGGGTTGCTCTGGCCGAAGCGGAGCGTGCCCGCCGCGCCGGACGGGCTGACGGACAGCTGCAGCCGCCAGCCGAACCGTCCGGCGGCGTCATCCCCCGCCGCGACCGAGAGGGTGCGCGCGGTGAGGTCGAGGCCCTCGGCGGCCGGTCCGAGCAGATCGGTGACGGCCTGAACCAGATTCGGACCGTGGCTCGCCAGCCGGGCACGCACCAGCCCGCCGGGGTCGCGAATCAGCTGGTCGACGGCGTCGGGAGCGATTCCGCCGGTGGGAGAGATCAGCCCCAGTGCGGTCAGCAGCGCTGCGAGCGGGCTCGGGCCGAGGGTGTCGGGATCGGTGGGCAGTCGCGACGCGAAGATGGCGAGCAGTGTCCGGGCCTCGGGCACCACTGCCGACGCCCCGGGCTCGGAGCCCAGCGTGAGCGCCTCCCAGGTCTGCCCGAACACCCGGGCGTCGTGCAGAGTGAGCGTAGCGCGGCCGGCAGAGGTGCCGTCGAGGGGGATGGAAACATCGGCCGAGATCGCGCGCAGCTCCATATCGGCGCCACTGACCAGCCACGCCGTCCGGTCCGAGACCGATAGCCGAACTCTCAGGTGCCGCGAGGTGTCGAGTGCCGGTCCCGCCGGGGTGGCGCGGACCAGTTGCAGCCGGGCGTCGCCGGTGATGCGGAGCGCCCCGGCCGAGTGGTCGGGAATGGCCAGCACGAGGCCCGCCGTCACATCGGTGGGGGGCGCAAGGTGATATCGGCTGCGCGCCTGCGCTCGTTCCGAGAGTCCCGCGCAGACGATCGCAGTGATCGCCCGCGCCACCGAGGTGGCGCTGACCTGCCCGAAGACGGCGAAGAACGCCAGCTGGTTGCGCGGCGGAGGCGCGGCGGCGTCGGGCGGACGCAGGTCGGCGCTGGGGTCGGCCAGCGGAGCAAGGTCCATCATCGCGCCGACCAGCGCCCGGCCGAGGGCCAGGTCTGCGTCGTCGGGCTCGGCCGGGTCGAGGGCGTTCAGCAGACGATCGAGGAGGCGCAGCGCGTCGGCGGTCGGCTGGTTCGAGAGGGCTGTCAGCGCGATCGGGGCGAGCGGCGTGCCCAATGTGACCAGTGCGGTGACGACGAGCTCCGACTGGGCCACCAGGCGGGCGGCGTGGCCCGCTCCGGCCAGTCCGACGAGGACGATGTCGCTGCTGACGGCCGCCAGCGCCTGCACCAGGCGCCGGAGCCGGGCGGCCTGATCCGCTGTGCCGTCCGAGGTGGACCCGGCCGCTCGGCAGGCGGCACGGCCGCCGAGGGCGACATACCACTCACCGGTGGCGGCCGGAGGGAAGGTGAACATGTCCGGCGTCAGCCCCGCGCCAGTGAGGTCGACTCGGCGTGCAGCGGGGGCGTTGGGCCACGCCGCTGGGCCCAGCCCGATGTACACGACGACTTCCGGCGCACGCTCCAGAAGGTCGGGGATGTCGAGCTGATCGAGGAGCTGGCCGGCAGCGACGCCATCGCGCAGCACCGTCACGCCGACGAGATCGGTCTCCGGCGGGGTTATGCGGCCGTCAGTGTCCTGCCAGCGCTCCAGCAGCGCGGCGAGTCCAGCCTCGAGCGGACGATCCATGACCAGACCTCGCAGCCCGGAGTCGACCGCGCCCTCGCCCTCCAGAGCAAGGGCCAGAGCGGCCGGGGTGAGTGGTGGCTGGCCAGGCCGCCAGTTGCGGACGGGGTCGGGCGCCGTGGTGTGGCGCGGCTCCAGGCCGTCGGGCGTGAACCACACGGCGGGGCTGGGTCGTCCGGCTCCCACCGGCAGCCGGTAGGGATCGTCTGGATGCCCGGTGCCGCGGACGAGCCCCCGCGTACCTGCCCCGCCCTCGAGCAGGTCCGCGACCAGGTCGAGCACAGTCGGTCCCAGTTCACCGGCCAGCACGGCGGGCGACCAGGCCAGGAGGGCAGCGGCCGGGTCGTCGACCAGATCCGAGAGGCGCAGTCGCGGGCGGGCGCCTCGGGTGCCGCCGAGCGTCGGCGATGCGCCGGACCAGCCGAGGATCCCGACCAGGTCGGCGAGCACACCTCCGACAAGTTCGCCGAAGTGACCGATCAGCTGCTCGACGGCGTTCCAGCCCTCAGCCGGCAGGCTGACCGTTCCATCCGCTCCGATCACCGGCAGCACCACCGGGATGCGATCCGCACCCGACCGAACCTCGAGGCCAGGGGCCACCAGATCCGCGCTCAGCCCGCGGGCGGGGGTCCAGGCGAGCCGCAGGCCCACCCGGTCGGCCTCGACGCTCGCGCTTTCGCCGATTGCCAGCCGGACCCTGTCGGGGGTGACGTCCGCTTCGTGGGCGGTGAGCTGGGCGGCCACGGCAGGCAGCAGGCTGACCGTGCTGTTGCCGAAGTCGATATCAGCCAGCGTCACCGAGAACACGGTATCCACCACTGTGCAGCCGGCGCCGAGGGTGTCCACCGTCGTGGTGATGGCCAGCCCGACGGCCGCCACAGCGCCCGTCCTGCTGATCTCCAGTTGCAGCGGCCCGATGAGGGCGAGCCGCCACGGGTCCGAGGCGATGCCGGTGCCCTCGATCGGCATCGCGGTGGCCGCATCGGCGGCGACGGCGTCACGCAGCGCAGTGAGGACCGAGCTCACCCCGGCCGGGCTGCCCAGCAGGTCGTCCCAATAGGCAGTCACCGCCGCGAGCGGGTCGCTCATAAGGGCCGGCAGGGTGATGGCCTCGACGCTGGCGGGCGGCATCAGGCCGAGCAGCACCCTGATGAGATCGTCCGCCGGGGTCAAGCTGTCGAGCAGTCCGCTCAGCACCTCACCCGCGGCGTTGCCGGCGGCATCCATGACGGCATCCGGCGAGGTGAGATCGAGCGTGGGGTACTCGCGGTCGCCCAACTCCACGCCATCGGCGGCGAGCACGAACACGAGGCGGCGGTCGGCATCCAGACCGAAGCCGACGCGGAGAGTGTCGGCGTGGATCAGCGCCGGGGCGGTCACGTGCAGCACAGGCTCGGCATCGGTGCCCGATGCGGCCCAGATCCCGAAAGCGGGCAGCGCCCGAGCCGTGCCGGTCACCAGGTCTATGCTGCACACGTCGAGCCGCGCCTCGCCGCGGGCGACGGCGTCGCCCAGGCTCACCGCGAGCGTGGGAGTAAGCCTGGGGTTGCCGCTGGAACCCGTGTCCACCCGCAGACCCAGCGCGAGGGCGGCCGCGCCCAGCGTGAAGCCGACCGTCTCGCCGGTCCTGGTGCCGCCGAGCAGGGTGGCCAGATAGCCCAGCCAGGCGGTTCGGGCGGCCGGCGTCGTCATGATGGTTCGGAGCCAGGCGGCGAGCGCGCCGGCTCCGGCGCTGCGCAGCTCGGTCACGGGGAAGTCGGGCACGGCGTCGCCGGAGACCAGTCCGAGCAGGCCGGCGACAGCGCCGAGGGCCGGGTGGATGCCGCCCGCGGCGTCGGCCTGTGCCCGGACCAGCGAGAGCACCAGGTCGAGAACGGCGTCATCCAGCTCGTCCAGGCTGTCGGCGGCGAAGCTGAGGTTGCGGGGCACTGCGGCGCCAGGCAGCAGCAGGCGCTCGATGTCCAGGCCGAATGAGGGGTCGCCGTCCCCGGAGCTGGTCGGAACCGACAGGTTGAGGCCGATCGCGCCGATGCTGGGCTGGGCGGCAGTGCCGGCCGCCGCGGTGCCGGGGGGCGTGATCGTCACCGATGCCGACAGGGTGATCCGAGCGCCTGGCTGACCGAGCCAGAGGTGATTCGTGACCGGAGCGCTGCCGGACTTGCTCACCACGAACAGGGGGATCGCAGCGCGGACGCGCGCCTCCGGCGCGGTCGTCCTGCTGAGTTCGACGCCCAGACCGAGCTTGATCGAAGGCCCGGCAGAGTAGACGATGAGCGAGACATCGACGTTCGGGTCTTCGAGTCCGAAGATCGGCAGCCAAATGGCGCCATCGGCGTCGGTCTCGCGCTCCTCCCCACCGAGCGCGGTGTCGACGAAGCTGATCAGCGCCTCCCGCTGGTAGTCCTCGGCGAGCATCGTGGTCAGGAATGACTGCGGGTTGCCGAACCAGTCCGAGTTGGCTGCGCCGGAGTCGGTGAAGATTCCCAGCGCCTTGCCGAGGTCGCCGACGGCTGCCAGATCGTCCGCCGCGAGGGTCATCGTCAGTCCCGTGCCTGCGTGAGCCCGGCGTTGGCGCCGCCGAACCGATACCGCGCCATCGGGACCACAGCGATGCCGTCGGCGTTTGCGATCATCTCTGCCGGGACGAGCACATTGCCCCTGCTGTCCTTTCCTACGGCTCCGGCCATCCCGCTGACCAGGCCGAGTACGCACTGCCACGCCCATGCCACGAGCGCCTCGCCCCATGCCTCCACGATCACGGCCGGGCCCTGCGGCCGGGCCAGCGTGGCCGCGAAGAGTCCGGCGGGAGCGTCCTGGCCTCCGGTGGCGAAGGTGACCGTGACGACTTCGGGACCGGTCTGATCACAGCGCACCGGCACAACCACGGCGATGATGCCGTCGCCGGTGATGACTTCGAGACCGACCAGGCCGACCGCGAGCTGTGTTTCTCCTCTGACCCAGACGATCTCCGTCCGCTTGGTCGGTCGGAACAGGCCCGCCGCCCGCTTGGCGGCCACGCTGATCAGTTCGGCGGCCTCCCTGTTCGTCGCAAAGACAGGATGGCCGAGTTCGCCCGCTCGCACGGATGAGGTTGTTGCGCGATCCTCCGCGGCGAAGTGGCCCCGTACAAACCGGCTGAACTCGGGGGCGACGGTTTCAGCGTCCATGTGCCGACCCGGGGCGCGTGCTGAAGCTCTCGCTTTCCGGAGTGGCCCAGCCCGGACGAACGGCTTGCTGATCTGCCGACATCACGCCCCATTCCAGTGCCCGAAGGTGTTCACTGACGATGCCTGGATTTCCACGCCTGAGGGCTGGAGCCGCGTGTCACTTCGTGTCGATGTCCGGTCGTGCAGAACAGCTGACCCTGCCCAAACTGCTAAACCCGAACGTAGGACCCGCCGGCCAAGTGCGACTATGCGCACTTGTACCCATCAGTGAGCGCTCTGAGCGACGAGGACGTCCCGTGGTCTCTCGTGAGCCGGCAACCGCGCGCTCCTCAAGAGGCCCTCGTCTTGCGCACGCATCACCGCTGAAAGGCGATCGTGGGATCCAAGCTTGCAATAAATGTGGGAAAGATGACGGTGAACGGTACGGGGAGAGATCGAGAGACGGCTCGCCATCGCGGATGCCGGCATCCCGCTTGCAAGCAACTCAAGTACCTGACGCTCACGAGTCGTGAGCCCGACCCGCGACGATCTCTCCTGGATCTCGTTGAGTCGTGTCGCCGCGCGCTCTTGTCCGAGCCATTCGGCGTGCGCCGCCAGCGCGATGGCGATTCCTCGAAGATCCTCGAAAATCCGTACTTCCTCGGGTCGGAAATCATCTCGCTTGCCGATCACCAACGCTCGAATCGTAGCCTCGCCGAGGTCATAGGAGATTCCACCAGACCTCGGTCGGCCGAGTCTTCCCATGAGCAGCGCGAGAGTCTCGCTCCTGACCGCCGCGCGATCGATCTCTGGTGATCCATCAGCGACGCTCGAAGGCTCGGATCGCCAATATTGCAGGACGGGCTGAGACAGAGGAACGGCGCCAGTGGTGTGAGTCAAGCGACGGCGACCCGCATCAGACAAGTCCGACCATGCGAAAATCTCATACTTGCCGGAGCGAGCGTCCAGGCGCGAATACGACGCACTGTCAGCATGCACCGCTTCACCCACGCGACGAGCGATCAAACCGAGTGGTGATCGACCATGCTCCAGGTCATCGAAGGCCTCGGAGACAGTCTTTCGGACCAGTCGCATGGCGTCAGAATTGTCGGCCATTCTGGGGCCTCCCGAATTGCGTCACCGAGGACACGGCATCGCTCACCACTATGGCCCGCGTAGCCGGCTACTTCTGTCCCCCATTCGGGGGACAGAACGCCACCGTCACGGCTTTGGCGACCGCGCGAAGGATAGTGGGCATTGTCTTGACTTGAGGAGTGCGCGCGAGGAGTATGTCGCACA
>Ga0190275_10000792_pt1 | contig 25122 bp, 22 predicted proteins | sample Popmic550T_FD_133745 | JGI IMG/M metagenome (GOLD analysis project Ga0190275, IMG submission 133745) | Populus adjacent soil microbial communities from riparian zone of Yellowstone River, Montana, USA - 550 T | ecosystem: Environmental > Terrestrial > Soil > Riparian zone > Trees stand | place...
GGGCGTCGCCGGGGTGGTAGTGCGTCTGGAACGAGACCAGCAGCTCGTCGCGGCGCTCCTCGTCGACCACGATCTCCTCGGAGATCTGCACCCAGTCGGAGCCCTCGAACTCCTCCATGTTGAAGATCTCGCCGTCGATCTCGGCCGAGTCGTCCACCACGATCAGGACCTCGGTCTGCGGATTGAAGTACACGCCCGGCCGGGTGACGATGTCCTCGATTGGGTGGCTGTCGGCCATCCGCGCCGTTATACCCCATTCTGCGCTGGCTTTCAGGTCAGGTCGCGCAACTGCCGGTCCACCTCGCCCTCGACGTCGAGCGGTGGCTGCCCCCGCGCCGCCCGGCGCTCGTTGCGCGCGATCACGAGCTGGCGCACCTCCAGGCGCAGAGCCGCGTCCTGCTGGTCGGCCTCCGGCAGCAGCGCCGGGTCGAGCTCCATCAGGCGATCCACCTCGGCGTCCACGTCCAGCTCTCCCTCGCCGCGCGCGCTGCGCCGGTCGCTGCGAGCCTGCACGAGCTGCCGGATGTCGTCCTCTCTTTCGGCCCGCGCAGCAGGGCTGTTCGGGAGCGGAGCGGGCCGGGGCGGGCGCTCGTCCACGGACAGCCCCCCGCGGCCGAGTTGGTCCAGCAGGCCGAAGGCGCCTGCGAACAGGATTGCCGCGACGGGTGCGATCACCACCACGATGATCCAGATCACGGTGCCGAAGTCCATGCGGCAAGTGTGGCATTGCCAAGCGTAGAAATGGCGCCACGCTGGGCGAGCCGGGCCCCTCTCCGGTACGATGTTGACTCGCCAATCAGTCGTGCCGGCCGCATCGCCCGCGACCTCCACTCGTTCCTCACAAGGAGACCTCCACGTGGTTGACCTCACTCTCACCGACGAGCAGAAAGACCTGCGCGAGCTGGCTCACAACTTTGCCGAGAAGGAGATTCGGTCCGTCGCGTGGGAGTACGACCGGGACGCCACCTGGCCGCAGGAGATCATCGAGAAGGCGCACGAGGTGGGGCTCATGAACGCCGAGGTGCCCGAGGAGTACGGCGGGCCCGGGCTGCACGTCCTCGACGGCTGCCTGATCGAGGAGGAGTTCGGTTGGGGCTGTTCGGGCATCGGCACGTCGCTGATGTGCAACGGTCTCGCGTCCGCCCCCGTGATCCTGGGCGGGTCCGAGGAGGTCAAGAAGGAATTCCTCGGGATGCTGATCGAGGAGCCGAAGCTGGCTTCGTTCTGCCTCACCGAACCGGAGGCCGGCTCGGACGTCGGCTCGATGCGTACCCGCGCCGTGAAGAAGGCCGACAAGTACGTGATCAACGGCTCGAAGGTCTTCATCACGAACGGCTCGCATGCGAGCTGGTACACGGTCTATGCGAAGACCGACCCCGACAAGGGCCACAAGGGCATCTCCGCCTTCGTGGTGCCACGCGACACGCCCGGCGTGTCGGTGATGAAGAAGGAGGACAAGCTCGGCCAGCGCGCGTCCGACACGGCCCAGATCCTGTTCGAGGATGTCGAGATTCCCGAGGAGTACCTGCTCGGCGAGGAGAACCACGGCTTCAAGCTCGCGATGATGACGCTCGACCGCACCCGCCCCGGCGTCGCGGCGATGGGCGTCGGCGTCGGCCGGGCCGCGTTCGAGTTCGCCCGTGACTACTCCAAGGAGCGCATCCAGTTCGGCGTGCCGATCGCGATGCACCAGGCGATCCAGTTCATGATCGCCGACATGGCGACCAAGATCGAGGCCGGTCGCCTGCTCGTGTGGCAGTCCGCATGCCTGTTGGACCAGGGCAAGCGCAACACGCTTGCCGCCTCGCACGCGAAGCGCTTCGCCGCGGACTCGGCGATGGAGATCGCGACCGACGCCGTGCAGGTATACGGCGGGTACGGCTTCATCAAGGAGTACCCGGTCGAGAAGCTGATGCGTGACGCGAAGATCATGCAGCTGTACGAGGGCACGTCCCAGATCCAGCGGCTCGTGATCGCGCGCGAGGTGCTGATGCCGCGCAAGGTTGACCAGCCGACCGAGATGGCGGCTGCGGGCGCCAACTAGGGTGACCGCCGCTCACGGGGCAGCAAGGTGGCCCACGAGCCGCGGCTGAGCGACACGAACGAGGCACCCGCCGCGATCGCGCAGGAGGCGCGCCCCGACCGCGTGATCGCGGTGCTCGGCATGCATCGCAGCGGGACCAGTGCTCTGGTCGGCTCGCTTCAGCAGCGCGGCCTGTTCCTCGGCCGCCACAGCAAGCGCAATCCCTACAACCCGCGCGGCAATCGCGAGAACCCCGACGTGGTGCGGCTGAATGAGGACATCCTCAAGCACAGCGGCGGGTCATGGCGCGCTCCGCCCGCCACGGTGGAGTGGGTGCCGGACCACGTGGAGCACGCACGCGGCATCCTCGGCGAGCATGCGGGGCGCCCGCTCTGGGGGTTCAAGGACCCTCGCACGCTGTTGACGCTCGATGGCTGGCTCCGGCTCGTTCCGGACCTCGAGTTCGTGGGGGTGTTCAGGCACCCGGCGCGCGTGGCACGATCCCTCGCCGGTCGCCCGAAGCTGCAGGTCGAGGACCCGGTCGAGCTGTGGCGTTTCCACAACGCGCGGCTGCTCGAGCTGCATCGCCGCAGCGCATTTCCCCTGGTCTCCTTCGACGACGACTCCGATGTCCTGGCCCGGAACTTCAACCGCGTCGCGGAGCTGCTCGGGTTGGCGCCCCCCACGGAAGAGGAGCCGTTCTTCACCGATGACCTGCGCGGCATGGACGCGGAGCCGGCCGAGCTGCCGGCGGACGTGGGCGTGCTCTACGACGAGCTGCGCGCGCGCTCTCTCTGAAGGTCCGAGCTGCTCGTGTCCGCGATCCGGGTCACACGGGCGAGCGTCCGCCTGTTTCGCCGCGAGACCGTGACGAGCCACGTGCGCCGCGTCAGCACCTGGGCGCACGGCCCGTCACCGCCATCGAGCGCGCACGGGTTCGGCGCCCAGCGGTAGAGCGAGCAGCGCACCGCGCGGCGTGAGCGCCAGCACGAACGTGTGACGAGCGGATAATTCGATTTGATGCTGCGGTAGCTCTGGTGGTCGACCACAGATGCGCGAGCCGCCGCGCGTGCCTCGCGCAATCCCAGCCTGTGGTCGGGCCTGTGGCCGGCAAAGGCCGGGGCAGCGAACATCAGGCTCGCGGCTGCCGCGGCCAGCAGCGGCCAACTGCGCGGCCGGTGCGCTGGGCGGATCTCCATCACAGCTCCCTCCGGGCGAGTGTACCCATTGTTACAAGGAACGTCGTCGGTCTGGACGCTTGGACGAACGGGCGGCGCCGGCGAGGACACTGGCCGGAGGAGGCGAACGCCGAGCCTAGAATGGACCGAAGGACGTCCGGGGAAGATTCGACACCCAGCCCGCCCGCGGGCCAGGCTCATGCTGCCCGTGCCGCCGCAGGTGAGGCTGCACGCGCCGCAGAGGCCGCGGGCCACGCTCCGCGTGGCCGGCCGTCGGACGTCTTTGGCGCCGAGGTCCGGCGCCGGGACATCTTCACGCTGCTGGTCTTCCATCTGATCGCCCGCGCGGAGAGCGGCGCGTCATATGGCAACCGGCTGATCGAGGAGATCGAGGCGATCACCGGCGGCGCGGTGAGCCTGAACCCCAACACGATGTACCCGCTCCTACGGGGCCTCGAGGGTTCCGGGTTCATCGAGGGCCGGTGGGAGCATCCGGAGAAGCGCAGCCGCCGCCTGTACACGCTGACGGCCGCCGGCCGGGCCGAGTACGACCGCCTCAAGCAGGGCCTGGAGCCGTTCCTCGACTCCATCATCCACAGCATCACGCTGATCAAGCGCGAGATCTACGGCTAGCGCCATCTACGGCTAGCGGCATATACTCCGGCGCGCTTCCCGGCGTGCCCGTGCAGGGACGCGGGCCGTCCATCCCAGCCGCACAAGGAGCGCTCTCACATGTTCGTATTCAAGACCGCGGTCGTCGGCGCGGGCACGATGGGCGGGGAGATCGCCCAGACCCTGGCTGCCGCCGATCTGCCGGTGGTCCTCAAGGACATCGACCAGAAGTTCGTTGATCAGGGATTGGAGAAGGCCCGTCAGGTCACCGAGGGCCAGCTCAATGGACTGGTGAAGAAGGAGAAGCTGACCGAGGAGCAGGCCAAGGCTGCGCTCGAGCACACGCTCGGCCTGATCACCGGCGCCACCGACTACGACGGCTTCGGTGACGTCGATTTCGTGGTCGAGGCCGTACCGGAGCGCATCGAGATCAAGCGGCAGGTGTTCGAAGAGCTCGACGCCGCCACGCCCGGTCACGCGATCCTCGCCAGCAACACCTCGTCTCTTTCGATCACCGAGATGGGCGACGCCACTCTGCGCCCCGACAAGGTGATCGGCTTCCACTACTTCTATCCCGCTTCGATCATGCGGCTGATCGAGGTCGTCGAGGGGGAGGAGACGTCAGACGAAACGGTGCAGACGACCATCAACTTCGCTCAGCAGATCCGGAAGATGCCGATCCGCTGCGGTGAGGCGCCCGGGTTCGTCGTGAACCGGGTCCTCAACTCGGCCGCGAGTGAGATCTGGCGATACAAGGACGAGTCCGGCGCGTCCGCGCAGGACATCGACAAGGAGATCGCCGAGGCGCGGGTCACCCCGATGGGGCCCTTCTTCCTCAGCGACCTGCTCGGGCTCGACACCGTGCTGCACGTCGCCGAGCACCTGCACAAGTCGTACGGCGAACGCTTCTACGTCTCACCCGAGATGCAGGAGCTGGTCGCTGCCGGCAACTATGGACAGAAGACCGGCAAGGGCTTCTACGAGCACAACGGGGGGGAGAGCTGATGGAAGGCGCAACCGCACAGCAGACCGGCGCGATCGTCGAGCGCTTCACGCTCAAGGCGTTCCTCGAGGCATGCCTCGTGCTCGAGGAGGGCGTCTCGACCCTGCGTGAGATCGAGACCGGGATGATGACCGGAGCCGGGATCCTGCCGGGACCCTTCACCCGCGCGGACGAGCGCGGTCTCGACGAGATGCTGGCGGCGTTGGAGCGCGCGCACGCCGAATGGGGCGACCGGTTCACGCCACCGATCGTGCTGCGCAGGCTCGTCGCGCAGGGGCGGCTCGGCAAGAAGAGCGGTCAGGGGTTCTTTCCCTACCCACAACCTGACGGCGACCTCGACCAGAAAGAGACCGTGCTCCTGGAGACGCGCGGCGCGGTGGCGATCATCTGGCTGAACCGCCCGCCCGCGAACCCGCTCAGCCCGCAGGTGATAACCGAGTTCGGCGAGCTGTGGAACCACTGTCACGCGAGCGACAAGATTCGCTCGGTGGTGATCGCGTCCTCGAACATCTTCACGTTCTCCGCCGGTGCGGACATCAAGGAGTTCACGAAGATGGACGCGTCGTCGGGAGCCGGCCTGCTCGACTCGGGGCACGCAATGCTGCGCGAGATGGAGGCGTCGAGCACGACCACCATCGCGGCCGTGAACAGCATCGCTTTCGGCGGCGGGTGCGAGCTGGCGATGGCGTGCGACTTCCGCATCGCGGCGGAGTCGGCGACTTTCGGCCAACCGGAGATCAACCTCGGCATCATTCCCGGCTTCGGAGGCACGCAGCGCCTGCCGCGACTCGTCGGTGAGGGCAAGGCGCTGGAGATGAACCTGACCGGGGATGCGATCCTCGCCGAGGAAGCGCTGCGCATCGGGCTCGCCCACAGGGTGGTGCCGGACCACGAGCTGTTCGACACCGCGCTGAACTGGGCGCGCAAGCTGGCCGCCCAGGCGCCGATCGCGATCGAGCAGATCAAGGCCGTCTCCCACAAGGGCGACCTCGACGAAGGCATCGCCGCGGAGAAGCAGGGCTTTGCGACCGCGTTCGGCTCTGAGGACGCGCGTGAGGGGATCGGCGCGTTCGTGCAAAAGCGGAAGCCGAACTTCAAGGGGAAGTGATGGAGCGAGCGCCGCAGGCGCGAAGCACGTGACTTTAGGAGCGGGCGAAGCCCGCAGGTGGGAGTGAGCGTCGGGCGACTCGCCGAGCTGATCCGCTCGTCGAGTCGCACCGTTGCGCTGACCGGCGCCGGCATCTCCGTGCCCTCCGGCATTCCCGACTTTCGCTCGCCGGGGACGGGCCTGTGGGAGAACGTCGACCCGATGGAGGTCGCGCACATCAGCGTCTTCCTGCAAGACCCCGAGCGCTTCTGGTCCTACTACCGGCCGCGATTCGGCATGCTCGCCGACAAGGAGCCGAACGGCGCACACCACGCACTCGCCGAGCTCGAGGCCCGAGGCATGCTCGAGGCCGTCGTGACGCAGAACATCGACACGCTGCACCGCAAGGCCGGGTCGCAAAAAGTGGTAGAGGTGCACGGCACGATCGAGACCTGCTCGTGCTGGGACTGCAAGGCCGGTTATCCGGTCGAGGAGCTGGCCGGGATGTTCGACCAGCGCGGCGTGGCCCGCTGCACATGCGGCGGGGCGGTGAAGCCCGACGTCGTGCTGTTCGGTGAGATGCTCCCCGAGCAGGCGATGGAGAATGCCCACGCGCTGTGTGCCGGTGCGGACCTGTTGCTCTGCGTCGGCACCTCGCTCGAGGTGTATCCCGTTGCCGGGCTGCCGGAGGTGACTCGCCGCGCCGGCGGGTCGATCGCGATCCTCACGATCGGCCCCACTCCCTATGACTCGCAGGCCGAGGTGCGGCTCGGAGGCGACGTGGTGACCGAGCTCGAGGCGCTGTTGCGCGTGCTGTGAGCCGTGGGGCGACGCGCATTGCGGCTGAGGGCGTCGTTGACGCATCGCCGCAGGTTGTGTTCGCCTTCCTGGCCGATCTGGAGAACCACTGGCTGCTGACGGACCGCTTCGTCGAGGTGCTGACGCTCGAGCGGCCCCCGGGGGGCGGGCCGGCACGCGGCGGCACAGTCAGGATGAGGGGTCCGCTGGGACTCGGGCGCACGGTCCACACTCGTGTCGTGGAGGCGGCGCCGGAAAGGGTGATAGCGGGCACGGCGTCCGTCAGTGAGCGCACCGAGGCGCGCGTGCGCTGGACCCTCACCCCGTCGCCTCGGGGAACGCGGGTGCGACTCGAAGCGACCGTCGAACGTGTGGGGCGCGCGGAGTTTGTGCTGCTGGCCTTGGGCGGGCGCCGGTGGCTCGAGCGCCGGTTCACTTCGATTCTGCAGACGCTGGCGCGGCGCGTTCCCGGCGACGGTCAGGAGTCGGTCGCGTAGCGACGCCGGCGGGCTTTCCGCTCCAGGGACTCGAGGAGGTCGGCCAGCGCCTCGGCTTGGTCTGGCGACAGCTCGCCGGTCAGAGCTGCCTGTGCCAGCCTGCTCGCCTCAGAGGCATCGCCGCTGCCGTGGCCCTCGGCGGCCAGGGCCTCCGTCGCTGCCCGGGTGACCAGAGCGGCCTCGACGGGCCGGCCGTGCTCGAGGTCCAGCCGTGCGCGCAGCAGGAGCTCCTCGCTCGGGCGGCCGGCAGGCCGGCGCCCCGACATCATGCCCGCCATCTCCTCCTGCGGCGACAGCATCCGCCGCCGCGTCCTGCGCTTCGCCCGCTCGAGCGGGATCACGATTGCCGCGCGCCATGAGCCCTCCACGACGTCGTCGCCCGTACCGTAGCCGAGCCTCACCCGCTGGATGTCGGCGGCTACCAGGTCGCGGACGTGGGGGTCCTGTGCGGCGACACGGTGAGCCGAGACGGCGTGGTTGACCAGCTCGAGTGCCTGCTCCACGTCGTCCGCGGCTGCATCCCGGCCACGCCTGTCACGCAGCCAGCCGGCCGCGGCCTCGGCGTCCGGAAAGGGCTCGGCGGCGATTACCACCGCGCGCGTGACCGGCACCGGCTCCGGAGCGGTGGCACCCGGTTCCGCAGGTGCGGGGCGGCGCCCACGCAGGCGGCTGCGTCGTTGCGCGTGCAGCGACCGGAACGCGACCACGGCGACGTCCTCGCCGCCGGGTCCGCGCCTCAGGTATCGGCCGTCACCGGGCCCGAGCGGGAAGGAGAAGTCGAGCTCGCAGAACCGGAAGAGCTGCCCGGGTGCGGACGTGGGCTAGTCGCCCGGCCGGGCGCCCATCGAGCGCTGTCTCGCGCGAGGCCGCTTCACTTCGATCGAGTACTTCGACGGCTTCATCCGGACGATCGGGTTCTCGATGTCCGTCAGGCGGTCGACGAAGCGGTCCCACTGGTTGCTGGAGAGCAGCCTGCGCGCCTGCCGCCCGAGCCGCTGGTTGACGCCGAACAGCGGCCGCCAGCCGATGTGGATGTGGTCGGCATGGTCGCGCATCGCGACCGTGTTGCTGCCGATGTCCAGCAACGAGATGATCTGCGCGGGCTGCATCGCGCCCTGGAGCGTCATGAGCTTTCGGACGGTGGTGTCGGTGATCTCACCCTTGCCCTGGTGGCCCAGGACCGGGGTGCCGTTGATCGCCGAGATGTCGACCGCGTTGCCCGAGCTGTGGTGCGAGACGTTCCCGCTCTTCGTGAAGTGACCGTGGCCACACTTCAGCGAGCTGACCGATGGGCGCAGGCCCGAGGCGGCCAGGAACTCGAGCGTGGCGAGCACGCGCCGGTCGACCTGCCCGGAGCGGATGTCGTCGCGGCCGCAGTCGTATAGGTCGATGTCCTGGTTGGCCAGCACCCGGCGGGTGAGGACCTCCTTCGACATCAGCAGCACCTGGCCGACGCCCGGGTTGGTCACGAACGGGTTGCGCCCCGCGGCGCGGTAGATCGCGCTGGCCTCGAGCAGCTTCCAGCCGTCGAGGATCGGCTTCGGGTCGATACGCGGCGCGCCGCGGCCGGCCGGCCGAATGGAGAAGTTGAGGTGCGGGGCGAGCTTCGAGCCCGGGCCGGTCTCGACCTTGCCGACGCGGCCCAGTACGGTGCCGCCGATAACCCTCGACCCCTTCTTGAGGGTCTTGAGTTTGACCTCCGACGGCTTCAGCCGCAGAGTCTTCGAGAAGTAGACCTTGAACACCTCGAACCCGGCCTGGTCGAGGAGCTGCCCGGTCTCCTCGGCGACCTCGATGTTCGCCGGACGCGTCGGGTTGGCGAACAGGCGCTCCTTCTCGGTTGCGTGGGTCTGTGGCTGCGTGTCGGTGGCCGAGCTGGGGTCCGATGCCTGCCGGAGGGTGACGCGCTCACGATCTGTCCCGGGGCGCGCCTGCGTGCCGGCGCTGGCGGGCGCCGTGGGTTTGGGCAGGCCCTGCTCCCGTGGCTGACGCGCGTGGCGGAACTCGTCGCGGGCGCGCGGGTCGTCGAAGGTCTTCGGGACCGGGTAGCGCTTCGAGACCTTGCCGAGGTGGGCATAGGTGTACCGGTTCCCGTACACGTCCTGCAGCACGATGAAGCGGCCGAGCTTGCGGCTCTTGCCAATCTTGCGCACCACGCCGTCGTTGACGGCGATCACCGGTGCGCCGCGCCGCGAGTAGATGTTGATGGAGCGGCGGCGGTCGTTCGAGTCGACGACCTTGGCGGCGTTGTGCGCGCGCCGGACCTTGCGGCTGAGCCGGCGCAGGTCGCGCTCGCCGAGGTCGTCCGCGTAGCGGGCGCGGGCGTGAACCGGGAAGTGGCCCTGGGTCAGGCCGGTCAGCGATCCGACGAGGTCGGCGGGCAGGCCGGAGATCAGGCGCGCGCGCATCATCACGGAGTCCACGTACCAGTCCGCATGGTTGTAAGCGAAGATCGCGCGGCGCAGGTCGTCCTCGGCACCGGCGGCCTTCAGGTAGCGGGCCGCGGCGAAGATCGCGTCGACGGGGTTGTACGGGTCCTTCTCGCCGTCGCGGTTCGCGTCGGTCCCGTATGCGCGCCAGGACGAAGGGATGAACTGCATCCACCCGAGCGCGCCGGCGGAAGACACATTCAGGTTGCGGCCGTAGTCGGTCTCTATCTCGTTGATCGCCGCGAGGACCTCCCAGCGGATGCCGTACTGCGTGCCGGCGGCCTGGTAGATCGGAAGCAGGAACGGCGGGATGCGGAACTTGCTGATCACGAAGTTCGGGACGCCGACCGGCGCGGGACCGGGGAGGCCGAGTGTCAGTGTCGGGTTGGCGCGGGTAGGAGCTCCGTCCGGAGTGCGGATGTCGCCCGGCTTCGTCCGCTCGCGCTTCTTGCGCTTCGGCTTTGCGGGCTCGCCCTCTTCGAGGAACTCGCCCGGCGAGGTCTCCTCCCTGGCCTTGTCCTTCGGCTTCTCCGCCTCTGTCTCGTCGGCCGGAGTCTTCGGCTGCGCCGGACCGCCGTCCTCAACCTTCTTGATGGGGGCGCTGATCTCCGGGAGCTGGATCGCCTCGGGCGGCGTGCCCGGTGGGACGTCGACGGTGGTCACCACCTCCTGGCCACCCTCGAGGGTGATCGTGATGATCCGCAGCTCGGCCAGGGCCGGAAATGAAGCAACGCCGAAGCCGGCCACAAGCAGGGCCAGCGTCGTCGCGCCGAAGAGGATCTTCCTCGTCATTCCTCGTGAATCTCGCCTCGTGATGCGGGTATCTCCCGCACCGTCCTCAGGCGCCGGGACCCTACCGCAAGCCTGCACCACGCTACCCACTGTCCCGCAGCTTTGCAACGGTGAACCGTCGCCTGCACCCAGGCGCGTTCCGTCAACCGCGGCAGCGGCGTCATGCCCCTGCTCAGGTCTCGATGCCTCCCACGCAGACATGATAGTTGTGATCGGCCTCACGCGTCGGTTCTTGACAGGAATGCGCGCGCTGCTGCCGCCTTTGCAGGGGCGCGCCCAATCGGTCCATGATCGACCCGCACTGGCCTTGACTTGAGCCTGCCGGTGGGCGGGTGTACCGGATGTGAACTTTGGGGGAATTCTGGAACTCCTGGTCCGAGAGCTCGCTAGCCCATCGCCGCCAACCCTCAACCAGCCTAAACCTCAAGTTGGAGTTGAGTGTTGTCGGAGGCACTCCCGACCGTGGGAGCCTCGCCGGTCAGACTTCGAGGGGCGGGTTGTCATCCTGCCACTCTCGCCGGGGCGGCGAGGATGCGCTAGTTTGCCGACCCGTGCCCCGGGCGCGATGCTCGGCGCGGCAGGCAGTTCTACCGTCCCATCACCGTCCATAACGGGAGTGGCATGACATGAGCGACACGGACCACCTCAGCGAACCCGGCGGCGAGGACCAGGGTGGTCTGCGGCGCCGGATCGCGGGCCAGGCCGAGGACGCCATCGGCCGCCTCGCCGACGACTTGCTGGAGAACCAGATGATCAACTCCGCGATTTCACGAGCCTTCACCGCGCGCGAGAAGGTTGCGCACGCGCAGCAGTCAGCGATGGACGCGCTCAACCTGCCCTCAGCTTCGGAGCTGGAGAAGCTGGGGCGCCGCCTGCGCACGATTTCGCAGCGGCTGGAAGAGGTCGAGGACGCGGTCGACAAGATCGGCGTTCGCCTCGAGAACCTGTCCGAGGAGGCGCGGTCGGGCTCGAACCTCTCCGACCAGCTCGGCCGGATGGAGGTGCGCCTGGAGCAGTTGGGCCGCGACGTCGGCGCCCTGCGCCGGGACATCGTCCGCGAGGGCGTGCCCGGCGAGCCACCCGCGATCGTCCCGGAGGGGTAGTGCCTTCGCGAGGCTCGGGCAAGGGCAAGCCGCGGGCGGTCCCCGACGCGGTCCGCCGAGCGGTCGAGCGCACTGTCCAGAGCACGCTCGGGTCGGCGGAAGTCACCCGCGAACGGGCACAGGACCTGGTGGACGACGTGGTGCGCATGGCCGAGCACAGTGCGGCACGCGCTGGGCGCGGTGTGCGCGAGGCCGGGCAGCGGCCGGCCGATGCCGCCAACCGCGTTCGTGACGCCCTCCAGGAGCTCCGCACCGCAACCGAGCGCCTCGCCGAGCGTGTGGCGCAGCTCGAGACGCAGCTCGAGGAGCAGCTCGGCGTGACGCCGAAGCGCGGATCCATGAAGTCCTCGGGCACGAAGCCGAAGCGCACTGCCAAGCCCGCTTCCAGGCGGGCGAAAGGCTCGACCGCGAAGCGCAAGACCGCTGCGGCCTCGAAGCCGAAGCGCGCGAGTGGTTCCACGGCCAGGCGCGCAACCGCATCGAAGCCGAAGCGCAGCACGTCGGCCAAGCCCCGGGCCTCTCGAGCCACGGGCTCCTCGGCCGGCCGCCGCACGTCCGGGTCAACGGGCAGATCCGGCACCGCGCGCTCGGATTGATGGGCCGCAGGGTCCTGATCACCGGCGTCGCCGGTTTCTGGGGGACCGAGCTGGCACGTTGCCTCGAGCGATCGCCGGAGGTGGAGTACATCGCGGGGCTGGACGTGCGCCCGCCGACCGCCGACCTCGCGCATACGGAGTTCATCCGCGCCGACATCCGGAACCCGCTGATCTCCAAGCTGCTGCCGCAGACGCGGGTGGACACGGTCGTGCACTGCGACGTGCTGCTCGTGCCCGAGCCGGGAAAGGCCCCGGAGCAGCTCCACGACATCAACGTGATCGGCTCCCTGCAGCTGCTCGCTGCCTGCGAGAAGACGGAGGAGGTCCGCACGATCGTCGTCCGTGGCTCCTCCGCGATCTACGGGGCCGAGCCCAACGCTCCCGAGTTCTTCACCGAGGACATGGCGCGACGGTTTCCGTTCCGGACGCGGTTCCAGCGCGACATCGGCGAGCTCGAGAGCTACTTCGAGAACTTCGCTCGCCGTTTCGATCACGTCTCGGTGACGACGCTGCGCTACCAGCCGACCCTCGGCACCGCGATCGACTCGCCGCTCACGCGCTATCTCCAACATCCCGTGGTTCCCACCCAGCTCGGCTACGACCCGTTGTTGCAGTTCGTGCACGCCGAGGACGCTGTCGGCGCGCTCGAGGCAGCGGTCATGCGGCCGGTGCGCGGGCCGGTCAACGTGGCGGGAGCAGGCAGCGTCTCACTCAGCCGCCTGCTGCGGCTGGCGGGCAAGGTGCCGCTCCCCATCCCCGCTCCTCTGTTCTCGGGGGCCCTGGGGATCGGTGGGCGGCTCGGCCTCGGGCGCCTCCCCCCGGAGGCGGTGCCGTGGCTGCGCAACGGCCTCACGATCGACGGCACCCGGCTGGAGGAGGAGGTCGGGTTCCGGCCCCGCTCGACCTTGGAGGCCGTTGAGGACTTCGTCGAGGAGCTTCATGGGCGGCGTGTGCTTCCCGGTCTGCGCACCGCGGCCACCGGCAACGCGACCGATCGCAATGGGCGGCGCGCCCGCGCCCGCGCCCGCGCGTGACGCCCGACCGGCACACCGCGCAGCGCGAGCGCGCGCGCCGGCTGCGCCTCGACGTGGCGGATCGATCCAACGGCGGGGAGCCGGCCGAGGAACCCGGAGCCGGGCCCACCCCGGAGCCCGCCGGCAGGCCTCCGGAGCAGCCTCCGCGCGAACGGGGAGCGAAGCCGCTCCCGGCGGCCTTCGACTTCATGGGCGCGCTGCAGGGTGCGATCGCCCGGGGCGGCGACCTCCCGGCCGCGCTCGAGGGCGCCGCGGGCGCATTGCCCGAATCGGTGCGGGACGTGATGCACAGCGCGGCTCGGCGCCTGCGCGGTGAGTACTCGCAGGACGAGTGGGGCTTCGACGAAGAGTTCGTCGAGATCGTCTATCCGTTGTTCGAGCTGATGTACGACCGCTGGTGGCGGGTGACCACGACCGGCGTGGAGCACATACCGGCGCACGATCGCGCGCTGCTCGTGGCGAACCATGCCGGAGTGCTGCCGTGGGACGCGACGATGATGAGTGTCGCGATCCTGAAGAACCACCCTCTGCCGCGGCACCCGCGGTTCATGGTGCTCGACTGGGCGTTCCGGCTTCCGTGGGCGAGCGCGTTCATGCGCCGCGTCGGCGGAGTCGTCGCATCTCCCTACAACGCGATCCGGCTGCTGGAGCAAGGGCACCTGGTGATGGTCTTCCCGGAGGGGACCAAGGGGGCGGGCAAGCCGTTCTCCGAGCGCTACCGCCTGCAGCGGTTCGGTCGCGGCGGCTTCGTCGAGTTGGCCTTGCGAACGGGAGCCCCGATCATCCCGGTCGCCATCGTTGGTTCCGAGGAGATCTACCCGAAGCTCGGCGAGTCCCGCCTGCTGGCCCGCCTCAGCGGCGCTCCCTACTTCCCGCTCACGCCGACGTTCCCCTGGCTCGGTCTGGCGGGCGCCGTGCCGCTGCCGTCCAAGTGGCGGATCCAGTTCTGCGAGCCGATCGACCTGCGCGCGTACGGTCCCGAGGCGGCGGAGGACCGCGCATTGGTGTTCGAGCTCTCGGAGCGCGTGCGCGAGACGATCCAGTCGGCCGTGTACGCGAACCTACTCGCGCGCGGCTCCGCCTTCCTCTAATCGTCTACTAGGCCGCCGTAGATATATGTTTCCCCCCGGCAGTGGCGGCATCTGACGGGAGGGACATGCGGTACTTCGTAACGGGGGCGACGGGCTTCATCGGGCGCCATCTCGTCGAGCGGCTGCTCGAGCGGGAGGGCACGATCCACGTGCTGGTGCGGGAGGGGTCGCGAGCGCGCCTCGAGGAGCTGATGTCGCGATGGGGCGCCGAGCCGGGACGCATCGTGCCGGTGATCGGCGATCTGACAGCTCCCGAGCTGGGCGTCTCCGACGCGGACCGGGAGCAGCTGGCGGGAGTCGAGCACTTCTTCCACCTCGCCGCGATCTACGACATGTCGGCCGACGAGGAGAGCAACCGGCGGGCGAACGTCGAGGGCACCCGAAACGCGGTCGCGCTCGCTAACTCACTTGGTGCGGGCCGCTTCCACCACACCAGCTCGATCGCGGTGTCGGGTAAGTACCGCGGCGTGTTCCGCGAGGACATGTTCGACGAGGGGCAGGACCTGGTGGACCCCTATCCGCGCACGAAGTTCGAGTCGGAGAAGATCGTCCGCGAGGAGGCGACCGTGCCCTGGCGGGTCTATCGGCCGGCGATCGTGGTCGGCAACTCGCAGACCGGTGAGATGGACAAGGTCGACGGCCCCTACTACTTCTTCAAGGTGATCCAGCGGGTGCGTGGCTTGCTTCCACCGTGGATGCCGACCGTCGGCCTCGAGGGAGGTCAGATCAACCTCGTACCGGTCGATTTCGTTGCCGCGGCGATGGACCACATTGCCCACCAGGATGGGCTCGACGGCCGCGTGTTCCACCTCACGGACCCGACCCCGAAGACCGCCGGCCAGGTGATCAACGTGTTCGCGCGGGCCGCGCACGCGCCGGAAGCCACGATGCGGATCGACCGCCAGATGATCAATGTGGTCCCCAAGCAGGCGCGGCGGATGCTCGCCCAGCTCCCGCCGGTGAAGCGCATCACCGATCAGGTGCTGAGCGACTACGGCATCCCGCGCGAGGTCCTCTCCTACATCGACTACCCGAGCGAGTACGACTCGAGAGTCGCGCAGGCGGCACTCGACGGCTCGGGCATCCAGGTCCCGGCGCTGGAGGGCTACGCCGACAGGCTGTGGGACTACTGGGAACGCAACCTCGACCCGGACCTGTTCAAGGACCGTTCGCTGCGCGGGGCGATCGAGGGCAAGGTGGTGCTCATCACCGGCGCGTCGAGCGGCATCGGAAGGGAGCTGGCGTTGAAGGTCGGGGAGGCCGGCGGCAAGGTCGTGCTGGTCGCACGGTCCGAGGACAAGCTCCAGGAGACGAAAGCCGAGATCGAGTCGGCCGGCGGCACGGCGGCGATCCACCCGGCGGACCTCTCCGACATCGATGACTGTGACCGGCTGGTGGCGGAGGTCCTTGCCGCACACGGTCGCGTGGACGTGCTCGTGAACAACGCAGGCCGGTCGATCAGGCGATCGATCGGCAACTCCTACGACCGGTTCCACGACTTCCAGCGCACGATGCAGCTGAACTACTTCGGGGCGCTGAAGCTGATTCTCGGGTTGCTGCCCGGGATGCGTGAACGGAGGACCGGACACATCATCAACGTGTCGTCGATCGGCGCGCAGACCAACACGCCGCGGTTCTCCGCATACGTGGCGAGCAAGAGCGCCCTGGACGCCTTCTCGCGTTCGATCGCATCCGAGATCGTCGACGACGGCGTGAACATCACGACGGTCTACATGCCGCTGGTCCGCACACCGATGATCGCCCCGACGGGCATCTACGATGCCTTCCCGACTGCCTCGCCGGGCGAAGCGGCGGACATGATCACGCGCGCGATGATCTACAGGCCGAAGAAGATGGCGACGCGGCTCGGCACCTTCGGCGAGGTGCTGTACGCGCTGGCGCCGAAGTCCGTCGACGTGATCCTGAACCAGGCGTTCAAGCTCTTTCCCGAGAGCTCCGCGGCAAAGGGCGAGAAGCGCGAGGACGCGCAGGTCTCGACCGAGGGGGTCGCGTTCGCGCATCTGATGCGAGGAGTGCATTGGTAGTTCACCCTTCGCCGTCGGCCGTTCGCCGTCGGAAGCACTGGGGATGGGGATACGAGGATGAGCAGCCATCGCTCGAGGACATGCGGGCGGCGGCGGACGGGTTTCGTGCGCACCTCGGGTTCGGGGGCGAGTCCGTGGAGGAGCCCGTGCCGTTGGAGCGGGTCGAACTTCCGCGGGCGCGGCTGGAGCCGCCGCCGGCACTGACGGAGATCTGCTCGTCCGAGGCATACGGGCGAGCGTCGCACGCATATGGGAAGTCGTATCGCGATGTCGTGCGCGGGTTCCGGGGGCAATTCGACCATGTACCGGACGTGGTCGCGTTCCCGCGTGACGTGGGCGAGGTCGAGGCGCTCCTGGACTGGTGCGCGGATCGCGGAGCAGCCGCGATTCCATACGGGGGCGGCACGAGCGTCGTGGGCGGGGTGGAGGCGGCGGTCGGCGACGGCTATGCGGGGGCGGTCACGATCGATCTTGGCCGGCTCAACCGGGTGCTGGAGGTGGATCGGGAGTCCCGCGCGGCTCTGATCCAGGCCGGCGCGACCGGCCCGGTGCTGGAGGACCAGCTGCGCGACCACGACCTGACCCTGCGCCACTTCCCGCAGTCGTTCCAGCTCTCAACCCTGGGTGGCTGGATCGCCACCCGCGCCGGCGGGCATTTCGCGACCCTCCACACCCACATCGACGACCTCGTCGAGTCGATCACCGCCGTCACCCCGTCGGGGACGATCGAGACGCGGCGGCTGCCAGGCTCCGGCGCGGGCCCGAGCCCGGACCGGATGCTGATCGGCTCCGAGGGCATCCTCGGTGTGATCACGCAGGCGTGGGTGCGGTTGCAGGACCGCCCGACCCACAAGGCGTCTGCCGCTGTCACGTTCCAGGCCTTCAAGCAGGGTGCCGAGGCCGTCCGCGCGCTCGGGCAGAGTGGCCTGTACCCGGCGAACTGCCGCCTGCTGGACCCGGGCGAGGCCGCACTGACCGGCGCCTCGCAGGACGGCGCGCTGCTCGTGCTCGGGTTCGAGTCGGCGGATCATCCGGTGGAGCCGTGGATGGACCGGGCCCTGGAGCTGGCCGCGGACCATGGAGGGACGGTGGGGCGCCGGGGAGGCACCGCGGCCAACGGCAAGGACTCGGTCGGCACCTGGAGGGAGGTCTTCCTGCGTGCACCGTACCTGCGCGACACTTTCGTCGCGTGTGGGGTGATCAGCGAGACCTTCGAGACGGCCGTCACGTGGGATCGCTTCGAGACCCTGCACGAGTCGGTGATCGACGCCACCGAGCGAGCGCTCGCCGAGACCTGTGGCGGCGGCCGCGTCATGTGCCGCTTCACGCACGTGTATCCCGATGGCCCGGCGCCGTACTTCACGGTGCTCGCTCCCGCCCGTCGCGGATCCGAGCTCGAGCAGTGGGACGCGATCAAGGCCGCGGCGTCAGAGGCGATCATCAACGCCGGGGGCACGATCACGCATCACCACGCGGTCGGGCGGGATCACCGGCCCTGGTACGACCGCCAGCGCCCGCCGGCGTTCGCAGACGCCCTGCGGGCGGCGAAGAGGGCGCTCGACCCGGGCGCCGTGCTGAACCCCGGCGTGCTGATCGACCCGTAGCCGGCAATCGGCCGACGGCCCGACCGCCGACGGCCGACGGCGGCCTCTAGAATCTCGTGCATGTCGATCCTGCGCGAACCCGGCGACCGCGACGAGCTGCATGGGCTGCAGTCGAACGAGATCTACCTCCCGCGCAAGGACACGCGCGAGGCGGTCAAGACCTTGGGGCGCGGGGCGCTGGCCTGCCCATCCTGCGACGTGCCGGTCGTGACGGCCGAGCCGATCGGGATCACGGCCCGGCTGCGATGCCCCTTCTGTCGCGAGCTCCACCCCGCCCGGAGCTTCCTGCGGCTGGACCACTCGGACACGCTGCTCAACGACGTACGGGTGACGGCCCGCATGGATCCCCACCCGCCGCCAGGCTAGTTTCCTGAGAGAGGCCGCCGTCAGGCGGACTCAGGTGCAGGCGGCGGCGAAGCCGCTTGATGTTCTAGACGGCTCTCAGCCGAGCCCACCCATCTAGTAGCTTGGCCGACCGTGCAGGGCTCGGCCGAGATAACGCTGGCGGAGGCCGCCCGGCAGGCCGGCGTCTCCCCGGACACCCTGCGGCGATGGGGCAGGGCGGGCGTGATCCCGGACTACCGCGGGCGCTGGACGCGCGCGGCTGCCGCCCATGCGCAGATCGTCGCGAGGCTGCGCGAACAGGGCCACTCCCTCGAGGAGATCAAGGAGGCGGGCGAGGACGGCCGGCTTGCGTTCGGCTATGTGGACGAGCTGTTCCCTCCCAGCCGCGGGACGTACACGCTCGAGCAGGTGGCGGCGGAGACGGGCCTCGAGGAGGCTCTGATCGAGCGCCTGTGGCGCGCGATGGGCTTCCCGGCCTGGATGCTGGGCCACCTCCGCGAGGAGGATGTCGAAGCGCTGCGGTACATGGCCGCCGTGCTGGAGGCTGGCTTCCCGCTGGTGGCTTTCCTGCAGGTGCTGAACGTCTACGGCCAGTCGTTGAGACAGCTCGCCGACGCCGAAGCGCGGCTGTTTCGCCTTTACGTGCACGAGCCGCTCATCCGCAACAACGTTCCCTCCATGGAGATGGCGGAGGAGCTGGGTGACCTGATCCGGCAGCTGCTGCCGCAGACCACGCCGCTGATGGTCTACCTGCATCGCAACTTCCTGCGTCACTTCGTCGAGCAGGACGTGATCGCCAACATGGAGTCGGAGCTGGCCGACGAGCGCGAGGCTCTCGGTGAGCTGCGGGTGGCGATCGCATTCGCGGACCTCGTCGGCTTCGTGCGGTTCACGGAGGAGGCGGGCGAGCAGGAGGCGGTCGATTTGGTGGAGACCTTCGTTGGCTCGATCGAGGAATCGCTGCCGCGCAGCGCCCGGGTCGTGAAGAACATCGGCGATGGCGTGATGATCGTGGGGAACGACCCGGTTGCGCTGACGGATTGGGCGATCGGCTTCCAGGAGGGCTTCGAGCGCCGCTCTCGCCCCCGCGTGGCGGTCCATTTCGGAGCCACGCTGTATCGGGACGGGGACTATTTCGGGCGCAACGTCAACCTGGCGGCGCGCGTCGTCGCGCGCGCCCAGGCGGGGGAGGTGCTCGTGACCGAACCCGTCGTGAGAGCTGTCCGCGCGCGCACGGACCTGGTGTTCGAGCCGATCGGCGACGTGCAGCTGAAGGGGTTCAGCGACGCCACCGCGCTCTATCTCGCACGCGCTCCCTAGCGCCTAGCGCTTTTCCACGTACAGCACGCTGCTCTTGCGCGAGCTTTTGGAGCGCTTGAACGCGCGGCTGGTGCGCCGGTTGCCGGAGTAGTCGTAGGCCCGCACGAACCAGCGGTGCTTGCCTCCACGCAGCCGGAAGCGCGTGCGCGGCTTGGGGTCGCGGCCGCCCGGGCCGTCCTTGTCGCGCAAGGTGCGCACCCGCTTGCCGTTCACGTACAGCCTGTAGAAGCGGATGCCGGTCGAATCGCGGGACCGCTGCCAGGCGAATCGCAGGCCCCGCCTGCGGGTCTCGAGACGGTTCCGGGGACGGATCAGCGAGAAGGTGGACGGCGGAGTCGTGTCGCGCCGCGGCCCCGTCGACGGCGACGTCGCGCCGAGCGTCTTCGCCAGGTTGAGCCGGCCGCCGGTGACGGTCTTACCCGCGAGCGTCGGCAGCTTGTCGACTGACCCGAGCAGCGCTGCGTGGAGCTGGTCGACCGTCGCCTCGGGGTGCTTGGACAGGTAGAGGGCGGCGGCTCCGGCGACGAACGGGGCCGCCATAGAGGTACCGCTGAAAGCCGCGTACCCGCTCGGGTCCGAGACGGACGGGACGGTGGAGTAAACGTCGTCGCCCGGCGCGGCGAGGTCGACGCTCTTCGCGCCGTAGTTGGAAAAGTCCACGAGCCGGTCGGCGCGGTCGGTGGCTGCCACCGAGATCACGTTCGGCAGGTCGAACGCGGCCGGATAGTCGGGCGAGGAATCGGCGTTCACACCGTCGTTGCCGGCTGCGGCCACGACAAGGACGCCGTTTTCGGAAGCACGCCGGATCGCGGAGTACAGGGCATGGCTGAAGGACGGGCCGCCCCAGCTGGCGTTGATGACCCGGGCGCCGTGGTCCACAGCGAAGTCGATCGCGCCGGCGGCGTCGGCAGTGTTGCCCTCGCCGTTGCCATCCAGGAACTTGAGGCCCATCACCTGCGCCTCCCAGTTCACGCCCGTGATCCCGACGGAGTTGTTGCCCTGCGCGCCGATGATGCCGGCGACGTGCGTGCCGTGACCACCGTCGTCGTTCGGCTCGGCGTCGCCGTTCAGGAAGTCGGCGCCGTTCACGTTGTCCGTGAAGCCGTCGTCGTCGTCGTCGGCGCCGTTGACAGGGTCACCCGGATTCGCCCAGGCGTTGCCGCTCAGGTCCGGGTGCTTGAAGGAGACGCCTGTGTCGACCACCGCAACCGGGACCGAACCGCCGATCGTGATGTCCCACGCGGCTGGGGCGCCCACATCGGCTCCGGCCTTCCCGTCGAAGTGGCCGAGGTTCCGCAGGCCCCATTGGTCTGCGAAGCTGCGGTCGTTCGGCAGGCGGGCGGCGCGGACGACGTAGTTGGGCTCGACGGCCTGCACGGAGCGCTGCCGCAGGAGGCGTTTGACTGCCATCTCGATCTCGTCGGGGTCGACCGCGATCAAGGCGCCGCCGAGGGACTCGATCCGCTGCTCGATCTCGCCCCCGGTCTTCGCTACCGCGCGGTCCTGCGCCGCCTCCGTCGATGTCGGGGTGAAGGTCACAACCAGCTCGCCAGGGACGACCTCTTCCTGCTGGTCGGTCGCGCGACCGCTCTCGATTCGTGGCGAAAGCAGCGTGGCTGCGGTCAGCAGAACGAGAACGGCGAGCGCAAGGAGCGAGCGCCGAACTCGCCCCCGGTGGACGGACGCGGTGTCCATAGGGGCCGTTTCGGTCCCCGAGACGCACACCGCCAGCGCTTTCGGCGCAAAATACGAGATATGTCCAACTGCGCGATCGGCCGGGTCATGGCTGCGGCGGAAGCGAGCGGCACCCTGTCGGCCGGGGACGGCACGCCCGGGATCGAGCCTCGCGTGCTGGTGATGGTCTCGGGCGGCGCGGACTCCGTCTGCCTGCTGCACGTGACCGCCGAACTGCTCGGGGCGGCACGGGTGCATGCGCTGCACGTCAACCATGGGTTGCGAGCGGCAGCCCCCGAGGACGAGCGCTTCTGCGCCGACCTGTGCGCCCGGCTGGGAGTGGAGCTGCACATCGAGCGGGTCGAGATCTCCGCTCGAGGTAACACGGAGGGGCTCGCGCGCGAGGCGCGGTACGAGGCGGCCGAGCGCGTGCGGGCATCCGCCGGCCTGGATCTGATCGCCACCGGACACACGGCCTCGGACCAGGTGGAGACCATCCTCTACCGGCTGGTGTCGTCGCCCGGACGCCGGGCGCTGCTCGGCATGGAACCCATTCGGGGCCGGCTGGCCCGCCCATTGCTGGCCGTCCCACGGGACGACACCCGCGCGTACTGCGAAGAGGCCGGCCTGCCGTGGACGGAGGACGAGTCCAATGCCGACCGGCGCCTCGCCCGGAACCTGCTGCGCCTCGAGGTACTACCCCTGCTGCGAGAAATCAACGCCGGGGCGGACGGCAACGTGCTGGCGACCGCTGCTCAGCTACGGGACGAGGCGCGGGTGCTCGAGCAGGCGGTGAAAGAGGCGCTGGAACGCACCGGTGCGGGCGGCGTCCCGCCGGTGGTGGACGCGGGACGCCTTGCGGCCGAACCTTCTCCCGTGCGCCGGCTGGTGCTGCGCCGGCTCGCGGAGGCGGCCGCCGGCTCCACGGTCGCCCTCGGCCCGGATGAAGCCCGCGCGATCGAGCGCCTTGCAGAGCGCGGGGGTAGCGGGACGGTGGACCTCGGCGGCGGGCTCCATGCGACCGTCGAGTACGGGATCGTCCGCTTCGGGCGCGGCCCCGGCCGCGGCCGGGGGGACAGCCCGCCGCCGGCCCCGGCCGCCCTGGCGATCCCGGGCAGGTGCCGTTTCGGCGAGTGGGAGGTCGTCTCGGAGCGCGATCGGCCGGCCCCGTCCGGCGACCTCGGCTCGGTCGACAGGCCGTTGCTCGACGCGGACCGCGTCGCGCGCACCCTCACCGTGCGGGCGTGGCGTGACGGCGACCGCATGAAGCCGCTCGGCCTGGACGGGACTAAGTCCCTGCAGGATTTGTTCGGGGACCGGAAGGTGCCGCGCTCGCTGCGGCGCTCCCTCCCGGTAATCGAGTCGGACGGCGAGATCGCATGGGTGGCGGGGGTGGCGGTCTCGGAGCGATTCCGCGTCGGCCCGGACACTCGGGCCACCGTGAGGCTGGGCGCGATCCGGCGCCAATCGTCTAGCTGCGCCCTCTAACCCCAAATCGGTCGCATGCTGGTGAGGCCGCCTGACGGCGACCTCTAGACATATCTGTGCATGCTGGTGAGGTCGCCTGACGGCGACCTCTAGAGTGTCTTGCGTGGAGCGCGTGGGTGAGACAGTGGTCGAGGCGGCGGCGCTCCAGCGCCGCGTCGCCGAGCTCGGAGCGGAGGTCTCACGCGACTACGCGGGTCGCGACCTCTTCATGATGGGCGTCCTGAAGGGCGCGGTCTTCTTCGTGGCCGACCTGATGCGCAACATCGAGGTCCCCTGCGAGGTCGACTTCATGGCCGTGTCCAGCTACGGCTCGATGACGGACTCCTCCGGGGTGGTCCGGATCCAGAAGGACCTCGATTCCTCCATCGAGGGGAAGGACGTGCTGATCGTGGAGGACATCGTCGACTCCGGCCTGACGCTCAACTATCTCCTGCGCAACCTGCGCGCCCGCAGCCCGCGCTCGCTGGAGGTCTGTGCGCTGCTCGTGAAGCCTGGGCGGCGCAAGATCGAGCTCCCGATCCGCTACGTCGGTTTCGAGATCCCCAACCGCTTCGTGGTCGGCTATGGGTTGGATCTCGATCAGCGCTTTCGCAACCTGTCCTACGTCGCCGCGCTCGACGCGGAGTCGGGTTCGGGCGACGGATTGCACGCCGTCGGCGACGCCACTCGCGGCGGCCCGGGCCGAAACGCCGCCTGAGGGATCCGACCACGGGTCAAGGCCCGCGCGGTGCGAGCCGATTCCTGACCCATGATCCGTGCTGGGAAGCCGTCGGTAACCCCCCGGAGGGGCAATAGACCCCTGCTAGGCTTTCCCGAGTCGAGGACCGTCTCTCTCGCGCTCCCGTTCTCTTGGCCAGAGGCGCCAGGTGCAGGGACTTTCCCCTCCGGCACCGCCACATGAGCAGATTCCTCAAGAACGCGACTTTCCCGATCTTGATCGTGGTCGTGCTGGCGTTCTTCGCGCAGCGCTTCCTCGGGCAGGAGGAGGGCAAGCCGAAGCCCAATTTCGGTCAGTTCCTCGAGCAGGTTGAGAACGGCCAGGTGAAGAGCGTGACCCTCAAGACGCGGGACAACACCGCCAGCGTCACGCAGATCGACGGGAAGACCAAGTACGAGACCGGCTACCCGGCAAACTACGAGCCGCGGCTGATCCCGCTGCTGCGGGAGCACGACGTGGCGCTGTCCGTGAAGGGCAAGGGAGGCTCGAGCTGGCTCTCCCTGCTGACGTACATCCTGCCCTTCATCCTGCTGCTCGGATTCTGGATATTCCTGATGAACTCGGTCCAGGGCGGCGGTTCGCGAGTGATGAGCTTCGGTAAGTCGCGCGCCAAACGGCTGTCGGTCGACTCGCCGAAGGTCACGTTCCGGGACGTGGCAGGGGTTGATGAAGCGGTCGAGGAACTGCACGAGATCAAGGAGTTCCTGGAGAACCCAAAGAAGTTCCAGGCGTTGGGCGCCCGGATCCCGAAGGGTGTGCTGCTCTACGGCCCCCCGGGCACCGGCAAGACACTGCTTGCCCGGGCGGTCGCCGGCGAGGCCGGCGTGCCGTTCTTTTCGATCTCCGGCTCTGACTTCGTCGAGATGTTCGTCGGCGTTGGGGCGTCGCGCGTGAGGGACCTCTTCGAGCAGGCCAAGCAGAACTCGCCCTGCATCATCTTCATGGACGAGATCGACGCCGTCGGCCGGCACCGGGGCGCGGGCCTCGGCGGCGGTCACGACGAGCGCGAGCAGACACTGAACCAGCTGCTGGTCGAGATGGACGGGTTCGAGATGAAGGACAACATCATCTTGATCGCCGCCACGAACAGGCCGGACATCCTCGACCCCGCGCTGCTGCGGCCGGGCCGGTTCGACCGGCAGGTCGTCGTTGACCGTCCGGACCGGAAGGGACGGGCGAAGATCCTCGAGGTCCACACTCGTGGCAAGCCGCTGGCGAAGGAGATCGACATCGACAACCTGGCCGGGCAGACCCCCGGATTCACGGGCGCCGACCTCGCCAACCTCGTGAACGAAGCTGCGCTCCTCGCCGCCCGCAACGACAAGCGCGAGATCACCCAGACCGAGCTCGAAGAGGGCATCATGCGGGTGATCGCGGGTCCGGAGAAGAAGACCCGCGTGATGGGTGAGAAGGAGCGCCTCGTGACCGCATACCACGAGATGGGCCACGCGATGGTCGCGCACTTCCTCGACAACACCGACCCGGTGCACAAGATTTCGATCATCTCCCGCGGTCAGGCGCTGGGCTACACGATCTCGCTGCCGACCGAGGACAAGTTCCTGACCACCCGCGCCGAGCTTTCCGACACGCTCGCGATGACGCTCGGCGGCCGTGCCGCAGAGGAGATCGTCTTCAGTGAGGTCACGACGGGAGCCGCGAACGACCTCGAGAAGGTGACCGCCACC
>Ga0190275_10000793_pt1 | contig 25102 bp, 19 predicted proteins | sample Popmic550T_FD_133745 | JGI IMG/M metagenome (GOLD analysis project Ga0190275, IMG submission 133745) | Populus adjacent soil microbial communities from riparian zone of Yellowstone River, Montana, USA - 550 T | ecosystem: Environmental > Terrestrial > Soil > Riparian zone > Trees stand | place...
CTGTGGCCCGGCGACGCGGACGAGGGCAGGCTGCTCGCCTACGTGTCGTCCTATCCGCTGCGGCCGGGGCCGACGTGCGGCACCATCCCGTTCACCACCGGAGGCCCCCCGCCGTACCAGAACACCGCGAACCCGTACGACGAGGATCCCGGACAGCCGAATGATCCACTGCACGGCGTGATCCAGGTCGTCGAGGTACCGCTTGACGATCCCTCAGCGTCCCACGAGCTCGATGTCCAGCCGAAGATCAGCTATCCCGGTGACCCGGACGGCAAGAGCGACTGGTGCGAGCGTGGGCTGTGCGCTCCGGGCGTTCTGGAGCCGGCCGCCGTAGCGTGTCACGACATCGCCGTGCACATGGAGCACAACATGGCCGGCGCGGCATGTGCCGAGCAGGGTCAGGTGTGGGAGATCGGCGAGGACGGCATCCCCGATACGCAGAACCCAATCCTTGTCGGCGACGACGAGGTCAGCTCGGGCGGGACGGGGGACATCCCCGGCGCAGTCGACTTCTTTCACTCGGTGATGTTCAACAACGACGGAACGGTCGTGAACTGGGTAGACGAGTCCTTCGGGTCGGGCTGCCCGCCGCAAACGACCTGGCAGCCGCGGCCGTGGAATCCGTCTGGCGGGACGCACCAGACCGGCTACATGTACTTCTCCGACCTGGATACCGGTAAGTACCTGAGCCGCTTCCACGTCGGAGACGTGCGACCTGACCCCGGGCCGGGCGAGTACTGCTCGGCGCACATGGGTATGGCCGTCATGGGCATCAAACGGGACCTCCTGGTCAACGCCTGGTACACGGGCGGGGTCGACGTGATCGACTTCACCAAGCCCACCCGCTTGAAGGAGATCGCGTACTACGACCCGCAGCAGAACACTGGGACCTGGTCCGCGTACCCGTACACGGGGCCGCTGTACAAGACCGGGCCCGGGATTCCCGTCTACGCGTCGGACGGCGTCACCAACAACGCGCTCGCCGAGGGGATGGTTGTGTACCGCACGATCGTCGAGAAACCCGGCAGGCCGCACACGGTGGACCACTTGAACCCGCAGACGATGGAATAGCGACGCCTCAGCGTCGTTCGGTACAGGGCCTCCCCTCTGGGGGAGGCCCTGTCACCAATCGGCTCACGGCGGGGGATCTCAAGGGCCGCTCATTGGGGGGCCGCCCGTCCGTGGAAACTCAGGGAGGCTCCGCTCAAGGAGGAAGGATGAACGGACTTTCCAAGCACGAAATCGGTATCGTCCCCAGGCACTCTGGGGCAAGCACGGGTACGAGGCAACTACCAGGGTTCCTGTGGGTGGCCACATACTCGCCCCTCTCGGCGAGATCGGGCGGTGATTGAGGGTGGGTGTGTGCGGTATTGCGAGCAAGGCGTGCTTACTCTCAGCCATCGTCGCCCTTAGCTTGATGCCACTTCCGGCCGCGGCCCATGGCCTGCTCAAGGACGCGAATCCGGCGCCGGATGTGGGCGTGGGGCGCGTCCCCAAGGCCGTTTCGGTCACGTTGACTCAACCGCCCATGCCGAATGGCGAGCTCACAGTGCGTGACGGTTGTGGACGGGTGGTGAGCCAAGACTCAAACGTGGACGGTGACACGATCACTGCCGACGTGGACTCTGCGCAGCCGGGGAGATGGCGCGTTCGCTTCGACTTCGTGTCGGCGACCGATGGGCACCGCTACGGGAGTTCCTATTCCTTCACCGTCAAAGGAGAGCGCGACTGCGCTCAAGAACTTGACCGAGAAGAGGAAGAACAGGGAGACGAGGAAGAACAGGAAGAACAGGGAGACGAAGAAGAGGAGGAAATGGGCCCTGGCGACCAATCGGGGGATGACATGGCCTCGAGCAACCAGAGTGGTGGACACTCAGATGGGCAAAGCGTCCCGGTCGGTGCACTGGTTGCCGCCTCCGCGATCGCCTTCGCGACGGGCCTGATCGCCCGCATCCGTCCTCGGATGCGTTGAGATGCTCGCAGATCCCCTGCCCACGGTGATCATGGTCGGCATTCGCTTTGCTGTGTTTGCCGCGCAGGCCTTGCTGTTCGGCCTTGCCCTGATCGTTTTTTTCGTGGCCCGGCCTGCGTTCGCGGCAAGCGAGGAGACAAGTGCCGAAGGGCGCAGCCGTGTCTCTCGCCGCCTCGCAAGGATCCTTTTTGGTGCATTGATCGTCGCCCTCGTTGGATCCGGTGTTGTCTTCTACAACCAGATCCTCATTGCCGGTCAGGTCGGGGACGTTGACAGCTTCTTCGATGCGACCAACAGTGTCCTGGCCTCGAGCTTTGGGCAATGGCAAGCGTTGCGCGCGGCACTGTGCGTGGCGCTGGCGCTGGCGCTTTGGGACCGCGTGCGCAGCTGGGCGCTTGCCGGGGCAGGTGCTGCCGGCACTCGGCCTCCGATTCGCTGGTGGGCCGGATGGGCCGTGCTGTCCTTGGCTCTCCTCGCGACGATCTCGCTGTCCGGTCATGCAGCCGGCTCAGACCGACCCGCACTCGCCGTGACGAATGACGTCGTCCATCTGGGGGCCGGATCGATCTGGATGTCGGGGATCGCGTTGCTGATGTTCGTACTGCCCGCCGCCGGAGTCCAGGGACCAGGCGCACAGCTCTCCGTTCTGGCGCCGGCGGTAGACCGATTCGCGCCGATCGCGCTCGGCTCCATCGCTATCGTCGCTACGACGGGCGTGCTCAACTCGATCCTGCACGTGGCTGCGCTCGGAGACCTCCTCGGATCGGGGTACGGCCGCGCTCTGACGGTAAAGTTGTGCGGCTTCGTGTGCATCCTTTCGCTCGGAGCGCTCAATCACTTCGTCCTTCGCAAACGGCTGGTACGGGCGCATGCCCGGAAAGAGACGACGTCTGCACCACGCGCACTACGACGGTCTGTTGCAATCGAGGTCGCTGTGGCCGCGGTGATCCTCGGGGCTACCAGCACGCTCGTTGGTCTTCCTCCGACAAAGAGCTAACGGGAAACCTGTCACGCGCGGAACTCATGCGCCCCCGACGACTCTTCCCATCCAATGCTCCAGCCTGAAGGCAGGTAACTTCTTGTCAGATGGCTCTCGCCTGGTCAGCTTTCCTGCGCGGCTCCCGGGATGCGTTTGTTCACCAGCCGTCCGACCGGCAGGCCGGCGCGTCCCGCAAGCGAAGCGATGCGGGCCCCCAGACTGGGGGACGGGAAGGCTCGCTCGTAGCCGAGCTCCTGGAGCGTGTCTCCGGCAACCGCCTCGAACACCTCGACCTGGGATGGCGGCATCTGCTCGTCCCACGAGCGTGTCTTCGTGATCGATTTGGTGACGTGGGGGTTGTAGAGCTTGGCCCGGTCAAGCACCTCCGAGCGCGCGTGCTCGGAGTAGTCGAGCATGGCGGGATCGAAGTCCAGATCGAGGAACGAGCACAAACTCTCTATTTCCTCCTGCGGGTGGGCGAGGAGGAGCTCGTAGCGCAACTCGGTGTAACGCTTAGGACCCAGCGCCCGACCCTGTTCCATCCCGAGCACAACCCGCTCCTTCCAAAGGGCAGCCGCCTTTGCAACGGTGCTGGGACCGAAGGGAACGTCGGCATAACTCAGAGCCACCTCTCTTCCGTCCCGCACGAGATGCACGAACTTCGCCTCGGGCCAGAGCCGGGATAGCAGTGGGATGTGCTCGATGTAGCGCGGAGTCTTGTCGCCGTAACGCTTTTTGTTGCGGTTCTTCGCGAATGCTAGGTAGGCTGCCTCGATCGCCTCGGGGTAGGGCAAAGTCTTCATCCCCGCAAGCTGGGCGCGCACGCTCTCTATCGGAGTATCCCAGGATGCCCATCGCTGATGAGCGTCGAGTCGCGCCAAGAAGTCCTCTACTCGCACCTCATCCGAGCGGTAGAGCTCGACGACGAAACGTGACTCCGGCGGAACGGCAACCTCGGGATGCGCGTTGAGGATCATCCTTAGCAGAGTGGTGCCCGAGCGCGCCGAGCCGATGACAAAAAACATCCCGGGAGTGCTCAAAAGGTCGTCCTCGTTCGTTGTCTGAAGGTTTGCAAGTGTAGTTCGCCTCCATCCCGAGAGGTTCCGCGTGCCAGTCTCAGCCTTGCCTCTTGGCGCAGCCCCATATCCGGCCAATTGCCGAGGTCGGGAACGCGGCGGAGAAAAGCGGCTCTCTCAGTCGATCTTTGTAAGGCTCCGGTACGTCCTGGTTGTCCGAGACGTTGTCCTCGAGCCTGTAGTCGTTCATGAAAGCCGCGATGTCCTCGAGGGTCATGCTTTTCTCTTCGAGAACCTGCCTGTCGACCCAATAGGCGCCGGGCCGCTCGACCTGGAAGAGGCTGTCTGGATCGACGTCGAACTCGCTGCCGACATCGTCGAGAAGAGGCCCTTGCTGGATCGGCCACGCGCCACTTCGGAGAGGGTCGGGTCCCTGACCATGGTCTGCAGTCAACATGAGCACCCACTCGCGCTCGCCGACATTGCGATCGAGCCACGACATCAATCTCTCGAGATCGGCGTCCGCGTACCTAACGATCTCCTGAACCTCGGGCTCGAGCATGTTCCATCTGTGACCGACTCCATCCACTTGCTTGTAGTTCAGAAAGAAGAGATCGGTGATGTCGTCATCGCCAAAGCCCTGTCGCTCCATGACCTCGATTGCAATGTCGGTCTGGTAGAGAGTCCAGGCGGCTGTGTCCCTCAGATCTGCCGCAGATGTCTCGAGGACGTCGTTCCCCACCCACAGGCCGTCGGCCCGGCCATCGGCTCTGTCGACCAGCCTGGCGTAGTCCTCCAGGCCCGGTACGCGGGTCGCGTACTCAGGCATCTCGTAGAAGAGCGGGTTGGTCTCGAACGTCCCGCTCGGAGTATTCATGAAGACGATGTCCTTATCGCCACCTTCGAGGTACGAACCGTGCCCGACGAGCCCCCAGTGCCATTGCTTGTAGGAGAAGAGTCCGATCTCCGCCTCGTTGCCGACCTGTTGGTCGTAGATGTCGGCAACGGTGGTGAGAGCCAGGTTCGAAGGCGATCCGTCGGCATAAGAACCGGTCACTTCGTCGCCATCGCGCACGGGGATGTCCACGATTTCGTGCTGCTTCGGGAACGAGCCCGTCCCTATCGTGGCGTGAACGGCGGGAGTTACAGAGGGCGAGCTTCCAACCTCGACGTCCCGTATGGATGTGCCCTCGGCCATGATTCGCTCGAGATTCGGCCACGCATTCGGCCATTGCTCGAGAACGTTCATGCCGCCGCCGTCCCACACCACCTGCACGATTACCTTGGGCTGACCTCGGCGGCTGTCATCGACAAGGGTCTCGGTGATTGCTCGCCCCGGTCTTCTGCCCGGCAGCTCTGTCCCAACCAGCTCGGCGAGAGTGGGTGCGACGTCTGCAAGCGTTACGAGCCGGTTCAGCTTCAAGGGACCACGGGGCCTGATGAAACCGGGGCCGTAGAAAGCCAGCGGAACGCGTTGAACGTAGTCCCACGGACCCGAATGAGTGAATGCCGAGAAGCCTCCGTAGTAGTTCGGTTCGCGCGGCACCACCGTGATATGGGGTGAACGATCGGGATTGATCCCTGCTCTCACGCGGCGCAACAGATTCATGTCCAGGGCGCACGAAGACTCGAACCAGTTACCCTCCGGTTCGGACACGCGCTCGACAGTTGGAACGTCTTGTCTGTTCGAGCCGGCGAACGGCTCCAGGGGTTGGTCGGGCTCGTCGGACGTGCACGCGGTCAGCGCGAGCAGGCCGAAGATTGCTATCCATGCAACGAGTCTGCGGGTCGGCAATCTGTCCCTTCCACAACTTGCCCACTTGTTTTTCCGAGCGTGGCTACTCTGGTCCGAAGATGATTCGCTTGCCCCTGCCCACGGTAGAGTTCGCCACTGCCGCGTATTGGGAAGGTAGGATACCCGCACCCATGAGTTCAACTACCGAAGCAAAGCGCGCCCCGGGCGGGCGTTCCAATGTCCCCCAGGCGAGCACTCCGCTTCGCCGAATTCTCGGTTCACCTGCGGCGTTTATCGCGACGGCGGTAATCCTCCTCGCCCTGTTCGGAGGGACCTTCATCGCCAATCCCGACCGTGTCGCGCCGACCAAGGACCCCGCGTATTACACGTGGCGCACCGAGCTAATGACCACGGAGACCCCCGGAACCCTCCTGGATACCAAGGGCCCCTACGACTACTTCAGCTCCGGATACCGGGTGACCGCGCCCGTTGGCGGCGCGTTGATGCGCGCGATCCCGGGAGTGTCGGAGCTCCACACAACGGTTTTCTTCATGGTTCTGCTCCCCGTGCTCACTTCACTGCTTCTTGCGGGCTTCGCGTACAGACATCGGCGTGACCCGTTGCTGTGGCATGCGGTTGCTTTCTTTTCGGCCAGTCTCTATCTGACGCCGCCGTTCGTCGGCTACCTCGACAACGTGCTCTGTCTGTTTTTCATCGCGGCATCGCTGAGCTTCCTGACCGAAGCGCGCACATCATGGCCCGCGCGCGTCGCATTCGGAGGTTTCTTGCTCGCTGCGGGCCTCACGCATCCAACGACCCTCGTGTTCTTTGGTTTCTCGCTGGGCTTGATGTCGCTTACCAAGCTCGTGTTCCGCAAGCTTGACCTACGAGCCGTGATACGCGAGGACCTGCCCATGCTCTTGACTGCGCTGGTGGCCGCGGTCGTGACCTTCGCCATCTGGTCGGTCGGTTTGTGGGGAGAGCCGGCACCACTGGCGGACGCAGCGCTTGCGCCTCCCTACGACAGCGACTTCTTCCTGAATCGCATGGGGCTGTGGATCGATGCGATGAGACCGTTATTCAACGGACCGTTGCTGATCGTCGGTGTGGTTGGCATCCTGGCGGCGGGGTGGCGATGGGCGGACGAGGACCTCGCGCGCGTTTCGATTCTGTGGCTGGCACCACTCGCGGGTCTGTTCGGGTTCGTCGGGGGCCTGACCTATCCCTACTACCGCTTCTTCAACACAACGCTTGCATGGCTGCTGCTCGTCGGTTTGGGCGCTTACTTCTTGATTCGCTTTCTGATCTCCAAGTCGACGATTGCAGCCGCTGTGGGTCTGGTGGTTCTCGGTGTTCTTGTGGCCACCAACTTCACGACAGGCTTCGAGTTAACCGGCTGGAACAACGCGGAGGGCGGATGGATAGACGCCCAGACCCGCACCGACCTCGAGGCACTCGAGGCGCGCCTCGCCGGCGTCGACGAGGACACGCCGGTCATCTTCGCGATCGACCAGGACGATCGTGGCCAACAGGTATGGGGCTACACCAAGCTGTCGGGCAACACCTCTCGTTATGGGTTGCCGGACGGAATGATCGACCAGGGCTACATGTATCTGGGGTCGCTGGAGAATCTCCTGCAGAATTCCCCCACGGACCCTCAGGGTGAGGCCATCGAGCAGGGCTCGTGTGACCCCGAGGAGGCCAAGGAGGCGCTGGCCGGCGACATCTACACCGCTCTGTCGAGAGAGACGCTGTGCGACGTGCAGGACAACGCACAGGGCGCGCCCATCATCGTGGTTGCCCAGGCCTTCAACGCGTCCGGGTTCAACGCCGAGGTTGCATCGGGCGCAGTCGAGGGAGCCCCCAACATCGTCGCTGAGGGAGAGGTTTGGTCCGTGGCCGACGGCGAGGTCACTACCGTTCTGGGCGGGGAGTTGCCGGCCCCCCAGTCGCGCGACGACGAGACCTCCCCACTCCATCTCTTGCGCGTCCTTGGCGGCTTCTTGATCCTCCTTGTACCCGGCACCCTTGCCTTTCGTTACTTTCTTCCGGATGGCGCCCCGATCGCCGAGGGTCTGGGGATGATCCCCAGTCTCAGCATGCTCATTCTCATCTTGACCGGAACCGTCGTCGTGGCCATCACAAGAACGCCGCTCGACGCGTTGATAGCGTGGATAACAGTGATTGTGTCCACAGCGACTGGAGTCGTGCTGTTCATGCGGGCAAGGCGATCGCTCGGCACAACCCCGTAGCATCAAGGTGGCCGACTCTGAAGTCCTGAATCGTCTCGATCGGTTGCCCGCCGCCGATCGAGGCTCACGTAGCCGCTTCCTATGGGCAGTGGCAATTGCGGCGTTCGTTGTGGGAATCGCCGGATGGGCCGTGGGGGGCGTGTACCCCAGCGTTATCGGAATGTGGGCGTTCGTTGTGGCTTCGGTGTCGGTCGCGCTCGTGTTGCCCTGGCCGTACTCGTTCGTCTCCCCGCTGTATGCGGGAGTAGTGGGCTGGCTTGTGGACATGCTGCCCCTACTGATCATCGCCGCGTGGACGGCTGCCGTTCTGCGCTGGGCATGGTGCTTGTGGCAAGAGCGACGGATGCCGCGTGGCGGACGCTGGATATGGCTGCCGATCGGGCTTTTTGTGTGGACCGGTATGGGCATTGTTCCGATCGCGCTGTCGGGCTTCGAGGACTTCAAGCACTTTTTGCTCCTGGTCGGCATTCAATTCGTCATTAGCGGAACGCTGTTAGCGATGGTGGATTTGTTTGGAGAGATCGAGGAGCGCGCCAAGATCGTGTCCTCTCTTGCGGTGTTCATCTCGATTCTTAGCGGAGCGGTCTTTCTGCAGTGGGTTGGTGTGCCGGTGGAGTCTCTTCAGGACAGCACGGCACGTGAGGCCGCTGAGACTGCGTACGGCTTGGATGCATTTCCAAACAGCACAGGAATGATCAAGTACGCGCGCTCTGTCGATTCCGGAGCCGACGATCTGATCCAACGACTGGACTCACTTAACGAACGCGTTCCCGCTCTCGATGGGTATGAGGTGCTGAGATCCAGGTTCAGCGCGTTCGATAGCTCGCTTATCGTCCTCTTCGAAGGCAGTGCACGACCCTACGAGGACGCTCTCGCGGCGCTCGATATCCGGTTGATCTACGATCACGTTGGGCTTGCGCCTTCCAACACCCTCCCTCGCTTGCGAAGCTTTCCGCGCAATGCACTTACCTACGCGGGAGTATGCGTGGTTCTGTGGCCCATGATGCTGTGGTTGGCGTGGTCCTACGACGGCCGAAGGAGGTGGCTGGGCCGCGTTGGTGCGGTTTCATGCTTGTTCGGGTCCGGATTCTCGCTGGCACGAGGCTCGTGGATCGCCATCCTGGTAGGTGTCGTATATCTGCTCGTCGATGGTGCATTGTCGAGGCGAAGAAAGCTCCAACTCGTTGCTTGGTTCCTTTCGGCAGCCGTGGTCCTAGCGGGCGTGTATCTCATCAACTATGGAGTGGATCCGGTTTCGGGTCGCGCCGGCGGCGGGGCTAGTGTCCGTACGCGCCAGAGTCTCTATGGCGACACGGTCGACGGACTGAAGGATTATCACCTCGTGACGGGATACGGGACGGAACGTCCGCGGATCACCGATGACACCTCTCGCGGACCGGGCGGAGGAGATTACGTCCCCCGCGCCGGGACACACTCGACTTACCTCAACTATCTCTTCAGGACCGGTCTAGTTGGGCTGGTGGCTATCGTAATGATCTATCTGATTGCCTGCCTATCGGCTCGCACCGGATCGAGAGGGCACAAAGGGAGGGAGCAGCTCTTTGCAACCTTGGTCACAGCGGCAGTCGTTTCTGCGATGACCCATGGAGCGATCCTGAGCCTTTATGTCGAACCGACCTACACGCTGACGGTTTCGCTATTTCTTGGACTAGCAACCCTGGCAGGTAGGCCGGGAACCTCGTTGCTCCCATGGCGCAACAAGCGAACCTCACAGCCGATCGTATGAACGAGGAACAGGGCGAAGACCGCGGCCTATCGAAGGATCAAGTGGGTGACGTCAGTACGGTCGCCAAGGGAGGCGCGGTCCAGGTTGCGGGGCAGATCTCGCAGAGAACGTTATCGTTCCTCTTCTCGGCAATCGCCTTCCGGGGGCTTGGGCCCGTCAATTACGGGCTCTACCGGATCGTGGTTCAGGTCCTGACGATCGCCGGCCAGCTCGCGCTCGCTGGATACAACTATGCCGCGATGCGCTGGATCGCTCGGGCCCGCGCGGCCGACAACCCGGCTGGCGTCAGGGGGGCCGCGCGAATCGCCATTACCGGAGCGCTCATCGGCTCGATCGTTGTTTCGGCCGCGCTCCTCGTGTTCGCCTCGCCGATCATGGGCGCCGTGGGATCTGAGGCCGATGTCGAGCACCTCACGGACCTGTTGCGCATTGGGGTCATCTACGTACCGCTCTTCGCCATGATGCAGGTTTTGAGGTACTGCACCCAGGCATACAAGACCATGGTGCCCTCGGTCGTGGCAGGCAACATCGTGCAACCCGCGTTCCGCTTTGTGTTCGGGGCGGCGATTCTGGGACTTGGCGTCTTCGTCTGGGAAACCTCTCGTCAGACCCTGTCCGTCGCGGTGCTCTTGGCGTTGGCGATTTCCTACGGAGTGGGTGCGTTGGTCGCCAGGTGGTACTTCGGTCGGATGATGAGCGACCAAGAGCGCGGCGCCAGCCCTCATGGGGAACCGAGAGCTATGACGAAGTTCGCGCTTCCGCAGGCTGGAGCATCCCTTCTGGGGATCCAGACCCTTGGACTCGGGATTCTGTTGCTCGGCCGCTACGCGGGGCCGGAGGAGGTCGCCGCTTTTGCGATCGCTCTGTCTCTTCAGGGACCGGCAAACGTATTCCTCGGAGGCATCGTGAACATCTGGGCACCCATGGTCTCGGACCTTCACGAACGAGGAGACATGGCGCGCCTCGATTCCCTGTACAAGACGATCAATCGCTGGATCTTTACCTTCTCTTTTCCCGTGACTCTTTCGCTACTGATAGTGCCGGACTTCTATGTTCGCCTCTACGCCGGTGAGCAAGGCACTACGGCTGCGTCGATTGTCGCCGTTCTGGCCATCGGCAATCTCTTCTATACAGCTACCGGGCCAACCGGATACATGATCTCGATGACCGGACATCCACATATCAACCTGATCAACTCCGTTGTCTCAGTGGTCGCGTACGTGGGACTGGGAGTGCTCATCGTTCCCGATCACGGAGCACTGGGGATGGCGGCGGTGGACGCTGGAGTCACGGCAGCAGTCAACATCGTAAGGGTCATCCAAGCGAGGCGACTCCTGGGTATGCAGCCTTACGGACCCACCTTCTACAAGCCGGTTGTTGCCGGTCTGGCAGGAGGTGCTCTCTTGCTTACCTTCCGTCTTCTCTGGGGGTCTGACATTGTTGTCTCGACAGCGGGCTTGGTAAGCGGTGCAATCGTCTACGTTATCGCCCTGAAGCTACTCGGACTGGATGACGAGGAGCGTGTCGTCCTAAACGGAATCCGAAGGCAAATCTCGCGCATCGGAAGGAAGGCCAAGGATCAGAGCTAGACTCGGCGGTGAATCCGTCAACCGAAGAGCATTGCGGAAAAGCCTAAGGACCAACTTCAACCCCGGCCTTCGTGTCTACCGAAATAGAGGCATACTCCGGGTCAAGCAGCTTCTGAACACCCCGTGGCTCCTAGCCGGCGGATCGCTTCATCGACCCGTCTTCATAATCGGCGCACCGCGGTCTGGAACATCGATGCTGTTCTCCATCCTGCGTAAATCGCACGACCTTTCCAACTGGGTCGCAGGTGAATCGCACGAGGTCTGGGAGAGAGACTTTCATCCATCTCTAACGGGGTGGAAATCCAATGTCTTGAGGCCGGACGAAGAGAACAGTGCCGCCGTTCGGAGGATAAAGAGGAGTTTCTTTCTCGCGACGGGAGCTCGCAAACGCTTCCTAGACAAGACCCCAAGGAATGCATTGCGTGTCGAATTCATCGACTCCCTGTTCCCCGATGCGCAGTACCTTTTCTTAACCCGCGATGGGCGTGAAAACGTCAACTCCCTCATCAATGCGTGGCGATCGAGTCGTTACCGTACCTACGCACTAGATCCTCCGCATTCAATCCCAGGTGTCGATCCGAATTGGTGGAAGTTCACACTCTATGAGGGTTGGGAGCAAGATACCTCGGGGCCTCTCGAGGTCGTTTGTGCCAAACAATGGGTGCAGTCCTACGAGCACGCCCTCGCGGCATTCGAATCGATTGACCGAGAGCGCTGGTTAAGGGTTCCGTACGAGGTCCTGGTGGACGATCCCGTCGGGGGTGCGGAGGGCATCATGGGTTTCCTCGAGCTCGAGTTCGGGGCAGAGGTACGCATCCAGGCCGAGGCTGCCAAGACACAGCCTGTGAATACGGTCACACCCCCCGAGCGCGGCAAATGGCGACGGGAGAACCCCGGCGAGATCCGGGCGATCCGGCCCCTCATCGAGCCCACCATGAAGGCTCTCGGATACGACATCGATGAAGACTGAGATGACCTATCGCTTGGGGCAAATGTATTGATACGCCGAACCCTATGGCTCGTCGTACTCTCCGTGATCGTTGCCTCTTGCTCCTTCTTCGACGATAACGACGAGCGGCCCGACGAGTCCGGCGCGGGAGGTGGACCACGCTTCGGCACCAGAGATCCGATCGAGCGCGCCTGTGCTCTCGAGAAGGAGCTTCTTCTACGAATCTGGCGCGGGCATGATGACGAAAGCTCGGAGGACATAACAACCGTCCCACTCGAACCGAACTACGCCGGATCGTTCAACGTCACAAGCCACTCCGGGCCCTGGGATTATCTCCAACGCGTTCCCTTGGTCCTCTACGGTCCGGGAATAGTCAAAGGGCAGGGCCAGCCACTCGAGGATCCTGCCAGCATTGTGGATGTCTATCCGACAGTCGGAGAGCTAAGCGGCGTTTCATTGCCGCCGCGCGATGGACGTCTGCTGGATCAGGCGATAGATGAGGAACGATCGGCTTCACCGAGAGTCATCCTCACGATCATGTGGGACGGGGTGGGGCGTAATGTTCTCGAGCGTTGGCCCAAAGCCTGGCCGACCCTGAGGCGGATGGAGCGAGAGGGAACCTCATACTTGAATGCGGTGGTTGGTTCCTCACCCTCGATTACGCCGGCAACCCACTCGAGCCTAGGCACGGGAGCGTATCCGCGAAAGCACGGCGTGACCGCAATCGAGTACCGAGACGAAGCGGGGAGCGTCAGCTCTGCGTTTGCAGAACGCGACCCTGCTGGACTTGGCTTGACGACCTTCGCCGACGAGATCGATCGAGAGCTTGGCAACCAACCTCTCGCCGGATTGATCGCCTGGCGAAGCTGGCATCAAGGAATGCTCGGACACGGCAGCATGACGCCCGGGGGAGACCACGATCATCTCGGACTCATTGACTTCAGCCAAGAACTCACCGGAAACGACCTCTACTACTCAACGCCGGCGTATCTAAGAGACTTCGCCGGTTTAGAGGCCAGGATCTCGCAGCTCGACCAAACGGACGGCGAGTTAGACGGCGAATGGCTGGGCGACCCCATCGCCGAAAGGCATGACAACCCGGCTTGGGTCAACTACCAGACCGACGTCGTCCTGGCTTTGATGGACAGGGAGGGCTATGGCGCCGACGACGTACCCGACATGCTCTTCACCAACTTCAAGATGACTGACATCGTCGGTCACCAGTACACGATGGACTCCCCCCGCATGAAGAGAGTGCTGCACGCTCAGGACAACGCGCTGGCTCGTATCCTGGAGTACCTCGAGGAGGATGTAGGAGACTACGTCGTCATTCTCTCTGCAGATCACGGGCACACGCCCAGCCCGGAGAGGACGGGAGCATGGCCCGTCCTGCAGGGCCGGCTACGTGCCGATCTGGGGGAGCACTTCGGCATACCCGAGAACGATCTGGTCCAACAGACCACCGCTGTCGGCCCCTTCCTCGATCGGGAGGTGATGGCGGAAAACGGGGTGACTCTCGAGGACATCGCCCGGTTCCTAAACGGCTACACCATCGGTGACAACTGGGGCAACGACCAACTCCCGGATGGATATGAGGATCGAACCGACGAGCCGATCTTCGAGGCGGTGTGGCCTTCAGACTCGATCGACGAGATCATGCGCTGTGCGCGGCGTCGCTAGGGCGCGTAGAAAAGCGACTACAAGTAACCGAGGTCGCGCAGGTGCTGCTCGACCGTCGCTTCCTCGTCTGAAGTCATGCCCGATTCAGCGACGACCTCGGTAGACGTCACCTCGTCGATAAACGACTCCAGCTTCCGCGCAACCTCAGGATGGCGACTGTAGTAGTTGTGCCTTTCGTCGGCGCCGCCGGCTTGTCTATTGCTCCCATTGAGCTTGAAGAGAGACGGCCTGCCACCCCGAACGCGCAGCAGCTTCCAATCCTCGGTTCGAGCTCCCTCGATCCTTTTCCCTTCGAGCTTGACACCCACGGCCTCCATGTAGGCGGGCTCCTCTGGAAGAGACTGGCCCTCCATCAGGGGACGAAGACTCCGGCCGTCCATACCGTCCGGGATATCAACGCCACACAGGTCTGCGACCGTGGGGAAGAGATCGATGTGCCTCACCTGCTCTGGGACGGTCACCGGGTTCGTTGAAGGCCCGGCGATGATCAGGGGCACTCGCACCAGGTGCTCGTGCAGCGCAAAGCCGTGGCCCACCGCGACCGACGCCAATCTAGAGTCGAGGTACGGAAACCAACCGCCAAGCTTGAAGGCGCGCCTCGATCTGCGTGCAAGTCTGATGAGTCGCTTTTCCCAGCGCGTATCCGGATAGTCTTCGCCGTGGTCGCCGGTGATGACGACAAGCGTGTTCGGGCCCACCGCTTCGAATATGGGAGCGAGCCATTCGTCCAGGGCCGCCACCGCTCCCTCGTAACCCGTCTTGTCCCACCGTTTCTCGAAGTTCGGAGGCATTCTGTACGGGCGATGCGCCTCCCAGACATGCAACAGCATGAAGTAAGGCTCGGTGTAGGACTTCATCTTTGCCACCATGTCTTCCCGCCAGTGCATGAAGCCCACCCTGTACGCCGCTCGGTGGTTCGCATCGTCGAACCCGCGCAGCACGCCGGTTGCGGGGAGCAGGGGGCCCGTCACCTCAGCGTGCGTCTCGTATCCAGCTTTACCGAACGCTTCAGCCCACGTCGTGAGGCTCTTCGACAGCTGATAACCCTGGAGACCGCGAACCCCATGTTTGGGCGGATAACACCCTGTCAACATCGAGGAGAACGACGGGGTGGTCGAGGTCGTGCTCGACACGCATTGCGCGAAGGCGGCTCCCTTTCCGGCGTAAGAGGCGAGGTTAGGTGTGTGGATGTGGTCGCCGAAGACGGCGTCGGCTCTGAGGGAGTCGACCGCCAGGAAAAAGACGTTCGGCTTACTCACTGGAACCTCCATAACGGATTGAGCTCACAGGGCGACGAAGTCTATCCGAACCTCTTGCATCGAGCGGCGGCCGAAAGGTGATGCCCCCGGAACCGAGCCACGCTGGCACACTAGTGCGATGAATGAAGATCTTCCCTCGATCGAGATTCTGGGGATACCAATCGCTTGCATCGACGCGTCTGAAGCCTTGATGGAGATCGAGCGGCTCCAGCGGCGCCAGTCGCCGGCACTGGTGGCCTACATCAATGCTCACTCCATCAACCTGGCAAGTCACACCCCGTCCTACAGAGACATTCTCGTAACGTCGGATCTCAACCTCAACGACGGTTCCGGGGTCGCACTGGCAGCACGAATACAGGGTCGCCGCTTCAAGGAGAACTTGAACGGGAGCGACTTCAACGACGCCATCCTTCGCCTCGCCTCGCGCCTCGCGTGGTCGGTCTTTCTCCTGGGGGCGGCCGAAGGCGTTGCGAACAAAGCCGCCCATCGACTCAAGGCGAGGATCGACGGTCTGAACATCGTGGGGACACATTCTGGCTACTGGCCGGTAACCTCAACGGACAGAGTCGTCGCAGCGATTCGTGCCAGCGAGGCAGACCTCGTCATGGTAGCCATGGGCAATCCTCGGCAGGAGGAGTGGCTGGCCGCCCATCTCGAGTCAACGGGAGCGCGCGTCGGCATAGGCGTGGGGGCGTTCTTCGACTTCACGGCCGGAACCGTGCCCCGGGCACCGCTCTGGATGAACAGATTCGGAATCGAGTGGGTGTGGCGACTAGTGCAGGAACCACGCCGATTGTGGCGCCGCTACATCGTGGGGAACCCGATGTTTCTCGCCAAGGTGATTTGGTCCCGTTTATCAGCGCGTAACCGCAAGGCGGACGGGTGAGAGGACTGTCGCGAACTGCGAAGGCATCACTCGCGGGTGTGACCGTGATCTGCTTGCTCGTATTCGGGATCGTCGTCGACTTCGGGATCAACGCGGGCGTTGTCCACCAGGGCGTCACCGTCAGCGGCCTTGATGTGGGCGGTTTGACCCTCGAAGAAACTCAGAGCGCGCTGAATAACCACCGGAGCAGGATGAGGCAAACCGAGGTCTGCTTCTCGGGTCCCGATTTCGAGGACTGCCTTCTTCCGGAGGACCTCGGGTGGTTCCCCAGAGGGAACGACATCAGGACGGCGGCGCTTGAGGCTTTCGATGTAGGCAGGGCTGGTGGGCTCCTCACCGCCCTGCGCGAACGCCTGCGAGCATGGTCTGGAGACATCCGGCTGTCGTTGCCTCACTCGGCAAGACCGTCGAAGGTCACTAACATCATTGACGAGTGGGAGCAGGCCCTCCTCGAGTCCGACCTCAGACTCGATCGCCCGAGAACCCGCGCGAGCATCAAGGATGCACTCGCGACCTGGCCTCGTCGTATGTTGCGACTTCCGACTCTCTGAGCGACAGTCAGCTGCGCTTGCGCCAAACGCGATCTCTGGCGGTCCAGGCGATTAGCTTGGTCATGGCCTCGAGGATGACCCGCGCGTCCATCTTTGTGCTGCCTCGAACCCTTTCCACAAATGTGATGGGTACTTCGACAATGTGCCCTCCACTGCGAAAAACTCGGCGAGTAGTCTCGACCTGGAAGGCGTAGCCCCGCGATTTGAGTGTGTGGAAGTCGATCCTTTGGAGCACGTCTGAGCGGAATGCTCTAAACCCCGCCGTTGAGTCATGAACCTTGAAACCAAGGAGTGCTCGGACGGTCCAGTTCGCTCCGGCTGACAGCGCGCGACGTCCCCAACCCCAGTTCTGCACCCGCCCGCCTTCAATGTACCTGGACCCAATGATCAGATCCGCGGATGGCAGCGCCTCGAGCAGACGGGGGATGTCTGCGGGGTTGTGACTGAGGTCGGCGTCCATTTCGACAAGGGCTTCGTATCCTCGCTCGAGACCCCAGCGGAAGCCATCCACGTAGGCGGTTCCCAGACCCTGTTTGCTCGACCGGGTCAGCAGATGTATGCGACCGTCCGCAGATGCTGCTGTTTCGATGGCTTGCGCGGTGCCGTCAGGGGAGCCATCGTCGACGAATAGCACATCCAGGTCGGCAACGTCCAACAGTCGCGCAACGACCTCCTGAATGTTGTCGAGCTCGTTGTAGGTGGGGACGACGACCAAAGCCCGCAGCCGGGGAGATCCCCAGCGGGTGTTATGACCGGCCGCCAATGACATGTGTCCCACGATAACCTCGGCTTGACTCTCAGGGACCAGACGAAGCTGCTCGGGCTGAGCGAACGAGTCGAGGGATGAGGACAATCAAACGAACGACGCTGGTTTTAGTCGCAGTGCTCCTTGTTGGCGGCGTTGCCGCACTGGCGTCGCCACTCATCGACTCGGACGAACCAACAGACCCGGCTCCGCCTCGGGCGGAACTGACTCCTGAACGAACTCCGGCTCAGAGCGGCCGACCCGATCAACGCCTCCCGAAGCAGACTTACCTGCGGAGCGCCTGCAAGCTTCCCACCAGATGGGTCGAACGTATTCATCGCGGTTGGACACCGGGACGCTCGAGGAGTTCCGATCTGGTGATCGTGCCCAAGCCGCCCAACTACATGGGATCGTTCATCAACACGAGCCACTCGGGCGCGTACGACTTTCTCCAGGACGTGCCGCTCGTCCTCTATGGACCTGGTTTCGTTCGCCCCGTGGGATCCGTTGCCATGGATCGTGAGGTAACGATCGCCGATCTGGCCCCCACTTATGCCGAGCTCATGCAGTTCGAGGAGTGGCCCGACCGTAAGGAGTCAGAGGCACTGGACGAAGTGCTAGAGAACACCGACCGGACTCCGAAGCTGATCTTTACTGCCGTGATAGACGGGGGCGGCTGGAACGTCTTTAACCTATGGGACGACAGGCACCCGAATCTCACGCGCATTAGTGAAGAAGGAGCGAGCATCGAAGGAGCAACTGTCGGGTCGTCACCCTCCATAACGCCCGCAACTCACACGAACATCTCCACGGGGGTCTTTCCCAAAACTCATGGAGTAACGGCCATCGCCGTTCGCGGCGACGACGGCCAGATCGTGGGCTCGTTTTCGGAGGAGGCGGGCAACCCCGGCTACCAGCTCATGGATCCCAGAGTTTCACTGCGAGCCAAGACGCTCGCCGATCTCTGGGATCGCTCGGTCGGTAACCGGGCCAAGATCGGAATGCTGGCGTCTGGAAATCTCATGCTCGGGATGGTTGGTCACGGGGCCGCGCTCGAAGGCGGCGACAAAGACATCGTGGCGATCCTGTCGGGAGAGGGCTGGGGAACCAACGAGGAGTTCTACTCTCTGCCTACTTACGTCAACACCGAGGTCGAGGGTCCCGAGGGCGATCGCGATGCGGTCGACAGGGCCGATGGCAAAGCAGATGGTCAGTGGCAGGGTCACGATGTCGCCCCGCTTGACGGGTCTCCTGCGTTCCCTCCGTGGCAGAACCGGGTCGTTCAGGCGCTATTGGAGGGGGAACGTTTTGGCAGGGACGCCACCACTGACCTGTTCTACCTGAACTACAAGAGCCCGGACAGGGCGGGGCACACCTGGAACATGATCGCTCCGGAGCAGGGAGACGTCATCGAGGCGGTCGACAAGGCCATTGGCGAAATGATTGCCTGGTTGGATTCGAACATCGGCCGCGGTGAGTACGTCATGGTCATAACCGCCGACCACGGCCAGACACCTCTGGGGGCCGGTGGGTGGCCCATCCTCAGGAGTGAGGTCGTGAACGATGTCAACGCCAGATTCCAACGAGACGAGAGCGCCGGCATCATCGAACGCACCTCGGCGTCGTCGTTCTTCAGCGACGCGGAAGGTATGGCCTCGAACGGCACTACGCCCGAGCAGGTGGCCTCATTCCTGGCGCGCTACACGATCGGAGACAACATTCCCGAGGGTGACGACCCTCCGGGCGAATTCTCGGATCGTACCGACGAGAGAATATTTGATGCCGTCTTTCCGGGGCGCAAGCTGGGCAAGGTCGTCGGTTGCACCGGCGCCGATGTGAACGGTTGACCCGAGCAGCTTGCACTCAGTCGGGCCGGCAGGCGGGGAGCTCGAGCTCCCGTCCCGACATCGCGGTCAAATAGATTCGCTCGTTCAACCGCTCCTTGAAGCGATCGGGCAATCGATCGACATCGGTTGCGTTCTCGTGTAGCCGGTAGTTTCGAATGAACGCGGAGATGTCCTCGAAGGTGATGTTGTTCGCCCTCAAGACCTTTCTGTTGAAAAAGAACTGGTAGCCGCGGTTCGCAGTCACCAACTCTCTCTCTGGCATGGCCGTGTTGAACCGGCGTTCCAAGTCCTTTGTCAGCTCGCGGGTGACAATGGACCAGCCTCCGGTGAGCTCGGGATACGGCGTCACCCCATGGTCGGCGGTCAACGCGAGCACGTAGTTGTCCCTGCCAACGAGGTCGTCCAGGCCCTCCACTATCACTTTCAGTTGGCGATCCTGCTCCTCTAGATTCTGCTTTACCTCGGGCTCGACCAGGTTGTACGAGTGGCCGGTTAGGTCTGTGGGCTTGTAGTTGGTGAAGAAGAGGTCTGGAACGTCGTCCTGCCCGAAACTCTCTGCTTCGAGGATCTCGAAGAGTCTCTGCGTCTGGAAGATCGACCAGGCGGGGGTTTCGCGGATCCCTCCGTCCATGTTCATGGGGTGGCCGAGCCACGCTCGATCGGCCTCCCCATCGCGCAGGTCGACCTCCTGGACCGCCTCCTCCAAACCCTCGAAACTCGACGCGTAGGAGGGGAATGAGTAATGCTTCGTGTTCGAGGTGAACTCGAGTCTCCCAAGAGCGTCGAGAACCGAGATGTCTTTGTCGCCGCCCTCCAGATAGGAACCATGTCCCATCATCCCGGCGTGCCAGGAGTCTCTCGCGAGCAGTCCGATGAGTGGTTCGTTTCCGTTGGCGCGGTCCCACAGATCCGCAAGTGTCTCGACTTTCAGGTTGCGTGGCGACTTCTTCTCCCACGAATCGATCATCTTTCCGTTTCTCCGCACGGGGACGTCGGTGAGGCCATGAGAGCTGGGAAAGTAGCCGGTGCCCAACGTCGCATGCGTTGAGGGTGTAATCGAAGGAGACGATCCAACCGTGGCGTTGCCGAAGCTTGCCGATTCGGCAATCAGAGACTTCAGGTTGGGCCACGAATCGGGCCATTGCTCCAGCATGTTGTCTCCTCCCCCGTCCCACACAAGGGTGAGGATCAACCGGGGAACGCCGTTTCGCCGGTCGGGTGGCAAGAGGGCTTCGCTGAGCGACCTACCGTCCCGTTCGCCCAAACCATCGAACTCGAGCAGTTCGGCGAAGGTCGGAGCGACGTCAGCAAGCGTCACGTTCTTGTCGGACGAGAATCCTGGCCTGATGAACCCGGGGCCGTAAAGAACCAGCGGGATGTCCTGGGTGTACGGCCAGGGGGCCGCGTGCCTCGTGCCGAACTGGTTGGGGAACCGTTCTACGGCGAGCACGTCACCCGACCGCTTGGGGAGGTAACCCCGGCGTAACCTCTGCAGGACCTCCTGGGGCGTATCCAGGCAGGGACCGGGAGCGGCACCCTTTGGCTCAATCCGCTCATCCTCATCGGATCCCAGGGTGAGGCTGTAGCCCGCTGCTCCGAGACCGACTGCCAGCGCGAGGCCAACGGCAACAACTGCGCGTTTGCGCCGGCATCGCGTGCCTCCTCGGTTTGTGTGTGTTTGCGCGCTAGTTCCCATGTCCACCAAACTATGAAAGCCGCCTGAGCACAGAAGCTAACGCGACCCGCCAACAATGCGCGAACACGCGGGCCTGTGGGTGCAGACCCTTCCCCCGAGCGTTACCCTGCTTTGCCGTGAGTTCCCACGCTAACCGACGCCTACGGTCGGGCTCCGCATTCGTCATAGCAACCCGCAACCGGCCGGACGACCTCGTCCGCACAGTCGAGTCCTTGCTTGAGCAGACCGTACTGCCTGCGGAGCTCTGCATCGTTGACTCGAGTGACGAGACACCCACGCGCTCGCAGACCGAGAGTCTGTGCGCAGAAGCCGGCTTGGCTCTCGACTACCACCATCCCGCCCCTATGGGGCTAACGGTTCAGCGCAACGCGGGAATCGATCGCACCAAGGGCGACCCTGTCTTCTTCATCGACGACGATGTCGCTCTGGCGGAAGACTGCCATGAGGCGGTTCTCAATGAGTACGAAAAATGGGGGCCGGAGCTCGGGGGAGTCCGGGCGACGCCCGTGCGACCCGCTCGTCCCTCGAGGGCGACGATCGCGTACCGCAAGCTCTTCGGAATCGGAGGATGGTGGCCCGAGTCCTCCGGGGTAGTGCGACGGGGATTCTACGCGGAGGGAGTCTCGGAGTCCTCCGGGGTACGAAGAATCGAATACTTCAACGGTTGGTTCATGTCCTTTCGGCGAGAGGTCTTCGAACACGAGCGCTTCGACGAGGCGCTGTCCGGTTACGCCTACAAGGAGGACATCGACTTCTCCTACAGGGTGAGCCGGCGGTACAAGCTCGTGCAAACGCCAAAGGCTCGCTGCGATCATCTGAAGAGCAGTGCCTCGCGAATGAACTCGCACCAACTTCAGCGCATGAACCTCGCCAATCAGTTCTACCTCCATCGCAAGCTCATGCCGCAGACGCCTCGCAACCGTGCGGCTCTGTGGTGGGCGCTTGTCGGATTGTTCATCATCAACGTGGGGAAGGCGGCTCAGACGCGTGACCCGGGTTTGTTCACCGGGCTGGTGGTCGGGGCCTTCGAGCAAAGTCGCGGCCGAGGGATCGTCGACCCCACGGCCGAGCGGCTCAGTTCGTGACCATAGAGGGCGTAACACCCGCCGGCAGCAAGAAGCGGGACTATTGGTTCACGGTTCTGCTCACCGATCCCGTGGCACTGCCCATCGTGCGTCTGCTGACGCGCAGGCGCTGGCTGAGCCCCGACGCGGTCACCCTTGTCGCCCTGCTGCTCGGCTTGTCGGTCGGGGTCTTTTTCTCCACCGGTGAGCGCTGGGGGTTGATAGCGGGAGCCATCGCGTTCTACTTCGCCTTCGTGTTCGACTGCGTTGACGGGAAGCTCGCGCGGGCCCTGCAGGTGACCAGCCCTCGAGGCGAGGCACTCGATCACCTTGCGGATGGAGGTCGCCGAGCCAGCGCCGCGCTGGGTCTCGCCATCTATCTCTGGCGAGTCGAGGGAGATGCGACGGTCCTCTACGCCCTCGTCTACATCGTCGCGAGCTATTATTTCCTGGAGATCTCGGGGCCCGAGCGCGGCGAATCGGGGGGCCGCTTGAGCGGTATGTCCGGGTGGCTGGCACAACGCCGCCTCCTCCCGAATCCGGGGATGCCGGACGTGCAAGCCATCACCTTCATCTTTGGGCCGCTGACCGGGCTGGTTACCGCGGGCCTCGTCCTCGGGACGGCGATGGTGACGGCCGCGATAGCACTGACCGTTTATCGGAGACTCAGATGACAACCCACTGCCGACCCGTGAGGATGTCGTCGTGAGCCGCGTTTTGATGCTCGGACTGGATGGAGCGACTTACTCCGTGCTCGAGCCGGCCTTCGAGGCGGGCCACATGCCGCACTTCAAGGCCTTGATGGAGCGGAGCGCGCAGGGTGTCCTTACGTCCACCGTGCCCCCATACACGCCGCCGGGATGGACGTCGATCTTCACTGGGCAGAATCCGGGGCGTCACGGGATCTTCGGATTCACGCTCGGTAACGTCCAGAGGCCCGGGGGCCTGGTGCGACTGGATCGCGTTACCTCCCCGGCCATATGGAACGCGGTCAATGCTCAGGGTTCGCGTATTGGCGTGTTCAACGTGCCGATGACCTTCCCGCCCCCGGCCGTGGATGGGTTCGCTGTGTCCGGGATGTTGACCCCGGAGGGAGGTGGTGAGACTCCGGGCAACTACACCTATCCCGAGAGCCTTGCCGAGCAGATCAAGAACGAGGTGGGCGGGTACCAGATAGACATCGAGGTCGACTACGACCAGGACTGGAAGTCGACGGACATCATCGAGCGGCTTTCTAGGAATCTCGCCGCCAAGAGATCTGCACTTCACATCCTCCTCGACAAGGAGCCCGAACTTCCGATCCTGTTCGCGGTTCTCGAAGCGCCGGACCGGCTCATGCACGTTCACTACAAGTACATCGATCCCAGCTGTGAGCACTTCCACCGTCCGGAGGCGGAGGCGATCAGGGCCAGGGCGTGGGAGTTCTTCGACGAGATGGATCACATGATCGCCGACATGCTGTCATGGGCGGGAAACGATGCCTACATCTTGACCATGTCCGATCATGGTTTCGGACCTAAGGACAAAAGCGTCAACGTCAACGTCGCACTGAGAGAGTGGGGACTGCTCGCGGTCGGCGGAGCGGGGCAGGTGACGAGATCTGCCGGCGTGCGCAAGGCCGCTCGGATGGTCAAGAAGGCCCTCCCGAAGAATGTATGGCAGAGGGCAAAGGGGGCCGCACAGGCATCCATCGACTGGTCGCGCACCTCGGCCTTCTCGGCCCCCATTCCTCAGCAAGGGATCTACGTAAATCTCGAGGGGAGAGAGCCGCACGGCATCGTGCCGCAATCGCGTTACGAGTCCGTGCGGGACGAGATCATCGAACGACTGGCATCGTTGATCGACCCGGATGACGGTCAGCCCGTTGTGGATCGCGTCTTCAAGCGCGAGGAGGTAATGGATGGTCCGGAGGCAATCAACGCACCCGACCTCTTTCCGGTGTGCCGGGCCTACTCGTACGAGCTTTCAGACGGTCTGTACTCGCCGAGCGTGCTCGACGACTACAGGGACCTGCCGCGCGGGTTTCACCATATGGACGGGATCTTCGGAATCGCCGGCCCAGACATTCAGCCTCAGCGTGGGTGCAGCGCCATCCTGTACGACATGGCACCCACCGCTCTCTATCTCGCCGGACTGAAGCTCCCCGAGATGGACGGGCGCGTGCTTGTCGAATTGTTTCCGTCGTCGAAGGTCGACGGCCATCCGGTGGAGGTCGAATCCATGGATCTGCCGTCCGCCGGCGAGGGGGTTGCCTCGACCCCGTACACGGCCGAGGAAGAAGCTCAGATCGAGGAATCCCTCAAGAATCTCGGTTACCTCTAGCCTTCGGCGGAGCTCTGGGCTTCGCCGAGCAAGGTGCTCGGAGCCCGCCCCTGCGGGCGGGCCAGGTTCTTTTCGCTGCGCCTCGCCGAGGGGAAAGGCTCGGCATCCGCCCTCCGGGCGGCCAAGTCTCTTAGCAATCCGCTCCGCCGCCGTCCTCCGAATACCCGGTGACAGGTTGGCGCTGATTTTTCGCGTCACCCCCTGCCGTGTGATCCACGACTTTTCAGGTAAGCACACGACAGAAAGGTCTCGGTACAGCCGAAAGGGGAATAGAGAATGGCTACTGCAAGACCGGCTGGGAGCTCGGCCAAGACTCCCGGGCAGTTGTTCGCCCTGGTGTTCGGGGCGGTGTACGTCCTCGTTGGGATTCTGGGATTCATCGATCCTCTGGTCAACGACCAGGACAGACTTCTAAGCATCTTCGGAATCAATGGGCTTCATAACTTCGCGCACCTCGCCGTGGGTGCTTTGCTGCTGTTCGGTTCGCGCACGCCTGCCACGGCCAGGATAGTCAACCTCGTGATCGGAGCCGCGTATTTGCTACTCGGAGTACTTGGACTCTTCGGGATCCTGATCGAGGAGGGCCAGGCTCTCGACCTGAACAACAATCCTGCGGACACCGTCCTGCACTTCGCCACGGCGGCCCTCGCGCTCTACTTCGCGACTGCCGGCTCCGGCGTTCGTCGAGCTGCCACCGCATAGCATCTCTTCAACCGAGAGGGGCTCACCGTGGGTGGGCCCTTCTTGTTGACGGCTACGCTTTTGTCGCCGCCTCGAAGTTGTCGACTGCAAAGATGAGCTCGGTCTCTCCGC
>Ga0190275_10000794_pt1 | contig 25094 bp, 27 predicted proteins | sample Popmic550T_FD_133745 | JGI IMG/M metagenome (GOLD analysis project Ga0190275, IMG submission 133745) | Populus adjacent soil microbial communities from riparian zone of Yellowstone River, Montana, USA - 550 T | ecosystem: Environmental > Terrestrial > Soil > Riparian zone > Trees stand | place...
ACCGGAAGCCCGGCCGCAGGCGCGCGCAGACGTCGCGCCCGGTCCCGTTCGGATCGTTGTCCGCCACGAACACCGCGATATCGAGGTCGTCCACGGCCTCCTGCGCCTCGATGCTGCGGAGCAGATCGGCCAGCAAAGCGGGGCGCCGAAATGTCGGTATGCCGATCAGCACTTTAGTCATGATCGGTCTGTCTTACCCTGCGGGCGAAAAGGACGGCCAGCGCCATCTCGCCGGCGAGAATGCCGACGAGGGCGAAGAGCGCGCCAACGAGGGCCAGTGCGCCCACCAGGGCCACCGTGAAGAGCGCCACAATCGCGCTGATCGCGGCGGTCGATCGATATTCCATTCTCGCTTCGAGCAGGGTGCCGTGCGGCGTCCTGACACTTCTGACCAACATGATCGCCGCCCAGAGGACAACGGCCGGGAACACGATGCCGTCATCATAGCCCCGGCTTTGGATGAAACTGCCGACCGTCGCCAGCACGATACCCGCAAGCGCCACGTTCGCCAGCCATATCGCGAGCGTCGCGGCGATGCCGCGCCTGGTGGCGCGTCGGGCCGCGATCAACTCGCCGGCTTCGGTCAATCGCGCCAGGACCGGCCTCTCAAGCTGAACAAGAGCCATCAGGAAGACCGATACGGGACGGAAAAACAGCGTCGCGAATGCGATCGGCGCATAGGCTGTCGGCCCACCGGCTGCCGTGATGAAATAGACGTGGGCGTTGGATGACGCCTCGGTCGTGGCGACACCTGAAAGCAGCCACTTCGACTGCTGCCATATCGGCAAATAGTGCTTGAGACCCTTCATGCTGAGGGCCGCGGCTTGCGCCCTCAGAAAGTCGCGGTCGCAGATCAGGAGCGACAGGATATTGGCCGCCGTCATTCCGGCCAGGAGATGCTCCACAGAGACGCTGTCGGTCGCGGCGAGAAGCAAGGCGCCGGCCCCGACGCCCAGGACGTAGACGATATCCGAGGACGCCGCCACCGCGGGCCTCTCCAGGGCGAAAGCGAAGGAGCGGGCGAGCCACCTGAGGTTGGCGGTGCCGGTGAACAAAAGGCATAACGCCCAATGCGCCGGCAGCGCCGAGAGGTAGCAGATCAGGCCGATCACCGCGGCCGCGGCGATTATGTAGAGGGCGCCGGCCTGAAGGCACGCGGCCCGATAGGGTGGAACCTCGCCGGCCCCCAGGCCGCGGGGAGGCACCGACAAGGGTGTCCCGGCGAGCGCATTGAGCATCGCGAAGGAGAATTGCACCAGGACGATGAGGAAGGAGAAGGCGCCGAAATGGGCAGCGTCGGTGGCCAGCCAAACAAGCAGCGACAGGGCGAAATGGGCCCCCGCCACCAGAACGGGGCCGATGGTGCCGACCCCCATGCGGCGAATGGTCTGGGTCAATTGGGTCTCGGTTCGGCGATGTAATTGTAGCTTTGCCCGCCGACGTGCCGGATCGAGTAATGCGGGTTCGCAGCCTTGATGATGTCGGATCCGAGCTTCAGCGCCTCGGCGTCCAACGCCTCGAACAAGATGATTGCGCGCCCCTTCTTCAGTGTCTCTTTGGCTCCGCCGAGAACGAGATGCTCAAATCCCTCGACGTCGATCTTAATGAAGTCCGGATCCAGGGCCAGTTGGTCGATCGTCCGCACGGGTACTTCGATCCCGGTCGCGGAGAAGTGAGAGAGATCGAGCTGCGCCTCTTCGGCGAAGCTGGCGCTGCCCGATTGCTCGCCGAGGGCGATCTCGTGAATTGTGACGTTCGGCAGGCGCCCGACGTTCTGCCGCAGAAATTTCAGGGCGCGGGGCGAAGGCTCGAATGCGTGGACGTGCCTGGCCAGCCGCGAATAGAGCATGGTCGTGACGCCGATATTGGCGCCGACGTCCAGCACGATGGCGCCCTTCCTGACCAGCTCCGGAAGGACGGCGACGTCCTCGCGCCAGTGCCTGTATTCGCCGAACTTGATCAGTTCCCAGCACACCGATTCTCGAAAATCGCAGGTTACGGTGCCGTAACCGGTTGGAATCGGATAGTTCCCCAGCCCTTTGAAGGAGCGCGCGAGGAGCCGGATGAGCGCATTTCCGCCGCGCGGAAGCCTGCCTGCAAGGCGCGCAACGCGAAAGGCCAGCCTTGTGGCGGCCGACGGGTGGGGAGGGGGGGTCACGTCGGCCATCGGGGCAATTCACCCGGCTTCCAGCGCTCGTCAATAGGCATTGCGGTGGACCATGACGAGGAAGGTGCGCGCGACGATCGCGACGTCGCGGCCGATGTGCCAGCCGTCGAGATATTCGAGATCGGCCTTGAGCCTGGCGGCGAGGTGACCGCGCGTGTGGGTCGCACCGCGCAGCCCGCGAACCTGGGCGAGGCCGGTCATGCCGGGCTTGATCGCGTGCCGATCCCAATAGCGTTCGTCGATCGCCCAAAAAGGAGCATCCTCGGCGGTGGAGCCGAGCGCGTGCGGGCGCGGCCCGACCAGGCTCATCTCGCCCTTCAGCACGTTGATCAGCTGGGGCAGTTCGTCGAGGCTGGTGCGGCGCAGCAGGCGGCCGAGGCGGGTCACCCGCTCGTCGTCGCGCGCCGCCGAACGGGTGCCGCCGGGGTCCGTGGCCTCCAGGCGCATGGTGCGGAATTTGAGGACGTGGAAGAGGCGGTTGCCGCGCCCCATCCGCGCCTGATGGAAGAAAGCGGGGCCCGGCGAATCAAGCCGGATCGCGAGCGCGATCAAGGCCAGGAGGGGGAGCAGCAGCAGCAAGGCGACCGCTGAGATGGCGAGATCGAAGCCCCGCTTCAACGCGCGCTGGTGGAGGCCGAGCGGACCGCGATCGATCAGCAGGGTCGGCCGGCCGCCATGGCTGCGAAGGGCGAGCGCGCCGACCTGGGCGAGTTCGGGCGCGAGGATTTCGACATCGAGATTGGCGCCGGCGAGCATGCGCGCCCAGGCGGCGCGACGCTCTGGCGGACAGGACAGGATCACCCGCTCGCACCCGCTCAGGATGCCCGCGAGCCGGTGAAGCATGACCGGATCGTCGATCACCGGGCTCAGCGCCTCGCGCTCGGCGTCGATCACGATCTCCGTCCCACTTCGCTGGACCTCGACGCGATCGACGATCAGGGCCTCGCGCCGGAACGACCAGCCGCAGCGTTGGCCGATCGCGCCACCGAGCCGGAACCGGCCGAGCGCGATCAAAGCGAGCGCGAGCGCGCCGCCGATGCCGAACACCGGGCGGGAGAAATCCTCGCCGATCTTGAGCGAGAAGAAGGCGGCGGTGGCGACGGCCAGCGCCAGGAGGAGCGAGCGGACGGCGAGCCCGACGCTGCGCCGGGGGCTGGCCAGCGCGTCGATCGACCAGGCGCCGCCGTTCAGCCCGATCGCGAGATAGACCGGGAGCAGCAGCAGCACCATCTCGACGCCGTAGGATTCGAACGGTCGGCCGAAGCGCACGAGGTTGGCGGTTGCAAAGGCGACGGCCATCAACGCGGCATCGACGAGCATGATCGCGAGATAGAGGCGCAGGCGCAGGCGGGGGTAATCGCCCTTTCGGCGACGCGGGGGACCGGGCGGCGCGGGGTCGAGCCGCCGCGCCTCCCTGTCGACCCTGAATTCGCCGCTCTGATCCACCCCAAGCCTCTGCTTTGCCGTCGCGACACTAAGCCGGAAAATGGTTAAGAGGGTGTTAGGACGGGGGCGCCAGGATGGTGCCGATCCGGGACCCGGATTCACCCCCACTCCCGCTTGACAGGCAGGCGCGCCGCTCCTATCTGCGCCTCATCCCGTTATCCGGCTGTCCGGCGGCGCATTCGTGCGCCTGCCGTTTTGTCTGTTTTCGGGAAACCACAGCGCTGAGATAGGCCGTTCGCCACGGGCGGCCTGTGGAGCAGGAGAACAATTTCCATGGCACGTATTGCTGGGGTCAATATCCCCACGAATAAGAGGGTCGAAATCGCCCTTACCTATATCCACGGCATCGGCCGCACCAAGGCCAGCCAGATCGCCGCGAAGCTCGGCATTCCGCCCGAGCGCCGGGTTCAGGACCTCACCGACCAGGAGGTGCTTCACCTGCGCGAGACGATCGACGCCGACCATCAGGTCGAAGGCGATCTGCGGCGCGAGACGGCGATGAACATCAAGCGGCTGATGGACCTCGCCTGCTATCGCGGGCTTCGTCATCGCAAGGGCCTCCCGGTCCGCGGCCAGCGCACGCACACCAATGCGCGCACCCGCAAGGGCAAAGCCAAGCCGATCGCCGGCAAGAAGAAGTAATTCGTCCGGGGGACGAATTACTCCGCCGGAGGCGCGGTTGAGACCCGCCCGGCGTCACGACGGATTTAGGTAGGATAGATATTTATGGCACGCGAACCTCAGCGCCTCAGGCGCCGCGAGCGCAAGAACATCACGGCGGGCGTCGCCCACGTGAACGCTTCGTTCAACAACACGATGATCACGATCACCGATGCCCAGGGCAATGCGATCGCCTGGTCGAGCGCCGGCATGATGGGCTTCAAGGGCAGCCGCAAATCGACTCCCTATGCGGCCCAGGTCGCCGCCGAGGACGCGGGCAAGAAGGCCGCCGAACATGGCGTCCGCACGCTCGAAGTCGAGGTCAAGGGCCCGGGCTCGGGCCGCGAGAGCGCGCTTCGGGCGCTGCAATCGGTGGGCTTCCAGATCACCTCGATCCGCGACGTCACGCCGATCCCGCACAACGGCGTTCGCCCGTCGAAGCGGCGCCGGGTCTGACCGACCGGCACGGGACGGTCCCTCGCGGACAGTCCTGAATAGTATGAAGTTTTACATTGGGAGATCGTTCGATCTCCCCAAGGACCAAGGGAAAATCCATGGCCGTCAACGCTAAGAACTGGCAGGAAATGAAGAAGCCCAACGCGCTCGAGAAGAAGGCCGCCGGCGATGCCCGCCGCAAGGCCACCTTCGTCGCCGAGCCGCTGGAGCGCGGCTTCGGGCTGACGCTCGGCAACTCGCTGCGCCGGGTGCTGCTCTCGTCGCTGCAGGGCGCCGCCGTCACCGCGATCAAGATCGAGGGCGTGCTGCACGAATTCTCGAGCCTCGCGGGCGTCCGCGAAGACGTCACCGACATCGTCCTCAACGTGAAGCAGATCGCGCTTCGCATGGAAGGCGAGGGCGCCAAGCGGCTCAACCTTTCGGCGACCGGCCCGGCCGAAGTCACCGCCGGCCAGATCGCGACCACCGGCGACATCGAGGTGATGAACCCCGATCTGGTGATCTGCCATTTGGACGAAGGCGCGACGCTCAACATGGAGCTGACCGCCGAAACCGGCAAGGGCTATGTCCCCGCCGCCTCCAACCGCCCGGCCGACGCGCCGATCGGGCTGATCCCCGTGGACGCGCTCTACTCGCCGGTTCGCCAGGTCAGCTACAAGGTCGAGAACACCCGCGTCGGGCAGGAGCTCGATTACGACAAGCTGACGCTCACCGTGGACACGGACGGCACGATCTCGCCCGACGATGCGATCGCCTACGCCGCGCGGATCCTGCAGGACCAGCTCCAGCTCTTCGTCCACTTCGACGAGGGCATGGTCCAGGTCCCGACCATGGCCGGCATGGCCGCGCCGAGCGCCGAGCAAAGCGAAGCCGACGCCAACCAGCTCAACCGCTATCTGCTCAAGAAGGTGGACGAACTGGAGCTCAGCGTGCGGAGCGCCAACTGCCTCAAGAACGACAACATCATCTACATCGGCGATCTGGTGCAGAAGACCGAGGCGGAGATGCTGCGGACGCCGAACTTCGGGCGCAAATCCTTGAACGAGATCAAGGAAGTGCTGGCGAGCATGGGGCTGAGGCTGGGGATGGATATCCCGGGCTGGCCGCCGGAGAATATCGAGGAGATGGCGAAGAAGCTGGAGCAAGAATTGCTCGGATAAAAGTGGTACTTTTATCCGGTTTCAAGCCAAGGGAAGGGCCGCCGTTTGGCGGCCTTTTCTTATTGATCAGGTGTTCAGATTCGCTACTCGCGCCAGTTGGGCTAAGCATCCGAGCGTAAGAGAGCACCGATAAAGCCCACCGCGGCATCGGCACCGGCTTTCATGAGCGGCTCGGGTTCGGGATAAAGGGCTGCCTCCCGCTCAAGCGCCCAATGGAACTGAGTGGCATGCTCGATATCAGCTTCTCCATGGATATCTACGTACCGCATGTTGTTATTGCCTAGTCGCTTGGAGATGGCTCCCAACCATGGGATGTAATCCAAACTCACATTCTCAAGTGTCCCCACCAGAGAAATAATGAAGACGCCGGACATTGTAGATACTTCGGCTTGAACACGATTAGCTTGGCTTTGCGCGTAGCGGTAGTCGTCGGCTTCAGGTTCGGCGCCGGACAGCTTAGCGAAATCGCGCAGCATTCGCGGATGGTCATCTCGGATTTCGATGAATGCGTTCTCAGCGGTGGCGTAGCGCGCCTCCAATGACCGGGAAGAAACCGTGCCTGCAGCAAGCCAGTTGACGAAATTGCTTCCAACGCCTGCTGTGTATCGGCCGATAATCCGTTTGTATTGGGCGCTACCAAGCGAATCTAGCGGCACCAAGAATTCTCTTACCTCTGCACGCGCAGCGTTAAAAATGATTTCAGGACTGATATGCCTCTCATTTCTGGCCGTGGCTTGGCTTGATGTCATGATTTACTCGCTCCGAAGCTGATCTCAAATCGCTCTCCGATAGCCTTAAGCTCGGCGTGGTCGCGTATGGGATCCGTTATGGTCTTCCATGTTTGCTCATCATGAAAGTCGCGAAGCTGGTGATCAAACAGCCAGTCGGCGTATACAGCGGCCCAACGTTTCGCCTCCTTGCTGGGCTTGCCGCCCGGGCAAGCCGTCAGGTCGTCTGTCTCGTCGAGGTGTCGCTTCAGCTTCAGGAAGAGTTCGGCGTATTTGTCTGTCAGGAAACCCCGATTGCCTCGGATGAAAATCCGCCACGCATCTTCGATAAAATCGAACCATGGATCGGTAGGAGCGCGCTTTGTGCAAACTGAGACGTTGTACCGTGGGTGAGCGGCAACGAGTTTTCCATCCCGCGCCCACCGCCGATCGGCGTCCGCCAGCCACAAGACGGGTAGCCCCAGCTTCTCTCTTTTCTCGGGTGACGCGGAAATCTGGTTTAGAATCCCATTGTACACTTTCCAGCACATGAGTTCATCGGTAATGAGGACGGGGATGCCGGCACTCTTGTCGCGATGCCACTCATCAAAGCCTTCTAGCAGCTTTTTCTGGAACTCAGTCGGTGCATAGTCGCAAGAGACTATCCGACGCTCATCGAACCCGAGGACGTCCATAGCCAAGCGGTAGCTGGCCTGTCCCTCATTCATGATGGGGCGCATCTGTCGCAACTCGGCTAGGCCTGAGTGAACCTCGATGTGGCCAACCGTGGCCCCCAAGCCCAGCATATTCATGCCCATCTCGATGGGAGTCGCGAGAAATCTGAGCGACAGGAGCCGCTTCGGCGTTTCCCATAGCCCAAACGCCAGATCGAATTTTCCCTTATCGATTTCTTGCGTGAGGCCATCAAATTTCACAATCTGAGGGCTGGCAAGGAAGCCGCAGAATTGTCCGAAAGCAGACGCGACCTGCATAAAAAAGCCGTCCACAGCGGGATCGTATTCGACCACCGCAATACGGATTTGCTGTCCTTTTTTTGCCCGCTCCCACGGGGTAAGCGGAGGCTCGTCGATACCCGCAGCCTGAAAAAGGCGCTCCCGATAATCTAATGCGGTCCGCTCATCGAGACTGAGTACTTGGGCTAAAGACGCTAGCTGAGCCTCGCGAGGCATCTGGCCGTTGGGCCATTTGAACCAGTTGCTCACGGCGGAAGGGGCTTTACCGACTCGCCTGGCGATTTCAGCGCGGGTGAGGACCACACCCTGCTCCCTGAGGGCCTTCTCCATCTCATCAAGCTGCACCTTGACGGCCTTCTGACGAGTCTGTTTCGGGTCCAAGCTCTCTGCCATCATTAGGTTTTACGCCTTTTTTATCGCGCTCGCAAACCGCTATTGCATTCGGATCGCATTCGTTTTATACCGCGTATCGCGATGTTAAGTGGCGTTGTGCCTTCCTTCCCCGGCGACAAGAGTCGCCCGCCGGGACGGAGCGAAGCCGAATGATCGGCAGTAAATGGCGACTCCTTTGGAGAGTGAGCCATGAGAATAATCGGGTCCGCTATGAGCCGTTGCTTTTGCGTTGCAGCGGCAATGTCCTTAGGGGTTCCCGCGATTGCGCAGGCGCCCTCCGGTGGGGCTGCTATCGCCTCGCCGGCCACCGATGCCGAGCTTGAACAGGCGCGTGGAGGACTGGTCTGGGCGGTGGTGCTCGTGGGATTGCGCGCCGGCCAGGTGACCATTCGGGTCTGCGGCTCTCGCTCGGGTTCGTGCGTGAGGGGCGCAGCAGCGGTCTTCACTTCCGCACGTGCGGCTCGTCAGTGGGCATGCCGGCGGCACCGCCGGTTCTGCTAGTGAGACGAGCGTTAATAGGCGCCGCGATGGCCATCGCCGTCGCGGCGCTTACGCCCGAGATGGCTTGGGCCCGGGTGGAAATCGAGCGACAATCACGGGACGATGACTGTGGTGCCGCCGCGCTGGCCCTTTTGATGAGGGCGGCGGGAATAGATATACGGGAGCGGGACCTGCTCCGCCTCGCAGACAGGCACTCCCGTGAACCCGGACTGTCGGCCGCGGATCTAGGCCGGATGGTGGCGGCTAGCGGTACTCAGCTAGAGTTGAGAGCGGACTGGATACCAGTTGAAAACTTGGCGGCCGTCATCAATAGTGAACCTTCAATCGTGTTACTCTACGAGGCGCGCGACCAACGCGGTGCACGGGCGCAGGTCCTTGGGCACTTTGTTGTGCTTGAAGCCTGGTCAGAGCGGCGGGGCTTTCTAGTGGCAGATCCCGCGATCGGGCGACGCGCATTTATGCGGCATTCGCAGGTTGCCGAAAGCGCTCATGCTCGGGAGCACGCTGGGCGACGTGAAGTTTTGGTTCTTCGCCTAGGGCGGAACGGCAATCCCGCTACTGCTTCGGAATCGGTCAGCCCGAGCGAAGAGAGCGATCTCAGAAATCTTCTGGAATTGCGTCAACTCCCCCATGGGGTTCCCGCGGGACGGACAATACTGAATCTGAGTGTGACGAGTTTCCGATCAAGGAACACTATTGCGTCAGATGATCCTCTTGAACTGGGCGTGGCCTCAAACGGCATGACGCTGACTGCTGAGCATGGAATCGGCAATGGCGCATCCGTTGCCGTTGCAATCGGGGGGACAACGACTGCCACGAGGCTGTATTTTCCGGGAAGCGGGAGCTTCTCAATCGGTCGAAGCGAGAATTTCGACGCAGTGCATCTCGGCCTCACCTCGCCGATAGATATCAGGCTACCCGCGAATACCTCTACTATGGGTTCTATTGGAATATCGTTCCGACGCCTCTCATTCCCCACAGGGATCAACGCTGGAATTGTGACTCAGATCCAACAGGGTAAGACAGCAGTTATCGGGGCTGCTAACATGTCGCTCCACCGCGTCGATGCAGACTGGCGGATAGGCCTGAGTCCATCCGTGGCGGTGGCACGATCATTCGGGCGCAGATGGACAGCTGGCTTGGCAATTCTAGGCTACATACCGATCACCAGCGGAACGCCGGAAGGAGAAATCGCAGTTTTCGCCGATTTTGCCTTATCAGGCAATTGGTCGATGGGTGCGTATGTGAGCCGAGGCATCTTTCAGCGCGCCGGCGCGCGCTCAGAAGCCTTCGGCTTCTCTATTACGTACGTTCTACCACGCCGAATACGCTAAGCGATGTCGTAGAAATCTCGTCATCTTACCTCGACGAAGGCGCGACGCTCAACATGGATCTGACCGCCCAGACCGGCAAGGGCCCACCTGCTGCTCCGCAGCATGTGCTGCTTTCTCGGCACATTATGCCGCGACTTTCCACGTGTTCATGGATTGTTTCAAAGGCACAAATAGAAAATATCTCGCGACGAGAGCAGTGGCCCTCAGCAAACCGGCCCTATGCTAGCATCCACCAATCCGGATCAATCTGTTCCCCATTCGTCCTTACAAAATTGGAGATTTGCTGTTAGCTGGACGGGCTCGGTTTGGCGGTCGGGCGAGGTGGTGTGGGCAAGCGGGAGGGTGCGGGGGATTGGCGGGCGTTTCTTCGGGCGCTGGGCCGGAGCGGGAATGTGCGGTTGGCGGCTTGTGCGGCGGGGATGGACGTCGGGACGGCTTATGACCGGCGGATCAGGGATGCTCGCTTCGCGGTGCGTTGGGCGGTGGCGCTGGAGGAGGGTAAGGCGCATGGCGACCCAACCCGACAAGCAGGACCAGCAGCCGCTGCAGCCCGGCATCACCCAGCCGCAGCCGACTCAATTCCCGGACCCGCTGCACGACAACGAGCCGCCCGGCTACAGCCCCGATCCGCTGACCCCGCCGCCCAACTAAGGCACGGCGCGGCGCGGCGCTTCGCATCGCGATCACCCAAAAAAGGGCCTCCCGCGGGAGGCCCTTTCTTCATCGTGGGAGCGCGGGTTCAGGCCGAGACGCCCGCCATCCGGTGCTTGAGCGCGCTCGCCGTGTCGTGGCCGGCGCGGATCGATTCAAACGCCTTCTGGACGGCCGACATGCCCGCCGACAATTTGGGATCGGCGAGGGCCTCTTCATATTTGGCCTTGATGTAATCCTCGCCGCGCTCGACCTCGTTGATCACCGCCTGATCGTCACCGTCGCTCGAAATCGCGGCGCGCAGATCGACCCAGCGGCGGTGAAGATCGGCCTTGAGCGAGCCGTCGTCATTGGGGGTGCCGCCGAGCGCGCGCACGGTCTGCTGCAGCTCGGCGACGACCTGGCGGCGCTCGGCGCCGAAATCGCGGAAGACGGTGGCGAAGCGGCCGCTGTCGGCATCCTCGGCGGCACGCTCGAAGCCGTTGGCGCTGTCGATGGTGGTGGTGATCAGCGAGTTCAGCACAGTGATGTCATGATCGTTCAGCATGAAGACAATTCCTTGGTTTCATTGGTTTAGAGGACTTGTCCAGAACGAACGAAGGGGCGGAAAGGTTCGCTGCCGCGCGCCGAAAAGAGCCTTTGCCGAGCCGGGGCTGCTTCAGTAGAAGCGCGGGGCTGTTCAAATGGTCCGGGGAGCTTGAGATGGCGGAGCGGTTCGAGCGGCACCGGCAGGCGTGGACCTCGGACGAGATCCGCAAGCTCCATCTGCTCGTCGGCAAGGGGATGGCGCTGAAGGCCTTGGCACGGGCACTGACCCGAAGCGAGGAGTCGATCCGCGACCGCGCCAAGGCGGACGGGCTGAAGATCGCCAAGCTGAGATAGAAAAAGAGAAGGGCGGGGCCCGCGTGGCAGCCCCGCCAACTTGACTTTGCGCGCCCTCTGCGCTTTAGGCGCTTCAGCAAGGCGGGCTATGGGCTCGCCTGTTGCTTTTGGGGTTTGGGCCGTCCCCCGTTTCGATGGCCTGGCCGGAGCTGCCTCATACGGGCTCCGGACGAACGAAGGAAATGACAATGCGCCATCGCGTCGGCGGCCGTAAGCTCGGCCGCACCGGTTCCCACCGCACCGCAATGTTCCGCAACATGGCCGCGGCCCTGATCAAGCACGAGCAGATCACGACCACGCTTCCCAAGGCGAAGGAGCTTCGGCCCTATGTCGAGAAGCTGATCACGCTCGCCAAGAAAGGCGGCCTTTCGAACCGCCGCCTCGCCCATTCGCGGCTGCTCGACGACGCCCAGCTGGTCAAATTGTTCGACGTGCTGGCCAAGCGCTACAGCGAGCGCGCCGGCGGCTATACCCGCGTGCTCAAGGCCGGCATCCGCGCCTCGGACGCGGCGCCGATGGGGGTGATCGAACTGGTCGACCGCGATCCGGACGCCAAGGGCAAGGATTCGGGCCCGGTGATGGGCCAGGACGAGGAGCAGCTCGAGGCGGCCTGATCGGGGCGCTTTCGCGAGACGATGAGAAGGGGCTCCTGGCGGGGCCCTTTTTCTTTGGTGGTCGAATCTCCGCTACGGGTGAAGAGCGGGCATCGGCCGCCCTAGGGGCGATTGGAGTCAGCCGCGGAGATTTCAGGCCCGTAGCGCTCGGTGAACAGTTTCACGAATTGCGGTCGCCAATGGTACTCGCGCTCGGGTTCGGGCCAACCCTCTGCTGCCACGACCGCTGTTGCGAAGGCGTCTGCCGTCAGGGTGTTGCAATCGCGAAGGATATCATCGGCGCTGGCGCTGCAGAATCCGCCCCCTTTGCAGAGGTCGCCCAAGAAGATTTCCAAGTCGTCCGCGAGGGTTTCGCCCCGCCGGTCGCTCAAGTTCCACGCCTGTCCTAGCCGGTCTTTGTCTCGTCTCATCGCAGATGAGGATGCCTCGCCGCGCCGGTGACTGCAATGGCTGGTCTCGACCACCTACGCTTCTAGGAAAAACTAACTCAGATCAGGCGCATAGCTGGGAACGAGCAAACGCTCGGGCGGTTTACGAATTGTGCCGGGGGGCGAGCCTGAAGACGAGGATCGCCATGCCCCCGGACGACATTTTACAAGCCGACGATGCTCCGCCGCTGACCTCGCGCGACGAAGATGTGCGCAAGGCCGAGGCCGAGCGCGAGGAGGGCCGAATCGTCGGCCGGACGGTCACCATCAATAAGACCCGCGAGGAGGTCTACGCCTTCTGGCGGGACTTTCCGAACCTGGCCGGGGTGATGGAGAATATCGAGCGGATCGACACGCTCGACGCCAAGCGCTCGCACTGGGTGGTGAAAGCGCCGGCGGGCAAGGTGGTCGAATGGGACAGCGTCGTCACCGAGGACGAGCCCGGGCGGCTGATCGCCTGGCAATCGGTCGAAGGGGCGGACATCAAGAGCTCCGGCCGGGTCGAGTTTCTCGACGCCGCGCCCGGCCGCGGCACGATGGTGCGCGCGACGATCGCCTATGACGCGCCCGGCGGCGCGATCGGGCAGTGGATCGCCAAGCTTTGGCGGCGCGAGCCCAATGTGCAGGTGCGCCGCGATTTGCGGCGGCTGAAGCAGTTTTTGGAGACCGGCGAGATTTCGAGTTCGGCGGGTCCGTCCGGGCGGGACGAGGATCCGACGGAGCAGCATTTGTAGGTGCCGTGGTCGGCAGAAGATCGGGCGCTGTGCGCCCGCCTGGGCCCCGGCCTTCGCCGGGGTACATCCGGGGTACATGCAGCAGTTAGCAGATTTTAGGAGACGATGATGCGCGCGCTTACCTGGCAGGGCCGGCACAAGGTGCAGGTCGATACCGTTCCCGACCCCGAAATCGTCAATCCGCGCGATGCGATCATCAAGGTCACCTCGACCGCGATCTGCGGGTCGGACCTGCATCTGTACGACGGCTATATTCCGACGATGCGGGCCGGCGACATATTGGGCCATGAGAATATGGGCGAGGTGGTCGAGGTCGGGGCGAAGAGCACGCTCAGCATCGGCCAGCGGGTGGTGATCCCCTTCACCATCTCGTGCGGGCAATGCTTCCATTGTTCGAAGCAGCAATATTCGGGCTGCGACAACGCCAATCCGGCGACGACCAGCGACATGTCGGAAACCGCCTTCGGCTATCCGATGGGCGCGGCGTTCGGCTACGCCCACCTGACCGGCGGCTATGCGGGCGGGCAGGCGGAATATCTGCGCGTGCCTTATTCCGACATCGGCCCGATCGTCATTCCCGACGGGATGGAGGACGACGAGGTGCTCTTCCTCTCCGACATTTTGCCCACGGGGTGGATGGCGGCGGAGAATGCCGGGATCGAGCCGGGCGACACGGTCGCGGTCTGGGGCTGCGGGCCGGTGGGGCTGTTCGCGATCCAGTCGGCGCTGAAGATGGGCGCCTGGCGGGTGATCGCGATCGATCATTATCCGCGCCGGCTGGGGCTGGCCAGGCAGATGGGCGCCGAGGTGCTCAACTATCACGACACCGACATTCGCGAGGCTCTGTCCGAGATGACCGGCGGGATCGGGCCGGACGCCTGCATCGATTGCGTCGGGATGGAGAGCCACGGCATGGGGATCGACAATCTGGTCGATACGGTGAAGGCGCACACCTTCCTCGGCACCGACCGGCCGGCGGCGCTTCGCCAGGCGATCCTTTCGTGCCGCAAGGGCGGGCGGGTCTCGATCCCCGGCGTCTATGGCGGGATGGCCGACAAATTCCCGATCGGCGCGTTCATGGAAAAGGGGCTGACGCTCAAGACCGGCCAGACCCATGTGCAGAAATATTCGCAGCTTCTGCTCGATCTGATCCAGGAGGGCGAGCTCGACACCACCTTCATGATCTCGCACCGGGCGAGCCTGGAGGACGGGCCGGCGATGTACAAGCACTGGCACGACGAGCAGAACGACTACACCAAGATCGTGCTCAAGCCCGGGATGGCGCCGGTCGAGGCGGACTGAGCGCGCTCCCTCCGCTCGCGGGAGGGGATTAGGGGGTGGCCACAGCCTCCCCTCGCAGGCCCACTAAACGCTCGGCGCGCGGTGGCGGACCAAGCAGGCGAGTTGAGCCGCGGCGAATGCGAAGTGGACGGCCGTGACGGCGATGCCGCCGGTGGTCCCGCCGATCATCACGAAGACCTGGAAGAAAGCGAGGTTGGCGCCCCCGAGCAGGAGGTGGACGGCGGCGAAATGGGCGTGCCAGTGGCGGGGTGTGGCTGTGCTTGTGCGCAGCGCGGCGAGGCCCGCCAGCCCCGCGATCAGCGCCAGGCCGTGCGCTTCGACGACGCCGATCACGCGCGGATCGTTCGCGAACATTGCGCCGAAGGGTCCCGCGCTTGCGTTGAACGAGGCGAGATCGGAAAACAGGCCGAACAGCCCCATGACCGCGAGGAAGAGCGCATCGGCGATGAGCAGGAGGCGGGCGCGGCGATGAGTCATGGCAGATCTCCCGGGCTCGGGCGGAACCAGAGGATGGCGAAGATCGCGGTGCCGAGCAGCAGGCACAAGGGCGAATAGATCCAGCTGTCGAGCGTCGCGAAGGGGCCGTCGCCGCGCGTCTTGAAGAAGCCGAGCAGGCGGAAATCGCCGATCGCCCGGGCGACCATGACGAGGCCGAGCAGGATCGCGAGGATATCGGTCAGGCGGCGGGGGAGCGGCAGGGGGAGCGCTCCGCCCGTGGTGGCGACGAGTGCGGCGGCGGCGAAGAGCGCGAGCGCGACCAGGACGGTCATGCCGGCAGACGGGCTCAGCACCGGAGCGCCCCCGACCGAGGGGATCGCCGCACCCATGCCGAGCCTGCCGCCCATCGCCCAATAGAGATGCACGGCGGCGATCAAGGCGAAGATCGCGATGGTGGCGAGCGTCAGAAGCTTGTGCATGTCGATTTCCTTGACGAGGGGCGCGAGCTCTTCCATACAAGCTGTATGGTGAGCTATCCTCTCATTTCGGCGGCGTGTCAATACACTGTGTATGGTGCAACATGCGGCTGACTCGCGAACGCTGGACCGAGGCTGGGCTCGAGGCGCTGGGCGAGGACGGGCCGGCGGGGCTGGCGGCCGACCGGCTGGCGCGGAAGCTGGGGGTCAGCCGGGGCAGTTTCTATTGGCATTTCAAGGATGCGGCCGATTTCGAGGCGGCGGTGCTGGGCGAATGGGAGCAACGCTGGACCCAGCGGATCATCGCGGCGGTGGAGGCGGGCGGCGGCGAGCCGCAGGCGCGGCTGGCGGCGCTGATCGCACAGACCGGCGGCGGCGATGCGAGCCTCTACGGCGCGGCCAAGCGGATGGCGAAGCGCAATCCGGCGCTGGCCGAGTTGCTTGGCCGGGTCGACGATCGCCGGGTCCGCTTCGTCGCCGAGTTGATCGCCGCAGGCGGCCTCGACGAGGCCGAGGCGCTGTTGCGGGCGCGGATCGTCTATGCCTGGGCGATGGGCCAGATGCTGATCGGCGACGGCGGCGGGCCGGTCGATCCGACGCTGGCCGCCCGCCTCGCGGACTTCGCCTTCAGGGTGATGGATTGACGCCGGGCGGCCGGGATCCGTTTTTCGCGATCCAGTCCGCCAGCGCCTTTTGCTCCTTGGCGGTCAGTTCGAGGCCGAGCTTGGTGCGGCGCCAAAGGATGTCCTCGGCGGTGCGGGCGAATTCCACGTCGATCAGATAGCGGACTTCGCGTTCGTGGAGGCCGGCGCCGAAATGGCGGCCGAGATCCTTGAGCGCGGTGGCGCCTTCGAGCAGGCGTTCGAGGCGGGTGCCGTAGGCGCCGGCGAGGCGCTGGAGCAGGGACGCGGGGAGCCAGCTGGCGAAGCCGTCCAGCTTGGCATTGAAGGCCGCGCTGACATTGCCGCCGGGCAGCGTCGAGAGCGTGGTGAATTTGAGGCCGCCGACGCCGAGGCGGTCGAGTACCTCGAGCGCCAGCGCGCGGGCGGTGGTGAGCTTGCCGCCGAACACCGAAAGCAGTTTCGCGCCGGGGGCCGGATCCAGCTCCAGATGATAGTCGCGAGTGATGTCCTTGGCCTTGGCGGCGCCGTCGTCGTGGAGCGAACGCACCCCGGCGTAGGACCCGAGCACGTCCGCGGGCTCGATCTGGCGAACGAAATAGGCGTTGGCGGCGGCGCACAGATAGGCGATCTCAGCCGCGTCGATCGCGGCGTCTTCGGGGGAGGCGACGGGCACGTCCGTGGTGCCGATCAGGCTTCGCTCCGGCCCATAAGGAAGCGCGAAGACGACCCGCCCGTCCGCCTCGTTCTGGAAAATATAAGCATGGTCGCCCTCCCACAGGCGGGGGGCGAGGATGTGGCTGCCCTTGACCAGCCGGACGGCGCTGCGGCTCTCGCTGCCGAGGCGTTGGCCGAGCACCTCGGCGACCCAGGGGCCGGCGGCGTTGACGATCATCCGGGCGGTGACGGCGCGGCCGCCGGAAAGTTCGGCGTGCCAGTGGTCGCCCTCGCGATGGGCCGAGAGGAGTTCGGTGCGGGTGGCGATCTCGGCGCCGCGCTCGTGCGCGTCGAGCGCGTTGAGCACGACCAGCCGGGCATCGTCGACCCACGCGTCCCAATAGGCCGCGAGCTTGAAGCCGGGCTTGAGCGCGCCGCGCGCCGGATCGTCCTTCGCCAGCCCGCGCGAGCGCGGCAGCTCGCTGCGCGCGGCGAGCAGATCGTAGAGCATCAGGCCGAGCCGGATCAGCCACCAGGGCCGCCCGCCCGGCGGATCGGGCAGGATGAACTTGAGCGGCCGGACGATGTGCGGGGCGGTGGCGAGCAGGATGGCGCGCTCGTGCAGCGATTCGCGGACCAGGCGGAACTCATATTGCTCCAGGTAGCGCAGGCCGCCGTGGATCAGCTTGGACGAGGCCGAGCTGGTATGGGCGGCGAGATCGTCCTTCTCGACCAGCAGCACGTCGAGCCCCCGCCCCGCCGCATCGCGCGCGATCGCCGCGCCATTGACGCCGCCACCCACGATGAGGAGATCGAAGGAGTCCATTTGCGGACGTCTAGCCCGTCATCGCGTCAGATTTGTTCACGCAAAGGCGCGAAGGCGCAAAGGAGCTGTGATCGTTGACGACTCGTTTGACACCTTCGCGAAACGTCTCGCCGCCAAAATTCATAAGCAGCCCCAAAGGCTGCTTGGCGAGTCTCAAATAGGTCAGGAGCTGGCGCGCGTGGACTGACGCCAAGCGGTCCGCCGCCTTGACCTCGATGATCAGGCGGCCTTCGATCAAGAGGTCGGCCCGAAAGCCCTCGCCGAGGGCCATCCCATCGAACTCGATGGCAATCGGCTTTTGCCGTTCGACGCTCAGCCCCCGCTTTGCCAGGCTCGCCGCCATCACGGCCTCATAAACCGATTCCAGCAGACCGGGACCGAGCTCCTTGTGGATCCGGAAGCCACAATCCACGGCTTGCGTCGCAAGCTCTTCAATGTCGCGCATTGCCGTCCCCTTCGCGCCTTCGCGCCTTTGCGTGAACTATATCCGTCTACGTGCAAAACGCGAGTTTGGAGGTCAGTCGCCCTTGTCCGCCATGTCCATGAAATTGCGCGCCGCTTCGCGGTCGGCCTCTTCTTTGAAGGCGACGTCGAGAGCGGGGGCGGCGCCGAGCATGTGGAGGAGGGCCCACAGCGCGAAGCGACGGGCGCGGTCGCGTTCGAGGCCGAGATCGACCTGCATATGCTCGATCCCCGCGGCGAGCGCCTGGGGCGGGATCGCGGCGAAGTCGGTGGTGCCGAAATAGCGGCGGAGTTGGTCGTCCAGGTCCATGGGGGCTCCTCTAGCTCATTCCAGCGAAAGCTGGAATCTTGGCGGTCTTCGTGTCAGCAAGCTGCCTGGGCCCCGGCCTGCGCCGGGGAACATGAGGGTGAAATGGCCGGCGATCTGATCCTAGTCATCGATGCGGGCACGACGAGCACGCGCGCGATGCTGTTGGCGCGGGACGGGGCGTGCCTGGCCGTCGCGCAGCGGGAGCTTGCCCAGCATTATCCGCGGGACGGCTGGGTCGAGCATGATGCGGAGGAGATCTGGCAATTCTCGCTCGCCTGCGCCTGGGAGATGGTGGCGGCGGCGGGCGGCGCGGAGCGGATCGCGGGGATCGGGATCGCCAATCAGCGCGAGACGATCTGTTTCTGGTCGCGGCGCGGCGGCGCCCCGCTGGCGCGGGCGATCGTGTGGCAGGACCGGCGGACCGCCGAGCTTTGCGCGGGGCTGAAGGCGCAAGGCCATGAGGCGGCGGTGCAGGCGAAGACCGGGCTGCTGCTCGATCCCTATTTCTCGGGCTCCAAGATCGCCTGGGCGATGCGTGAATGGCCTCAGCTTCGCGAGGCGGGCGAGGATCTCGCCATCGGCACGGTGGAAAGCTGGCTGGTGTTCAAGCTGACCGGCGGGCTGCACGTCAGCGACGCCACCAACGCCTCGCGCACGGCGCTGATGGATATTCACGGCGGCGGCTGGGATCCGGAGCTGCTAGCATTGTTCGATGCGCCGCGCGGGGCGCTGCCGCAGATCGTCGATTGCGCGGGGCGGTTTGGCGAGACGAAATTGTTCGGCGCGCCGATCCCGATCACCGGCATGGCGGGCGACCAACAGGCGGCGGCGATCGGCCAGACCTGCCTGGCGCGGGGCGAGACCAAGGCGACCTATGGCACGGGGGCGTTCGTGCTGACCCATGTTGGCGAGGCGGCGCCGCTGTCGCAGAGCCGGTTGCTGACCACGATCGCCTGGCAGCTGGGAGGCAAGCGCGCTTATGCGCTGGAGGGTTCGGTGTTCGTCGCCGGGAGCCTGATCCAGTGGCTGCGCGATTCGCTCGGGCTGATCGCGGCGGCGCCGGAGAGCGAGGATTTGGCGCGCTCGGTGGCGGACAATGGGGGCGTCTATCTGGTCCCGGCCCTGGCGGGGCTTGGCGCGCCGCACTGGCGGCCCGAGGCGCGGGGGGCGATTTCGGGGCTGAGCTTCGCGGCCACGCGGGCGCATGTGATGCGCGCCGCGCTGGAGGCGCAGGCCCACCAGACCCACGATCTGATGACCGCCTTCGCCGCCGACGGCGCGGCCTGGCAATGCCTTCGGATCGACGGCGGGATGAGTGCCAATGACTGGCTCGCGCAGGATCTGGCCGACATGCTCGGCGTGGAGGTGGAGCGGCCCGATTTCGTCGAGACCACCGCGCTCGGCGCGGCGATGCTGGCCGGGGTCGGCGCGGGGCTGTTCGGTTCCCTGGAGGAGGCGAACGCGATGCGGGGGCCGGTTCGGCGGTTCGTGCCGGCGATGGACGCGGCCGTGCGCCAGGGGCGGCTGGATGGGTGGCGCAAGGCAGTCGCAGGGGTGCTTGCCTAGGGCGCCGGCGCGACCCAGCTGTCGTCGATCATCTTGATGATCGCGGAGAAGTCCTTGTGGCCGCCGCCTAAGCCTTCGGCGAAGCGGGTGTAGAGCGCTTCGGCTTCGGCCCCCATCGGGGTGTAGGCATCGACGCTTTGCGCCGCCTCCATGGCGAGGCGCAAATCCTTGAGCATCAAAGCGGCCGCGAAGCCGCCGTCATAATCGCGGTCGGCGGGGGTTTCGGGGCCGACGCCGGGGACCGGGCAGTAGCTCGTCATCGACCAGCATTGGCCCGACGCCTTGGACGAGATGTCGAAGAAGGTCTGCAGATCGAGGCCGAGTTTCTTGGCCATGGCGAAGGTTTCGCAGGTCGCGGCCATCGAGGCGCCCAGCAGCATGTTGTTGCAGATCTTGGCGGCCTGGCCCGCGCCCGGGCCGCCGGCGTGGATCACCGCCTTGCCCATGAGTTCGAGGAAGGACCGGGCGCGCTCGAACGCCGCCTCGCTGCCGCCGGCCATGAAGGTGAGGCTGCCGGCCTCGGCGGCGGCGATGCCGCCGGAGACGGGAGCGTCGACCATCTGGTAGCCCGCGCCCTCGGCCTTGCCGATCTCCTCGCGGGCGGTGGCGACGTCGATCGTCGAGCAATCGATCAGGATGGCGCTTGTCGGGGCGGCGCCCATCACCGAGGATTCGTAGACTTCGCGGACGTGCTTGCCGGCGGGGAGCATGGTGATCACCGCATCGGCGCCCTGCACCGCCTCGGCGGCGGAAGCGGCGCGCGCGCAGCCGCGCGCCTCGGCGCGGAGCAGCGCGTCCTCGCTGAGATCGAAGGCGACCACGTCATGGCTCGCTTTGGCCAGGTTCGCGGCCATCCCGCCGCCCATATTGCCGAGGCCGATGAAGGCGATACGTGACATTCTAACCTCACGAGTCATTCCGGCGAAGGCCGGAACCTATGAACACCAAATTACGGGATTCGCACTGCGGAGTTCATGGGTCCCGGCTTTCGCCGGGATGACTCCTTGGGTTTGCGTCCCGTTACTTACCCTTCCACACCGCCGCGCGCTTTTCGACGAAGGCGGCCATGCCTTCCTTCTGGTCCTCGGTGCCGAACAGGCCGTGGAAGAGGCGGCGTTCGAACGCGATCCCTTGCGCGAGATTGTTCTCGAAGGCGGCGTTGACCATTTCCTTGTTCGCCATCGCGGCGAGCGGCGACATGGCGGCGATCGCCTGCGCGGTCTTCATCGCTTCGGCGATCAGCTCGGCGGCGGGAACGACGCGGGCGACCAGGCCGGCGCGTTCGGCCTCCTCGGCGCCCATCATCCGCCCGGTCAGGCACATTTCCATCGCCTTGGCCTTGCCGATCGCACGGGTGAGGCGTTGCGAGCCGCCCATGCCGGGGGTGACGCCCAATTTGATCTCGGGCTGGCCGAATTTGGCGCTGTCCGCGGCGATGATGAAATCCGCCATCATCGCCACTTCGCAGCCGCCGCCGAGCGCGAAGCCCGCCACCGCCGCGAGCCAGGGCTTGCGGGTCGCGGTGACTTTCTCCCAGCCGGCGAAGAAATTGGCGCCGTACATGGCGGCGAAGCCCTGATCGGACATCTCCTTGATGTCGGCGCCGGCGGCGAAGGCCTTTTCGCCGCTGCCGGTGAGGATCAGGCAGCGCTGGCTGTCGTCCGCGTCGTAGGCGGCGAAGGCGGCAATCAGTTCGGCGAGTACCGCGGAGTTGAGCGCGTTGAGCGCCTGCGGGCGGTTCAGGGTGACGAGGGTCACCGCGCCGTCTTGCTCGACCAGAATGGTTTGGTAGGTGGCCATTTCAATCTCCGTCATGCCAGCGAAGGCTGGCATCCAAGCTGTCTTTTTGCGCCCATTGCCGTCTGGACCCCAGCTTTCGCTGGGGTGACGGGGAGGGGTTAGCGCATCCGCACGTAGCTGCCCGGCGCGGGCTCAATTTCCTTTTTCGGCTTGCGGGCCTTTACCTTGGCGCCGCCGTCGCGGACCAGCCATTGTTGCCATTCGGGCCACCAGCTGCCCTCGTTGCGGGTGGCGGTTTCGAGCCAATCCTCCGCGCTGTCGGGCATCGCCTCGTTGGTCCAAAAACCGTGCTTGTTCGCACTCGGCGGGTTGATCACGCCGGCATTGTGGCCGGAGCCGCCGAGCAGGAAGCGGGTCTGGGGGCCGAGCAATTTGGCGCCCTCATAGGTCGCCTGCCAGGCGGAGACATGGTCGTCCTTGAGCGAGATCACCATCGCGGGTGTCTCCATCGCCAGCGCGCCCGGCCCGGTCAGTTCGTTTGCGACGAGGATGCGCTTGGTCCATTCGAGCAGGAAGGCCTTGGGGATATGGGCGCCGTCGGCGAACCAGTGGAGGATGTCGGAGGGCGGCGCTTCCTTGTCGAGGAGATAGTGGCTGACCACCGACGACCAGATCAGATCGTTGGCGCGGACCACCGAGAACAGCGCCTGAAGCTCGTGCGCGGCCATCACGCCCTGGGCCTCCAGATGCTTTTCCAGCGCCTCGACCTGAGCGGGCTCGCGGAAGGTCGCCCACTGGCCCATATTGGCGAAATCGAACATCGAGCCGATCGTGGTCAGCGAGGCGATCCGGCCGGGCTTCGCGCGGGCGGCGGCCATGGCGGCGAGGGTGCCGCCCATGCAGAAACCGAACAGATCGACGCTCTTCTCGCCGGTCGCTTTGGCGATCGCGTCGAGCGCGGCGTCGGGGCCCAGCGTCAGATAGTCGTCGATCCCCTTGCCGGCGAGCTCCGGCCCGGGATTGACCCATGAGATGACGAACAGCGTGTGCCCCTCGCCGACCAGCCAGCGGATCAGCGAGGATTTGGGCTGAAGATCGAGCAGGTAATATTTGTTCACCAGCGGCGGCACGTAGAGGAGCGGGCGCTTGTGCACCGTCTCCGTCGTCGGCGCATATTGGATGAGCTGCATCAGCTCGTTCTGGAAGACGACGCTGCCCGGCGTGGCGGCGATGTCCTTGCCGAGCTCGAACTCGGCCGAGGCGCGGCGGACCGGGAGCTTGGCGTCGGTGGCGACGTCGGCGAGGAGGTTGGCGAGGCCCGACAGGAGGCTGATCGAGCCGGTGTCGATCGCCCGGCGGATCGCTTCGGGATTGGTGAAGGCGAAATTGGCGGGCGAGAGCGCGCCCAGATAGGCCTGGGTGAAGAATTGCGCGCGGGTGCGGGTGGCCTCGTCGATGCCTTCCGCCTCGTCGACCAGCTCGGTCGCCTGGCGGGCGGCGAGCAGATAGGCTTGTTTGAGATAATCGAAGGCCGGGTCCTCGCTCCACGCGGCGTCCATGAAGCGCCGGTCGCCGCGTTCGGGGGCGATGATCGGCTCGACCTGCTGGCCGGCGGCGCGGCGCGCGGTCGCGCCCCACAGCTCCATCCATTCGGACGCGGCGGCCTGGCTCGCCTGCAGCACCGACATCGGGTTGGTCCACAGCTGGCGCTGGAAATCGAACATCGCGCGGGCCGGCGCCAGCGGATCGAAGGCGAGGCTGGCGGACGGGCGGGCGCCCGCCTGAATGGCGGCGAGGCCGTTCTCGACGACCTTGGTCCAGGCGGCGGCGAGTTCGGCGGGATCGGGGGCGCTCTCGGGGAGCTTCCATACGCGGCTGTCGGTCATGCGTCGACTCCCAATGGCGTCCACTCTTCGTGCGCGGGCAAGGGTTCGAAAATCGTGTCGATCATCGCGTCGCTAACCGCTTCGGGCGTCGCCGGGGTCCACATGGGCGCATTGTCCTTGTCGATCAGCAAAGCGCGCACGCCCTCGATGAAGTCGGGATGGCGGAACATGCGCACGACGATGCCATATTCCAGGCGCATCTCGTCGAGAAAGTGGAATTGGCGCGGGCTTTCGACGAGCAGACGCAGCGACACCTTGCAGGCGGTGGGCGATTTGGTGCGCAGCGTCGCCAGTTCCTTCTGCGCCCATTCCGAGCCGTCCGCTTCGAGCGCGGCGAGGATGTCCTCCAGCCGGTCCGAGGCGAAGCAGCGATCGATGATCGCATAATTGTCGACGATGCGCGCCGGCGGCGGCTCGATGCTGGCCGCTCGGAGCGTCGCCTCGACATGTTCGGGGACCTCGATCAGCTGGCGCTTGACCTCCGCCAGCCGCTCGGAGGGGATATAATGGGTGGCGAGGCCGAGCGCGACGCACTCCGCGCCGTCGAGCCGCGCACCGGTCAGCGCGAGGAATTGCGCGATCCGGCCGCGCAGGCGCGACAGATAGCGCCCGCCGCCGACATCGGGAAACAGGCCGATCGAGGTCTCCGGCATGGCGAAGACGGTGCGCTCGGTCGCGATCCGATATTTGCAGGGGCACGAAATGCCGACCCCGCCGCCCATCGTGATCCCGTCCATGAACACCACCCCGCGCTTGGGGTAGGTGTACATGAGGTGGTTCATCCGATATTCCTGGAAGAAGAAGGCTTGGCCGGCCGCGCCATGGCCCTGGCTGGAGCGGGCGATGGTGACGACGTCGCCGCCTGCGCAAAAGCCCCGACCCTCGGCATGATCGATCAGGATGAGTTTTACCGCGGGATCGGTGAGCCAGTCCTGAAGCGCGCCGGTCATGCCGCGCACCATGTCGAGATCGAGCGCGTTGAGCGCCTTGGGGCGGTTCAGGCGAAGCCGGCCGGCACGGCCTTCGACGGTGGCGATGATCGATTCACTCATAACAAGTTTCGTTCGTCCCGAGCGTAGTCGAGGGGCGCTGGCACGGAGACATCACATACGCCCCTCGACTTCGCTCGGGACGAACGGATTCCGTGTTAAGCCGAAAGAAGATCACTGCCGGGTCAGCTCGCGGCCGACGATCATGCGCATGACCTGGTTGGTGCCTTCGAGGATCGAATGGACGCGCAGGTCGCGCCAGAAGCGTTCGATCGGATAGTCCTGGAGATAGCCGTAGCCGCCGTGGAGCTGGAGCGCGCGATCGACGATCGAGGAGCCCGAGTCGGTGGCGAGGCGCTTGGCCATGGCGGCGAATTTGGTCTTGTCCGGCGCGTTTTCGGTGACCTTCACAGCGGCGACGTAGAGCAGCATGCGGGCCGCCTGAAGCTCGGTTTCCATGTCGGCGAGCATGAACTGGGTGTTCTGGAAATCGGCGATCGCCTGGCCGAACTGCTTGCGCTCCCTGGTGTAGGAGACCGCCTCGTCGAGGCAGCGCTGGGCGCCGCCGAGGCTGCAGGCGCCGATGTTGAGGCGGCCGCCGTCGAGGCCCATCATCGCGATCCGGAAGCCCTCGCCTTCGCCGCCGACCAGATTCTCGGCGGGCACGCGGACCTCGTCGAAATTGACCTGGGCGGTCGGCTGCGAATGCCAGCCG
>Ga0190275_10000795_pt1 | contig 25076 bp, 25 predicted proteins | sample Popmic550T_FD_133745 | JGI IMG/M metagenome (GOLD analysis project Ga0190275, IMG submission 133745) | Populus adjacent soil microbial communities from riparian zone of Yellowstone River, Montana, USA - 550 T | ecosystem: Environmental > Terrestrial > Soil > Riparian zone > Trees stand | place...
CCTCCACCACGCCCCTGCTCTGGTTCTTCGCCGCCACTGCTCCCGAGTCCCGCATCGCCTCGCCGCTCGCCTTCCTCTTCACCGTCCTCGCGCTCCTCGCCGGCGGCCATGCCTTCTCTCAAGCGCTCCAGCGCTACGGTGCCTCGTTCGCCGGCTCCACGCGCATCGCCTTCCTCGCCCTCCACGCCATCACCTTCGCCCAGTGCGCTCACGGCGTCGGGCTCTCCTGGCGCTGAACCCGCTCTCCACTCCCGAGGCCTCCCATGTCCACGTCCATGATCGAGCCCGCTGCGTCCACCCTTGCCCCCGCGTCCGTGCCCACCCTGCCGGCCACCCTCGCTGCCGCCCCGCCCACCGTGTCCTCCGCGCCCGCCGTCTCCGCGCTGCCTCCCGCCACGAGCATCCTGCGCACCGCAGAGCTCCTCCTGCGCAACCCCTCCGCCGTGCTCGCCCAGGTCCAAGCAGGGGGTCCCGAGCTGCGCGAGCTGCCCCTGCGCCTCACCGTCTGCGCCCTCGCCGGCTTCGGTGTCTTCGGCTTCCTCCTCGGCTTCACCCGCTCGCCGCTCGCTGGCCTCGCCGCGGCCCCCAAGCTCATGATTGTCGGCCTCGGGAGCCTCGCCGTGTGTCTGCCCGCGCTCCATGTCTACGGCCGGCAGCTCGGCGCCCGCATCTCTCCCCTCCAGGCCGTGTGCGAGGCCCTCGTCGCCCTCGCCACCACGGGCCTCACCCTGCTCGGCCTGGCTCCCGTGTGGCTCGCCTTCGCCAACGCCGTCAACCACCCGCCCACTGGCTACTTCCACGTCATGCTCGGCAGTCTCTGCTTCCTCGGCGTGGCGGCCTTGCGCGGTGTCTGGGTGCTCGTGAAGGCCCTGCGGGCCCAGGGCCGCACCGTGCTCCACCTGCTCGCGTGGACCGCCCTCTATGGCATGGTCGGCGTCCAGATGGCCTGGGTCGTCCGCCCCTTCGTCGGCAACCCCGGCAGCCCCACCGTCGCCATCCGCCCGCTCGAGAGCAGCGCCTTCGACGCCGCCGCCACCCTCTGGCGCTCCAACGTCGACACCCTCAACGGTGAGTGGCGCCCCCGCTCCTCCGAGGACTCCCAGGAGAGCTGGTAATGGTCGCGCTCGTCACCGTCGTCACGTACTGCCTCGCCGGCATCGCAGTGGCCATGGTGCTCGGGCGCGGTGAGCCCCGAGGCGCCATGAGCCTCGCCCGCCTGGGCCTGCACGCCTGCCTCTGGCCCCTCTTCCTTCCTGTCCTGCTCCCCTCCTCCTCCGCGCCCGCGGGCACCGAGAGCTCTCGCATCGACGCCGCAGAGGCCACCCTCCACGACGCGCTCCAGCGGCTCGGCCGTGAGCTGGGAGATTCGCTCACCCTGGAGACCACGCGGGTGCGCTCGCTCGGCACCGCCCTGCGCTCCGCGGCCCGGCGCCTGGCCGAGCTCGACGCCGTGCTGTCCTCCCCGGATCATGACGGGGAGAAGCTCGCCCGCGAGCTGGCTGCGCTCGATGCGCGCCAGGACTCCAAGCCCGTGGCGGACATCCTCCGCGAGCGCCTGGCCCACCTCTCCCGCCTGGAGGCACTGCGCGCCCAGGCCCGCGTGGATCTCGAGCGCGCCTTCGCCCGAGCTGGCGAGCTGGCCACCCGCCTCACCTTGCTGCGCTACGAGGGCGCCACCGCCCAAGCCGCTGGCCGCGCCCGCGAGCTCACCGACACCATCGACGAGCTGTGCCGCACGCTCGAGGCCGTTCGCGCAGCGTAAGGGGCTTGCGCCGGTGAGGTAAGCTGAAGCACGCGATGGAACGCTCCCGCTCACCCCGTCCCTCCGAAGACTCCGCCCCCGAGGCGATCGGGCACGTGCCGGAGCCTTCCCCCCTGGCCCCGTTGCTGGAGGCGGTGCGCTCGCCCCATGTGATCACGATGGACGTGGACGCGCTCATGCGAGGACTCGCCCGCCCGCTGGCCAATGGCGAATCCCCTCGAGCCCGGGCCGATCTCCTGCTCTCCCTGATCGAGTCTCCCCTCCTTGGAAGCATGCAGGACAGGAAGGGAGCCTCCCTGAGGACTGGCGCGGTGAAGGCGCTGCTCGATCTGGGATACCCATATGCCCTCGAGCTTCCCCCCGAGGCTCTCGCCGAGGCGCTCCACTGGCGCAAGGGCTCCCAGGTGCGGGAGATCCCCACCGTCGGTATCGCCATCACCCTCGTGGGCCTAGCCTTCCAGGCCTACCACTTCCTGCCCGCGAGCTGGCGCCTCCTCCACGAGGACCTGAGCCCCACCCTCTCGTTCGGCGCGATCCTGATCGGCGCCGCCCTGGGCCCTTCCTGTGCGGCGCTGCTCGGAGGAGCGTTCCGGCTGTTTGCACTGCAGCAAGTGGGCGTGACGTTGATGACCCTCCTGGGCAGCCTCTGGTTGATCGCCTTCGCTTACGGGCAGCTCATCCTGGGACTGCCGATGGACTCATTCGGTCTCCTCGCGCTGGTGTCAGGCCTCTCGATGGTGGTGGGCTCCCGCCTCTTGAAGCGTCCCGAGTGGCTCGCTGAGGCCACGCTCCCCCCTGGGAAGGACGCTCCCTAGCCACCGCTCAGGCGGTGCCAGTCACGCAGGTGTGGTGGCCGGGACCTCCGAGCGCTCAGCCGTCCCGTGCGCCATCTCGCGCCCCAGCAGCCCCGGGTCGAAGTATGCGTAGAAGCGTAGGATCCGATCCCCATCCCACTCGATGATCGAGACGCCCTCGTAGCTCACCGCCGCGCCGTTGTGCGCCGTGCCCTGCGTCTCCCACTCCAGCGCCACCCGATCCCCTGACTCGATCATGTTCCGGAAGGTGGAGCGCACCTGCGCCAGCGTCCCCTTGTAATCCCTCCAGAACTGACGCACCTCCTCGAGCCCGGAGAACACTCTGCGCGAGGCCACGTTGCTCACCTGCGCGTCCTCGCCAAAGAGCGACACCAGAGACTCCACCTCCCCGCGCTCCTCCAGCTTCGCCAGTGCGTCCACGAACCGCTGCGCTCGCTCCATCCCCATGCGCTCCTCACTCGGCCCGAAAAGGGTGTCGCCGGAACGGTGCTCATGCGGTGCGCACCCTGCTCCAGGTGACGCCCGCTCCCTCGTCCGGCAAGGGGCCTCCGCCCACGAGCCTGGTCCCCTGCTCTCCCGTCTTCGCTGAGCTCGCCCCCTGAAACGCAACGAGGACCGCGGCCCATGGAGGGGCTCACGGTCCTCATCACTGCTCCCACCGGCGAACCTCTACCGGCGGGCGCGGGGCTCAGCTCACAGCGCGGCCAGCGCGCGCTGGTAGTAGGCCTCGCGGCTGGCCAGGCCGTTGTAGCCGCCATTGATGCGGCGAGTCACTTCGCGGAAGTTCCCCGCGTCCGCGTACTGGTTCAGGCCGCGGCTGTTCCAGAACCACGCGGCGGTGCGGAAGCCCACATCCGGATCCGCGGCGCGCTTCGGGTTGTTCTCCAGGTCGATGCCCAGCGCCTTGCCCGCCGCCCGGTAGTTGGAGCGCCCGGTCAGCTGGATGGGGCCGCGGCCCTTGAAGCGCACGCCGTCGCCCGGCTGGGTGTTGCCCAGATCCTTGCGGCCCTCGTACGCCGCGCCCGAGGCGATCTCCTCCATGTAGCGGAACTCGCCGCTCTCGTGCGCCAGCTGCGCCATGAACATCGCCTGCCGCTGCTTGGTGTTGATGCCCGCCTCCTGCATCGCCTTGTTCAGGTGCGGCAGGTACTCGCGCGCCTTCGCGTCCGACAGGTTCGGCATGACCTTCTTCAGCTGCGCCAGCGTCACGCCCTTGCCGTCACCGGCCGGAGCGCCCGGATCCGTCACAGGGCCCGCGCCGCCCGAGCCGCCCACCTTGGCGCCCAGCTTCTCGAACGCCGCGCGCGTCTTCGGGCCGTACTGGCCGATGGCCTCCACGCCGTTGGCCGCCTGGAACTTCTTGAGCGCCGTCTCCGTCTTCGGACCGAAGGTGCCCGGGCCCGTGTTCATGTCGGCCTGCGAGAGGTGGCCCGTCTTCACGAGCGCCTTCTGCAGCTGCTCCACCTCAGGGCCCTTCGCGCCGCGCTTCAGGTTGCTCGCGGGCAGGTTCACGCCCTTCAGGTCCGCTCCGCGCCCAGGAGCCGAGCCACCCGTGGTGCCGCCCACGGGAGCGCCACCCGTCGTGCCACCCGTCGTGCCACCCGACGGCGCCGTGCCCGGACGCGGGTTGCCGCCGGAGAACGTCACCAGCTCGCCCGTGGACTTGTAGCCCTTGGGGCCGCCCACCAGCCGGCCGCCCTCCGCGCGCAGGGAGATCTGCGCCCCGGTGGCCGGATCATTGGCGTAGTAGACGTCCTTGCCACCCTCCTTGCCGCGGCCGGTGACGGTGATCCAGTGGTCAGTGCCGTTGGCGCCGCCGTTGCTGCCGGCCTTGTAGTCCACGCCGATCACCACCGGGCGGCCCGCGTCGATCTGCTTGTTGATGTTGCTGAGGTTGAAGGGAGTCTTGCTGGCGCCCAGGCCGCCCATCTGCGCGGCCTTGCCCCAGATGAGCCCGTTGCCCGAGTACCCGCCGTTCTTGTCCAGCCACGCGTCCATCTGGCCGGGGTTGATCGTCTTGCCGGTGATCTTGCTGACGGCCATGGCGGTGGCCGTCATGGCGCAGCCGGCCGCGGCCAGGCTCGAGCTGGAGCCCAGGGTGCGGCTGCCCCACTCCGCGTCGCCCTGCTTGAACTTGGGCGTGCCGTCGGCAGAGGTCGGGTACTGACGGCCGTTGCTGTCACGGACCGGTCCCGCCGAGCCGGTGGGCGCGCTGGGGGCGGGGCTGCCGGCGGGCTGCGTGGAGGGGCGGCTGGTGGGGCGGTCGAAGCCGTCGGGGATGACGAGCTTCTGGCCCACGTTGATGCGGTTGGGGTTGGCAATCTTGTTGGCCTTGGCGATGTCGGACACCGAAGTGCCGAACTTCTTCGCCAGGGCGCTCAGCGTGTCGCCGCTGCGAACGGAATAGGTCTTCAAAGGGAATGCTCCCGCAGTGAGGGGGGATAGAGCTCTTCTCATTGTCGTGGAATGCGCACAAAAGTTGCGAGGGGTACCCCATGACCCTCCGGAGGAGCCCGAGCGCCCTACCTGCCGCTGGCCTTCACCCCGAGCGCAGCTCCGTGGCTCCGTCCCGCGCCGCCAGCTTCGCCACGGACTCCACCAGCGCCTCGACCTCCAGCGGCTTCGCCATGTGCACCTGGAAGCCCGCTCGGTAGGCCCTGCGCGCGTCCTCCGCTCCCGCGTAGGCCGTCAGCGCAATGGCCGGGATCCACTCGCCCTTCGCCTCCGCCCACGCGCGCACCCGCTTGAGCACCGCGTGCCCGTCCTCCCCCGGCAGCCCGATGTCCGAGATCAGCACGTCCGGCAGCGCCTCCGCCAGGCGCTCCATCGTCTCGCGCCCGTTCACCGCCGTGCGCACCTCCGCACCCCGCTCGCGCAGCACCAGCGCGATGAGCTCGCGCGCATCCTCCGCGTCCTCCACCAGCAGCACCCGCACCCCCTCCAGCCGCGATGGGCTCGCCTTGCCCTCCCCCGTCGCCGCCGCGCGCTCCGCCTCCGGCAACACCGCCGGCACCGGCAGCCGCACCGTGAAGGTGGCTCCCAGCCCCCGCCCCGCGCTCTGCGCCTCCACCGTGCCCCCGTGCAGCTCCAACAGGTGCCGGACGATCGCCAGCCCCAGCCCCAGCCCGCCGTGCTCGCGCGTGCTGCTGCCGTCCGCCTGCCAGAAGCGCTCGAACAGGTGCGGCAGCGCCTCCTCGTGGATGCCCTGCCCCGTGTCCTTCACCTGCACCCGCCATTCCGCCCCCACACGCTCGATCCGCACCTCCACCTGCCCCCCCTCGGGCGTGAACTTCACCGCGTTTGCCAGCAGGTTCCAGAACACCTGCTGCAGCCGCCCCGCGTCCCCCATCACCTGCCCCGCCCCCGCTCCCAACACCACACTCAGCGACACGTCCTTCTGCTCCGCCCGCGGCCGCACCACCTCCACCGCCGCCTGCACCACCCCCGCCAGCTCCACCGCCTTCCGCTGCAGCGTCAGCTTCCCCGTGAGGATGCGCGACACATCCAGCACATCCTCGATGAGCTGCGCCAGCGAGCGCGCGTTGCGCTCGATGACCTCCAGCCCCTTCTCCCTCATCGCCGGATCGTCCTTCCGGCCACGCAGCATCTGCGTCCAGCCCAGCACCGCCGTCAGCGGCGTGCGCAGCTCGTGGCTCATCACCGCCAGGAACTCGTCCTTGGCCCGGTTGGCTGCCTGGGACTCCGCGATCAGCCGCGCGTTCTCCAGGGCCACCGCCGCCAGCCGCGCCAGCTGCACCAGGATGGCCTCGTCCTCCGCCGTGAACTCGCCCTCGTACCGATCCGACAGCTGGATCAACCCCAGGTTGCGCCCGTTGCGGCCCACCAGCGGCGCCGCCAGCCACCCCCGCATGGGCGGGTGCGCCTTCACCTGCGCTCCCAAGCTCCGCCACGCCGGGTGCGCCTCCAGCTCCTCCTGCGTCATCCGCGCCGGCCGGTTGCTCGGGCGCACCTCCGCGGAGAGGCCCGTGCCGTCCACCCAGGCCGAGGACTCGCGCCACGCCGCGTACTTGTCCGAGAGAGAGACGGTATGAATCGCCTGCGCCCAGTCCTCCCCCGTCGTCATGCTGGTGACCGACTGGTGAGCGCCGATCAGCTCCCGCGCCTGCTCTGTGATGACCTGCAGCACCCTGTCCAGCGACGGCGCCTGCCCGATGGCCAGCGACGCCTGCGCCAACCCCTGCAGCTGCGCCCGGTGGTGCTGCTCGCGCAAGAGCAGCCGCGCCCGCTCCGCCTCGTCCTCTCGCTGCCGGGTGATGTCCCGGTGGATGCCCACCCACTCGCGCACCGCCCCGTCCAGCTCCAGCACCGGCACCGCGCGCACCTGCATGTGGCGGTACTCCCCATCATGGCGCCGCAGCCGCACCTCGCCCTGGAAGGGCGTGCGCTCCGCGACCGACTGGCGCCACTCCCGCTCTATCGCCTCGCGATCCTCCGGGTGCACCGCCTCCAGCCACCCCCAGCCCAGGAGCTGCTCGCGCGCCTGCCCCGTGAAGGCCCGCCAGCCCGGCTGATCCGCGGTGAACTCGCCCTCGGGCGGCATGTCCCAGATGATCTCCGAGGTGGAGGTGAGGAAGGCGCGGAAGCGCTCCTCGCTGCGCACCATGTCCCGCAGCAGCTCCTCCACCGTGCGCCGCGCCAGCACCTGGTCCGTCACCTCAAAGGCGAACGAGGCGATGCCCTCCACCCGCCCCTCCGAGTCCCGCAGCGGCTGGTACACGAAGTCGAAGTAGTTCTCCGCCGTGGGCACAGCTCCGCCGCGCCCGCCCAGGCTCACCGGGAGCTCCTTGCCCACGAAGGGCTCTCCCGTGGCAAACACCCGATCCATGATCTCGAAGATGCCCTGGCCCTCCATCTCCGGCTGGGCCTCGCGCGCGGTGAGCCCCGTCACGTCCCGCCCGCCCAGCAGGTGCCGGTAGCGCGGGTTGCAGAGCACGTAGCGGTGCTCGGGGCCTCGCGTGACGGACATCACCGCCGGAGCGCGCATCACCAGCTCCTCGAGCCGGGCGCGCTGGGCCTCCACCTCCACCAGCAGCCGTGAGCGCTCCATCGCCAGCGCGCAGTGCCGCGTCAGCGCCAGCAGGAACTCGCGGTCCTCCCCCGAGAAGGCGCGGGGCTCGGGGAAGCACAGCGCCAGCACGCCGGTCACCTTGCCCTCCACCACCATGGGGATGCTCGCCACCGAGCGCGCGGGCGTCTGCCCCCGCGTGAACTGCGCCAGGTCCGGGTAGCGCGCGGCCAGGACCTCGGGGGACTCGAGCCACTCGGGCTGGCCGGTGCGGTACGCCGCCGCCAGGGGCCGGGGCGCCTCCAGCGGCATGAGCTGGAAGTCCCGGTACAGCTGCCGCGACCCGCCGCTGTAGGCCACCGTGCGCAGCACGGGCTGCGCCTCGACGGGCAGGCCCACCGTGGCCATGCTCGCGCCCACCGAGGCCATGATGTGCTCCACCGCGACGGACATCACCTCTTCCGGAGAGCGCGCCGCGGCGAGCTGCGCCGTGAGCTCCTGCAGGCGCATGAGCCGGTCCGCGGTGCGCTCGGCTTGCTCGCGGGCGGAGCGCTCGGCGGCCAGCAGCCGCAGCCGCTCCACCTCCGCCTGGCGCATCTCGGTGATGTCCCGGATGATCAGCACCAGCCCGGCGCTCGAGGGGAACACCCGGACCTCGAACCACGAGTCCGTGGGCGGGTAGTAGTCCGTAAGGGTGGCCTGGTTCCCGGTGGCCATGGCCTGGCGGAAGGCCTCGGCGAAGTGCGTCTGGTTCAGCTCCGGCAGCTCCGCCCACAGCTCCTTGCCCAGCAGCAGATCGCGCGAGCGGCCCGCCAGCCGCTCGGTGACGACATTGAGGTAGGTGACGCGCCAGTCACGGTCCACCGAGACGATGCCGTCGGTGATGCTGTCCAGCCACGGATCGAACTTCGGGTCGCCGCTTGGGGGCGTCCCGGCGCCTGACGGCTGCGGTGCTGAGGGCGTGAGCGGGATCCTCATGACGGCGGTGCACAGGCTTAGCAGAACCCACGGACGGGTTGGCGACTGCCGCCTGCGAACTGTCGGCGATGGACAGGCCATCCAATCTTCAGGTGGGGCTCGGCTGCTCCGATGTGGGCCGTCCTGCCGTGCAGACATACGGGGTGGCATGGAGCGGAAGTGAACATACCGGCCTCACAGGTAGGGAGTGGACGTCAGACCTCTCTCGTCGCTTGCTGCGCCATGGCTTCGATGCACTCCTGATGCAGCGGTGGCCCGGTGCGCGCCCACGGAGCCTTGGAGGCGTTGCGCAAGCACTGCTGGAGCACTGTCCTCGGGCACTGCCCTACCTATAGGGTAGAGTGCCGGGCGCGCAGGGCGTGCCACTGCGCCCGAGGAATCTCATGGCTACCCGCCCCTCCACTGAAGCGCTCGTGCAGGTTTTCTCGCCCTGGGGCATGAGTGAGATAGGAGCCTGGAGACTGCTCGGGCTGCGCAGCGGGGGCGCCTACGGCAGCGTCTACCGCGCCGAGCCACTCCAGCAGCCTGGCTCGGGCCCCTTTGCGCTCAAACTCGCGCTCCACCCCATGGATCCGCGCTTCCCGCGCGAGGCGGAGCTGCTGCGCCGAGTCCGCCACCCGCATGTGCCTCTGCTCTACGACTCCGGCCTGTGGGAGCACCCCGCCGGGCCCTTCCCGTTCCTCGTGATGGAGTGGATCGAGGGTCAGTCCCTGTATGCTTGGGCGCACGGCCGGGTGCTCAGCACGCGGCAGATGATGACGGTGCTGGCGCCGCTGGCCCGGGCGCTGGCTGCCACCCATGGCGTGGGAGCCGTGCACCGCGACGTCAAGGGAGACAATGTCTTGGTGCGGCCTGAAGACTCCCATCCCATGCTGATCGACTTCGGCGCTGGGGACTTCCGGGGGGCGCCTCCCCTCACGCGCGAGGTGCTGCCGCCAGGAACGCCCGGCTACCTCAGCCCCGAGGCCCTGCTCTTCCACTGGCGCTACTGGAGGACACCCGGCGCAAGCTACAAGCCTGGACCCGCCGATGACCTCTATGCGCTGGGCGTGACGGCCTACCGCCTCGTCACGGGCGCCTACCCGCCGCCACCGGTGCCCCCTGAGGTTCTGGAGTGGGATTCCTCTTCTCCCACGCTGGAGTCCGAGCCGCCTGAGAAGTGGGCCACCGTGAGCCCGGAGCTGGCTGGGCTCATCCGCCAGTTGCTGTCGGAGCAGTCCTCGGCGCGCGGGAGTGCGGAGCAAGTGGCCCAGGCGCTGGAGGAGTCGGTGAGGTCGGCCGGACGCCACGCGGATGAGCCTGTCCTGCCGCGAGCCCGTGTGGCTCCTGCAGGGCGCAAGCGCCGGCGTTCCCCGTCGCGTCCTGCTCGGGCAGGGCGGCCTTGGCTCAGCGCGGTGGCGGGGGTCACCGCAGGGGTGGGGCTGGCGACGGCGCTGATGCTTCACGGCTCGAGGCCCTTTGAGCCGCAAGCGTCCCTGGGGCCACCGGAGGACCTCTCTCGTCCGGAGCGGGCGGAAGGCGGGGAGGATGCGGGCACCTCACTGGCAAGAGAAGTGTTGATGGGCGCGCACGCGGAGCAGCCCGAGCCAACCTGGGAGGCTCTCACCGTCGAGATGGCGAAGAAGCCGCTGCCAGGGCAGGCGCGGGCCCCGTGCAAGCAACGAGGCTCGGTGGAGATCAACGGCGTCTGCTGGTGGGGGCGTCCAGAGGCAACCCCGCCCTGCCGAGAGGGAGAGCACGAATGGGGAGGCCGCTGCTACCACCCGGCCCTCGTACCGACTCCTCCGGCAACTTCAGAGGAGCGATAGACGAGGGGAGCCCCCATGCACATGCAGGGTGTCACCAGCGGCGTCCGCTTATGTGGAAAGACACCCGATCCGCTTGAGAATGGACCGAGTCTGTGGCTGCCGGGAGCGGTCTGGCGGAACCTGTCTGGTTGTCATACAGGTTCGTGCCTGGCGCCGCCGACCAGGCCCTCCGCTCAAGTCTCCGGCCACTGACAGAGCCGTGAAATGAACCCCATTTGCTGATCCCCTGGCCGCAGAGCACGCTAAAAACGGAGCGCGATGACTGACTTCAGCCTGCCCGACATCTGGAGGTTGCCGCTTCGTTCCCAGAAGGAAGGAGGCGTCCCGCACGATGAGCAGGTCGAGCACTGTCTGACCCTGGGGCTCTCCGCTGTCGGGTGGGGCGTTCGCAAGAGCGACGCTCTCGAAGAAGTCTTGGCCCGAGTCGAAGCAGAGTATGATCGCCGTGGCCGCCAGACCGTTGAGCGCTTTGCCAACGCTCCAATGGGGTCCCTTGTCTGGACCTTGCACACTGATGGCACCTATCGCATCGGTGAGCTGGTGGGGCCCTGGAGATACGACGACTCCAGCACGGCCGAACGCCTCGATTGCCATCAGGTCCGGGAGACCCGCTGGGCACGAGCGAAGCTCCTCTCCAGCGAAGTTCCAGGAGCCGTCGTTCGTTGTTTCAGCCAGCGCGGCTCCAGCTTCAGCCGAATCCACGACGAGAACGCGCGAGCATACTCGCACCGGCTTTTCGACAAGTTGCTTGCTCGCCCTGAGCGTGTGCCGGCACCCACGCCTGCCGAAATCCTGCGGTCTCACTTGGATCCTTTCGATGTGGAGGACCTCGTCTTCGTGTACCTGCAGGTCAAGCGCGACTTCCTCGTGCTGCCCGGCTCACGAAGGACTGACAGCGCGGCGTACGAGTACGTCCTCATTCACCGGACCACGCATGAGCAGGCGGTCGTCCAGATCAAGACAGGCTCGAGCACCGTTGATCTGGACCGGCTCGCGAAAGCGGCGGGGAGCCATCACCAAGCGTTCGCTTTCTCTACAACAGGGCGCTACGCCGGGCCTGCATCCCGTGTGGAGCTCCTTTCGAGCGAGAGCCTGCTCGCCTTCATGAAGGCGTCCCCTGAATTCCTGCCTCCTCGAGTCAAAGGATGGCTGACCCGATGATTCGTGAAGTGGACCCCGCCTTCCCCACAGCCACCGCGTAGTCCTCGAGCGCTTACCCCCAGCGCCCATCGCCCCTCCACCGTGTGAGGTCCTGCATGTCCGACCGCCCCACCGTGGCTCTCCAGCCCGTGCTGGTGCTGGCTGCTCTCGTGCTGCTCACCAGCTGCACCGCGAGCACGCATGGCGGTGAGCTCTTCGCGGATTCGGCCAGCCGCCACCGGCCTGCTCCTCCCTCCTCTTCCTCGGACTCGCGGACACGCAGGCACTCGTCTCAAGCTACTCGGGACCCGCTGGGCCCCATCGACTCCTCGCTCATCGATACGGACTACTTCCAAGGACTCCTGGCCCGTGGCGGTGTCCCTCCCCACGTGCTGCCCAAGGATGGACGCCAGCTCACTCCCGAGGATGCGGCACACCTGCTCTCCTGGCTCTTGGCGGCGGAGGTGCCCCTGCGTGACTTCGGTCCTTGGCGCATGGCCGCGCTCCTGCTGTGGGAAGTCGTTCAGGAAGGCACTCCGGTCTCGCGCAAGGAGCTACACGCGCGCATGCGCCGCTTCCACCCTCTGCTGGTCCTGCGGCCTGATGGTTTCCTCGTTCGAGCCACCACCGGCCGCGCCGTCCAGCAGATCGGAGAGGTGGAGTTCGTCAACGGTGCCCTGCGCGCCGAGGGCTTCGAGGTCGGGCCCTTCTACAGACCTCGAGGCCAGGTCCTCTATGCCGTGGACCACAGCCTGGACATCCACCTCGACGCGCGGGTCGCCGGGGTGTACGCACCCGAGGAAGACACTCTGGGCCCCATGGCGGAAGGTGCTGGGCTGGCAGTGGTGGATTCCATCACCGGCCTCGTCAACCTCGTCATGCATCCTGTCGAGAGCCTCGAGGGGTTGGCAAAGGTGCCCCAGGCCGTGCGCGCTCTCATTGAGAACTCCCCCCAGTATTGGGAGCACTTCCGGGCCATGTCCCATGGGGGGCAGGTGCGCTCTGTCTCGCGCCTGCTCACCCAGGTGCTCATCACCTGTGGCACCGCAGGCGCGGGAGGCTCCCGAGCCCTCTCCGCGGGCAGCACGTTGGGCCGGCTCGGTGTTCCCGTGCTGTCACTCTCGGGAGAAGGGGTGCTGGTCCTGCGCATGGTGGCCGTGCCCGCGGGGCAGCTCGTCACCGCCGTGGGGACAGGGGCCAGCGCTGTCTACATCCTCCACACGGCAACCCTGATGGCCAACGTCACAGGGGCTGGAGGTGGCTGGGGCGGCAAGGGCAGGCCGCCACCCGTGGGAGGCCCTGGCAAGTGGGTGCAGAAGGCCGAAGGCATGTCCGAGGACGCCCTGCGCTATCAGCTCCAGGTGACAGGGACTCCTCCCGGCTGGGTCTACCGCGTCTTCTTCGGGCCGGGGCCCAGTGACTACGTAGATTTCGATGGCTTCGTGAACGGCGTCCTGCTGGAGGCCAAAGGAGCCAACCTCGCCAAGTTCATCGATGGCAAGTTGAAGCCACTGCCGTTCTTCACGGGAGGTGACAAGATGCTCATTCAGGCTACCAGGCAATGGAGCGCCTCAAGGGGCCTGCCTGTCCGCTGGCTCATTGCAGAGAAGAAGTTCGCGGACTATTTGCGGACGCTTTTTCGCCGGAGCAACCTGGAGAGTATCGAAGTCATCCACGCTCCTGTACAGCCGTGAGGGCGGAGCAACACGTGGCAGAGAAGTACTATGCAGGCGTCTACTGGCGCGGTCGCAAGGAGTCGGCGGAGGAATGCGCCCGGCGCGCGGAGCGCTACCTTCGACTCGTTGCTCCGCTGGACTCCACTTGGAGCCATTGGTTTGGCAAGGCTGATACTCTTGAGGAGTCCCTCGCGTCTCTCCTCGTTCCGACTGCATCCGCCTTCGAGGCTTTGTTCGCACTCAAGAAGCATCGATTGCTGGAAGGCTACTTCCTCGGTCTTTGGAATGGTGAACACCGCGGAGCGGATTCTCAGTTCTCTGACGCCACCATGACCCACTTCTCTTGTGGTCATGCTTCGCGCTTTACACCGAATGTCTGCGTCCTCGAACCACCGATACCCGAAGACAGTCGAGTCGGTGAACGAGTCGTGACGGCCTCCACGATGACCCAAGCGCTGCGAGCCATGGCGCTTGCCTGGGAGCCCGACCGGGGCGTCGTCATGTCCGAGACCTACCGGGACACGTTCATGCCGGACAAGCTGCCGCCCGTGCTCGTGGGTTGGGTCACCTACCTCTCCCGCCGCCGCGGCACCGTTCCTCCCCTCCCCGCTCCCGTGCGTGTCGAGCCTGTGGAGGACCTGGGCACCCTCATCACCCTCACTCCCGAGCGCTTCACCGTGGACAACCCCGCCCATGTAGAGCTGGCCAGTCAGGTTCGGCAGATCCTCGATCAGGCGGGGCTGCTCGGCCCCGAGCAGTTCACTTCGCCGGATTGAGCAGTCTCTGCTTCAGCGCACGGCCCTCGCGCGTGTCCCGCTGGTTCACCAGCGTCTGCACGTAGTGCGCGAGCGCCCACAAGTTCTCGTCGGGGATGGCGCCCTTCCACGTCGGCATCGCCGCGCCGCCCACGCCCCCGGCGATGACGCGGTAGAGGTCCTCCCGCTGCTGCTCCAGCGTGTACTCCGCACCCTCCACCCGCTCGTCTGTCGGCCACACCGTCCGCAGCCGGTGCATCAGGAAGTCCGGCGGCAGCACCTTCGCCATCTGCGACGGCTCGCCCTTGTCGTCCACCGCCACCGCGTAGTCCGAGTCCCTCGCCAGCTGCGTGTACGGGTCCGCCTTGCTCAAGTCCACCTTCCGCCCCGTCACCTGCTCCGTCAGCGCCTCCAGCTCCGGCTTCGGCAGATAGGAGATGTGGCACCCCGAGCACCCCGCATGCCCCTTCCCCGCCACATGGTACACCGCCTTGCCACGCTCCACCGCCTCCGCCTCGCGGCCCTTCCACGGATCCGCTGGCACCTCCAGCGGCTGCCCCGGCGCCTCCTGCTGCCAGCGCGGGCTGAACGTCTTCAGGTACTGCACCACCGCCTCTGCGTCCGCCTCCGGCACATCCCAAGAGAGCATCGGCGTGCCGTGCAGCCCTCGCCGCACCGTGCGCTTCAGCGCCGCGTCCGTCGGCAGCTCGCCCGCCGCCACCCCGCCGAACTTGAACAGCCCCTGCCGGAAGCTCCGCGGAGGAGGACGCATCCCCACCGCCGCTGGCCCCTGCCCATCCCCTCGCTCGCCGTGGCAGGACATGCAGTAGTACGCGTACACGTCCCGCCCCCGCTCCAGCGTCTCCGCTGCCACCGTGCGCCCGTCGCCCAGCTTCAGCGGCTCGAGCTTCGGTGTCTGCGAGGAGCTGCAGCCCACCCCAAGGGCCACGAGGACCCCGAACACTCCGAGCATTCGGAGCAGCCTGAGCCGTGCGCGCATCGCGTTCATGGCAGGTACACCACCGCGAAGAGGACCAGCCCCGTCACCGTCAGGAAGACTCCGTAGAGCGCCCAGAGCCGGATCGCGCCTCGCACCTCCACGCCTCGCACCCCTCGCACCAGCTCTCGCACCAGCCCCACGAGTCCGCCGGCCACGTGCGCGCCGTGCAGCGCTCCCAGCCCGTACACCGCGGACGCATACGCGCCACCCTGCGGCAGCTTCAGCCCCGCGCTCCACAGCGTGCTCACCACGAAGCCCTGCACCGCCAGCGAGCCCACCATCGCCCCCAGCGCGCCTACCGTCCAGAGCGCCACCCGCGCCCCGCGCCCACCCACGTGCAGCAGCGCCGCCGCCACCCCGAGCAGCAGCACCGCCACCGCCGGGAGGATCCTCGGCAGCGGCGGCATCCCCGCCAGCGGCCATGGGTCCCTCATCCGCAGGTAGCCCACGGAGAACGCCAGCGCCGCGAAGAACATCGCCCACGCGCTCAGCGCCACCACCACGCCGAACCAGTCCGTCCCCGCATCCGTTCGCCCAGAGGGAGCGGGCGTCTCCACGGGCGTCATGCCGTCCCTCCCACGCTCGGCACCGGCTCGGGCCGCTCCGCCTTGAGCTCCCCCGCGCCGCTCGCCACCGCGGGCAGTTCCTCCGCCTGGCCGATCCAGTCACGCCCCAGAAACTCGAACCCCTCCGGCTGCGAGAGCGCGTACGGCCCGCGCACCACCACCGGCACCTGCGGGTAGTTGTCCGGAGGCGGCGGGCTCGGCGCGCACGTCCACTCCAGCGTCCCCACCTGCCACGGGTTCGCCTCCGCCGCCGGCCCCTTGCGCAGCGTCCACACCAGGTTCACCAGGAACAGCACCTGCGTCAGCCCCAGCGCGAACGCCGCGAAGCTCGTCCACTGGTTCAGCTCCAGCAGGTGCTTCAGGAAGGTGTACTGGTACGGGTCATACAACCGCCGCAGCTGCCCCGCGTACCCCGTCAGCAGCTGCCCGCCGAACACGCACACGAAGAGCACCGCGCTGGCCACCACGTGCGTCTTCGACAGCCCCACGTGCAGCGTCCGCCCGAACATCTTCGGGAACCAGAAGTACAGCCCCGCGAACACCGCCAGGAAGCTCGCCGCCCCCATCGTCAGGTGGAAGTGCCCCACCACCCACATCGTCCCGTGCAGCGGAATGTCCGTGGCCACCGTCCCCAGCGCCAGCCCCGTAATGCCTCCCAGCCCGAACACCACCATCGCCCCCACCGCCGCCAGCAGCGGCGCCGTCAGCCGCACGCTCCCGCGAAACAGCGTCGCCAGCCAGTTGAGGAACAGCACCGTGGACGGCAGCGAGATGATCAGCGTCAGCGTGCTGAAGGCCCGCCCCAGCATCGGCGAGAGCCCGCTCGTGAAGAGGTGGTGCGCGTACACCAGCCCGGACAGCGCGCACACCGTGCTCATGGCCAGCACCGTGCCCCGGTACCCGTGCGCCGGCCGCCGGCTGAAGAAGGCCACCAGGTCTCCGATGATCCCCCACCCCGGCAGAATGAGGATGTAGACCTCCGGGTGCCCGAACAGCCAGAACAGGTGCTGGTACAGCATCGGGTCTCCCCCGCTGCCCGGCGCCAGCGCCGCGCCCTCGAGGAAGAAGCGCGTGCCCGCCAGCCTGTCCAACAGCACCAGCCCCGTCGCCGCCGCCACCACCGGGATGAACAGCAGGTTGAGCACCGACGTGAGGAACAGTCCCCACACCGTCAGCGGCAGCCGCGCCCACGTCATCCCCGGCGCCCGGCACCGCACCACCGTCACCACGTAGTTCACCGCGCCCAGGAATGACGACACCGCCGCGCACACCACCCCCACCATCACCAGCGTCTGCCCCACCCCCGGGGTGAACACGTGCGTGGACAGCGGCGGGTAGCTCGTCCACGCCGCGCTCGCCGTCCCCAGCCGCACCCCGAAGGACGCCAGCACCAGCACCCCACCCGTCGCGAACACCCAGAAGCTCAGCGCCGACAGCCGCGGGAACGCCATCCCCCGCGCGCCCACCGCCAGCGGAATCACGAAGTTGCCCAGCGCGCCGATCAGCAGCGGGGAGATGGCGAAGAACACCATCAGCAGCCCGTGCATCGTGAAGACGCCCGCGTACGCCGGCGGGGTGAGGGCTCCACCCGAGCTCGGCAGCGCCCACCCGAGCCCCGGCACCGCACGCCCCGGAAAGGCCCACTGCCAGCGGATGAGCATCGCCAGCAGTCCGCCCAGCAGCAGGAACCCCAGCCCCGCCCAGAGGAACTGCCGCGCCACTTGCTTATGATCCGTGGAGAAGAGCCTCACGGCGTGGGCCTCCACTCCCAGCCCCAGTGGGCCGCCGCATCCGAGGCGTCATACGCCCGCGCCGCCTGCCGCCCCGCCTCGCGCAGCCACACCGCGTAGGCCTCCGGGGACATGGCCGTCACCGTGCCCCGCATCTTGTAGTGGCTCGTGCCGCAGTGCTGGTAGCACGCCACCTCCCACGTGCCCTCTCGCGCCGCCTGGAACCAGGTCTGGTTCACCCGGCCCGGGATGGCGTCCAGCTTCACCCGGAAGTTCGGCAGCGAGAAGCCGTGCACCACATCCGTGGACGCCAGCTGCACCCACACCGGCACGCCTACTGGAACCCGCAGGTCGCTCCACGTCACCACGTCATCCGCCGTGTTGAAGCGCCCATCCTCCCCCGCGTACCGCACCTCCCACGCCCACTGCCGCGCGTTCACTTCCACGCGCACCGTGCCCGGGTGCCCCGCCGGCACCTCGAAGTTCCACAGCACGTCGTCCAGGTACCCCAGCGAGCGCGCGAAGAGCGTCCCGTCCACCACGCCGAAAATGGTCAGCGCCGCCACCATCACCACCCCCGGCTGCGCACTGTCCCTCCATCCGCCGCCACCTTCCGCGGCCCTCGGTAGCGCCACAGGAAGAGCGCCAGCACCCCCAGCATCAGCACCGCCAGCACCAGGTCGAAGCGGTGGCTCAGCGCCAGCAGCGAGTCGATGTGATGGCCGTGCGCGCTCACATCCTCGGGCAGCGCCAGCGTGGAGGTGTCCATCACGAGCTCCTCTTCGCGTCACCTCGCGCTGCCCGCACCGCCGCCCACACGCCGAGGGCCACCAGCAGGAACGGCACCAGCAGGAGGGCGCCCACCAACAGCGCGGAGCGCCCGGCGGACTCCGGAGCCCGCGCCACGCATGTCGGACACGCCCACGCCCACGCGGGCAGCAGGCCCAGCACCACGCTCAGCACCGCCACGAGCCGAGTGAGTCCTCGCTTCAGGGCCCGCCGCGAGGCGCTCTGTGCACGCGGCTCGCGCCTCGTGGCCCCCTCCTTATAAGAGAGGACCGCTGCGGCACCGTGGGAGGGACGGACACAGGGCATCGGCAAGTCTCACCGGCTACCATGCCCCCTCTCTCCCCTCAAGCGCCGCCAAGGCCCGGCCCCTTCCGCGCGGAGCCCGGCTGCTCGCTCACGGGCCCACCCGGCCCGGCTCCCCTCCCCCTGCCACCGCGCCGCGTCACTCCGTCCCTTGTGCTCCCGAGGCACTTCCGTTAGCTGTCCCGTGCCTCAGCCCCGTGCCCCCTATGTCCGCAGAGACCTCCGCCCCCGCCCCCCAGCCCTCGCTCCTCCGCCACCCGGCCCTCTGGCTCGGCGTCGCCGTCTTCGCTCTCGGCCTGGCGGGACTGTCCTTCGGCGTGCTGCGCGCCCGCCCCTCCGGCCCCCTGCCCCAGCTCGGCGCCCTGCCGGACTTCGCCTTCACCCGGGAGAATGGCTCCCCGTGGGGCTCCGCTCAGCTGCGCGGCCACCCCTACGTCGCCAACTTCATCTTCACCCGCTGCCCCACCGTCTGCCCCGCCTTCACCCGGAAGATGGCCCACGTCCAGAGGGACACGGAGCCGTTCGGGCCCGGGCTCCAGCTCGTCTCCTTCTCGGTGGACCCGACCTACGACACCCCCGCGCGCCTGGCCGAGTACGCCCAGAAGCATGGCGCCCAGCCCGCACGCTGGAGCTTCCTCACCGGCGACTACGCCGCCATCAAGGACACCGTCGTCCACAGCTTCAAGATCCACATGGAGCGCAACTCCATGGACGAGGCCGACGTGATGGGCATCCTCCACGGCAGCCACTTCGTCCTCGTGGATGGCACCGGGCAGATCCGCGGCTACTACGAGAGCGCGGATGACGAGGCCTTCCAGCGCCTCCTGGGTGACGCGGCGCGTCTGGCCCGCGAGAACGGCTAACCCCTGGAAACGACAGCCTGAAAACGACAAAGGGCCAGTCCCCGCATAAGGGACCGACCCTTGTCATACGGCCTCGAGCAGGCGCCGCTTACGACTACTCCACGAACCGAGCCTGCGCGTTCGCGATGATGTTCTGGAAGTTCAGCTGGCCCAGCGGGTTGTTGGCGAATCCGCCGACCTTGTCCGCCACGCCCTTCACGGTCTCGGCGATCTTCACCACGTCGCCCACCGTCTTCGCCACCTTGCCCAGGGTGCCCAGGGTGCCCAGGGGGCCGCCCGCGAGGAAGCCCGCGGCGCCGTCGATGAGCTTGTCGGCCAGCGGCTTCAGGAACTTGCCGAAGGGCCCGAGCTTGTCGAGGAACTTGCCGGCGATGTCCTTGATCGGCTTGGTCAGGAGGTCCAGGGGCTTCTGGATGACGCTCATGATCTTGCCGCCGATGTCGGCGACCTTGCCAGCAATGCCGCCAACCGTCTTCGCAATGCCGCCAACAGCCTTAGCGATCTTCTTGACGAAACCCATGGTGGAACTCTCTTTCGAAGTTTTTTAAGTAGGATGCGAGTACAAAGAAGTTATCGGGGGGTAGCGGAAAAGGTTTCCTGCGCACTCATTTTCCCGATCATTTTTCCCCCGCCTCCGCGCTCCTAGCTGTCCTTCTTCCCAGGATCTGAGAGGGGGGGGCCCTTGGGGCCGGCGGACGCCTCGAACTCGGACTTCTGGAACTCCTGGCTGACCCCCAGCTCCCCCTTGGCGGCGGCGATGAGGAGGTTGGCGGACTCCTCGGGGGTGGGCGGGTTGAAGCCGTTGGCGCGCAGCTCCTCGTCGCTCACCACGCTGAGGACGGGCTCCTTGTCCTTGTCCTGGGCGTACTGAAGCACCAGCTCCACGTAGGCCTCGAGCTCCATGCCTACCGCCTTGGCGATGCGCTTGGTGTCAGCGTCCTTGAGCAGCTCAGCACGCACCACTTCAATAGGACGCTTCAGGCCACGCTTCTTGCCGGGGCTTGCTTCCTCGGACATGTGTTCGACTCCGGGCGATTGGGGAAGAGAGGTAACTGGGGTTGACAGTCTGCCCGGCAATTCCGGATTGGCGCAAGTCCGCGACTTGCAGTTCTTGGGGATGGGAACTCATTTTCCCTCACGCTTCGGAGGCGTGGGAGGCAGTGATGAGCGGCGGGCGGGGCGGTGGCTCGGAGCAGTTGGGGACGGGGGGACAGCGCCTGGGGTTGCTGGGGCGGTTCATCGTCTACGGGCTCGTGGGCTGGTGCATCGAGTGCTGCTTCACCTCGGTGGTGGATCTGGCCACCGGCGCGGGTGACTGGCGGCTCAAGGGCTACTCGTACCTGTGGATGCACCCCATCTGGGGCGTGGGCCTGCTGCTGGGCGAGCACCTCGCGGTGGCGCTCGAGCGCGCGCGGATCAGCCGGATCTCTCGGGCGCTGGTGGGCATGGCCGTGTGCTTCACCGTGGAGTACGTCGCGGGCGCCCTGCTGGTGGCGGCCATCGGCCGGTGCCCCTGGGACTACTCGGCCTCTCCGTGGAGCGTGAGCGGGCTGATCCGCCTCGACTACGCCCCCTGCTGGTGGCTGGTGAGCTTCTTGTTCGAGCCCCTGGCCTCCCTCGTCCGCCGGATCCGCATCTTCGCTCGGGAGTCCGAGCCCGGGGCCATGCCCAGCGCCGCATCCCTATATGGAGAGGGGACGAGGCACCCCGCCGGAGGGCTGCCATCGCAGGTAGCCACGCTCCAGCAGCCACGCGTCCGCGCTCACGCCACCGGCTGACGCGGCCAGCTGCAGCGCGCTCTGCTGAAAGGCGCTCCGAGGCTCCCAGGCGCCTTGCTCCCGCGCCTGCTGCCAGGCCTCCGTCCACGCGGCGAAGAAGGCGTGGATGGGCTCCTCCGGCTGCACGCGGCGGCGCAAGTCCCGGGGCAACCAGTCCCGGAAGAGCACCGGGGCAAAGCCGTGGTGGAAGTCCGTGTGGAAGAGCAGCGCCTCGCGGGTGAGCCCCTCGGGTGTCCGCCGCAGCAGGTGCGCCACGGTGATGCCGCCCTGCACGTCCGTGCTGCCCTCCACCCCCAAGCCTCCCGGCAGCAGCGCCCTCCCCAGCTCCGCGTGCGCCGCCGCCACGTCCTCGTCGCGGTACTGGCGCAGGATGTTCATCGCCCGCACGAGCCGCACCGGCTGCCCCGCCGTGGAGGCCCAGTCGAAGCCCCCGTGGCGAAACCGGGTGAGCGCCTCCTCGTGGCGCGCGGCGGCGGCGGCCCGGCCCTCGTCCGCCTCCACGCCGATGACGGGCAGCGTGGGGTTGAGCTCCCGGAACAGCTCGGCGCTCTCCAGCGTCGTCCACGGGTGCTCGCCGAAGCCCACATCCACGAAGGCGGCCTCGCGCCACTCCCCGTCCTGGCGCTCCAGCAGCGCGCGCTCGCACCGGTACAGGTACGCGTCCAGCGCGCGGAGCCGGGAGCGCGAGGTGCGCCCCCGCGTCCGCCTCTCCGGTGGCGTCATCTCCCCAGTCCACCCTCCGGCTCGGGCTCGCCGGCCAGCGCCCGCCGGTAGACTTCCAGATCCCACGGCGTGAAGAGCACCACCGTCACCTTCTCCACCGAGGGCAGCCGCTCCAGCGCCGCGCGGATCTCCCGCAGCGCGATGCGCGAGGCCTTCTCGAGGGGGTAGCCGTACACGCCCGTGGAGATGGAGGGGAAGGCCACCGTGCGCAGCCCGTGCTTCTCCACCAGCGCGAAGACGCTCTGGTAGCAGCGCGCGAGCTGGCCCGCCTCGCCCCGTCCACCGCCCTGCCACACGGGGCCCACGGTGTGGATGACGTGCCGCGCGGGCAGCTTGTAGCCCTGGGTGATGCGGGCCTCGCCCGTGGGGCAACGCCCGAGCGTCCTGCACTCCTCGAGCAGCTCCCGCCCCGCCGCCCGGTGGATGGCCCCATCCACGCCGCCACCCCCCACCAGCGCCGAGTTGGCCGCGTTGACGATGGCGTCCGCCGTCACCTTCGTGATGTCCCCCTGCACGAGCTCCAGTCGCGAGTCACTCAGGCTCATTCCCCGAGTCTGGCAGCAGACGGGCGAGCTGTCCCCCGCTTCCCACTGGCAGGGGCGTGACTACCTTTCGCCCGAGCGAAACAACTTCTCTCTCACGAGGACGGAATGGCGACACTCAGGCGTGGACTGGTGGACAAGGTGAAGAAGGCCGCATCGAAGGTGAGCGCGCGCGGCGTCCAGGTAGCAGCCAAGGCGGGGACGCGCGGGGCCCGGGCCCTGGTGGAGACCACAGTGGCCGCGGTGAAGACGGTGGACAAGATCCAGGAGAAGCTGAGCCGGCGCCCGGCCAAGGCCCGCTCTGCCCTGAAGCCCATGGTGGGTGAGCAGGCCGTTCCTTCAAAGGCTCGCCGCGCCACGGCCGAGCGCACCCCTGAGGCTCCGCCCGTGGAGCCGCGCGAGGCCGGCCGCAAGACGATGCCGACCGCGGCGCCGAAGCGCTCGAAGACGGCGAAGACGCCTGGCAAGCGGTTCAAGGTGAAGCGCGGGCAGAAGCACCCGCACTCGGGCCGGTAGCGCACGGCCCGGACGCGTCCTCCCCTTCTCGAGGAGCTGCTCCCGCGATTCCAGGAACCAGGCCGTCGCGTAGACTGGGGGGATGACGCCCCTCCGTTACGTCCCCGAGCTTCACTACGAGCAGGTGCGAGCCTGGATGCAGGCCCGAGGCGATGAGATGCCCCCGGACCTGCTGCCACCCACGGGCTTCTTCGTCCCCGGCAAGGCCGCCTGCTTCATGTACCGCACGGACAGCTCCATGGTGCTGGTGGAAGGCCTCGTCGCCGCACCCGGCCTGGAGCGCGAGGAGCGCAGCCAGGCGCTGGATGCCGTCATCCTCGCCTGCTGTGAGGAGGCGAAGAGACTCGGCTACAAGCTGGCGATGGCCTACACGGAGCTGGACTCGGTGGTGAAGCGCGTGGAGCGCATGGGCTGGACGCACGCGGGCAGCAACAACCACCTGATCGTCCTGCCCCTGTGAGCCGGGCGCCCTGCCGTGCACTAGCGGCGGCTGGTGGCCTTGCGCGGTGACGCCTTTGCCGACTGCTGCACCTTGCGCTGCTGCGGAGTCAGCCGTGTCACCGAGCCAGGCTTGCGGACCGCCGCCGCCTGCCGCTCGCGCTCGGCCGCCTCGCGCTCGACCGCCGCCTTCGCCGCACGGCGCTCCGTCAGCATCGCCCACCGCTTCTTGAGCAGCTCCCGCAGCCCCGGTGCCCCCAGATCCACCTGCGCCTGGTGCAGCCGGTAGTGCAGATCCTCGCGCAGCGTGCCGCGCTCCAGCGCCGCCTCGGCCGAGCCCGTCATCCCCAGCACCAGCTTGGGCCGCTCCTCCTGCATCTGCAGGCACCGCAGGATGAGGCCCTGCTCCTGCCGCCCCAGCTTGGACACCTCCGTGACGAACACCACGCCTCTGGGACGCTTGAGGGCTTCCACCAGCTCCGCCGCCTGGCGGACCTCGAGCAGCTCACCCTCGTGCTCGAAGTGGTGCGCCGCCTCTTGAGCCCAAGAACGCCGCTCCTCCTCTGTGCCCCCATAGAGCAGCAAGGACGCGCGGTTGGAGACGAGCTCCTCTTCGCGATAGCCGTGGGGTATCAGCACGTCAGACCTTCCTTCCCGGAAAAACAGGTCACATCCAGTCTAACGCCCTCACGGGTTGGACGTCGAATCCCACAGGCCTGTATCAGGCCGATTTTCCGGGCCCGCGCACTCGGGCTGAACAGGTATTCACTGTCCGTGGAGGCCTGGAGGGCCCCACCCCGGGGGTTCTCTGGCCTCGGCGTGCGCGGGGACGACCATGACGGGGCAGTGGCAGCGGGCCATGAGCGCCTGGGCCACCCCTCCCAGCCGGGCCAGGTGGCCCTCCTTGGCGCCCACGCACACCAGATCCGCCCCCTCGCGCTCGGCCGCCTGGCAGATGGCGAGCACCTCCTCGCTGGCGCTCACGCCCTCCACGCTCCAGCGCACCCCGCTCGCCTCCCGCGGCACCAGCGCATGGAGCTGGCGCAGCACCTCCTCCTGCTGGCCAGGGGGCTCGGGCAGCACCCCGTAGTGGTCCAGCCACTCTGGATCGCCCAGCCGCCGCTGGTGCACGTGGAGCAGGTGGATGCGGCCGCCCGGGGTGACGAGCAGGTGCGCCTGGGCGATGGCCCGGAGGCCCGCCTCGGTGAAGGCCACCGGCACCAGCACCCGGCGCGGGGGCGCGGGCCGCGGGGGCCTCAGGTGCGTGGGGGGCACGCACACCACGGACTGCTCGGCGTGCCGCAGCACTCCCTGGGACACCGAGCCATGCCACCACCGGTGCACGCTCGCGCGCTGGTGCCTGCCCACCACCACCAGGTCCACCCCGCGCTCGCGCGCCACGTGCAGCAGGTGATCATCCCGCCGCCCGTAGCCGGGCTCCAGGTGGATGTCCACCTTCCCCTCTCCGGGCACCTCTCCCAGGCGCTCGCGCACCTCGCGCGTGAGCACGCGCTCCACCAGGGGATCCAGCGCCTCGATGCCGCGCACCACCGGATCCAGCAGCTCCACGCGCACCGGCGTGTGGATGCCCAGCCGCGTGCGCTCCTCCGCGGGCGAGCAGACATACGTGGCGACGATGTCGCACGGCCCCACCTCTCGCAGCGCATGCACGAAGGTGACGGCCAGGTCCGCCTCGTCCGAGGCATCCACACCCACCATCACCCCCAGGCGCCGCCGGCCGCGGGCCCAGTCCGCCAGCGCTCCCTCGCGGCGCACCACGAGCACCGGGGCGGAGGCTCGGCGCGCCAGGCGCTCGGACAGCGGGGTGCGGCGCAGGACAGGGGTGTGCCAGCCCTCCGCGGCCAGCA
>Ga0190275_10000796_pt1 | contig 25059 bp, 19 predicted proteins | sample Popmic550T_FD_133745 | JGI IMG/M metagenome (GOLD analysis project Ga0190275, IMG submission 133745) | Populus adjacent soil microbial communities from riparian zone of Yellowstone River, Montana, USA - 550 T | ecosystem: Environmental > Terrestrial > Soil > Riparian zone > Trees stand | place...
CACGCTGGCAGAGGATAGAGCGACAGATGATCTCCATGCAAACACCCGCGATTTGCTCCGCGGGTACTTTTGCTAGATCCAGTGGTCCGTGCCGTTGGCGCCGCCGTTGCTGCCGGCCTTGTAGTCCACGCCGATCACCACCGGGCGGCCCTTGTCGATCTGCTTGTTGATGTTGGTGGCGTTGAAGGCGACCTTGCTGGCGCCCAGGCCGCCCATCTGCGCCGCCTTGCCCCAGATCAGCCCGTTGCCCGAGTAGCCGCGGTTCTTGTCCAGCCACGCATCCATCTCACCGGGGTTGATGACCTTGCCGGTGATCTTGCTGACGGCCATCGCCGTCGCCGTCATGGCGCACCCGGCCGCGGCCAGGCTCGAGCTGGTGCCCAGGCGCCGGCTGCCCCACTGCGAGTCGCCCTGGCGGTACATCGGCGTGCCGTCGCGGGACGTCGGGAACTTCCGGCCGTCGTCATCGCGCACAGGCCCCTTGGCCGCTGCGGACGCCTGGGGCGCCGGAGCCGAGGCCCCCGGACGGGAAGGTGCCGGGCGCGAGGCCGGGCGAGAGTCGAACCCATCAGACTTCCCGGGGACATTCAGCCGCTGTCCCGAGAGGATCTTGTTGGGGTTGGAGATGTGGTTGGCCTTTGCCAGCGCCGAGACCGAGGTGTTGAACCGCGCCGCGATGGCGCTGAGGGTATCGCCCTTACGAACTGAGTATGTGGACACGAGAAATTCTCTCCGGTTGAGAGTGACTTGCCCTCGTTTTCGTCGGATTCGAGAATCGAGTTGCGCGATGCAGCAAAGATTTCCACGCAAATGTTCCGGGGTTCGCCCCTCGAAGGCCCTCTGCCAGGATCTCTCGGTGGTTGGTGCGCCTACATCTGTCCCATATGTAGGTAAATTAGATCAACATTCTGATCAATATGGTCTGGAATGACGGGAATTTCAGGGTTGATTAATCCGCCTCGAACTGGGCGGCGCCGTCGACGACGGTGCCCTGGATGACCTGGGGCAGGGTGTCCTCGAGCTGCTGTCCGTCCGAGGCCGTCACGCGGACGCGGACAGGGCCGGGGCCCATGCCCGAGGGCTCGACGAAGTAGTTGTAGTCCTGGCGCGGCACCTCGAGCCAGGCGCCGTCCTTCTGCCACTCGAGCTTCTGGATGGGCAGCCGGTGGTTGCGCACCTGGATGGCCACCCAGTACGGGTTGCTGTCCTCCTTGAAGCGGTAGCGCACGGGCCCTGTCACCGGGCAGGTGACGTACTGCCAGCGGACGGTCGCCTGGAGGTAGTCCGAGGCGCCCATGTTGGAGAAGGCCTCCTTGCTCAGGGCGAGCTGCTCCGCCGTGCACCCCGCGCAGCTGTCGACGATGCGCACCACGACCTTCTTGTCACCGGGGCCGCTGATCTCGGCGCAGGCCCCGCACAGGGCGGAGTTGCCGTAGTCGGTGACGCTCAGCGCGGCGACGTTCAGGTCCTCCGGGCTCGCGTCGAAGTTGCAGTTGCCCTTGCCGTCCGACTCGATACGGATGGCCACGCTCTCCTTCAGATCCGAGATCGGCTTGACGGGCTCCTCCGGCGTCGTGGAGGAGTCGGAGCACGCCGCGAGGCCCAGCACTGCGGCCGCGATGAATACGTGAGGGGAGAGGACGTTCTCGCATCGCATGGAGAAGCTCCTGGTGAGGGGGGTACGCGAGATCATACGCCTCCCCCCCAGGTCCATGCGCGAGGGGGACCTCGTGCAGCCTCCTCTCTCAGCAGACGAGCGGTGGCGCTTCTATTGCAGCGAGAACTGTTTGGCGCCGTTGAAGATCTGGTTGGCTTCGATCTGCGGCAGGGTGTCCTCGAGCTGCTGCCCGTCGGTGGCGGTGATGCGGATGCGCACCGAGCCCGAGCCCATGCCGGAGGCCTCGACGAAGTAGTTGTAGTTCTCGCGCTTCGCCTCGACCCAGGAGCCGTTCTTCTGCCACTCCAGCTTCTGGATGGGGAGCAGGTGGTTGCGCACCTGGATGGCCGCCCAGTGCGGGTTGCTGCCCTCCTTGATGCGATAGCGCACGGGCCCCTCCACCGCGCAGCTGACCATCCGCCAGCGCGTAGACACCCGGCCGGCCTCGACAGGGGAGATCTTCGCGAAGGCCTGTTTGCTCAGGTCCAAGTGTCCTGCAGCGCACTCTGGGCAGCTGTCGACGATGCGCACGCGCACGGTGCCCTGCGGGCCCTCCACCTCCGCGCATGAGCCGCACACCGCGCTGTTGTTGAACTCGGGCGCGTTCATCGCCGCCACGTCCATGTCGTTGGGGCTCTTGTCGTAGCCACAGTGCCCCGCGCCCGTGGCGTCGTACCAGGTGGCGATTCCATTCTTGAACTCGGTCAGCCCGCGGATCCCGTCGATCACCTCGCCCGAGGGAGCGGAGGAGGAGCACGCCGCCAGGCTCAGCATCCAGATCGCGGGGGTGAGGCTTCGAAGAGAGAAGAGGGGAGTGGCTCGCATGAACAGGCTCCTTCACCAGCCATTGCCCTGCTGGTGGGCGGCGATCGTAGCGGTATCAAAACAATGCGCCAATTCTAGAATTAACTGTTTTATTGGAAATCGAGGATAAAATCGGTAAGACGCGCGCCCCCCCCTTCAGAGAGGTCGCGATGAAGCTCCGAGTCTGCCTGCTGCTGCTGCCCGCCCTGTACGCCATGGGCTGTGGCCCTACCGAGAATGAGCCCGTGGTGGATGAGCTGACGGGCGAGGTGCTGCAGGAGGCCACCGTCAAGTACGACATGCACCGGCTGCTCGAGGACGCGGACATCACCGGCGGCGCGTGGATCACCGTGGCCCAGGTGCAGCAGTTCCTCCAGCAGAAGGGCAGCTACCTGGCCGGCTACACGGATCCGGCGTGGGGCAAGACGGCGGCGACGCTCATCGTCGAGCGCTCGAGGGCGTACAACATCAGCCCGCTCTACATGCTGGCGCGCATCCAGACGGAGTCGAGCCTGATCACCAGCGGCACCTCCTCCAACCTGGCGAAGGCCACCGGCTGTGGGTGCCCGGACAGCAGCGGGTGTGACGTGTCCTACGCGGGCTTCGGCAAGCAGGTGGAGTGCTCGGCGAAGAAGATTCGCGGCTACTTCATCGATCTGGATGCGGGCCGCCCGACTATCTCCGGGTGGAAGGTCGGGGTGACGAAGAGCTCGTCGGATCCGTGCTCGGTGAAGCCGGTCACCAAGGCCACCGCCGCGCTGTACACGTACACGCCGTGGGTGGGGGCATACGCCATCCAGTGCGGCAGGACGACGGTGGGCGGCTCGTCGCTGGTGGCCTCCGTCTTCAACCGCTTCAAGGGCGAGTACGCGTGGGGGAACGGGCGCTCGTGCTACTCGGGCACCGTGGACGCCACCGTGGCCGAGTTCACGTGCGTGCAGAGCTCCTCGGACGCGCTCTGGCGGCAGTGCCGGGCGGGCGTCTTCACCGACGGCACGACGACGCGGCCTACGGGCTGCACGACTTCATATCCGTACTGCTCCTCGGCGACGCTGGGCCGCTCCGTGCCCACGCGCACCTGCGTGCAGTCCGCCAGCAACTCGCAGTGGCAGCAGTGCGGCGTCGGGGGCGCGTGGCAGTCCGCCCCCAGCGCTCCCACCTCGGGCGCGGGCCCGGTGGGCTCCTGCTACGAGATCTACGCGCTCTGAGGCGCGCGGGGCTCAGTAGTCCTTGCTCCAGATGAGGTCCAGACCTCCGGAGCGCGCGTCGCCATAGTTGGCCTCCAGGCTCCACTGGGGGCTGAACTGGTACTCGAAGCGGACCGCGTTGGCATTCTCGCGGTCCTGCACCGTGGAGCCCGTGCTGCCGACGCGGCCGGTGTAGCCCACGTAGATCTTGTCCGTGAGGTACTTGCCCACCTCGAGCTGCGCGCCGGTCAGCCCTTCCTCGCCGGCCTCGATGGAGAGCACATCCAGCGGCAGCTCGGCCGCCAGCGCCTTCTGGGCCTGCGAGGCCACCAGCGAGCCCACCACCGAGGCGGCCTGCGAGCCCGTCATCGACGCGCCCGAGTTGCGCTCCAGCGTCCGGCGTCCCGTGGCCAGCAGCGTGTAGATCTCCGTCTCCGACATCGCCGGATCGCTGGTGGGCTCGATGGTGAACTCCTTGCCCTGGCCGCGGATGTGGACGAAGACGGTGACGTTCTCCCGCTCGTTGACGTGCTGGGCGGTGAGGTTGAGGTAGGGCGCCAGCGGCGGGCCGGTGAAGATGACGCGGCTGTTCTCCTCCACGTCGAAGCGGCGCCCCAGCGCGGACACCCGGCCCCGCTGAACGATGACCTCGCCGGAGAGGTAGAGCTCGTCCGTGTAGGAGATCTCGAAGCCCTTCGAGAGTCCCAGCTCGATGTTCACATCCGAGCCGCGGACCCAGAGGTTGCGCGGGGCGTTCACCAGCACCCGGTAGGTGCGCTGGACCTCCTCTTCCTCCTCGGTCTCAACCGAGTCCTCCGGGGGCGGCGGGTCTCCCGCGCCACCCGTCCCCGTGCTCCCTGGGCCCGCCGGCGGGGCCTTGGGAGCGAAGGCGGCATCGCCAGGAGCCACGGCTGCAGCGGCGCCATTGCCCGGGGCAGTGTTGGTGGCGGTGGTGGCGGGCGGTGCGCGCTTGCGGCGGCGCTTCTCCACCGGGACGCCGTCGCGCACCAGGACGATGTCAGGGGCCCGCTCGAGCGGCTGCAGATCCTTGCGCTGGACCTCGGGCAGCTCGATGTGGGCCTCGGGGATGGAGAGCTCGCGGATGTTGACGGTGTCCAGGCTCAAGCTCCCCTCCAGGGTGGCTCGCAGCGAGGCGACGGCCACGAGCTGATCCTCCGAGATGATGGGGAAGTCCTTGAGCTGGCCCTGGCCGGTGAGCTCGAAGGCCCCGCTCTTCGAGCGCACCGCTTCCGCCGTGAGGCGCAGCTCCCCGGAGCCGCCCCGCGCGAACAGCTCCTGGAGCTGGAGGCGCTCCTCCGTCACCTCGAGAGCGACCTGGATGTCCCGGTACTCGCCGAGGCCCATGAGCCCCAGCCGCCCGTTTTTCCAGCTCACGTTGCCCTTCAGGGTGGGGGCGCCCGCGGTGCCAGCAATGCTCGCGTCCGCCTCGAGCACGCCGCCCAGGCTGCGCACCATCTCGTGCGCGCCGGAGAGGAAGGCCATGTCGAAGCCTCGGGCCACCACCTTCACGTCCAGCGGTGCACTCTGGGGCTTCAGGCCCTGCTGCACGGCGGGCAGGGACAGCTCCAATGGAACCCCAGCCCGGAGCAGCAGGGTGCCTCCGGTGGGTGCGGTGACAGTCGCATTCAAGTCCGAGCGCGCGTCCGCATAGGTGTAGTGGAAGTGGGCCTGGCCCAGCGCGAGCTTCCCCACGCCGAGCTGCTGGGCCCCCACGTCGACGACGAGCTCGGGACTTGCGGGGGTGCCGCGCGCGGCCAGCTCCAGGCCGAGGATGCCCTGCAGCCCCTGCTCGCGCAGCGCGGGATCGGCCTGGGCCAGGCCCAGCAGCTCCTTGAGGTGCGTGGGGTGGAGGCGCGCCTTCAATTCGAAGGGCACCCAGCCGATGACGTCCGGATCCTGCATGGCCCCCAGCGGAGCCTCGAGCCGGGCGCTCAGCTCCGCCAGCGGCGCGGCCTTGTCGCCTTCATAGCGGAGCGCCGTCACCTCCGCGCGGATGTCGTCGCCTCCACCGGCCATCGACAGCTGGGCATCCAGCGGGGGCAGCTCGTTCATCGTGACGCGGCGGCCCTGCACCTCCAGCTTGCCCTCTGGGACGAGGACGGAGCCGGACAGGGCGAACTTCGCGGACACGGTGCCGCCCGCCTTCCGCAGGGGCCTTGCCACCGGGGCCGCCTTCACGGCCTCGGGGGACTGGCCCGCTGTGGCCGCCTTCGCGGGCTGGAGCTGATCCGCGTTGGCGATCAAGAAGAAGGGCAGCTCGGTCACGCCGCCCTCCACACTGATGGGCGCGCGCAGCACCTCGTCCGCCGTGGGCGGCTGGGTCATCACCCCGCCGAGCGTGAAGGGCGTCTGGAGCGCCACATAGGCCTCGCGGCCCAGGCCCGTCACGTCCAGGCGGGCGTCCAGCGTGCCATCCGTCGCGTCGGACGCGGCGCTCAGCGTGAAGCCGAGGGGAGCGTCCAGGACGCCCGCTGGCAGGCCCTCGTAGCTGAGCTTCTCGCCCCGCAGCGTGAAGGTGAAGCGTGGGTCTCGCGCGGGGCCGGTCACCTCCAGCACGCCCGTGATGTCCCCGCTCACGGGCTCGGGGCGCCCGAGCAGCTTCCGCACCTCCTCGATGCTGAGGCGCGAGAGGTTGACGCGGAGGCTCAGCTCCTCCTTGCGGCGCCGGAGGACGCCCTGCACCGGCACATCGAAGTCCGCGCTGACGGTGGCGGCGGGCACGCTGGCGGTGAGGGTGCCGGTGGCGCGGTCCTTCAGGTAGGTGCCCTTCAAGGAGGCGCCGATGTCCGTGTACTGCTGGAAGCGGCCGCCCTCGAGCGTGACGGAGAGCTCTGCATCCGGACGGGGCAGGCGCCCCCGCGCGCTCACCCGGGCGGAGACCGTGCCGCCCAGGCCGAGCGACTCGGGCACGAAGGCCCTGGGCAGCTTCGTCAGATCCAGGGCCTCTGCCTGTACGAGCCCGTCCACGCGCTCGCCCTCCTTCACCAGCGTGAGGGCCAGGCGCTGCGTGTCCGAGGTGAGGGTGAGGGCGGGCTTCACCTCCAGGCGGCCTCCGCCGAAGCCCACATGGCTGGAGCCCTGGAGCGTCCACATGGCCTCCGGCCAGGCCAGCGTCATCGCGCTCACGGCGAGGCCTTCCTGGTCCTCGTCCACCGTGCCGGCCAGCGAGAGGCTCATCACCACGTCGCCCGCGGTGCGCACGTTGGCCTCCAACGCGCGGTTCCGCGTGGTGATGGCGGCCGAGAGGCTCTGGAGAATGCGCCCGCTCGTGCGCAGCTCGTCCATCACCAGCGAGGCGTCCAGGGAGAGCGGCTTGGTGATGTCCGGCAGCGCGGCCTTCAGAGAGAGGCCCTTGATCTGGTTGTCCGCGTAGGCCAGGGAGGAGAAGGAGCCCGAGAGCTCCACGCCAGGTGTGCGCAGCGGCCCCTCCAGCTCGAAGTCCAGGGCGCCACTGCCGGACAGCGGCAGCGCCGGGCCCGGACCCAGTCTCCCCACCGTCTGCCCCAGCACCGCGAGATCCGACGCGCTCAGGCTGCCCTTCACCTGGATGCGATCCACCGTGCCCTGGCCGCGCGCGTCCAGCGAGGCGCCCGGCACCAGCACCAGCAGGCGCGAGAGCTGGTAGCGGCCGTCCTTCGCGCTGGCGCGCAGCTCCACGGGCCCGAGCGGCTGCCCCTTGAACTTCGAGGGGGAGACGGTGAGCTCCACCTCGCCGTCGAGCGTCTCCAGGCTCTTGCCGCCGCCGCGCGCGGTGAGGCTGGCGACGATGGCGGTGGTGGCCGCGTTCTCCATCAGCTCCGCGAGGTTGATGTCCCGGGCCTTCAGGGTGACCCCGTCGCTGCGCAGCGTGGCGAGGTTGAAGGAGCCATCCAGGTCCACGGTGGCGCTCCCGGCCTTCACGTCCAGGCCCACCCGAGCCACGTCCCCCTGCTTCTGGGCATTGCCCTCCACGCTGACGGGCACGAGCAGCGGCCAGGAGGGCACGACGGCGCGCGCGGTCGCGGGATCGATCGACAGCCGCTTCAGCTCCAGCCAGGCCTCGCTCAGCCCCCGCATGCCACCGCGGCCCTGCAGCTCGAGCCCGGCCACGGTGAGCTCCACGTCCGCGGAGAGGTTCTGCTCCTCCCCGCCGCTCCGCAGGGACAGCTTCACCGGACCGGTGAGGGGACGGGAGAGGCCGCCGGTGGCCTCCAGGTGCACGTTGAAGGTCTGCTTCGCCGCGCCGTAGCTGGCCCCGCCCGAGGCGTCGAAGTCCTCCAGGCGCACCTGCCGGGTGCCCTCCTCGGTGTCCCCCACGAAGTCGACGTACCCATCCTCCAACTGGAAGTCGTCCAGCGTGAGGCGGAGCGAGCCCGGGCCGGTGTCTGGCTCCTCGGGCTTGGGCTGCCGGGGCTCCAGTGCCCGGGACAGGTTGAGGCCGCGCTCGTCCTGCACGAGGTAGAGGCGCGGGCGCTCCAGCCGCGCGGAGGTGAGCACCACGTGCTGGGCCGCCAGGGGGGTGAGCGAGAGGCGCGCCTCCACCCGCGCCACCTCGGCCACCAGCTCCCCCTCGGGGGTGTAGAGCTTCACGTCCCGCAGGGTGAGCCCCGAGAGGCTCAGCTCGACCGAGCCTGCCTCCAGCTTCCCAGAGAGCTGCTCGTTGGCCACCGTCACGGCCTTGCCGAGCGTCCAGCGCTCACCCGCCGGCGAGGTGAGCCAGCCCACCGCCCCGGCCACCAGCAGCAGCACCAGCGCCACGAGGCCCACCACGCCCCAGACGATGCGCCGCACCCAGCGCCTCCAGGGCGCATGCCTCACGTCCTTCAAAACGCTTCTCCGATCGACAGGTGCAACGTGCAGAGCCCCTCAGGGGCTCCCGCGTACGAGCCCTCCTTGCTCCCCAGGCCGAAGCACGTGCCAGCAGGGTAGGTGTACCCGCCCGTCTCCGGTAACTGGAACAAGGGGGAGCCGATATTCAGCCGCCGGGCAATGTCCACTCGAATGGGCCCCACGACGGTGAGGTACCTCAGGCCCAGCCCCAGCGCGTGGTAGGGCTGGTAGTGCAGGGGGTTGTAGCAGCGGGCCGTGGGATCATCGCAGCCGACGTTGCCGGTGTCCCAGAAGGTGGCAACCACCAGGCTCTCCGTCAACCGGTAGCGCACCTCGAGCGACGTCTCCAGGAGGCTGTTGCCGCCCACCGGGACGGTGATGAATTGGGGCGGGATGACGGGGTCCGCCGTCGGATCCCCCGCGCTCGTCACCACGGGGACCTGGGGCGACAGGCGCCGGCTGTTGAAGCCTCGCATGGAGTTGCCGCCACCCGAGAAGAAGCGGGTGACGACGGAGCTCTGCGCGCCCTTCTCATCCTCGTACTTGCTGCGGTAGGGCCGGAGCGTGCCCAGCCGCAGCTTCGCCGCCACCGTGAGCCGCTGCTCCAGCCCGAAGGTGCGGTAGTAGCGCAGGTCTGGCAGCAGCCGGATGTACGTGAAGTCGCCGAACAGCGGCCCACCGCCTCCTTGGATGGAGAGCGCGGCGTAGTAGCCGTTGCGCGGATCAATGGGGTTGTCCCGGCGGTCCCACTCGACGGTGGTCTCCAGGTAGCTGAGCGCGATGTTGCAGTTGACCGACGTGGGATCACACCCGAGCGTGATGGGGGGCACGTCCTGGTTCGCCGTCACCGTGCCCTGCAGCCGATAGACCTCCAGGTTGTAGGAGGGGAAGACGGACAGGTCCGGATGCGGCTGCCAGATGACGCCGCTGCGCAGGCGCCCGCCCAGGAAGGAGTACGCCTGCTCCAGGCCCTTCTCCCCCGAGAGCGAGGTCTGCAGGCGCAAGTCCCTGAACAGGAACCGCGGCTGCTCGAACTCGGTGGTGGCATCGAAGATGACGCCGCTCTTGACGTCGTCCTCGCCCCGGCTGGCGGCGTAGAACGAGGGCAGGTAGGCATAGCCGACCCGCCCCCTCACCGTGAGGCGGCGCAGCCCGCCGAAGATGTTCCGGTTCGTCCACTCGGCCAGCAGACGTCCCTCCTGGCGGGTGGCATCCACGCCCAAGCCACCGCCCAGGCGGACGGAGCGCAGCGGCGCCTCGCGCACGTCCACCACCACTGGCACGGTGGCGGCCTCCCGGTCCGGCGCGCCGCGGTTGACCTTCACCGCACCGAACACGCCCATGGCGAACACGCGCGCCTGGGCGTCCGCGAGCGCCGTCTCGCTGTACCACTCTCCCTTGCGCACGGCCCCCTGCGCCTGCTCGATGATGCGCCGGGGCGCCACCTGCGGGTTGCTGTCCGTGGCGACGAAGATGTTGCCGAACTTGTAGCGCGGGCCCGGCTTCACCTGCAGCTCCACCGCGGCCTCGAGCGTCCCCACATCGACCTGCGTCTCGCCGCCCACCTCGGCCTCCGCGTAGCCCAGCTCGCGCAGCCGCCCCTGGAGCAGCTCCTTCACGCCCTCCCAGTTCTCCTCCCGGAAGACCTCCCCCGGCTTCAGCGGCAGCTCCACCCGCACCCGCCGCTGGTGATCCTCGGGCAGCTGCTCCAGCCCGCGCAGCTCCACGGTGGAGATGCGCGTGGGCTCGCCCTCTCGCACCACGGCGATCAAGGACACCGCTTCCTTGCCCTCGGGCTTCACCGTGTCCGGGGCCGGGGAGATGACCTGGGCCTGGTAGTAGCCCTCGGCCTGGTAGAAGCGCTCGATGCGCCGCAGGTCCGCCTGCCACGCGTTGGGATCGAACCAGGCAGGGCCCTTGTCGAAGGGCCAGAGCGGCTCCCACCACGGCGTCTCCGTGGTGAGGATCTTCGCCTTGATGTCCCCCTCGTCCACCTGATCGGTGCCCTCGATCTTCAGGTCCTTCACCTCCAGCGCGTCGGGCCGCGGCTTGGCGGTGGCACAGGCGCTGGCGAGGGCCAGGAGCAGGAGGGGGGCGATGAGGCGGTGTCGGAGGAGAGCCACGTCCACGGGGACTGTTCATATCCATTCCCCTGCGGGTTGACCCGTCCGCCGTGCATCAAACTGGCTGACTCTGTCGCGTATCGAGACTCGGGGCCCGCTCGGAAGGGCAGATCCCTGACATTTGGAGCCGTCAGACGTGCAAGCAGGCCCGGCCTGGGCGAGAGTGCTACCCCATGATCTGGAAAATGAGGGGGCTGCTGGGTGTGGCCCTGGTGGCAGTGCTCTCCTGTGGGCCGGGCAAGGACGATGCCATGCGCCTCAAGGAGGGCGCCAACCTGGATGATGTCATCGAGTGCCCGGCGCTGATCTGCGCGGACCTGGAGCAGTTCTGCACGGAGCTGCTCTTCGACTACGGCCGCTCGCCGCCGCTGTGTGTGGACTCCAACATCTGCGAGCGGATGGATTGCCTGAAGGAGGGGCGCCGGTGCGTCCTCTTCGACGGCATCCCCATCCAGGCCCGCTGCATCGACGACTGACGCGACGGCTTGCGGCGCAGGGGCCTCAGCGGCGCGCGGAGGCGGTGAGCCACGCCAGCCGCTCGGCCGCGCCACGCGACTGCGGATCCTCGAGCAGCTGGTCCACGTCCTGGGTGATGCGGTAGGCCCAGTTGCTGTCGCTCATGGTGCCCGGCAGGTTGATGCGCTCGCGTGTGCCGAGGATGTCCTGCCAGGGCAGCACGCACAGGTTGCTGCTGGAGTTGAGCGCGGCGGCCAGCATGGCGCGGTGCACCTCGGGGGTGAACTCCTTCGTCACGGTGACACCCTGGAACTCTGGCCACGCGTGGGCCACGGCGGCGCGCTCGTCGTCCCGGGCTGTCTCCCACCAGTCGGCCATGGGCTCCGTGTCGTGGGTGCCCGTGGTGACCAGGGAGATGGCCGGGTACTGGTGCGGATGGCGATACACGTGCGCGTCCCGCTCCCACCGCATCACCCGGTACCCGGGCAGCCCCAGCTCCGCGAGGATCTTCCGCACGAAGGGAGGCACGACGCCCAGATCCTCGGCGATGATGCCCGCGTCCTGTGACAGCAGGCGGAAGTGCCGCTCGCCCAGCCGCTTGTGGCTCTCCTCGTCCGGGGGGATGAAGCGCCCGGTGGGCGTCTTCTCGTCGCGGATCCACTGGCGGAAGTAGCCCACCGCGTGGTCCACCCGGCGCAAGTCGTAGTAGCTGGCCGCCTTCACCGCGCGCGCCTTGAGCCAGCGGTAGTCTTCCTGCTCCATCGCCGCGAAGTCGAAGTAGGGCAGGCCCCAGTCCTGGCCCGTGGCGGAGAAGTCATCCGGCGGCACGCCCAGCCGCGCGTCCCGGCGGAGGATGGCCGGGTGCGCCCAGGTGTCCGCGCTGTCCTGGCCGATGATGAAGGGCTCGTCTCCGCACAGGAGGATGCCGCGCGCCTGGGCCTGCGCGCGCACCTGGTTCCACTGCTGCTCGGCCACCCACTGCAGCCACGCGTGGTAGCGCACGCGCTGCTCCAGGCGGGCCCCCTCGGTCTTGAGCGCCTCGGGCTGGCGCTCTCTCAGCGGCTGGGGCCACTCCCACCACGCCCGGCGCTGCTCGTGCTCGGAGATGGAGGTGAAGAGGGCGTAGCTCTCCAGCCACTCGCCCTGGGCCTCGCGCCACGCCTGGAAGTCCCGGGCCCGTGCCGTCTTCGCGGCCCACTCGTGCTGCTCGAAGTGCGCGAAGGCGCGGCCGAAGGCGGCGTCCTTGAGCGGGAACACCAGATCGTAGCGGATGCGGTGGGCCGCGCGCGCCTCGGCCAGCTGGCGCTTCTGCTCCTCGGAGAAGGCCGCCTCGCCGCCGGTGGCCTGGAACTCTGGCAGCTGGTGCACATCGATGAAGAGCGGGTTGAGGCCAAAGGCCGAGCGCGTGGCGTAGGGGCTCGAGTCCCCCGGCGCGGTGGGCAGCAAGGGCAGCACCATCAGCACCTTCTGGCGGGCCTCACTCATCCAGCGGAGGAGGCCTTCAATGGCGCCGAAGTTGCCGATGCCAAAGTCCGTGCGCGAGCGCAGGGAGAACACAGGAAGGAGGAGACCGGAGAGCCGGCCAGTAGGGAGCATAGGCGCGCAATCTGCCCCACCCACCGGCGGCTGTGAACTGTTTGCGCACCCGGCGGAGACATCCATCCGCTCGGATGCTCGCCCGGCGGCTGTTCAGCGGATGGCGTTTGAGGTGCCGGCTGTTGTACCGAGGTACAGTTCCCCGCCTGCGCAGGACTCACACCACAACGAATGTGGGTCCGGTGAGCCCTTCCACCTCGAGGGCTCGTTTGAGCTCCTCGCAGTCCCACCCCTACCGAGCGGCTGAGCGCCACCGGGGCTGAGCGCGCTGGCCTGGGCTCCATCCCGATGCCGCCTGGCTGCTCGCCCGGTGGAGCTTCATTGGGCGTCAACGCTCCGTTCTCCCCCGGTACCTCGATAAGGGTGCCGCCCGGCTCCGTAGTCCCGGGAGTCCTTGAAGCCGGCCTTCTGCGCCGGCTCTTCTTCCGGATTGCTACTCCACTTCGCCAAGCCTTCTTAGCTGCCCTTTGGCAATGCTCCGATAGTGCGGCACTACCTCTACGGCCAGTAGGTCACGCATCTGTTGCCGTGCCCCTTCAAGGTCCCGCGCGTCTCGAAGGCTATACATCCGATGAAGGGCACGTGAGAGGCGGTGCGAGCCGTCGCGAATTCGTCCCTGGATTTTCTGGAGCAGAGCAGTAGCGCTCTCCGCGCTCCCGAGGGCGGCATCTGCCTCGGCCGCGCTGATGGCCACTGTTGGCGCGGTACGCCTTAGAAGGGCGCGTACTTCGTCAGTGAGTACGAGGGCTCTACCCTGCTGGACCTGATTGTCCAGCACCCAGATCTCATTCCAATCCGCGTCTCCAGCGTCCATCGCCGTTACCTCTCCTACTCACCGGGCGGCGAGCGCATCTTGAACGGCCACTGCTGCTGCCCCTCGCAACGCCGGAGGCAAGCGTAGCAGGAGCCCCGCCAGTCCGGTTCGGTCTGGCAAGCCACGTAGGTTCGGATGCACTCCTGCTTCCACTCTGGCAAGTGGGCGTTGTTGGCGAAGTCGTCCTCCTTCGCAACGTCTCCTTCCGCTGCCTCCGCCTCGTGCTGTGTGGCCATGGTCGCGGTCTGCGCGTCCCCGCCGAGCTTCTCCAGGGCCGAGAGGATGCGCGCCGCTTCGAAGGGATCAGCGCCGCAGTTCTCGACGAAGGTGAGGGGATGGTTCTGGATACAGCAGCTCATCGAGTTCCAGCAGGCTCCAGCAGCCTGGGCCAAGTAGAGCTGATCGCTCGGGGCGGTCGGCCGGTTTGGGGCGGTTGAGTGGCTCGGCTCGGGGGCACGGCTCGCGGTGGAGTGTGCTCCCGACGAACAGCCCCCCATCAGCCCTGCGAGGATGACCGGCAACCCGAGCGCAAAGACACGTCTCGGTGAATTCATGTATTCCATTTCGAATTCCTAGCACGGACCGTTGGACCCGTTCGCTACTGCCAACCAGTTGGCACTGGACCTCTGCCCCGTTCGCTACTGCCAACCAGTTGGCACTGGACGCACGCACGCTTGGCACGCATCGGGAGAGGCTCACTGCTCGCGTACGGGGTGGGAGGTAGGCTGACGTTCCTTGAGGGGGCTGGGCACGTAGCACGTGCCCTGGAGCAAGGTGCCCTTGATCACCTCGCACTCCTCGCGCTGCAACTTTACCCAACACCCTCCATTGAGGGGGACCTGCCGCGGGTGAGGGCATCGCCCCTTCGCATCGGGCCGCGCCTGGTCCGGGAGAGGTTCAGGGAGTGTGTCCTGGCCCTGCACTCCTGGCAGGGAGGGAGTGGGGGAGGCCACCATGGCTGCGCTCGCCGCATCCTCTCCAAGCCCTGCCTCGCCACCGTCTTCCCGGTGGGCCTCGCGCGCCTCAGGCCTGAGGAGAGAGGCAAGCTCGGGGAACACCTTGGGAGTGAGCCACCCGAGCCAGGCGCCCAGGGCCAGGAGCGCTGCTGCCGTCGCGAGCTGAAGGCGCCAAGGCCGCTTGCGCTCGGGAGGGCTGACACGCTCAGCGGAACCTTTCGAGAGAGAGGACACCTCGGGAGCCTGAGAGTGCGCCGTGGCAACCTCCTGGGCCTGTGGGAGGGGAGGAGGCCTGGAAGTGGCAGCGGCCTGCGGGCCTGAGTCCGCCGAGGGAGGCGCCTTCTGGACGAAGAGCGAGCGGGTGCTCTCGGGGAGGGAGAGCTGCGCGGCCTGCTCCAGTGCCTCGGCCAGCTCTTGCGCGGTGCCACGCTGCTCGGGGCGCACCGAGAGCATGCGGAGGATCAGGGCATCGAGCCGCACGTCCACACGGGGGTTGAGAGAGAGCGGAGGGGGAGAGGCCAGGCCCTCCACGTGCCAGGTGCCAGCCTCATCCTGGGAAGGCTCCCCGAGCTCGGGGTACTGGCCGGTGACGAGGCGGTAGGCGGTGACGCCCAGCGAGTACAAGTCATCGGTGGGCTGAGCGGAGTAGCGGGCCTTGGGGTCTCGGAAGAACTGGAGCTCGAAGAGCCAGGCCTCCGGAGAGCGGTAGGCGGGGGTGCCCGGCGGCAGGATGTCGGGGGTGAGGGTGGTGGCATCCGGGAAGACGCCGGAGCCAAAGTCGATGAGCAGGGCGCGACTGTCGGAGCGGCGCACCAGGACATTGTCGCCTTTGAAGTCCCGGTGGAGACAGGCCTTGGCATGCACGGCCTGGAGGGCGCGAGCCAGCTGGGCCAGCAGCGCGAGCACCTGCTGGGAGGAGGGGAGGTGCAGGCGGGCCCAGTCATACAGGGGCGCTCCGTCCAGCCAGTCCATGACGAGGAACGGGTAGAGGGTGCCGCCCGGATGCTGCCAGTCCCCGGAGTCAAACAGGCGCGGGACGCTGGGGTGTCGCACGCGGGCGAGCACCTCCCACTCCCGCGCGAAGCGAGGATCTCTGGGCAGCAGTGCGAGCTTGAGAGCCTTGGGTCGTGCCTGGGGATTGTCCACGGGGACGACCTGGTAGACGGCGCCGTGGACGCCGCGGCCCGCCCCGGCCACCACGAGCCAGGAGCCCACCAGGGTGCCAGGGGGAAGGTGCGCTGGGTTGAGAGTGGGGGCTTGGGGTGTCTGCATGGGGCGCCTCAAGTAGGAGAGAGACACCATACCTCAAGGGTCGCGCTGCCTGAGCGTCCAGCCCCTCCCTCTGCTGCGGGCGCTGCCTGAGCCCGCGAACACTTACAGGCGCTCTTACCAACCCGTCGACAGTGGGAGCTGTCGAGCTGCCCACCGATTCTCTGCATCGTCTCCCCCGTTGTCGGCTCATTCAATTCGAGGGGACTGATCGGCCCCAGCAGACACCAGAGAGAAGCCGGTACGCGCCGCCCCCACATGTTCACACGGAGATTCATATGAAGCGTATCTGCACCGCCCTCGCAGTTCTCCTCCTGAGCTGCTTCACCTTCGCCGCCCACGCGTCGGGACTCACGATCACCTCCCCAACCCGCGGCGTCGCGGTCAGTACCTGCGACTACGACGCACAAGCCATCTGCTCCGTGACCTGGAACGGCAAGCAGTTCATCAACGACTACGACCACGGTCGCCAGCTCCAGTCCGCAGCCTCGTTCGACGGTCGGGGCGAGAACTACAACCCGACCGAAGCCGGTTCCTCGATCGTCCACGACGGCAAGAACCCCTCGCCGTCCAGCTCCATCGTGTACAACTACTCGACGCTGGCTTCGCCCCCGACCATCAAGTCGGTTATCAACATGGCGTATTGGAACCCGGTCAACGGCGTCAAGGTCTCGAACTGGGTGCACAGCAAGAACGTGGCCCTCTACGAAGGCATCTATGCCACGTACATGAAGTACGACGTCCAGATCGGCGCGTACAGCCAAGAACCCGCTCACTCGACCGGCACCTTCGAGTTCCTCACCGGCTATATGCCCACCGAGTTCTCGCGGTTCTATACGCTCGACGTCAAAGGCACCCAAGCACTCACCGCGATCTCCGAGTGCCCCAGCGGCACCGTCTGCTCGCCGGAACAGCCGCTCCCGCTGATCTTCGCAACCACGAATGGCAGCCACGCCATGGGCATCTACAACCGTGCGTCCCCGCAAGCCGACTTTCCCGTAGCGGGCTACGGCCGCTGGCGCTTCCCGGACACGGTCAAGTGGAACAACGTCTTCCGCTACTCGAACATCCAACCGCGCGTCACCTACTACTACACCTCCTACGTCGTGGTCGGCACCCTCACCACGGTTAAGCTGCAGATGCAACACCTCTACAACAGCGGGCTCTGACCCTTCATCCCACCGCAGTACCCCCGAAAACCCGCACCTCGTGCTCGCTGAGCAGGACATCAACTACCAGTTCTGGCATGAGGAGTTCCCGAGAGTCTTCGAGCGGCACAACATTGATGAGCATGCCGTACCCGCGGTGGGCGCTACCTGGGCCCGGTGCTGGTGCGCAACCTGGGCGGGCAGTGGATCCCGCGCCAGAAGCTCGAGGAGGCGCAGGTGCGCGTGGGCAACCGGGTGTGGCTGCCGTTCCTCCGGGCCCGGCGGTACATGCGCTCGTGCCAGTCGCTGCTGGACTTCTCGCTGACCCAGCTCTACCGCGAGGCCGAGCGCCACCGGGGCTGAGCGCGATGGCTGGGCTCCCTCCCGCTCCAGCCGCTTGGTTGCTCGATCGGTGGGGCTTCCGTGGATGGCGCTCGAGGTGCCGCCCGTTGTACCGGGTACACTTTCCCGCCCCACCGTGCGTCTGCCCGAGTCCTTCTACACGCGCCCCGCGCTCACCGTCGCCCGAGAGCTGCTCGGCGCCCACCTCGTCCTGGAGGAGGGGCGCCAGCGCCGCGTGGGCCGCATCGTCGAGACCGAGGCCTACATCGGCGAGCACGACCTGGCGTGTCATGCCGCCAAGGGGCTCACCCCGCGCACCGAGGTCATGTTCGGGCCGGCGGGGCGCGCCTACGTGTACCTCATCTACGGCATGCACCACTGCTTCAACATCGTCACCGAGGCACCAGGCATCGGCGCGGCCGTGCTGATCCGGGCCGTGGAGCCGGTGGAGGGGCTGCCCCCCCAGCTCCGCACGGATGGGCCCGGGCGCCTGTGCCGTGCCTTTGGCATCACCCTTGCGCATAACCGCTTGGATCTCCAAATATCCCCCCTGTACGTGGTGGAGGGCGAGGGGGTGCCGGAGGCGCGAGTGGCCCGGGGGCCGCGGGTGGGCGTGGAGTATGCGGGGGCCTGGGCGGCCGAGCCCTTCCGGCTGTGGGTGAAGGACAGTCGCCACGTGAGCAGGCGCCCGGCTCGGGGTGCCCGTCGTTCTTGACGTGGGCCGTCGTGGCTGGAAGGGTGCGTCCAGAAATGTCCGAACAGGTCGCCCCAGCTCCGGAAGACCGCCAGGAAGAGGACCGGCTGCTCCTGTCGCGTGCGCAGGCGGGGGACATGGCGGCCTTCGAGGCGCTGGTGGAGGCGCACCGGGACAAGGTGTTCGGCCTGGCGCTGCGGATGACGCGCTCGGAGGCGGACGCGGCGGAGATCGCCCAGGATTCCTTCCTGTCGGCGTACCAACACCTCAAGGATTTTCGCGGGGATGCGGCCTTTGGCTCGTGGGTACACCGCATTGCGGCAAACCACGCGCTGATGCGGCTGCGCCACCGCCGGGTGGTGCAGGCGGCGGAGAACGAGATCAAGGGGCCGGAGTTCACCGACTGGGGCTCGCTGACGGAGTACCCGGAGCGGGACTGGAGCCGGGACGCCGAGGAGAAGGCGCTGGACGCGGAGCTGGGGCAGGCCATCCAGCAGTCGGCGGATCGGCTGCCCGAGGGGTACCGGGAGGTCTTTCTCTTGAAAGACGTAGAGGGCCTCAGTTACGAACAGATCTCCGAGCTGACAGGGGACTCTGTGCCGGCCATCAAGAGCCGGCTGCATCGGGCGAGACTTGCCCTGAGGGAGGCCATCGACCAGTTCTACAACCAGGGCAACCCGCAGGAGTGAAACGCCCGGGCGCTCTGGGCATCTTCGGCAGTGGGGAAGTGATTCGAGGAAGGCTGCGGTCGAGGTTCGGATGTACACCTGCAAAGACTCCATCAACCTCCTGCTGGACTTCCTCGATGGCGAGCTGACGCCTGAGGACACGCAGCACCTGCGAGAGCACCTGCAGGGTTGTTCTCCCTGTGTAGACTTCCTGCGGACGTACCGGGCGACGCCGGGCCTGTGCAAGCGGGCGCTGGCGCACAAGATGCCGCAGGAGATGTCCACGAAGCTGACCGAGTTCCTCCGGTCGAAGATCAAGTCCGCATCGTGAACCTGAAACAACTGTCGCTCCCGGAGCTGGAGCAGGCGCTGGCCCCGTTGGCGCCCACCCCCACCGCGATTCGCAAGGTGTTCGCCGCCGTCTTTGCGCACGGGGCTGGCACGGTGGAGGACGTGTGCCGGGCCCCTCAGGTGCCCAAGAGGGTGGCCGAGCACCTGCGGGCCCACGCGGAGCTGCCGCGCCTAGAGGTGGTGGAGCGGCGCAAGGCGGAGGACGGCTTCGTGAAGTACCTCTTCGCCTCGCCTCTGGGGGGGCGGGTGGAGGCGGTGAGGATTCCGATCTTCGAGGAGAAGTACATCGTCTGCGTGTCGAGCCAGGTGGGGTGCGCGCTGGCGTGTGACTTCTGCATGACGGGGAAGCTGGGGTTCCAGCGCAACCTGAAGACGTGGGAGATCCTGGATCAGGTGCTGCAGGTGAGGGCGGAGGCGGACCGGCCGGTGCGCGGGGTGGTGTTCATGGGGATGGGGGAGCCGCTGCTCAACTACGCGGAGACGATCCGGGCGGCGCAGGTGCTCTCGAATCCGGCGGGCCTGGCCATCTCCGGCACGTCCATCACGTTCTCCACGGCGGGGATGGTGCCGCAGATCCGGCGGTACACGCGGGAGGGGCACCCGTACCGGCTGACCTTCTCGGTGACGAGCGCCATTCCGGAGAAGCGGCTGAAGGTGCTGCCCATCGAGAAGGCGCACCCGCTGCCGGAGCTGGTGGAGGCCATCCGCGAGTTCACGCAGGTGCGGCGCGAGCGGGCGATGATCGCCTACGTGGCCATCTCCGGGTTCAACCTGGGGCTGGAGGATGCGCTGGCGCTGAAGGAGACGTTCGAGGGGATCCCCATCAAGGTGGATCTGATCGACGTGACGGATCCGACGGGGAAGTACCAGCCGCCGACGGCGGAGGAGCTGAAGGCGTTCCGGGATCACCTGCAGGTGCTGAAGTCACCCATCGCCCGGCGGTACTCGGGGGGGAAGGACATTGGCGCGGCGTGCGGAACGCTGGAGGCGAGCCAGTACGGCGGCACCCTGCTGAGGCCCCCCGTCTCTGGCACGTAGCAGGGATGGGACTGGGAGCTGCGGGTTCGATTGCCGCCGCTTCCAATACCTCGAGGAGCTGGTCCCGGCGGGACCCGGAGGCGCTGTGGGTCGTGTGCGGCGACTTCAACGCGCAGCCTGGGGATCCGCTGGTCCGAGCGTTCGCAGCGGCCGGGCTGCTCGATGCCTACGAGGGGCGGCACCAGCCGACCTGCAACGCGAACGGCAGGGCCAAGGCGATCGACTTCCTCTTCCACTCGCGCGCGCTGCAGGCGCAGCCGGTCCGGCTTCCGGAACTGGACGACCGGACGCCGATGCCGTCGGAGACCGAGCCCTCCGATCACCTGCCGATCGCCGCTCGGCTGCTGCGCGCCTGATCGCTCGGACAGGCAGTGACTTGAGCAGCTATGCTGCTACGGAGCGCGTGGCGCGCTGGCGCTGGAGCGTTTGTCACGAGCTTCAGGACGGCCGCATCGCCTATCGGATGAAGCGCCCGCTGCCGGACGGCGCCACGCACCTCTTCTTCACCGAGCTGGAACTTTTACGGCGTGTGGCGCCGCGGGGTGTTGAGGCTCAAGCCGCCCAGCCAAGAGAGCCAAGCCCCTGCCGCGCACCTCATGGGAGCGCGCCGACATCCGTAACCGTATAGCCCGGATAGCTTCATCCACTTGTTAGGCAGCGCTTCGCGAGGGCATCGCGTCTCGTGGCGAGGCGGTGGAAGGCCTGGCCCGAGTTGCTCCATGATACGGCCGACTCGGGCTAACAAGCCCGATGGCTACCTTCTCGGCTCATACCGCATCGCCACCGCCCCCGAGCCGAACTCCAGCCGGCCCACGAGCTTCAAGTCGACACGCTTCGATAGCCCCGCGAACAAGGTCGGCCCATGGCCCACTATCCTGGGCTGCACCACGAACTCGTACTCATCGATCAATCCCAGCTCCGCCAACGCAAGAGGGAGCTTCACGCCTCCCACGAACAGTCCCTTACCCGACTCCCGCTTGAGCTGCTGAACGGCCTTCCCCAGATCCCCGCGCACGAGCTCCGCGTTCCAATCGACCCGATCCAGGGTGGTCGGCACGACGTACTTCTTTGCCGCGTCGATCGTCCGGGCGAAGGGTTCCATCCAGTCAGGCCTTGCCCCCGTTCGCGTCGGCGGCCGAAACGCTGCCTCCATCATTTCGTAGGTCACCCGCCCAAAGAGGAGGGCATCGGCCTGGTCGAGGTTTTCCACCGCGTGACGATGCAGGTCTTCGTCCGCGACAATCGCACGATGATCGCAGCAGCCGTCCAATGTGACGTTGATGGAATACCGAAGGGGGTGCATTACGTAAGAATACCCCGATGGGGTACCTAGCAACGATGCCCTTTACCCCCGCCGACAGGCTCCTGGTTCGCACGAGCGTACGCATGACGCTCTCGGCGCTGGAGACGATCCGTGGAAAGCGCGGGATTTTGATCGCGGCGAGCGTGATCGTCCGGGCCCCTGTGTGGCCTCAAGTCCTTGCCAGTTCGAGGCGTTACGTCGTCCGGAAGCAAGCCGCCCGACTTGCCGGTCCTCCGCCACCGGCCCGCGCCGAGAAGATCGTCCGAGCAGCTCGCAGCCTGCGTCCAAGGGACTGTGGGTTTCTACCTTTGAGGCGCCAGCGATCTCCGGAGCCGCGATCGCTACGCCGCGCTTCTCGAAGATCGTCTCCACCTATGACCGCGTGCGAATTCAAGGGAGCTCAGCGCTTCGCGAGCCACTCCTCCACTTCGCGGAGCTCCTTCGCGGCGTGCTGGGTAGTCTTGGCGAGCTCGGCGCGCGCGTCCTGCGCCAGCGCGAGCGCCCGCGGGCGGGCCTCTCCCGTCTCCCACAGGGCGCGCGCCAGCGCAAAGAGGGCCTTGCCCCGCTCGAGCGGAGGCAGCTGCACCTTGTTCGCCAGCGCCGCCGCGCGCTCCAGCGGCTCGAGCGCCGCCCGTGCCCCATGCAGGCGGTGAGTCACCGCGCCCACCAGCGTCAGGGAAGTCACCACCTTGGGGTGCTCCGGGCCCAGCGCCTTGCGCCGCATCTCCAGCGCCCGCTGGAAGCCCACGAGCGCCACCTCCAGCCGTCCTTCCTCCAGGTCCACCTTCGCCAGGTTCTGCACCACGGAGGCCATCTTGGGATGATCCGGGCCCAGCGCCTTCTCCCACAGCGCTCGGGCGGCTTGCAGGAGGCGGCGCGCCTCCGTGTACCGCTTCGTGTCCAGCATCACCGTGCCCAGGTTGTTGTAGGTGAGCGCCAGGTCCGGGTGGTCCGGGCCGAGCGCCTGATGCTGCCGGGCCAGCACCTCGGCGTAGGCCTTCTCCGCCGCGGCGGCCTCTCCCAGATCCGCGTGCGCGTTGCCAATGCTGGTGAGCACCGCGGTGACGCGCTGGTGGGCGCGGCCATGCACGGCGACGAGGCCGGGCAGCGCCTTCTCATACTCCGCCAGCGCCTCTTGCATCTTCCCCTGGCGCTGCAGCGCGTCGCCCAGGTTCACGCGCACCATGCTGGTGGTCGTGTGCTCGGAGCCCATGGATTGCTCGCTCAGCGCGAGCGCCTCCCGGTAGCGCGTCACCGCCTCGTCCACCTTCCCCGCCAGCCGGAGCGCCGTGGCCACGTTATTCATATGGGTGACGCAACCCGGGTGCTGCGCCCCGTAGGCGCGCTGGTGCAGCCGCAGCGCATCCTGGTAGCGGGCGAGCGCTTCCTCGTAGTGGCCCTGCCCGTTGTGGACCAGGCCCAGCCCGGTGAGTGGCTCGGCGAGGCGGGGGTGCTCGGGGCCCAGCGCCTTCTCCCAGAGCGCCAGGCAGTGACGCAGGTCGGCCAGGGCCTGCGCGTGCTCACCCTTGCGGTGGTGGAGGTGCCCGCGGAACAGGTAGAACTCACCGGCTGCGCTCGGAGCATCCTCCTCGCCCAGCCGCTCCAGCGCCGCCTGTGCCAGCTGCAGGGAGCGCTCGGCCTCGGGGATGCGCGCCTTGCCTTGGAGCTCCGCGCCGACCATGCCTATCAGCGAGTGCACCAGCAGCTCGTCATCCCGCCCTGCCAGCGCGGCGAGCTGGGCCTGCTGGAAGAGCTCTCCCGCCTCGGTGAAGCGTCCGAAGGACTTCTCCACGCTGCCCTGCAGGTGCAGCGCGGCGGCCTCGTAGGGCCGGTAGCCCGCCGCGCGCAGGCCCACGAGCGCCCCCTTCACCTTCTCCAGGGCCCGCGTGCTCAGCCCCGCCTCATAGAGGGCCGTGGCCTCGGCAATCGTCGCCTGCAGCTCGCTCAGCTGCTGGCGGACCGCTGGATCCGCCGGGAGCGGCATCACGTTCACCAGGGCGGAGCGATCCGCGCACGCCAGCAGATCCGGCAGGGCATGGGCGGACTCGGGCGCGCGCTCCAGCACGGCCTTGTCCCCCTCCAACATGAGATCCACCGCCGCCCGGAGCGAGCCGCGCCTCCGGTCCAAGCATGCGCCGCGCAGGTCCATCAGCCGCTCGGACTGCTCGCCGCGCACGTGGGTGGCCTCGCACGAGTCCTTCTCCATGGCCGCCAGCGAGGCGGCGTAGGCCTCCAGCCTGCGGGAGGTGGAGACCCAGCCCTGCTCGGCCAGCGGCAGCCCGGAGCTGCGGAAAGCCGCCTCCAGCCGTTCCTTGCGGCCCTCATCCCAGATGTCCACCAGCGTCCGCTCGAAGCCCGTGCAGCGCGTGGCCGAGCGGCCCCAGAAGCCCGCGCCCGCGCCCACCAGCGCTGCCGCCCCCACGCAGGCGGCTACCACGCGCCAGCGCTCGCCAAGGGGCCGCTGGGTGAGGGCCGCCAGCAGCGCCTCCATGGAGGGATGACGCTCCTCGGGTCTGGCGGCCAGGCCCCGGAGGATGGCGCGGCGCACCCGCGAGGGCACGCGGCCTTCTCCCGGCGCGGAGGGACTGCCCTCGCGGATGGCTCGGACGAGCGCCGCCAGAGAGTCTCCGGTGAAGGGCCGCTCGCCGTAGAGGCCCTCGTAGAGGGCGACGCAGAAGCTGAATTGATCACTGCGTGCGTCCGAGGCCTGTCCCTCGAGCTGCTCCGGGGCCATGTAGGCCGGCGTGCCCATGAGGGTGCCCTGCTGGGTCATCGCCTGAGAGGCCGCACCAGGGCTCGTCCCGCCGAGCCCTTCCTCGGGCAGACGCTGGGAGAGGCGGGCCAGCCCGAAGTCCGTGACGCGCACGCGTCCGTCCTGGCCCACCAGGACGTTGTCCGGCTTGAAGTCCCGGTGCACCAACCCGCCGGCGTGCGCCGCTGCCAGCCCCCGTCCGGCCTGGACGAAGCAGTCGAGCACCTCCGCCCAGCGCCTCGGCGCGGCCCGCAGCCACCGGCTCAGGGTGGTGCCCTCCACGAAGTCCATGGCGATGAAGAGGCGCCCGCCGTGCATGCCCACGTCGTGCACGGAGACCACGTGGGGGTGGGACAGCCGTGCCAGCGCCTGGGCCTCGCGCCACAGGCGAGCCCGCGCCTCCACCGCGCCCGGCCCCTCGTTCCAATCCGAGCGCAGCAGCTTGAGGGCCACCTTCCGGTCCAGCTCCGGATCATGCGCGGCAAAGACCATGCCCATGCCGCCCATGCCGATGCGCTCCAGCACCACATAGCGCCCCAGCTCCGTGCCGCGATCGAGCTGCTCGCTTGTTCCTGACTCCGAAGGCGTACGAGCAGTCCTCGTCTTCAGGGAGGCCTCGTTGCCCGCGAGCACGGCCACCAGCTTCCGGCATGCGGTGCACCCGTCGAGGTGTCGCTCCATTTGAGCCAGGGACTCCGGCTCCAGGAGGCCCAACACCAGGTCGGTCAGCTCGGTCTCTTCCGGGCAGCCCGTGGCCATGGGAGCGAAGTAACTCACGCGCGCGGTTCCCTGTAAACCCACAGGGCCCTGCCTTGATATTCTGCAAACATGAGCGGTGAGACAGCGTTGAGCGAGGCGTTTCTCTCCGGGGTTTCTCCGAAGCTCGCCCAGGGACTGCGCGCGTTGCCGCAGCTGGAGGAGACGCTGCGGGAGCTGCTCGAGCGGGCCCGCAAGGCGCACCCCTCCTTGCGCTTCGCGCCCGAGGACTTCCTGCGTCACCTGGCCGCGCGCTTGCCAGCCACAGGTGAGGCAGGCGCGGTGCTGGCCTCCATCCGCTCGGAGGATCTGCTG
>Ga0190275_10000797_pt1 | contig 25047 bp, 23 predicted proteins | sample Popmic550T_FD_133745 | JGI IMG/M metagenome (GOLD analysis project Ga0190275, IMG submission 133745) | Populus adjacent soil microbial communities from riparian zone of Yellowstone River, Montana, USA - 550 T | ecosystem: Environmental > Terrestrial > Soil > Riparian zone > Trees stand | place...
CCTCACGAGGCTTGACCCTATGCCTCACGAGGCTTGACCCCATGCCTCACGAGCCATGACCCTATGCCTCGCGAGCCATGACCCTATGCCTCGTGAGGCATGACCCCATGCCCCGTGAGGCATGACCCTATGCCTCGTGAGCCATGACCCCATGCCTCGCGAGGCACGACTCCATGCCTCGCGAGCGTGGGCCGATCCGCCACGTCCTCGTGGGCCGCTCTCGCGAGGAGGTTGCACAACGACACCGTGGAAAACGGCGTGCGTCCCGTCAGTCGCAGCGCCGGTGGCTGCGTTCTCCCCAGTGCCTGCGCGCGAGGACGCGCGCGGACCGGCCGGCGCGACGCCGGCGGTCCGGGGGGACGGCGCCGCGGCCGAAGCGCGAGTCGAGCCCGTTCAGAGCGGACGAACCCTCTGTCCTATCTCTTCACGAGCGGCAACACCTTCTCCAGCGGCAACGCCTCCACCCTCCCCACCGTGGTCGCCTTGAACAGGGAGTTGTAGATCGCCTCCTCGGTCGCTTCGATTACAGCGAGGAAGAGCGGCGACATGTCGTCGTTCTTTACCAGCGTCGTGGGGTTGCGGGCGGTGCTGAAGGCGATGGCGTAGTCGCCGCTGCCGTTGGTGCCGGCGGCGCCGGTGCGGGCGAGGCCCATCATGGCGCGGGCGCCCATGCGTTTGAGGTTGCGGGCGTCGATGGGGGCGTCGGTGGCGATGACGATCAGGATGGAGCCGTCGGCGTTTTCGAGCTCGTTCTTGAGGTAGTGCTTGCCGAGGGCCTGGCCGATCGGGGTGCCGTTGATGGTGAGGATGCCGCCGTAGTTCGACTGCACGAGGACGCCGACGGTCCAGCCGCCGAGCTTTGCCGGGAGCTTGCGGGAGGAGGTGCCGATGCCGCCTTTCCAGCCGAAGGCAATCGTGCCGGTGCCGGCGCCGACGCTCCCCTCTTCCACCGGGCCGCTCTTCGCGGTGCGGATCGCGGTGAAGACCTCCTCGCGGCCGACATGGCGTCCGCGGATGTCGTTCAGGGCGCCGTCGTTCGTCTCGCCGACGACGACGTTGATCGACCGTACGTCCTCGTTCCCCGGGAGGGCCAGCATGTGGTCGATCAGGGCGTCGGCGACGCGGGGGACGTTCAGGGTGGAGGTGAGGGCGATCGGCGACTCGATCTCTCCCAGCTCGTCGATCTGGGTCGAGCCCATCAGCTTGCCGAAGCCGTTGCCGGTGAAGACCGCTCCCGGGACTTTTTCACGGAAGAGGTTCCCGCCGTGGGGGAGGATCACGGTGACGCCAGTGCGGATGTTCTCGCCGCGGACGACGGTCGTCTGGCCGACCCGCACGCCGGCCACGTCCGTGATCGCGTTCAGCGGGCCGGTCGGGAGGATCCCGACGACCACGCCGGCCTCCCGGGCCCGAGGGCGATCGGCGGCATACAGGACGAACGTGCAGAGAAAGAGAAGGAGAGCGGCAAGCCGGCGCATCCCGCAATCATGCCTCCTTCCGCCCTCTGCCCCTGCCTTCGGCCTTCGGATACACTCCGCCACCCAAAGCAATGCTCCTCTTCTCGGACCCCCTCCGCCAGACCGACTTGCCGCGCGGATGTGTGGCGACGATCGGGAACTTCGACGGCATGCACGTCGGACATCAGCAGATCGTCCGCGGCGTGGTGGAGCGGGCGCGCGAGCTCGGCCGCGCCTCGGCCGTGATCACGTTTCACCCCCATCCGCTCTCCATCGTCGCTCCCGACCGGGTGCCGAAGCAGATCCTCACCCTGCCGCAGAAGGAAGAGCTGTTGCGGGAGATGGGGGTCGACGCGATGCTGGTCGTCCCGTTCTCGCACGAATTCTCCCGCTGGACGGCCGACCGCTTCATCGAGGAGTTCCTGGTCCACGCCCTCGACGTCACCGAGGTACGCATCGGCCGCGACTTCTGCTTCGGCGCGGGGCGGGAGGGGAACCTGGAGAAGCTGACCGCGGTCGGCAAGCGCTTCGGCTTCGACGTCCTCGGCGTGGACGACATCCGGATCCGCGGCATCCGCGTCTCCAGCTCGATCGTCCGCGATGCGATCGCCCGCGGCGCCATGCGCATCGTCTCGATGGCCCTCGGACGCACGTACTTCATCGACGGCCGCGTCGCCACCGGCCGCCGTCTCGGCCGGAAGATGGGCTTCCCGACCGTCAACGTCGATCCGGCCAACGACCTCTTCCCGGCCGGCGGCGTCTTCGTCACCACCTGCCGCTTCGAGAGCTTCTCGCGCTCGTTCGAGGGGGTGACGAACATCGGCGTTCGCCCGACTCTTTATGAGAACTACGCGACCACGATCGAGAGCCACATCCTCGACTTCGACTCCAACGTCTACGGCGACACCGTCCGCCTCTACTTCCACCAGCTCCTGCGCCGCGAGCAGCAGTTCCGGTCGGCGCTCGAGCTGACGAACCAGATCCGGTTGGACATTACGAGGTCGCGGAACTTCTTTCTGAGACACCCGAACGCGGTCACGATCTGAGGATAGGACCTATGGGACCTATGGGACCTATGGGACTGATGGGACAGAGCCCCGTCCTATAGGTCCCATCAGTCCTATAGGTCCTATCAGTCCCATCTGTCCCATTTGTCCCATCCCCACCTGCTAAGATTCGCCGCGCTCCAGCATGTCCGACCCCGTCCTTTCCCTGATCCTGATCGTCTCGTTCTTCGCGGCCGTGACAGCGGCGTCGTACTTCAAGACGCTCGACACCGGATTGTGGCGTGAGGCAAAGATCCCGATCATCGCGGGGGCGCTCTGCGGCGTCATCATCCGGGTCGCCTCGTTTGCCTCCGAGTTCGTGACGGCCGGCATTCTCCTGACGCTCGCGGCGCTCTACGTGCGCCTGACGGGCCGGGAGAGCGAGCCGTCGGACGGGATGGCGCTCGGCGCGATCACCGGGGCGGCGGCCTCGGTGCCGCTCGTGCTGACCGGGGAGCATGAGCTGTTGCGCTTCGCCGAGTGCGTCCTCGCCGGCGCTGTGGCCGGCTACGGGATCACCTTCGGGCTCACGCACGTCCGCGACAATGCCAAACAGGCGATCATCGACGCCGTCACCGCGGCCGCCGCGGTCGGCGCGGCGTGGCTGCCGTTGCTGGCGTATCGCTCCGAGCGTTTTACCGAGAGGCAGATCGGCCTGGCCGCCGCCGGGATCGTGCCGCTGCTCGTGATCGCCGCCGTCTTCAAGCAGTGGCCGTCCATCCGCGGGGAGCTTCGCCACGAGGCGGCCCTCGGCTTCATCGTCGACGAGGACGTCCGCAGCACCGCCCATCCCCTCCGCCGTCTCGGCCGCGCCGGCTGGCACGACGCCGAGGCTCACCGGGAGTTCGTCCGCATCGCCAGCGCCATCGCCCTCCGGAAGCGGCAGCAGCGCCACCGTTCCGAGGAGATCGCGCGGCTGTATCAGCTCGAAGTCATCAAGCTGCGCATGCAGATGCAGGAGATGAGCGCCATCGACCGGCGGATGCGCGCGGCGGCCGGCTCGACGGCAGCCGCGGGAGATTCTTCGCTTCGCTCGGAATGAGGGCGGAGGCCGGGCTAAAATACCCGGCAAGAATGACGCCCCGCAAAATCGCGCTCGGTCTCGCGCTGCTTCTCACCACCACCGCCGCCTTCGCTCAAAAGCCGAACTTCAAGTTCCTCCCCGGCCCGAAACCGGGCGGCGGCGAGGTGAAGCTCACCGTCGAAGAGGGGGGCACGACCGAGCTCCAGAAGGACGAGTACACGATCATGCAGGGCGGCGTGACGATCGAGTACCAGGACATCAAGCTGCGGGCCGACAAGCTCACCTACAACTTCAAGACCCGCGATCTGGTCGCCGAGGGGCACGTGGTCATCGACCAGGGCCCGACCCGCCTCAGCGCCACCCAGGCCATCTACAACCTCGACAGCAAGACCGGCACGTTCTTCAACGCCAACGCCACGATGGAGCCGTCGATGTACTTCTCGGGCGACCGCATCGAGAAAGTCGACGAAGACACCTACCGGATGCAGAACGGCGTCCTCACCTCGTGCGACCTCGACCGCCCGGCCTGGTCGTTCCACGTCGGCGACGCCGACATCACCCTCGACGACTACGCCCGCATGCGCAACATCTCCTTCCGGGCCAGGGGGCTGCCGATCTTCTGGACCCCGCGCCTGATCTGGCCGACGAAGCGCGACCGCTCCCAGGGCCTGCTCATCCCGCGGGCGCGCTTCTCCGACAAGTTCGGCACCCGGCTGCAGATGGGCTACTTCCTTCCGTTCGGCGATTCGGTGGACGCCACGATCTACGGCGACATCAGCACCGCGAAGTACTTCGGCGCCGGCGTCGAGCTGCGCTACGTCCCGACGGAGAACGTGAAGATCGGCGACTTCCGCGGCCACATCGTGAACAACACCGTCAGCGAGTTGCAGCCCGACAACACGGTGCGCGAGCGCGGGCAGGTCGAATGGAAGTACCAGTTCCGCCACGCGCAGGAGAATCTCCCCGGCGGCTTCCGCGGCGTCGTCGACATGCAGGACTACTCGAACCTCGACTTCTTCCGGCAATACGACGACGACCCCCGCCTGCACACGCTGTCGAACATCTACTCCTCGGCGTACCTGACCAAGAACCGCCCCACGTACTCGCTGAACATCCTCTCCGACCGCCGCGACATCGAGCTCAGCGACCGCCGCCAGCGGTACGAACAGCTCCCGTCGCTGCAGTTGCGCATGTACTCGCAGCAGGTAGGCCGGACTCCGTTCTACTTCTCCCTCGAGTCGTCGGCGTCGCGGCTGCGCTCCGGCGCGGTGATCGGCGACGAGCGGACCATCGACGCCGATTACACCCGCACCGACGTCTTTCCCACGGTCTCGATGCGCCTGCGCACGCCGCAGTGGCTGTCGGTCAAGCCGCAGATCTCGGCCCGCCAGACGTACTACTCCGCCAGCCGCGACGCGAGCACCGGCGCGGTGCGCGACGATGAATCGGTCTCGCGCTTCTACGGACAGGGTCAGGTGGAGGTGGTGGGCCCGTCATTCTCGCGTGTCTTCAACCGCGCCGCGGGCGGTTTCAGCCGGTTCAAGCACGTCATCGAGCCGCGCTTTCGCTACGTCCGCACCACGGACGTCGACCGGCAGAATGAGATCATCCGTTTCGACACGGTCGATTCTCCGTTCCTGCCGATCGTGCAGGACACGGTCGAGTATTCGCTCACCCAGCGCATCATCGGCAAGGAGGCGGGAGAGCGCGGGAACGCACGCGAGGTGCTGTCGTTCGCGCTGCGCCAGAGCGTCGCCCTCTCGGATCCGTTCGAGAGCGCCGGCACGTTCGCCGGGGAGCACCAGTTCACGCCGCTCAGCGCCAGCCTGCGGTTCAATCCCTACCAGTCCGTGACGCTCGACGCCACTGCGCAGTACGGCAACATCTCGCATCAGCTCGACCAGGTCAGCCTCTCCGCGAACATGGTCGGTACCGGCACCCGCGCCGATAAGTATCTCGGCTTTACTTACTACGCGTCGCTCGAGCGTCCGGGCCTTCCGGACAGCGACTCGAGCCAGGTGCGCCTGAACGTCGGTTCGTTCGTGGTGCCGGAGCGGGTCCGGGCCGATATCCAGCTCAATTTCGATGCGAAGGAAGGGAAGTTCCTGGAGCAGCGCTATCTCACGGGCTGGATTGGTTCGTGTTACGGGATCGCGCTCGAGTACCGCCGCTATTCGGTCTTCGGTACCACTGACGATACGCTCTCCAGCTACGGCGTCGCCGTGACGCTGAAAAACGTCGGCACCATCGGCTCGCAGTAGGCGTGATTCCACCCACCCGGGGAGACGACCGGGGGGCCTCCGGCGGGCGGGCACGGCCCGCAGCGTTTGTTTTCGCCCGGACCGCGTTCGGAGCGACCAGCGCGCGTTCAGGCTAGGCCAACCAACGCTGCGGGCCGTGCCCGCCCGCCGGAGGCCCCTCGTCGTCCCCTGGGTGGGCGGAATCCCGCCACCGTGCTATGGTTCGCGTTCGCAAGCGCCGCGGCCGCGGCTGCCACGCACTTCCACCCATGAACGCACGCGCTACACAGAAAATGAAAGGCCTCATCCTGTCCGGCGGCAAAGGGACACGGATGCGGCCCCTCACCTACACCTCCGCCAAACAGCTCATCCCCGTCGCCAACAAACCGGTGCTCGTCTACGGCATCGAGGCAATCGTGGCGGCCGGCATCCCCGACATCGCCATCATCCTCTCGCCCGAGACCGGGCCTGAGATCCGCGACTGCATCGGCGACGGCTCGCGCTACGGCGCCAGCATTACCTACATCGAACAGGATGCACCGCGCGGCCTCGCGCACGCCGTCCTCACCGCGGAAGACTTCCTCCGCGACTCCCCGTTCGTCATGTACCTCGGAGACAACCTCCTGCAGCACGGCATCACCCCGCTCGTCGAGGAATACCGCTCCATCGACTGCAACAGCGAGATCCTGCTCACCAAAGTCCCGAACCCGTCGCAGTTCGGCGTCGCCGAGCTCGATCCCGACGGCCGCGTACTCCGCCTCACCGAAAAGCCGCCCGTGCCGAAGTCCGACCTGGCGCTCGTCGGCGTCTACATGTTCGACGAGCGCATCTTCGAGGCGGCCAAGTCGATCAAGCCGTCGAAGCGCGGAGAGCTCGAGATCACCGACGCCATCCAGTGGCTCCTCGACAACGGCTACAGCGTCCATCCGCACATCGTCAAAGGATGGTGGAAAGACACCGGCAAGATCGAGGACATGCTCGAAGCCAACCGGACCGTGCTCGACACCTTCGACCAGGACGTGCGCGGCACGCTCAGCGGCGAGAGTGTCATCGAAGGAAAAGTCGTCGTCGAAGAAGGGGCGCAGATCATCGACTCCGTCGTCCGCGGCCCGGCCATCATCGGCAGGGACGCGCGCATCACCCACGCCTACGTCGGCCCCTACACCTCGATCGGCAAGAACTGCTCGCTCGAGTACTGCGAGCTGGAGAACTCGATCGTGCTGGAGAACTCCAGCATCGCCCACGTCACCGGCCGCATCGAGGCGAGCCTGATCGGCAAGAACGTGAAGATCGGGCGCACGCACCGGAAGCCGGTGGCCTACCGCTTCATGCTCGGCGACAACAGCGAGGTCGGGATCACCTAGTGCGCAAACGCGCGGGCCTGCTGGTGATGTCCCTGATCATCCTCGGCTATGCCGGCTACAGGGTGTACGTGGCGCAGGAGCAGCGTCAGGCGCATCGGCTCCAGCTTCGCGACACAGCTCTGCGCAGCGCCCTGTTCACCATGCGCAAAGCGATCGATCGTTTCCATGACGAAAACAAGCGCTATCCCCGCTCGCTCGACGAGCTCGTGCCGAAGCACCTCCGCGGCATCCCCATCGATCCGGTGACCGGCTCGAAGTCGACTTGGCGACTGACGACCGAGGAGACGGTGGTGCCGAACGCCGACTTCACGAACGCCACCGCGTCCAAAAACGAAACCTACGTCATCGACGTCCACAGCGGCGCGGGAGCGCCCTACTCCGACTGGTAAGCATGCCGAACGTCTACACGTTCAAGGATTTCGAGGGGAGCAGCCACCGCATCCTCATCGACATGGTCCGCCGGCACGCCCGGCGCGGCGGGACGCTGCTCGACCTCGGCGCGGCCGGCGGCGAGCTCGGCGACGCCCTGCGCGATCAATTCGTCCGCACCCTCGGCTTCGAGTTCAACGTCGACTGCGTCGGCCAGCTCTGCGGCCGCTTCAACCAGGTCGTCATCGCCGACCTGGAACGGGTGAAATCGCTGCCGGAAGCCGACGCCATCGTGCTCGCCGACGTGCTCGAGCACCTGCGCAGCCCCGCGGCCGCGCTCGGACTGGTCCGGACCGCACTCCGCGACGACGGCCGTGTCTTCATCTCCGTCCCGAACATCGCCAACATCACCGTCCGCCTCGGCCTGCTGCTCGGCATCTTCGAATACCGCGACCGCGGCATCCTCGACCACACCCACCTCCGCTTCTACACCAAGCGCACCATCCGCCGCGAAGTGGAGAACGCCGGGTTTCGGATTCTGGAGATGGGTGGCTCGTCGGTGCCGATCCGGCTGATCATCGGCAATTACACGCCGGAGCCGGTGCTGCGGTTCGGGGAGCGCCTGTTGACGTGGCTTACCCGCGCCTGGCGCAGTTTGTTCGCCTACCAGATCATTCTGGTGGCGGAGAAGCGATAGGACTGATGGATCGTGTCTTTCTGCTGCCGTAGGCAGCTAAAGATCTGTAGGCCCGGCCTTTAGGCCGGGTAAAAAGCGTGGAGGGTGCGAGCCCGCGTAGCGGACGACAGACGAGAACGTGCGGAGGGTCTTTTCTGTCGCCCGCTACGCGGACTGACTTGGTGCGTCCTGGCTGTACCCGGCCTGAAGGCCGGGCCTACAGATCTTTAGCTGCCTACGGCAGCAGAGGGGACTGGTCGGAAGATCTACGTTGTCTTCTGAATGCGTCCTTGCTTAGACCGTCCTATCAGCTCCCACGCCCCCACCACCACCCACAACACCACCCCCACCCCCGCCGCCCACCACCACCCGCGCGCAATCCGCCGGGAGAAGACGACCTCGTGGCGGCCGGCCGGAACGGCCACGCCGGCAAACAACATGTCGGTCTCAATGGCGCGCGCGCGCCGGCCGTCGATGGTAACGCGCAGCTCCGGCGTCAGCTTCTCCGAGGAGGCCAGGTAGAAGGGGCCGGAAGACTCGGTGGTCATCCGCTGCTCGTCGGGGGCATAGCTGTGCAGCGTGACGCGGCCGCCGGCCGACACCACCTGAGGCGGCATGACCGGGTCGTCGGTGATGACCGCCTCGGTCGCGAAATCGATGTCGCGCGCGGCGAGGAACTCGTCGTCGTTCAACTTGCGCAGTTTCGACACGGCGCGGAAGCGCGGCAGCTCGGAGAGGTTGCGGAAGACGCGTCCGTCCGGCAGCTCGCGCTCGAACATCAGCGGTGTGGTCACCCGTCCGTAGAACAGCGGCGACTCCCCGGCGTTGGCGTTCTCCCCTTCCAGCACCCACCCGACGATACCGATGGACCGGAGGCGCAGGGTGACGCTCTCGCCGAGCCGGGCGTACGGATGCAGCGGGACGTAGAACTTGCCGACCACTCCGGCCTCGCGCTTCGTGAAGGCGCGCGACCAGACCACCCGGCCGTCCTTCAGCAGTTCCACGTGAATGCGCGGATTCGGGCCGCGCTCCTCGCGGATCTCGATCGGCAGCTCGATCGACCAGAACGGCTCCGCGTCGACGCGCACCGTCCGTTGCAGCGTCTGTCCCGGTTTCAGCGTGAAGCCGCCGATCTCCTTCACTCCCGGCACCGTGGCCTGGAAGATCGACCATTTCATGATGTCGATGACGTTGTGCTCGAAGTAGTAGCGGATGCCTAGGAGCCCGGCCAGCGGGTCGTTGTAATTGAAGTGGATGCTGTTGAACGTCAGCACCGTCGTGGCCCCGCTCCAGGCGGTCTTGTCGAGCCGCACCAGCATCCGCCGGTAATCGAGCTCGGAGCCGAAATGGCTGCGCACGTCCTCGACCCGCACCAGCTCCGCGGTGTTGGGCCAGAAGTAATCGAAGAACGGCGCGATGCGGAACGGCGGGCGCTCCGCGCGGAGGAACGCCATCGCCGTCGTGACCGGAATCGTCGCGCTGCCGGTTTTCAGGTACGGATAAAAACGTCCGGCGACGAGGGCGAGGTCGAACGCGATCAGCGCCGCCAGTGCGTAGGCGACGAGCGGCTTGCGCAACAGGCGCGTGCCGGCGGCGGCGAGATAGCCGATCGCGATCGGCAGCAACAACGCCACCCGCGCCAGCGCCGAGTACTTGAAGCCCGGAATCGTCGCCACGAACGGCGCGAGCCCGGGCGCGCCGAACATGCACGCCAGCACGAACGCCGCGAACGCGAGCCAGAACCAGCGCGCCCTTGTCCATCGATGGTTTCGGCGATGGAAGACGCCGAGGAGCGCGAGCGGCAGCGTGAGCAGGCCGAGGTAGATGCAGGTCTCGGTGTAATTGTTCAACGCGCCGAGACGCTTGTCGCCGCGCCACTCTTTGAAGGCGGGGTGGCCGAGATAATCGGGGTCGATGAAGGCGCGCCAGTGCGTGGGAGGGTAGACCGCGGCGGCGCTGGTCGATTGGCGGACTTCGAGGTAGCCCGACCTGCGGATGAGTTGCATGAAGGGGATGAGGGACGGGAGGGCGATGAGCAGGGCGATCGCGACCGCGGCGATGCCACGGGCGATGCCTCTGGCGGTCGGACTAAAAGTCCGACCCACAGTTAGGCTGAAGGCTGCATACAGCAGCACCATCCACGCGCCGTACGCCATCGCCGCCGGAAACCCCGCCAGCGCGAACGCGAGCGCGAGGAGCGCCATCGCCGCGATCGGGGTCCGCTTGCCGTGCATCGTCCGCCGGAGCACGAGCAGCAGCGCGGGATAGAGCACCGTCGCGTTCGTGATCTGCCACAGCCAGCGCACCGCGTAGACACCCGCCCCGGCGATGACGATCGCGCCGATGGCCGCGCCGCGGCTGCCGAGGCGCTCCTCGCGCAGCCAGAGATAGGCGAAGACGAAAGAGAGGTTGAGCTTCAGGAAGAGGATGGCCGTGTAGATCCACGCCTGCGGTACCACCAGCGCCGGCAGGAGGATGAACGGCGAGAGGATGGCCGCGGACGACGAGCCCCAGCCGGGGATCCCGCTGCCGACGTACGGGTTCCAATGAAACGTCCGCCAGTCGTCGCGCGCCAGCGACATCAGCGTGAAGTACGCCGTCGGCGGGTCGTTCAGCGCCGAGTTCTGCGCCTGCACCACGTCCGCCGGTTTCACCGTCGACCACGGATAGTAGTTGTAGAAGACGTCGTTCGGCGACACCGCACGCCCCATGAACGCCACCGGAAAGAACAGCACGAAGTTGTAGACCGCGAGGGCAATCAGTGCGGTGCGGTGTTTACGAAGGGCTCGGACCACTCGATCTTCAGTCTATCCTGAGCCCCGCAATGAAGAAGCTCCTGATCGCCGCCGACGTCGACTCGTCCCTGCGCGAACGCGCCGAAGCGGACGGCCGCTTCTCCGTGACCCAGACCCCGGTGCGCACGGAAGGGGAGCTCGCGGCGATCGTCGGCGACGCCGAGGTGCTGGTCACACGCGCCTACAACAAGGTCACGCGCAAGGTCATCGAGGCCGCGCCGCGGCTGGAGCTGATCGCCCAGGCCACCAGCGGCATCGACAACATCGACGCCGCAGCCGCGCGCGAGCGGGGCATCTCCGTCATCAACATGCCCGGCATCAACGCCAACGCGGTGGCGGAGCTGGTGCTCGGCTTCATGATCTCCATGACCCGCACCGTCCCCTTCTACAACCGCGAGATCGTGCAGGGCCGCTTCGACCGCGCCGACTGCGCCACCCGCCACGAGCTCCGCCACCACCGCCTCGGCATCATCGGCCTCGGCCAGGTCGGGACGCGCGTCGCGCGGCTGGCTCGCGCCTTCGAGATGGAAGTGCTGGCGTATGACCCGTACATCGCCGTCTTTCCCGGCGCGACGCGTGTCGAGACGCTCGACGAGTTGCTGCCCGCCTCGGACATCCTGACGTTGCACGTCCCGTTGACAGAGGAGACCCGCAGGATCGTCGGCGCACGCGAGCTGGCGATGTTGAAACGCGGGTCGTACGTCATCAACGCGGCGCGAGGGGAAGTGTTGGATCAGCAGGCTGCCTTGGACGCGCTGGCGGCGAACCACCTCGCCGGGCTGGCGCTGGATGTGTTCGATCCCGAGCCGCCGGATGCGCCGCTGCCGGATGACCCGCGATTGATCCTCACGCCGCACATCGGTGGGTGCTCGCACGAGGTGAAGAGCAGCGCGGGGGGGAAGTTGTTTGCGAAGATCGTGGAGTTTTATGGGGTGCGGTGATCAGAACGCAAAGTTGCATGGAGCCGCCGTAGGCGGCGAAAGATCTGTAGGCCCGCCCTTCAGGGCGGGTTTCCGGCGGCGCCACGAAGGCGAGCCCGCGGAGCGGGCGACAGGGTAGAAAACCGCGACAACCCTACCCTGTCGCCCGCTCCGCGGGCTCGAACATCTTCCGCCCAGCGTTACCCGGCCTGAAGGCCGGGCCTACGATCTTTTGCCGCCTACGGCGGCATTCTTCGCCTCAGCCCCATCGGTCCCATGCCTACCCCACCCTCCCCCCATCCCGCCACACCCCCACCACCAGGTTCACCCCGAAGTGATACACCAGGTGCAGGTAGCTCGGCGCATCCAGCAGCACGAAATCCGCCCGCTTTCCCACCTCGATCGACCCGATCTCATGCGCCAGGCGCAGCGAATGCGCGCCGTTCAGGGTGGCGGCGGTGAGGGACTCCTCGACTGTCATCTTCATCCGCAGCGTGGCCATCTGCATCACGATCTGGAGCGACTCGGTCATCGACGTGCCGGGGTTGCAGTCGGTGGAGAGGGAGACCGCGGCCCCTTTCTCGATGAGCTGGCGCGCGGGGGCGTAGCGCTCGGACATGAGGAAGAAGCTCGTCGCCGGGAGGAGATTCGCGACCGTGCCGGAGGCGGCGAGGGCGTCGATGCCGCGGTCGGAGATGTACATCAGGTGGTCGGCCGAGGCGGCGTCGAGTTCCGCGGCCAGCGCGGCACCGTCGGTGTCGGAGAGCTCGTCGGCGTGGAGGCGGGGGATCAGGCCGTGCTGCACGCCGGCGCGCAGGACCACCTCCCCCTGCTCGCGGGTGAAGACGCCGCGCTCGACGAACGCGTCGCAGAAGACGGCCAGTTGCTCGCGCGCGACCGCGGGGAGGATGTCGTGCACGATCTCGTCGATGTACTCCTGCTGCCCTTTCTCTTTCGGGAACTCGTGCGCGGCGAGGCAGGTCGGGACAAGTCTCACGGGGGACGAGGAAGAGGCCGTGCGGATAGCCCGCAACTGTTTCAGCTCCGCCTGCAGCTCCAGACCGTACCCGCTCTTCGCCTCGGCGGTGGTGGTCCCGTAGCGCGCCATCGTCGCCGCACGCGCCAGGACGTTGGCGGCGAGCTGCTCCTCGCTCGCCGCACGCGTGGAGCGAACCGTCGACGCGATCCCGCCCCCCGAGGCCGCGATCTGCTCGTACGTCTCCCCCTGCAGCCGCCGGTTGAACTCCGATTCCCGGAAACCGGCGAACGGAATGTGCGTGTGGGAGTCGACGAACCCCGGCACCGCAGTCGCGCCGCGGGCGTCGAGATCCTCATCCGGCCGCAGCTCAGCCGGCAGATCGCTTTCGCGACCGACGTACGCAAAGCGCCCGTCCTCGACCACGAGAACCGCCTTTTCGTACACCGTCAGCTCGCGCATCTCCCGCCCGCGACGGGCGGAAGTGCCGGTGGGCGTGGCGATCTGAGAGAGGTTGCGGATCAGCAGGCGCATGAATCAGCGCACAAAATCACAAGCAACCAGCAACCAGCAACAACTTCACGCGTTGCGCGCGCGGAACAGCGAAGTCAACGGCTCCTCGTTAGCCTCCTGCTCGGCGTCGAGCACGACCATCTGCTGGACCGTGTCGAGCGTCGTCTGCAGCTTGTTGCGGACGGCGCGGCGCTCGATCTTCAGATCGACGATCGACCGCTCCAGGTCGCCCACCCGCTGCATCGTCTGGGCGATCAGGCGTTCCGAGAGCAGCTCCGCGTCCTTGACGATCAGCTCCGCCTCTTTCCGCGCATTCGCCGTCAGATCCTCGGCAACCTTCTGGGCGGAGAGCAGCGTGTCCTTCAGGATGCGCTCGCGGTTGGAGTGGTCCTCGAGGTCTTCGCGGAGATTGGCGGTCTCGCGGGCGAGGCGGTCGTTCTCACGCACCAGCCTCTCGATCTCCTCGGCGACCAGGTGCAGGTATGCGCGCACCTCGTCCGGGTGATACCCCTTGATCGCTCGCGAGAAAATCTGCTTCTGGATCTCGAGCGGAGTGAGATTCTGCATGGTCGCCCTCCCAACACACCGGTGTTATTGGGAGAGTATAAGCCTGCGGGCCGCGACCGCCAGTATGCGCTGGATCACAAAAATCAGAATCAGCAGGATCATCGGGGCCCAGTCGATGCCGGCCGTGTCGAAGCGACGGAGCCAGCGGCGGATGGGGCGGAGGAACGGGCGGGTCATCCGCTCGGCGATGTCGTCGAGCTGTTCGAGCAGCCCGTAGAACTGCCGGTGACGCCAGCGGAACTGCGAGTTGCGGAGGAAAAACAGCACCCAGGAGAGGATCACCCAGACGATGACGATCCACTGGAGGATGTCCAGGATCAGGGAGAGGACCTGGAAGACGATCAGGAGAAAGTCCATCTAGCGGCGCCCGAAGACCGCCCGCCCTACGCGGATGATCGTCGCCCCCTCTTCGATCGCCACCTCGAAATCGTCGGTCATGCCCATGGACAGCTCGCGCAAGCCCAGATCATCGCGCATCGCGCGCAGCTCGCGAAAATATCTTCTCGCTTCTTCGGGCTCTGCCGCCGGCGGGATGGCCATCAGTCCGGTGACGTGAACCGCCTGAATTGCGGAGACCTTCTTCAGCAGGTCCGCCGTCTCCGAAGGATCGATCCCGTTCTTCTGTGCCTCGCGGCCGATGTTCACCTGCAGCAGGATCTCCTGCCGCTTTCCCAGCGCCTCGGCCGACCGGGCGAGCTTCTGCGCCAGCTCGGCCGAGTCGATCGTCTGGACGACATCGAAGAGCCGTACCGCCTCCCTCGCCTTGTTCGATTGCAGGTGCCCGATCAGGTGCCAGAGCGCGCTGCCGGTGACAGCGGGCTTCTTGTCGCGCGCTTCCTGGACCTTGTTCTCGCCGATGTCCGTCATGCCCGCGGCGATGGCGAGATCGACGTCGCTGGCCGGAAACGTCTTCGAGACGGCGACCAGCCGGATGTCGCCCCGCGGGCGGCCGGCCCGCGCGCATGCGTCCGCGATGCGCCGTTCCAAGGCCTCGATGTTCGTGCGAATCTCGTCAGCTCGGGACATATGCCTTTCATTCGCCTATAGGACCTATAGGACCTAGGGGACTTTCTTTCTCTCGACCAGCTTCCCGTCCGCACGATCGACGGCCAGGTTGGCCAGGCGGTCGGCGTCTTTGTTACCGGCGCGGAGCGTGTGGCGGATCGAGAAGCGTGCGAAGCGCCGCACCATCACCTTCGCCTGCGCGTGCATCGGCACGAGGTTGGGGTGCTTGACGCGGTAGATGCCGAGCATCTGCTTCACCAGGAGCTCGGAGTCGGAGATGACTTCGAGCTCGCTGGCTCCCTCCTGCCCGGCCACCTCCAGCGCCTCGAGGAGTCCCGCGTACTCGGCGACGTTGTTGGTGGCCCTGCCGAGGTAACCGGCGATCTCGATGATCTCGCCGCCGTCAGTCTTCATGTACACGCCGTAACCGGCAGGTCCCGGATTGCCCCGGGCCGCACCGTCGATGAATGCCGTGATCTTCAGGATTGCACTTTCTCCAGGAAAAGGATTCGGTGGCAGCCTTCGCAGTGCACCAGCTCGCCGCGCTTGAGCTGCTGCACGACCTGCGCGCGCACCTTCGTGCGGCACGACGTGCAGCTCTCGCGCTCCACGCGGGCCACGGCGACCTGCTGCCGCTGCCGGTAGATCTTGTTGAACTCGTTCCGGAGCCGTTCCGGGAGCGTGGCCTCGATCTGGTCGGCCTTCTTGCGCAGCGTCGCGGCTTCCTTCCGCAGGTCGCCGAGAGAGCTCTGCCACTCCGCGTGTGCGGCGTCGTAGCGGCCCTGAAGCTCGGTGTGACCGTCGTTGCGCGAGTCGAGCTGCTGCTGCAGCGCGTCGGCCTCGGTCATGTTCTTCAGCACCGACTCCTCGAGCTCCTTGACGTGTTTCCGCGTGGCGTCGATCTCCTTCCAGGCGGCCGCGTACTGCTGCTGGTTCTTCACCTGCATCAGCGTCCCCTGGTACTTCTTGAGGAGCTCCTGCTGGTCGGACAGCTCGCCGTCCACGCTGCGGCGCTCCCTGCCGAGCGTGTCGAGCTGCTCCTGCAGATTGGCTTTCTCGGCACTCGCGCCCTGGTACTCGCGGTCGACGGCCGCGAACGACTCGGGTTTTACTGACATCAGCTTCTCGCGCTCGTTCAGCGCGGTGAGGACGGTCTGGAGTTCCCACATTTTGTCTACGTCGCTCAACGATGACCCTCCGGAAAAGAAAAAAGGCGTTCCATGGTCGGAACGCCTGTGCGGAGCGGAACGTGTCCGGCACGCATGCAACAGTGATCGGTGCTGTACGGAAAGACTCTCTCCATGAGGCTCGAGTGGGTCCACCAGGATTCGAACCTGGGACCTGCCGGTTATGAGCCGGTAGCTCTAACCGCTGAGCTATGGACCCGGACGCGCGATTCTAGCAGAAGGAAGAGGGCCGAAGGCAGAAGGCAGAAGGCAGAAGGACTGAAAAGCAAAAGCCGCGGAGAAGGCGGAAGCTCGAACACTTCTGCCTTCTGCCTTCTGACTTCTGCCTTTCTCAGCGCAGCTCGACCTGATCCCCAACGAGCATCTCGCGGCGGGCCGCGACGATCACAGCGGTGGCGGTCTTTTCCTGGGTGGTCAGGATGCCGATCTCGCCGAGGACCACGCGCGGCTGGTCGCTGCGCAGGCTGGGACGGTAGACCGTCATGAAGTCGCCCGGCTCGATCTGGTCTTCACTGCCGAGGTTGATCTGGATCAGGGTTCCCTCGACCAGGCCGAGGTCCCAACCGCGGGAGTCGATGATGTAGCCGTTCGCCTGGCCGGTCGGAGGGTCGCACCACGCCGGCAGCTCGGGCACGCGCGCGATCGGGATCGGAAGCTGCGGCAACGGCTTGAGGCGGGCTCCGATGCGGATCTCGCGGCACGACTCGGTGACCATCGCCCGCGACTGGTTCCCTTCGACGCAGAGGATGCGGATCTGGCCGACGTAGTCGTAGTGACGGCCGAGAAGGGCCCCGGTCGCCGGATGGTGGATGAGGTCGCCCGGCTCGACGGCCAGGTAGGTCTCCCCCGCGACCAGTCCGCTCGCGGCGCCGCCGTGAACGTAGATCAGGTCGCCCTGCGCGGCGGTGCCCGGGATGCTCGGGTTGGTCTTCGGGACGTACTTCACTTCGACGTCTTCATGCGACTCGACGTAGTTCGGCATCGGCTCGTCCGGATGGCCGATGTAGCCGTAGCAGAAGATGTCGGACTCGGTGGCGAGGGGGATGGGATTGGTCGCCGGGGTCACCCGCGCGATGGCGGTGCCTTCTTCGTCGGTCGCGGCGGTGAAGGCGTTGTCGCCCTCGACCATGGTGCTGCCGCCGGCTGTCGTGGTCCCGCCGGTGGTCGCCTCGGCGGTGGTCTGTCCCTCACCCGTCACGAGGAGAACATCGCCCGGGTAGATCCAGTGGGCGTCGGTGATCCAGGTGTTCGACTCCCACAGTTGCGGCCAGAGATAGCCGTTGTTGTAGTACTGCTGGGCCAGGCCCCACAGCGTGTCGCCGGCCTTGATCTCGTGGGTCTTCGCGCCGGCCGGATAGGTGGAGGGATCGGGGGGGTTGTACGCCGTCCAATGGTCCCCCACGCGATGCAGATCGCGCGGCGGTTGCGACGTTTGCCTCTGCGCGAACGCGCTCGTCGCAATCACGAGCAGGAGAACGGGAGCCACCCTACGCACACTGACCATTGTCCCCTCCCAGGTCCTAATCCCGGTAATTCAGACAAGAAGTTAGCGCGAGTCAGGGGAAACGTCAAACGGGAGGCTTCAGTTATCGGTCGTCAGTTGTCGGTTGTCCGAACCTGTCTCGCCTGGATGTTGCCGTCAGCCGAGGAAGGTTCGGACAACCGAGAACTGACAACCGACAACCTTCTCGGACTACCGAAGCGCCAGGGAGCCGTCGTCCGCCGGGATCGAGCCGCCGAGCTGCTTCTTCTCGTACTGCTCGATCTGCTTCGTACGCTTGTCGTAGTTCTTCATGACCTTCTTGACGTACTGGCGCGTCTCCCGGAAGGGGGGGATGCCCTGGTAGCGCCGGACGTTGCCTTCGCCGCCGTTGTAGGCCGCGATGATCTTCTTCAGGTCGCCGTTGAAGCGCTTGTCGAGGTACTTGATGTACTTCACGCCGGCGTCGACGTTCTGCTCCGGGTTGTACAGGTCGCGGGCGCCCATCCAGCGGCCGGTGCGGGGCATGAGCTGCATGAGCCCCTTGGCCCCGACGTGCGAGCGAGCGCGCGGCTTGAATCGCGACTCCTGCTCGATCACCGCGGCGACGAGGGCCGGGTCGACGTCGTACTTTCTGGCCTTCGCGTAAATCAGCTTGCCGTACGGGATCTCGTCGGCGAAGAACTCGGCGCGGATGGCGTGGTTGACGCGCTTCATCTCCTCGAAGAAGACCTCGCGCTTTTCCTGCGGCATCGCGGCGATGTCGGCCCACTGCTCGGTGGTGATCCACTTCTGGTCGAACAGCGAGAGCTCGCGCGAGACGTAGCGGTCCGGGAGGACCTGGGCGAGCTTGAAGACGGTATTGCCGGTGAAGTTCCCCTGCAGGTTGGCCACGACCTTCTCGTCGTCCCCTCTCACACGCACCACGCGAACCGCGTCGAGGTCCTTCTGGACGAGGAACTGGACGTTGTCGAGCGTCTCGGCCACACCACCGATCGAAAGGGCGGTGCCGAGGACCAGAGCCACCGCGCCGCGGCCTCCGAGGAGGCGAATGACGGAGTGACGTTCCGCAGACTTACGCAGGCGAGCGATGCGCGTCGAAAGCGTATCCTTCAGAGGGCGTTGATTCGGCATGCACCTTCCTTTTCTGGGGATGTTATTCGGAATCAAATAATTACATTCACGGGAACGCGACTCAAAACGCAGCCGCGCCCACGGAATATTGCGGCCCGAGGCGGGCGCGGCAGCTAAGTTGCTGGTAGTACGACTATTACTCGCCGAAAACTTCTGCAGAGAACTTCTCGATGCGACAGTCGGCGGACTGCCAGGTATCGGGAGGGAGGCCCGCTTTCATGCACGTCTGGCGGAGAAACGTCTCCCGGTCCCAGCCAAGCTCGGAGGCAACCTGCGGCAGGAGCAGGCCCGCCCGGCCGCCGCGGCTGATGATCAGTCCATCGCGGCCGACCTCGATCTCCTCAGGCGACGTCACCGGCTCGATCGGGCTCATCACCGAGATCTCGATGTGCAGATTCGCGAGCTCTTCCTTGCGGAGGGGATAGAAGCGTGGATCGCGGAAGGCGGCGTTGACGGCGTTTGCGTGGACCGCCTGGCCGAGGGGCGCCACCGGCTGGATCGTGCCGATACAGCCGCGGAGATCGCCGGTGTTGGTGTGCAGGGAGACGAAGGCGCCGGCCGGGCGGCGGAGGGGGGCGTCGAGAGTAGTGAGGTCGAGCTCGGTCCTGTGGCCGTCGAGAGCGGCCGAGATGGCCTCGCGGGCGATTTGTAGAAGCCGGGTCCGCTGTTCCAGGGTAAGCATCGCAGGCGAAAAACACTCGCGGAGCAACGAGTTATTCGCGGAGGTTTTGTGGAGCGCCGGTCTTCGACCGGCAGTGGCGTTTCGCGCGAGAGACGGCCGGCAGAATGCCGGCGGACCGGCCAGTCAAAGACTGGCGCTCCTTAGGACTTTCGGTAAATCAACATCAGATTCCGCACATACACCAGCAACCCCGCGCATTGCGCGATGGTGAAAACCGTGTCGCGGATGTGGATGGCGTAGATGGCGGTGATGATGCCGCCGGAGAGGGAGAGGTACCAGAACACGACCGGGATGTAGCTCTCCTTCCGCTTCTCCGAGGCCAGCCACTGGACGATGAAGCGCGAGCCGAAGAGGAGTTGGCCGACCAGGCCGAACGCAACCCACAAATCCCAGCGGAAGCCGCTCACGAATCCTCTCGCACCTTGTAATTCAGCATCCTCTTCCCCATCCACCTCACGGCGAAGCAGTCGGCGAGGCCGCGGAAGGCGCGGTTCATGGCGCCGTACTTGGAGACGCCGAACTGGCGCGCGCGGTGGTGGACCGGCATCTCCACGACCTTGTAGCCGGCGTAGCGGACCAGGGTCGGGAGGAAGCGGTGCATGCCGGTGAAGAGGCGGACCCGGTCGATGGCCTCCCGCTTGACCAGCTTCAGCGAGCAGCCGGTGTCGGTGATCTGGTCGCCGGTGATCCAGTTCCGGACGCCGTTGCCGATCCGCGACTGCATCTTCCGGCTCCAGGTGTCCTGCCGGTTTACCCGGACGCCGATGACCATGTCGGAGCCACTCTGCTCGAGCTTCCCGACCATGGCCGGGATGTCGGCCGGGTCGTTCTGCAGGTCGGCGTCGAGCGAGACCACCAGCCGTCCGCGCGCCGCGTGCCACGCCGCGTCGAGGGCGGCGGTCTGGCCGCTGTTCTTCTCGAACGTGAGCACGCGCAGGGTCGGATACTCGGTCCGGCTGGCGCGCAGCACCTCCACGCTCCGGTCGGTCGAGCCGTCGTCAACGGCCACGATCTCGTACGTCCAGCCGCGTCCCTCCAGCGCCACAGCGATCTCGCGGAGTAGGATGGGGATGTTCTCTTCCTCGTTGTAGACGGGGAAAACGACGGACAAATCGGGCTGCTGGCTCATCGGCTCGGGTTAGCGCGGGAGTCTAACCGAGAACACGCTCTGGAAATTTGCGGTGGTCTGCGCGGCCACTTCTTCGAGAGACATTCCCCACAGTTTCCCCAGCAACTCGGCCACTTTGATCACATACGCCGGCTCGTTGTCGCGCCCGCGGTACGGGACCGGCGCGAGGTAGGGGGTGTCCGTCTCGATCAGGACCCGGTCCGGCGGCAGGCCACGGGCGGCTTCCCTCAGCGATTCGGCACTTTTGAAGGTCACGATGCCGGAGAAGGAGATGTAGTAGCCGAGGCCGACCAGGCGTTTGGCCACGTCGAGGGTCTCGGTGTACGAGTGCAGGATACCCGGGACGCCGGAGCGGGAGAGCACTTCCTCCATGTCGGCGGTCGACTCGCGGTTGTGGACGATGATCGGCTTCCCGAGCTCCTTCGCCAGGGCGATGTGGCGCTCGAAGACGGCGATCTGCGTCTCCCGCGGCGAGTACATGTAGTGGTAGTCCAGCCCGCACTCGCCGATGGCGACGACGCGCGGCTCGCGAGCAAGGCGCGCGATCTCGGCGAACGCAGCGTCGTCGCAGTCCTTGGCGTCATGCGGATGAAAGCCGACCGCCGCCCAGACGTCGTCGTGCTGCCGGGCGATCGCGACCGCCTGCGGTGCATCTTCCAGCTTCGTCCCCGGCACCACGAACCCCCGCACCCCCGCCTCCCGCGCCGCCGCCAGGTTGGCCTCGGCATTGGACATGGTTAGGTGACAGTGGGAATCGGTGAAGATCGTCATCGTCCCGGCTAGTGTCGCACGCCGCGCCCACTCACTTCCGGACGGTCCTCACCCGGGCCGGGCCCACGGCGGAAACGAAGATGCGGTGGACTCCCGAGTACGGCTTCTCCATCCTTTGCAACTGGCGAATGACCACCAGCGGGCCGCCGGGGACGCGTACCGCTCCGGCCTCGATCGGAGCGACGTCGCCGTAGGCCGGCACCATCGAGTTCACCACCTTCTGGACGCGGGCCGTGAACGTCGTCCCCGCGTCTTCCAGGCGCAGGATGCTGACCGTGAACCGCCCCTCCCCCTCCTCCGTGGCGAGCGGCATCGAACAACCTCCGGCGTCACAGACGGTGGCGAAGGCCATCGGTCCCGATCCCAGCAACGGCGGATACGGCGTCGGCTCGACCTGGAGGGGAGGAATCGCGGTCGTGCCGTCGGAACCGAACCGCAGTACACGCCATCCCTGCCAGTCCGGGATCAAGGCCAGATAGGTGCGGCCATTCCACCATACGCCGACGACGCTGCCGAAGAGCTGGATCGGCCGGTCCGCTTCCAGCACGAAACCATCGGCGCTGACGCGCACCGCCTGATCGAGCCAGGCCACCAGGTAATCGTGGCCGTTGCTCGCGACGTGGAGCCGCGAGCGGTGCGCCTCCGTCTCGTCCCGCAGGATCAGGAACGGGGAGTCGTCGATCGGCGTCCCGTCGGCGCGGAGGCGGATGCCGTAGACCTCCGACGTCAGGAGCCTCTCCGGAACCTTCTTCTGCCAGACCGCGAGATACTCGGTGCCGTTCGAGACCAGTGCGAGAGATCCGGTCCCGCAAGCGCCGGTCATGTTGTGGGACACGCGCTGTTTCGTCATCGTGCCGTCGGCCCGAATCACCGCCGAGGAGACGTCATGGTCGCCGAACCAGACGGCGATGAAATCGCGGCCGTCGCTCGCCGCCGCCGGACCGAACTCGTGGCAGGCGGAAGTGCCGAGCTCCAGCGACTGCGGGTCCAGCACTTCGCCGTTGGCGTCGAGACGCGTCGCGTAGACAGTGAACCCGCCATCCGGCGACGTCCGCTCCCGCCATGCCACGAGCGACTGGGTCGCGCTCGACGCTGCGGCCGGTGTCTCCTGGGCGAACGCGCCGCGCTCGAGGGCCACGTCCGGAGAGCCAGTGCCGCCGGCGCGGAGCAGGCGCACCTTCGCCGACGCGGCGCCGGGCTCGTAGAACAATTTCGCGTAGGCGAGGAGATTCGCGCCGCTGGACGAGCCGGCAGCAGTGGCCAGCCGGTAGGCGGGATCCCAGTCACTGACCGGTTTCAACACCTCCGCGATGCGGCCGTCAGCGGTGTACTTCGTCGCCGTGAGCTCCGCCCGGTAGGAAGGCGGCCAGGTCACGATCGTATAGAGCGTCAGATGCGTGCCGTCCCACGCCATTTCGCGCGCCGAGCGCGTGGGGTCGTAGGACAGGAGCGCGCCGGGCAGCGTGTACGTATGGATCTGGCGCGTCGTCAGGTCGCGCTGGATCCGTACCGCCTGCTGCAGCGTGTCGTTGTTCACCTGTTTGGAGACGACGAGGGTGTACGCCTCCCCGCTCGTCCCGATCGCGGCCAGGCTGGTGACCCGCTCGTCGAGCGTCTCGACCGTCTTCCGCCCCTGCAGCAGCCCGTCGCGTCCAAACGAGGCCGCCTCCACCCTGCCGTTCCCCGCCGCCGGCGTCGGATAGAAAGCCAGGAGCGCCGACTGCCCGTCGCCCAGGATTTTGGGCCAGGAGGTCGGGCCGGTGGTCAGCGTCTCGACATGTCTCACGTTCAGTTCGCGGTCGAACGTGATCGTGCGCAGTCCTCGGTCGTACAGATACAGCGGCACGACGAAGGCCTCGCCGGTCCAGGCGATGCCGGCGGGTTCCGCGATCCCCTCGACGACCCCTCGAAAGCTGCGCGTTACGATGATCCTCCCGTCGGCGCCGATCCGCGTCAGGCCGTTGGCCGTGACCACCACCCAGTCCGTTCCTCCCCAAACCACTCCGGAAGGGTGCTCCGGCAGCGCGATCGACTCTTCGTCGAGCGGCGTACCGTCGGCCGCGAACCGCATGGCCTGGCCGAGGGAACGGAAGTTTCCCTGGTGAGCGCGGATGACCTGGCGGTCGTCGCCCCAGACTGCCAGGAACGATTCGCCGTTCGACGCCACGTGGACGTCACCCGCCGTCGTCCCCCCGCCCGCCAGCCCCTTCCGCGCCACCGACACCGGCTCCTCCGTCGGGAAGCTCAGAGGCTGTGCCGCGGCGGAGAGGGAGAGCAACAGCGTGAGAAGGAGGCGTTGGGAGCGAGCCATTATGCGATATTAGCATTGAAGCTCGTGGCTTTGTCTTTACGGACCAGGAACGCTCAACTGATGCGTCCTTCCAGCAGCGAGACGACCATCCGTTCGTACGTATCGACCGCCACAAGCAGCTCCCGTTTCGCGATCTTCTCGTTCACGCCGTGGGCGTCGAGGATCGAGCCGGGACCGAACAGCAGCGGCTTGCCGAGCGCGGAGAGCCACGGGACGTCGGTGTTGAACGAGACCACGGCCGATTTCTGTCCCTCCGGCACGACCATGAGCTGGGGCGGGTTGCCGCGCGAGAGGGTGATGCGGCCGCCATGCTCCGCGACCAGGGTGGAAAGGCGGTGCTCGATGTCTTCCGGGGTCGTGACGAGGCGGAAGATCATTTCGCACTCGGCCTCGGCGGGGACGATGTTCGGCCGCTCCCCGCCGCGCACCACTCCGACGTTCACGGTCGTGTGGCCGAGGACCGGGTCGGTGCCCCAGTCGGTATGGTTGATCTCCGCGATCGCCGCGACCATCTTGTTGATCGCCGACTCGCCGAGGTGCGGATAGGCCGAGTGCGCGGCGATCCCCTCGAAGCGAAGATGGCAGGTCAGCGCCCCTTTCGAGGCACGGGCGAACATCGACTCCGTCGGCTCGCCGACGACGACGAACTCCGAGCCGAGGTCGGCGAAGGCGGCGTTGGCGGTTTTGGCACCGATCGAGTCGGTCTCCTCCCCCACCACGAAGAGGAAGGCGAAGTTGTCGATGCCGCGCGTGCGCAACCGCTCCCCCGCCGCGATCATCGCGGCGATGATGCCCTTCGTGTCGCAGGCCCCGCGGCCGTAGATGAACTCCTCGTCCTCGCTCGACTCGAACCACGGCGGGACGGTGTCGATATGCGAATTCATCACCACCCGCGGCGTGCCGCCGGCGAGCGCGAGGAGGTTGAAGCGGGTGGGCGTCACCTCGTGGCGGCGCGTCGCAAAGCCGAGGCGGGTGAGCTCGTGATCCAGCATCTCGCCGACCGTGAATTCACTGTCGGTCGGCGACGGCAGGTCGATGAGCTGGCGGGCAAAGGCGACGGGGTTGATGGGCATTGGGGCGGATTGTATCGGCAGCTCGGGAAGAATAGGACCGATAGGACCTATTCCCATTTTCGCTTTCCGAAATACGTTCCTTGCCAGCGCTCGTTTCGCCCGGCATGACCCGCATTCCCCTGCTGCTCGCGCTCCTCATCTCGCTGAGCGCACACGCCGCCACCACTTTCGTCTCCCCGCTCGACGGCGCGCAGGCGATCGGGCCGATGACGGTCGAGGTGACGACGGACGCGCAGGGCATCGACCGGGTCGACTTTTTCGTCGACGACGTCTTTGCCGGCGTGGCGCACGCCGCGCCGTACCGCATCAGCTACGACTTCGGGACCAC
>Ga0190275_10000798_pt1 | contig 25032 bp, 22 predicted proteins | sample Popmic550T_FD_133745 | JGI IMG/M metagenome (GOLD analysis project Ga0190275, IMG submission 133745) | Populus adjacent soil microbial communities from riparian zone of Yellowstone River, Montana, USA - 550 T | ecosystem: Environmental > Terrestrial > Soil > Riparian zone > Trees stand | place...
AGCGCTCCTTCCAGTACGGCGTGGGCACCGAGTGGCAGCCGACGCCCGAGTACTTCATCAGCGGCGAGCTCTTCTACAATGACTTGCACCGCCTCATCGTCAGCTCGGACAGGCTGGTGGAGCGGGGCGGGCAGCTGGTGCCCGAGCGGCTGAACAATGTCGGCACCGGCCGCATCTACGGCTTCGAGCTGCTGGCCCGGCGCGTCCTCACCGAGCGCCTCTTCGGGTGGGTGGCGTACACCTTCAGCCGCAGCCAGCGGCGCGACACGCCAGAGGGGCCTGAGCGTCTGTTCGACAGCGATCAGACGCACGTGCTGACGGCCATCGCCAGCTACAAGCTGCCGGCCGGGTGGGAGGTGGGAGCGCGCTTCCGCTTCTCCTCCGGCAACCCGCTCACGCCCATCGTCGGAGCGCGGCGAGATGACTCCACGGATGTCTTCGTCCCCGTCTTCGGGGGGGTGAACTCGCAGCGGCTGCCCAACTTCCATCAGCTGGATGTCCGCATCGACAAGAACTTCATCTTCGACCAGTGGAACCTGAACGTGTACGTGGACCTGACCAACGCCTACAACAACCCGGCGAAGGAAGGCATCCTCTACAACTACAACTACTCCGAGTCGGCGTTCCTCGAGGGCCTGCCCCTCCTGCCGATCCTCGGCGCCAAGGGGAGCTTCTGACATGCGCGCGCCCGTTCTTCTCTGCCTGAGCCTGGCGGTGGCCGCGTGCGGTCCGGCATTCGAGCTGCAGCAAGAGATCCGCCGGGTCCGGGTGCTGGCCATCAAGGCCGAGCCCGCCGAGCTGACGCTGAACCCGGATGCCCCCGCGCTGCCGCCCCCCACCGTGTTCACCGCGCTGGCAGTGGCCCCGGATGACCGGACTCCAGACGTGGCGCTCGCGCTGTGCCGGCCGGGCAATGCCTACAGCAGTGAGCTGGAGTGTCCGGGCAAGGATGGCGCCTCGCTGCCGCAGGGTGAGCTGTCACTGCAGGATCCAGATGTGCAGCAGATCTTGCAGGAGACGGCGGACGCGGGTGGCGGCGGAGCGCCCCTCGACTTCAATGATCCGCAGACGCGTGCCGTGCTGGAGAAGGGCGTGCCGCTCTTCATCGGCTACAAGGCCAGCGATGGCACGGACACTCCCGAGGGTGAAGAGCTGGGCGTGCGCCGGTTGACGCTGCGGCTCACCGCCACGCCCAACCAGAATCCGCGCATGGAGGACATCCTCCTGGACGACGCGCCACTCGCAGGCCCGCTGGCGCTGAGCACCGAGCTGGTGCTCCGGCCCAAGCTCGCCGAGGGAAGCCTGGAGCGGTACGAGACGGAGGAAGGGCCTCGGACGGAGCAAGTCTTCTACAGCTGGTACGCCACCGGCGAGGGCGAGGTGAAGCAGCTGCGCTCGCTGGAGCCGGTGGATGGCAAGCCGGGCGAGCCCACGATCACGTACCTCACGCCTGGCACGGCCCAGCGCGTGACGATCTACGTGGTGGCCCGGGATGGACGTGGCGGTGTGGACTGGCTGTCGCGCACGTTGGACGTGGGGCCGTAGCTCAGGCGCCGGTCGGCTCCAGCGACTGGAGCTCGGCGGAGGCCCGGCCGAGGCCCTCGGCCACCGAGGTGAAGGCGTCCGCTGTGCGCACGCGCTCCTCGCCAAAGCGATCCGCGTAGAGCTTCCGCACCGCGGGAATCTGCGAGGAGCCGCCCGTGAGGAACACCGCGTCGATCTCTCCCGCCCCCGCGCACCGATCCAGCAACCCCTGAGTCACTTGCTCCAGCTCGGTGAGCAACGGCTGGCAGAAGGCGTCGAATTCCGCGCGGGTGATGCGCTCGTGCACCTGGATGCGCGCCTCCTCGAAGTCCACCGTGGCCTCCTCTTCCCGCGAGAGCCGCACCTTCGCCGCCTCGATGGCCCGGAAGAGCCGGTAGCCCAGGTTCTCCATCACCAGGTCGTACAGCGCCTCCGCCGTCTCCGGCTTGTCGCTGGACTCCAGCATCAGCCCCAGCAGCTCCTGCGTGGACTTCTCCCGGATGAAGGACATCTCGTGCCAGGACAGCAGCTTCGCCATCACATGCTGCGGCACGGGCAGTCGCTTGTCCGTAAAGCCGCGCACTTTGTAGGTGGTGCCTGCGCCGAACCAGGGCAGCAGCTTGTGGCGCATGATCTCCGCGTCGAACTTGTCACCGCCGATCCGAACGCCCGTGGAGCCCACCACATCCGGCCGCCGATCCAGCCGCCCCCGGCGAGAGGGCCCCAGCTTCATCAGCGTCAGGTCCGTGGTACCCGCGCCGAAGTCCGCCACCAGCACCAGCTCGTCGCGTGAGAGCTGCGCCTCGTAGGCGAGCGCCGCGGCGATGGGCTCGATGAGGAACTGGATGCGGGTGAAGCCGGCCAGCTCCGCCGCCTTGCGCAGCCGCTGCTCGGCCAGCGCGTCCGCCTCGGGCTCCGGAGAGAAGAGGGCCGGGCGCCCCAGCATGACCGCCTCGGGCGGGCTCCCCAGGTGCGCACCTGCTGCCTCGCGCACCCGTCGCAGCAGGACCGCCACCAGCTCCTCGATGGTCCACGTGCGGCTGTGCACCTGCGTGGCGCGGAAGGAGCGGCTGTGCAGGAAGGACTTCACCGACTGGATGAAGCGCCCGGCGTTGTCCTCCAGGTACCGGGTGATGGCCTCCTCGCCTGTGTACGTGGTGCGCTCGTCCTCCGGGAAGAAGAGCACCGAGCGGAAGAGGCGAGGCTCGGGCGTTCCCAGCGCGATGGGCAGCACCCGGCCGTCTGGCAGGGCCGCCGCTGTGTTGCTCGTTCCGAAGTCGAGGCCGCAGACGTGCATGGCTCTCGCGCCATACCGCTGAACCAGGCGTGAAGGTAGCGCCTTCTCGGGGGACAGCCAGCAGAGCGGGCCGAGGGTACCTGCCCGGCTCGGGTTGGCGCTCGAAGCCCAGGCTCCATCTTTGCCCTGTCCACCTGATGACAGGAGAGAACATGAGAGTCGGAACAGGAGGGTTGTTGGCCGGGCTGGCCGCCTTGCTCCTCACGGCGGGGTGCAAGGAGGGCCGACCCGTTGGAGAGCCGCGAGAGGGGGAGCAGGCCTCCGCGGCTCAGAGCGTGGAGCAGGCCCAGAAGCAGTCCGAGCAGGCGTTCGATCAGGCTGAGGAGGCTCAAGGGAAGGCCAGCGCTGAGCAGCGGGATGCCGCCCAGGCTCAGCGGGACGTGCAGGAGGCCCAGAAGAGCCTGGCGGAGGCCCAAGGGCGGGCTCGGACGGAGGCCCAGGAGGCGCAGACGGCCCAGCAGCAGGCCCAGCAGCAGACGCAGGCGGCCCAGCAGGCGGTGACCCAGTCTCAGCAGAACGCGCTGGATGCTCAACGGCAGCAGCAGAGCGAGCTGGCGCAGCCAGCCCAGCCGCAGGCAGGGGCGTCGCCGCCCGCGGTTCAGGCTCCGGCCCCCTCGACCCAGGCGCAGGGTGAGCAGGTCATCGTCGGCGAGGTGCTCACGGTCAACGATCGGGAGCTGCTGGTGAGCAGCCGTGGCGAGCCACAACGGCGGCTCCAGGTGCAGCCCGGGACCGTCATCCTCGTGGATGGCCGTCAGGCGCGCGCCGCGGACATCGAAGAGGGCAGCCAGGTGCGTGCGTCCTTCCATGACCAGGGCGGTGAGCCGACCGCGACGCGCATCGAGGTGACCACGTCCGTACGGCCGGCCATTCCCGCTGCGCCCGAGAGTGGCGAGTCCACGCCAGGGGCTCAGCCTCAGGAGGCTCCGTTCCAGGAGAACTGAGCAGGGGCGGCTTCAAGCTCGTGGGGTGAGCCCTGGCAGCTCACCCCACCGCATGCACTTCGAGCAGCTTCTCGGCCACCGCCGCTCCCTTCCATCCCAGGACACGGGCGTCCTTGTTCGCGAAGGCCACCACGGTGAGGAAGAAGTGCTCCAGCTCCTCGCGCTCCCGGCGGGACAGATCCTGGTGGCTGCGCAGGTGCTCGGCCCGTGCTGCGGACACGGGCACCATGAGGAGCCTGTCGTTGCGCTCGCGGCCCTTGCCCTTCTTCTTCTTCTGATCCACCTGGAGGACGCCGAGCGCGCGGCACGGCAGCACCACCCCGGGCCAGGTGGCCACGTCCCAGTACACCATGGCATCCATCGGATCGCCGTCCGGCCCCTGGGTGCTGGGGATGAAGCCCCAGTCGAAGGGGTAGCGCAGCCCCCGCGTCAGCGGCCGGCTGATGGTGAAGGCCCGCAGCTCTGGCTCGTACTTCAGCTTCACCGTGGAGCCGCGGGGGGACTCGACGACGACATGAAAGGCGCCCTCTTTGCCGCGCAGGGGCAGCCGCGAGAGATCCGAGACCTTGTCCACCTGCGGCTCCAACATGGGAACAGAGCCTCCGGGGGAGAGGTGGACACGGCCGTACCGTGGAGCCAGCCATCTCTCAGGAGAGTCGCGGTGTCCCTGCGCCTGCCCGCTCGGAGGGCACTCAGGAGCTGCAGCTGACCGCCAGGTGCTTGCCCCAGGCGGGCGGGGGAGCCGCCAGCGCCTCGTGCTCGGGCTGCTCATCAAAGGGATGGGAGAGCACTGCTCGCAGCCGCTCCACCTCGCTGAAGTCGCCCTCCTGCGCGCGGGTGATGGCTGTCTGGGCCAGGTAGTTGCGCAGCACGTACTTGGGATTGGCGCGCTCCATGCGAGTGCAGCGCTCGGCATCCTCGCTGCCCTCGGAGAGCAGCCGCGTGCGGTAGGCCGCTGCCCACGCGTCGAAGGCCGCCGTGTCCAGGAACAAGTCCCGAAGCGGCTCGTTGCGGGCCTCGGTGGAGGAGTCGAAGCGCCCCAGCCTGCGGAAGAAGCGCGTGTAGTCCACCCGGGCCTCGGTCATCCGGGCGAGGAGCGTCTCGAGGAGCTCCAGGTCCCCGGCGCGAGCCTCACGCAGGCCGAGCTTCTCTCGCATCCGCGCCAGGAAGTGGGTGCTGAAGCTGGGAGCAAAGGCTTGGAGCGCAGCCTCCGCCTCTTCCTGGGGGATGAGCGTGGCGAGCGCCTCGGCCAGACGGGCCAGGTTCCATACGGCGATCCGCGGCTGCTTGTTGAAGGCGTACCGCCCGAAGTCATCCGAGTGGTTGCAGATGAAGCCCGGCTCGAAGTCATCCAGGAAGCCGAAGGGCCCGTAGTCCAGGGTGAGCCCGAGGATGGACATGTTGTCCGTGTTGAGCACGCCATGCGCGAAGCCCACTGCCTGCCACTGCGCGACGAGCTGCGCGGTGCGCTCCACCACCTCCGCGAAGAAGCGCGCATGCCGGTCCTTCGTACCCTCCAGGTGCGGGAAGTGCCGCGCGAGCACGTAGTCCGCCAGCGTCGCGACGTGCTCGCGCTGCTTGGTGTGATGGAAGTACTCGAAGGTGCCGAAGCGCACGTGGGAGGGTGCCAGCCGGATCAGCATGGCGCCCGTCTCCACCTCCTCGCGGTACACCTTCTCGCTCCCGGCGATGATGCAGAGGGCGCGCGTGGTGGGGATGCCCAGCCCATGCATGGCCTCGCTGCACAGGTACTCGCGGATGGTGGAGCGCAGGACCGCGCGTCCGTCCCCCCTGCGCGAGAAGGGCGTGAGGCCCGAGCCCTTCAGGTTCAGCTCCCACCGCTCGCCCGTGGAGGTCTGCAGCTCGCCCAGCAGCAGGGCGCGCCCATCCCCCAGCCGGGGCACGTACACCCCGAACTGGTGACCGGCGTAGACGGCCGCGACCGGCTCCATTCCGGGCAGGGGCCGCACCCCGCCAAAGGCCTCCACGAACTCGGGGCGCTGGACCTCGGAGGCGTCGATCTCAAGCAGGCGGAGCGCCTCCGGACTGACGCTCACCAGGCGCGCGTCCTCGAGCGGCTGGGGAGGCACACGCACGCTGAACCCGGCAGGCAGGTGAGCATACGAGTTGTCGAAGCGGAGCTGCTCGAGCGAAGGCATGACAGGAGATTACAGCGAGGCTCCCAGCGGCGCATCCCGCAGAGGCTCCACCTGGAAGATCCCCAGGAGCGCGAGCACCCTAGCGCTGGAGGTCCAGCAGCCGGGCGGTGAGCTCTTTCGCGGCACGCTCGCCGGACTCCACGGCCCCGTCGATGTAGCCACAGCCCTCTACCGCTGTCTCCGTCCCCGCCCAGTGCACCCGGCCGCAGGGAGTCCGCAGTGCATCGCCAATGGCCGTGAGGGTGCCGGGCCGAGGCAGGCCTACGTAGCAACCGGTGCTCCAAGGCTCGGCAATCCAGTCCAGATCCGCGTAGGCGGTGGGCTCGAGGGCCTGGGGGCCGAAGAAGCGCGCGAAGCACTCCAGCGCTGCGCGGCGGCGTTCCTCGGCAGGGCGTCCTGTCCAGGCGCGCGCCGTGTCTCCCAGGAAGAAGCCCACCAGGGCCGGGTGGTGCCCGTTCTGCCCCGTGTCATCGAAGCACAGTCGCACCGGCCCTCCATCACTCACGGCCTCGCCCGACAAGCCGGCCTCGCGCCAGAAGGGCCGGGAATAGGTGGCCACCCCCTTGATGACACTGCCCATGGGCAGCTCCGCGTGGGCGCGGCGGCGAGCGGTGGGGAGCTCCGCCCCGAAGTCCATCCGCTCGGCGAGCGCGGGCGGCACCGCGACCACCGCATACCGGCCGCGCCAGCTCCTCCCCTCACCGTGCACCACCACGCCCTGCGCCTCCTGGAGCACCGCGCGCACGGGCGCGGAGAGCACCACGCGGGCGCCCAGGGGCTCAGCCAGGCGCAGGGCGATGCCTTGTGCGCCGCCCTCAATTCGTTCGGCCTGGGCGCCGTTCTCTATCTCGGCCAGCGGCATCAGCCCGCCATTGGAGTGGATGTAGAAGAGGAAGTGGAGGAAGGACAGCTCGCTGGGCTCGGCCCCGAAGATGGCGCGGGTGGCGACGTCCAGCGCCGCCCGGGCGCCCCAGCTGGGGACGTGGCGCTGCTTCCAGGCCTCGAGGGTGAGCGCGTCCCACTCGGCGGCCTTGGGTGCAGTGTGGGGGCGATCGCGTGGCACACGGCGGGCGAGCCTGTCCAGCCGCCAGATGTTGCGCTGCAAGTCCAGCAGGCTCAGCAGCGGCAGTGCCGGCACCTTGCCCCGGTACGTCCGGCGCTCGCCGCGGAGCTCTAGCACCTTGGTGCCGTGGTGGAACTGGGGGAAGCGTCTCAGGCCCAGCGCCTCGACCATTCGCAAGGCGTGGTGCTGGTGGGGCCCTACCCACTGCCCTCCGAGGTCCACCACATCCCCACCCACCGGCTGGCTCAGGGTGCGCCCCCCGACACGCTCACGGGCTTCGAGCACCAGGACGGAGGCGCCCGCCAGGGTGAGGGCTCGGGCGGCGGTGAGCCCCGCGATGCCCGCGCCGATGATGATGACGTCCGCATCCGGCTGCACCATGTTCCCTCCGGGGGATGCACTGTAGACGGTTGCCGGATTGACGGGGGGGGCCAGGAACTCCTAGGGAGAGGCTCGTGCAACCCATGGACCTCATCGAACGGCTGCGTCAGCTGTCTCCCAGTGCGGCGAACGTGCTCCTGAGCGCCGCGCTGCCACAGATCATCCCCTCTGCCAGCGGGCTGGGCATTCGGGTGGAGGAGGTGACGGACACGCGCGTGCGGCTGTCCGTGCCGCTCAAGCGACGCACGCGCAACCATGTGAAGGGGCTCTACTTCGGCGTGCAGATGACGCTGGCGGAGCTGACGGGAGGGTTGCTGCTCCTGCGGCGGTTCCCGCCCACGGAGTATCGCTCGCTCGTCAAGCGGGTGGAGGCGGACTTTCGGGCCCAGGGGAGGAGCACGGTGTATGCCGTGTGTGAGCCGCCTCCGGAGGTGTTCGGGACGCTGGCAGAGGCGCTGCGGCAGAAGGGAGACAAGGCCGAGGCGTGGGTGCCCGTGCAGCTGCTGGCCGAGGATGGCACCGTCGTCACCGAGGTGCGCTTCCTGGACTCGGTGAAGAGGTTGTGAGCCGGGCTGTGAGCGGTTTAGTGGCCCTCCGCGATCCATCTCGGACGCTCCAGCGTCATGAAGCAAGGCGGCTCGTGTCAGCGCTGCTCGCGTTGGTGGCGCTGACGTGGATGGCTGGCTGCGCGACCAGTGGTGCCGGGGGCCGACACTCTGCCTTCCAGACCACAATGGTCCCGTCCGACCTCTCCCAGGATGGCGGTGGCGGTGGCTTCTGGGCGGAGAGGGATGACTTTCAGCTCCTGCAGCAATCGGCGGGACTGGAGGAGGACTCCTGGCACGAGGCGGGAGAGGAGCTGGAGACCGAGGATGCGCAAGCGCTGTGGGAGGCGCTGGCTCGCACGGGGACGACCCTCCAGAGCTTCGGCCCGGGCCGCTCCCTTGCCTTCGTGCTGCGTCAGGTGCGCACCCAGGATGAGGACGTGCCTTATGCCGAGCTGTTGCAGCGCCTGCGCCCCTTTCGCTTCCTGGTGGTAATGAGGCCAGACGGCTACCTGGTCAGCGCCCTCACGGGAAGGCCCCTCCAACGCATGTGGAAGGGCCGCGTGGAGCTGCGCGGAGGCAGGCTCATGGTGGGCACCTTCGAGGTGGGTGCCTTCTACCGGGACAAGGGCGGCGTCTTCTATACCGTGGACGACTCGCTGAGCCAGCCTGGAGCCATGGTGGGAGAGCTGGGCCTGGAGCGGGACTGGTTCAACGCTGCTCTCGATGGCGGCGGGGATGCGCTGGGGGAGATGGCGCAAGCCCTGGCCCACTTCGTCAACGACCCCATTCGAAGCCTCGAGGGGCTTGAGCAACTGCCGTCGGCGGTGGCCGCCCTCATTGCGTCCTCGCCCGACTACTTCGCCCGCTACTCCGCCCTGCCGGTGCAGGAGCAGATTCGGGAGGCCGCCCGGCTGGCCACGCACCTGATGATGCTCTACGGCAGCGCGGCTGGTACAGCCACGCGCATCGGCACGGCGGGGACAAAGCTGCCGGTACTGTCCCTCAGTGCGGAGGGGGCCTTGGCGATAGAGCAGGTGGCGGTCCCCGTGGGCGCCACGGCGGCGGCGGTGGGGACAGGCGCTGGGGCCGTCTACGTCCTCATGGAGTCCACGAAGGATCCAGGTGAGGGCGGCGGGGCTCAGGCCTCCGGTACTGCGAAGGGGGCAGGAGGTGGCTTCAAGCCCTTCGTGGAAGGCAACTTCCGTGAAAACCTCGCGCGCCTGACGGGAAGAATGCCCGAAGACGCGCACGCCCACCATGTGTTCCCTCGGGCGCTCGAAAAAAATTTCAAAGAGGCGGGGATCAATATCCACGATCCGAGGTTCGGTACATGGTGGGAGAGGTCCAGCCACCTCAAGAAGGCACACGACTATACTCAGCGTTGGCGGGAGTTCCTTTTCAGGAGGCCCCCTCCCTCGTTCGAGCAGATCCTTCAGTTCGGAAGAGAGCTGGCACGTGAGTATGGATTCCAAGTCAACTACTAAGGTTTTCCCCGGCTTCGACAAGCTCTTCTGGTTTATCGAGGCAGGGAGCAGGAGGCCATTCAGGGGAGAGATGGCCCTAGGGACGGATGTCCGCGGCTTGACTCGTGCTGAAGTGCACCCATCCCACCCAGTCACAGTGGAATGGGCGATGGGGAGTGCCAAGCCGGGTGAAGTGATGTGGACGACGCACGGAGAACCTATCGTTGTCTCCGATTCTGTCGTGCAACTTCTGCGATCACACGGGTTCACCGGGTGGTCTCTCTATGAGGTCTCCGTCCGGGACAAGCAGGGTCAGTTGAGCCCAGGCTATAGCGGCCTCGCTGTCACAGGCCGGTGCGGAAACATCGAGTGGGAGCAAGGAATCGAGGTGCCGCGGATTCGCCCTGCCGGCATCTTCCCCGTGTGGAAGGGGCTCTTCTTCAATCCTGCGTCGTGGGATGGCTCCGACTTCTTCATGGACGCGGAAGGCGCCGGGTATGTGTTCGTGGTGGAAGGCGTGAAGAAGGCGTTCGAACGGGCGAAGATCCGGAATGTGAAGTTTGAGTCTCTGGATCAATTCGAGAGGTCGTGGAAGATCTGAGAACCACCACGGGGCGGGTGTATGGGGACGGCAGATCAGCTCCATGTTGGACGTCGTGCGCGAATGGCTCCGTCGTCACCGAGGTGCGCTTCCTGGACTCGCCGAGTGTTGACTCCGCCACCGCCAGTGCCTTCAGTTTGACAGGGTGGACCGTCTAACACTCCTGCGTCACATCACATCAAAGACCACGCTATGGGTGAGATCAGGATTTGACTGGCTACGCAGCCGGATACACCAGGAAGTGGGAGACTGTTGGGGCTCAGGCCACCCGCTGGAGGAAGCGGGTGTAGCGCTCCTCCAGGAACTGCTCGCGAGGCCACTGATCGCGCCGGGTCGGCTTGTGGAGGGGCCGCCCGTCAAAAGACTTCAGGGCGTGCTCCAGCGTGGGGCCATCGTGTGCCTCTCGCAGCTCGCGGGACAGTTCAATGTGTCCATCCGGGCGGATGCCGAGCAGATCCGCGTCGAACGCGCCGTGATGGAGATGGCACAACGCAAGCCCATTGGGTACTTCGGGGACGCCACGCTCGTCCCGGTCCGGGAGGATGTGTGCGCCCTGAAGGAGCTCTGAGCGAGGCAGGCGGCAGATGGCACAGCGGTGCTCGTAGGCGTGGAGCACGTGAAGCCGGAAGGTCTCCTGATGGAGGCGTTTCTTGGCCTGGACCGTGATGTAGCCGCGCCGGATGCGATCCGCCGTCGCATCGTGGAGGGCCGTGCCGGGAGGTTCCACGCTCAGCGCTTCGTCCGCGACCACCTCGCAGGTGAGGGTTCGCGCGTCGAAGCGGGAGACGTAGGCCGGCCAGATGGGCCGGTACATGCCGGGGTCCACACCATAGAAGTAGATGAGGGGAGCCTCCAAAGCCAGGGCCTGGGCGAGGAGCTGGTTGGAGTGGTTCTCGGGATCTTCTCCCTTGAAGCGGTAGAAGAAGGCTCCGTCCTCCGAGGCAAGGTCATCGTAGCGGGCGAACCGACCTTGGCGCGGAACGATGGTCTTGATGGACAGCGCGCCCCCGCGCATCTGCCGCGGACGGAAGATGCCTTGGGCCTTCGTGGCGAAGTAGAGGAGCTCTCCCCGGAAGGAGAAGCCTTGCGTCACCACCTCCCATGGGAGCACCGCGCCGTGGAGCCGCGTCAGCTCCGCGAGCCGCTGGAAAGCGGCCTGCCGGATGGGCCAGTCAGGATCGGAGCTGGAGAACGCGGATGCGGGCATATGCAGGAGATGGACACAGCATACCTCTTCACCAGCACGTCCTGCACGGTCCACCAAGGAGCCGTTCTCCTGCGGCATGGCGATAGGTTAGGTATGGGGCCCAGCTTGTCCCGCGCGCGCTTGAAGTTGGCAGCCTTGGCGTTGGGCCGCAGCGAGGGCAAGATGAGGCAGGAAGCCCATCTCGCTTTGGGCTCGTGGGCGAGGCCGCATCTCGTGTACCAGCAGCGTTCAAGATAGAGCCGAAGCGCACTGCTCCGGGATATGGAGCGCTCCCATGATTGAGCGCTATCCACGGATCCGTTTCTATTGGGAGGTTGAGGGTGAGCGCCATCCCTGCATCCGGGAGAGCCTCAGCATCTGCTTCTACATGCGGCGCCCCCATCTGGAAGTCGCCCCAGCGGTCATGCGCGCGCTGGAGACCTACCGCAGAGCCATTGCTCCCCAAGCGCTCTCCTGGTACCCCAATCGAGAGGGTGACTGGCAAGAACTCAATGAAGATGGCTGGGAGCTCAGTCGCCGGAAGATGTCTCACCCGTTGGGGGCCCACCTCTGGTTGCGCAGCGCGCCCCAACTCATCACGAACTACGAGTTCAGGTATCACGGCCTGGCATTGGAGGCTTCATCCTGCGCCGTGGCGTTCTGGTTACCTACCGAGTACCTGGAGGACCGCGGCCCTGAGCAGGTGAAGAAGCTGGCCCTTGAGCTAGGTTCGGAGTTGCCCTTCAACTCGGGCCATGCTGGCCTCTCCTTCTACTTCATCGAGGACATGCCCGGTGTCTCCGATCCCTTGCGGAGCCTGTGTTTGCGCTATCCAGGCATGGATATGCCTGCCATGGAGAGGCTTCCCATGAGGCTCGGCACACGTCTCAAGGGCGTCTCCTGGCTGACGTTTCTTGGCTCGTCCGTGTTGGACAGCCTCGAAGGCGCAGCGGGACTGCGCGCCCGCCTGAAGTTCCCAGGAATCCAGGTGGAGGAGCTGAGCTCGGGCAGGGCCGCGGTGGCGCTGGGGGAGTGGCCCGAGGCGGGAGACGTAGAGCATGGGCACACCCTCCCCGCATACCGCGAGCTGGCACGGGTGCTGGAGCCGTGGCTCTATCAAGCCCCTCGGTCCCCTTGGAGTGGCTTTACAGATGAGGACGCTCTGAAGTGGGAGCGCCGCTTCCTCTGACAGGATCTTGCAGGGTCAGCACCTCGCAGCCCTCCCGAGTGACCAGGACGGTGTGCTCGAACTGGGCAGAGAGGCTCCCGTCCTCCGTCACCACCGTCCACTTGTCCGGCAGCACCCGCACCTCCGGGCGGCCGAGGTTCACCATGGGCTCGATGGTGAGGACCATCCCCGAGCGCAGCGTGATGCCTGTTCCTCGCTTTCCCACGTGGGGCACGTGGGGGGGGCCGTGCATAACGCGGCCGATGCCGTGCCCGCCGAACTCGTGCACCACGCTACAGCCCTCTTTGCGCGCCAGTTCCTCGATCGCTGCCCCAATGTCCCCCAGCCGCGCGCCGTGACGGACGACGGCGATGCCAGCGTCTCGGCATCGGCGCGCCACATCCACCACATGCCGCGCCTCGGCGGACACCTCACCGATGAGGAACGTGGCCGAAGTGTCCCCGTGGAACCCGCTCAGGCACGTCGTCACATCTACGTTGATGATGTCTCCAGGAGAGATTCGCTCATCCGCGTGCGGGATGCCGTGGCAGACCACGTGGTTGCGGCTGGTGCACACCGTCGCGGGGAAGCCGTGGTAGCCCAGTTGGCTCGGTGTGCCGCCGCGCCGGGCCGTGTCCTCCCGCACCCACGCGTCGATGTCGGCCGTGGAGATGCCGGGCGCCAGGCGCGCCGCAACGTACGCCAGAGTCCCGGCTGCTGCCTGTCCAGCCAGGCGCAGCCGATCAATCTCGGTCCCCTTCAGCAACGGAATTCCCATGCGAGCCAAGGTGGCACCCGCTCAGCCGCGGCGTCCAATGCTGTCTCGGTATGGAGTCCGCTCCCCGCCCTGAGCTAACCTCTCCCGCCGTGAGCCTGACGCACATCCAGTCCTTCGTAGCTGTGGCCGAGGAGGGTCACGTGGGGCGTGCCGCGCTGCGGCTCCACCTCACCCAGCCTCCGCTCAGCCGCCACATCCTCGCGCTCGAGGAAGAACTCGGCACGCCGCTCTTCGAGCGGACCCCCCGCGGCATGCGCCTGCTGCCCACGGGCGAGGCGTTCCTGCAGCACGCGCGCCGCATCCTCTCCGAGGTGGACGCAGCGGTGCACACCGTTCGGGGTGTCGCGGTCAGCGCGGCTCTTCCAGCAGGAAGTCCGCCACGTCCTTCCACAGCTTCTCGAACTGAGGCCGCCGGAAGCCCGAGCCGGAGATGAGCCAGTCCACGTGCGGCGGCTGGTGGGTCGGCTGATCGAAGTGCCCAATGGCATCCAGGTGGTCCGCCCGCACGGCCCCAATCACCCGTCCGTGCACCTGTGAGCGCGTGGGCACGATGCCGTCACACGCCTGTGGTGCGGGCAGTGCTCCAAAGGCCTGGATCAGCGCTGCCGTCTGCTCCGCCGTGTGCAGGGGCGTCTGGTTCAGCGGCAACCGGTGGGTCTGGTTGTAGAGGAACGCGTAGACCGTGTGGGTGAGCTGCGCGTACGGATCCAGCCCCACGGACAGGCGCGTGCGGAACGAAGGCGGGCGCGCCTGCGTCACCACCGAGCCGTAGCGCACCCCGGGCCGATCCGTGCACCCGGCGTTGAACAGGTCGATCCCCTCGGGCGTGAGCTGGGGAATGAGGGAGGTGTCGTTGCCCACGTCCCCCAGGAAGCGCGAGACGGCCTCGCGCCGATCCGCCGAGAAGTCTCCCAGGAGCTGATCGAAGAGTTGATCCAGGATCGTCTGCTTCCAGCCCAGCTGGTTGTCTGCCCGAGACAGCAGGTGCCCCAGCCGGAAGGCCACCGTCAGCGGCAGCCGCCCGAAGCGCAGCACGTACACGGTGAAGAGGGAGAGCAGCTTCAGGATCTGTTGCCCGAAGAGCCCCAGGAAGAAGGACGCCAGGGGCGTGCCCGCGTGGGGCGTGGACACTGTTACCACCGAGCGGACCCGGCTCGCATAGGGCTCCAGCTCCAGCCCCTCGCGCAGAGAGGCGCCCGGGTTGACGAAGAGCCGCGCGTCCAGGCCCCCGGTGGAGTGTCCCACCAGGTGCAGGGGCCCGTCGTCCGCGCTGGCCGTCTCCTGCACCCCCTTGAGCAGATCCGCGGCCCGCTGTCGGATGGAGGCGGTGGGGTGGGAGAGGATGGCCACCACCTCGGCCTCGATTCCCCGCCGGGCGAACTCCGCCTTCAGGAAGTCTCGGACGTGGCCGAAGTAGAGCAGATCCCCCAGGTTGGTGAAGCCAAAGAAGCCGGGGACCAGATAGATGTGGTGCTTCACGGACATTCCCATGAACCTTCCGGCCTCTTGGGCCGCGACTCAAGTCCCTTGTCTTCCCGGCTGCTTGTTGACGTGGGCTCCATCTCACGAAAGAACGGGCTCCTCCTCACATTTCACGCAAGGACGCCTACACGTGGACCGCCTCCTGCTCGCCCTCGGACTGCTCCTGGCCCTCCCCGCCCGCGCGGAGGAGGGGATGTGGACCTATGACGGCTTCCCTTCCGAGGCCGTGAAGAGAGCTTATGGCTTCGCTCCGACGCAGGCGTGGCTGGACTCGGTGCGGCTGGGCTCGGTCCGGCTCGCGGGCGGGTGCTCGGCCAGCTTCGTCTCTCCCACCGGGCTGGTGATGACCAACCACCACTGCATCCGCAGCTGTGTGGAGGACCTGGCCTCGCCGCAGAAGGATCTGCTGGCCGCCGGCTTCTTCGCGCCCGAGGCCAAGGACGAGCTGCGCTGCCCCAAGGTGGAGGCCAACCAGCTCATGGAGATGACGGACGTCACCGCGCGGCTGAACACGGCGACGAAGGGGCTCACCGGCGCGGCCTTCAACACCACCTTGAAGAAGGAGACGGCGAAGGTAGAGGCCGAGTGCGCCACCGGGCCGGATGTGCGCTGCGACGTGGTGACGCTCTTCAACGGTGGCAAGTACCACCTCTACAAGTACCGCCGCTTCCAGGATGTGCGCCTGGCCTTCGCCCCCGAGTTCCCCATGGCCAGCTTTGGCGGCGACCCGGACAACTTCAACTTTCCCCGCTTCGGCTTCGACGTGGCCTTCCTGCGCGTGTGGGAGAACGGCCAGCCGGCCAGGACGCCCCATTACCTGCCCTGGGCGAAGCAGGGGGTGAAGGAGGGAGAGCTCGTCTTCGTCTCCGGCCACCCCGGTGGCACCGAGCGCAAGAGCACCGTGGCCGAGCTGGAGTTCCAGCGGGACGTGGCGCTGCCCTACACCCTGCTGCACCTGGCGGAGCTGCGCGGCATGCTGCGCGAGTTCACCCAGGGCTCGCCGGAGCGCTTCCGCATTACCCGCGCGCCCCAGCGCTCGGTGGAGAACGCCCTCAAGGCGCTACGAGGCCGGCACCAGGCGCTGGCGGATCCGGCGCTGCTGGCGCAGAAGCGCAAGGCAGAGGCGGAGCTGCGGACTCGGGTGATGGCCCACTCGAAGCTGAAGGCCTCCACCGTGGGAGCCTGGGAGGAGGTGAGCCAGGCGCTCGAGCTGTACCGCCCCCTGCTCCCCGAGTACCGGATGAAGGAGGCGGGGGATGGCTTCATGTCCGAGCTCTTCACCCTCGCGCGCCACCTGGCGCGTGCCGCTGAAGAGCTGCCCAAGCCCAACTCCGAGCGGCTGCGTGAGTACACGGAGGCCCAGCTCCCCTCGCTGCGCCAGCAGCTGTTGCGCGATGCCCCCATTCCCCCGGAGCTGGAGGTGGCGACGCTCACGTTCAGCCTCAACCGGATGCGGGAGACGCTGGGCGCGGATGATCCCTTCGTCCAGAGGGTGCTCGGCCGCGAGGCGCCAGCGGATCTGGCGCGCGCGCTGGTGACGGGCACGAAGCTTCACAACCCGAAGGTGCGCCAGGCGCTGCTGGAGGGGGGGAAGGCCGCGGTGGAGGCCTCCCAGGATCCGATGCTGGTGCTGGCGCGCAAGGTGGACGCCGAGATGCGGGTGGTGCGCAAGCGCTATGAGGACATGGTGGAGGCGGTGCTCAAGCGCAACGGAGAGCGGCTGGCCCAGGCGCGTCTGGCGGTGTACGGCACGAGCGGCTACCCGGATGCCACCTTCACCCTGCGGCTCAACTACGGCGTGGTGAAGGGCTGGGAGCAGAACGGCCGCACGGTGGCGCCGTTCACCACCTTCGGCGGCGCGTGGGCACGCCACACCGGCAAGGATCCCTTCAAGCTGCCGGACTCATGGCTGGCTGCGCAGAGCAAGGTGCCGCCAGAGACGCCGCTGGACATGGCCACCACCAACGACATCATCGGCGGCAACTCCGGCTCGCCCATGGTGAACAAGGACGGGCACGTGGTGGGCCTCGTCTTCGACGGAAACCAGCCCTCGCTCGGGGGTCGGTACGCCTACGTGCCGGCGATGAACCGCACCGTGTCCGTGAATGGGGTGGGGATCCTCACCGGGCTCGAGCACGTCTACGGCGCCCGGCGCCTCGTGGAGGAGCTGCGCGCCTCCCAGGTTCCGTAACGGCCTGGCAGGAAAGCCGCGCCGCGTGGAACGGTAGCAGTGAGCGGGCCCTGTCCCGTGTCTTCTCTTCGCCGTGCACCATGCCTGCCTCTCGCCGCCTTGGACGGGGCCTTGTCATCCACCTGATGGGTTGCTGCGGCGTGTGTGAAGCCCCGGACACCGAGGGTTGTGCACTGCGTTAGCGATGATCACCTCTGATGGAGGTCAGCAGCAGCGGTTCATTGGAGCGGGGGAGGGAGGCTGTATGGCGGAGTCACCCGAACCCGAGAGCCCTCAGGTCGTCGCCATCATGTTCACGGCGATGGCGGTGGTCGGTGCACACACCCTGGGGGATGAGTCCCTGGAGCTGGCGCTGGGCGAGGAGCACGGCCGACTCGTCCGGGAGCTGCTGCCCCCTCAGGGCGGGCGCGAAGTGAAGGTGCTGGAGGATGGCTTCCTGCTCGAGTTCGATTGCGGGCTGCCCGCCGTCCGCTTCGGATTGGCGCTCCAGCAGGCCGTGGCGGAGCGCAACCAGCTGGCTCCTCCCGAGCGGCGCATGGAGCTCCGCATTGGCGCCCACCTGGGCCCGGTGCTGCACCGGGATGGTGATGTCTTCGGGGAGGGCGTGAATCTGGCGGCGCGAATCGAGGCGCTCGCCCAGCCCGGCTCCCTCTATGTCAGCGAGGCCGTTGCCCGGGAGGTGCAAGGCCACCTGCTCCCCTCTGCCGTGCGGCTGGGACGTGCGGCGCTCAAGAACATCCACCTCCCGGTGGCGGTGTTCCGTGTCGAGCCCCGCGCGAGGCGCCACCGCGCCACGCTCTTCGCTCGCGTCCGCTCATTCGTGGCGCAGCTTCATCGTAGGAGTTGAACGCCCCTCCCCCAGCGATAGGGTAGAGCCATGTCCGAACTCACGCCCGAGCTCACACTCATTGTCGCCTCGAAGAACTACTCCTCCTGGTCGCTGCGGCCGTACCTCGCGCTGGCCCACACCGGGCAGCCCTTCCGCGAGGTGATGGTGCCGCTGGATGAGCCCGACACCGCCGCGAAGATCGCCCAGCACTCGCCCAGCGGGCGCCTGCCGGCCCTGCGCCACGGGGCAATCTCCATCTGGGATTCGCTGGCCATCTGCGAATACCTCGCGGAGACGTTCCCCCAGGCGCGGCTGTGGCCGCAGGACAAAGAGGCGCGCGCGGTGGCACGCTCGGTGGTAGCGGAGATGCACTCGGGCTTCTCCAACCTGCGGCAGAACATGACCATGGACATCCGAGCCCGGAAGCCGGGCAAGGGGCGTGCGCCGGGCGTGGCCGAGGACATCGCCCGCATCCAGGCCCTGTGGAACGAATGCCGCACCCGCTTCGGCCAGGGGGGGCCGTTCCTCTTCGGGCACTTCACCATCGCGGATGCCTTCTACGCCCCCGTCGTCAGCCGGTTCGTCACCTATGAGGTGGAGCTGGATGCGGTGAGCCGCTCCTACCGCGATGCGGTGCTGGAGCTGCCGGCGCTCAAGACCTGGACGGAGGCCGCGCTGAAAGAGCCGCCCGTGAAGCGCTACCAGTAGCCCAGCGCTCTACAGTCCGAGCGCCTTGAGCTGCGTGTCGAAGGCAGGCGCATCGGTGAAGAGGTGGCCGCGGATGCCGAGCGCGTTGGCGGCCTCGACGAACTCGGGCAGATCGTCGAAGAAGGCGGCCTCGTGCGGCGCACAGCCAGCCCGCTCCAGGGCGAGCTGGTAGAAGGCGGGCTCCGGCTTCACGTGCCCCACCTCGCAGCTCATCAACAAGGCGTCGAAGCGCTGGAGCAGCGGCAGTTGAGGCCGCACGTACGCCACGTGGAGCGCGTTGGTGTTGGACAGCAGCACCAGCTTCACCCGCCCGACCAGCCCCTCCACGCGAGGCAGCACCGCCTCGTGCACGGTGAAGTGGCTGCTCCACAGCGGGGCGAACTCCTCCATGGGCAGCTCCACCCCCAGCGCCCCACACACGTCCCGGCGGATGCCCTCCGCGTCCAGCAGGCCCCGGTTGGCCGCCGTCCAGCCCGCGCCCGTGAGCCGCTGGGCCACCTCGTGCGGCGGCAGCCCCGCGCGCTGCCCCAGCCGCAGGAAGAGCCGCGCGTTGTCGTGGAACACGAGGACGTTGCCCAGATCGAGGATGATCGCGCGCGGCGGCGGCATGGCCCCTTCTATATCCGGTAGCTGCGCGCCACCTGCTGCATCTGCTCGGCGACTTCCTGCAGCGCGTGCGTGGCCTTGGTGGTGGCCTGCAGGCTGAGGACGGTCTCGTTCATCATCGCGGACAGGTCCGTCACCGCGCTGAAGATCTGGGAGATGCCCGCGTTCTGCTGGCTCACCGCGGCCGCGATCTGCCTCACCGCCGACGAGTTGTCCTGGACGATGGTGGTCAGCTCCTTGAGGTTCTCGCCGCTGGCGCGGACCTGCTCCAGCCCCTCTTCCATCCGCATGTAGCCAATCTCCGTCATCTTCGCCGCGGAGAGCATGGCCTGACCGATGTCGCCGAGGATGTCCCGCACGCGCTCGGTGGCCTGGATGGACTGGTCCGCCAGGGAGCGGATCTCCCGCGCCACCACCGAGAAGCCCTTGCCGTGCTCGCCACTGCGCACCGCCTCGATGGCGGCGTTGAGCGCCAGCATGTTGGACTGGTCCGCCAGCTCCTTCACCGTCTGGGTGATGCCGCCGATCTGCTGGCTGCGCTCGCTGAGCTGGGCGATGCGGTGGGCCATCTGCTCCACCTGGACGCGCAGCTCCTCGAAGCCTCCCAGGCCGCCGGTGATGGCGGCCTCACCGACACGGCCTACCTCCTCGGCTCGGGCGGCCACGCTCAGCACCGCGTCCGCTTTCTCCGCGGCCACCAGGGACGTCTGTTTGATCTCCTGCGCCGTCACCTGCGTCTGGTGGAGCGCGGAGGCCTGGCGAGCGATGTTCCGCTCCTGCTGGCGGTTGGCCTGCTCGAGCTCGGACACGGTGGCCTGGAGCACCCGCATGCCGTGCTGAAGGCCCGCCGTCGTGCCCCGCAGGTGGTCCACCATCCGGGCGAAGGCATTCGCGAGATCTCCCACCTCGTCGTCCCGCTGGCTGGGCGGCAAGGGCTGCGTCAGATCCCCCTGCTGGATGATGCGGCCCACCATGGCACTCAGGGCCCGCAGGGGCCGGGTGATGCGGCGGGCCAGCAGGTAGGAGCCCCCGGCCGCCAGCGCCGTGAAGAGGGCCGCCAGCCCCAGCCCCAGCGCGTCCGCGTTGGCCAGCACCCGGTACGCCTCCGCTGGATCCACGCGCGCCACGAACCGCCACCCATCTCCCACGTCCCGGACCTCGGTGCTGTTGAGCACCTCCACGGTCACCATGCCCGAGCCGCTGCGAGGGGGCCCACCCTTCGAGTCGAAGATCAGCGTGCCGTCCGGTCGCCGCACCTCGAGGACGAAGCTGTTCTGGGAGCGCTTCCGGGCACGCGCGAGCGCTGGCTCCACCACCTTGCCGAGCCGCTCCCAGTCATAGGCCGCCAGCAGCACGCCGAGCTTCTGGGGCGCGGTGAGGCCGTAGACAGGCAGCGCCAGCGGCAGCACCCGGGCCTGGAAGGCCGGATCCTCCGCGGCGGAGAACCCCTCGCCCGTCACCTGCTCCTCCTGGGCCGCGCGGAACCAGGGGCTGTTGAGCACCTGGAGCTCCCGGCCCTGCCAGGCCTCGCGCAGCTCGGGGAGGCTCGCGGAGACGGCCTGTCCTTCCATGTTGAAGAGGACCAGCCCTCTGAAGGTCGGCGAGCGGCGGGAGAAGGAGGCAAGCTCCAGGTCACTCCGGGTGAAGTCGCTCTGCTCGAGCGACTCTCGCAGGGTGTGGTCCTCCGCCCAGCTCCGGACATCTGACTCGCGCTCGACCAGCGTGGCCTCCACCAGATCCTTGAGGCCCGCCGCCTCCCGATCCAGGGAGTCCTGCACCTGCTGCTTCATCCACCGGTGGAACTCGGAGGATTCGATCCAAGCAAAGGCGAGCAGCGGTACCGCGGCCATCAGGCTGCAGTAGAGCGTCAGGTGCCCGCGTAGCTTGAGAGTGCCAAGGAGGGGGAGTTTCATGGTGCTCAAGCCCGGAGGCGGCTGCAGCGCCGCCCCCGGCATGCGTCCGGGACTCCACGTCCAGGATTCCACAATGGAGCCCCCGAGCGTAGCAGAGCCCCACAGTCTCCCCGCTATCCCCGTCTAAAGTACTGGGACACGGCCGGGGAGCTCTCGGGCCGGCACGTTGGAGAAGTCGGCGTCCAGATCCAGCACCAGGCGCTGGAGGGCTCGCTTGCTGAGCGCCTTTCGCAGCCGGCCGAGGAACTCGGGGGGCGCGGCGATGATCAATCGCTCGAAGGCATGGGAGTCCACGCCGCGATCCAGGCGCCCGGACAGCTCCCGGGCGAACCGCTCATGCTCCAGCTCCCGGCGCCCATCCGGCTCCGTCTCGGGAGGGGGGCCGTGGAGCGTGCCCGCGTTGGGGTTGTCCCGTTGCTCCTGGAGATCCGAGTTGTGCGCCCGACTCTCGTCATGGCGGAACTCCTCCAGCAGAAGCCAGTCCTCGCCCCGCTCATCCGCCGAGAACAGCCGCATCCGGCTCGCATTGCCCACCAGGATCCAGAGCTTATCCGCCATCGTCTTCCTCCTTTGGTAAAGATGGGATGCGGAGTGCCGCGGCGCCCGGCAAGCTTCCGGGCGCCAGTGGCGCCTGTGTCGGGTGCCGGGGGAGCGACCACACAGGGCCTTTTCCGTGCCCGGCCGCCTGGCATATGCCCAAGGGGCCGGGGGGTAGGCCCCCGCCGCTGGAGGCCTCATGCGTGAGATGGCAGAAGCAGCGGCCGGTTGGTTGGCAGGCAGGCTGGGGGAGATGGAGGAGGCGCTGGCGGCACTCGTCGAGGTGAACTCCTACACGGAGAACCCCGAGGGGGGCCGGAAGGTGGGCGCGCTCCTGCGCGAGGTGTTCTCGCTGCCGGGGCTGTTCGCGGAGGTGGTGTTCAGCCGCCGGTATGCGGACCACCTGGTGTTCCGCTCCCGGGGCCGGGACGGGCTCCCGCCGGTGGCGCTGGTAGGACACCTGGATACCGTCTTCCCTCCCGGCAAGTTCGAGGGCTACCGGAAGGACGGGGCGCTGCGCCGGGGCCCGGGCGTGCTGGACATGAAGGGAGGGCTCGTCGTCATCGCCTGGGCGCTCAAGGCGCTGGCCGCCTCGGGGGGGTTGGAGGTGCTCCCCCCTCTGCGGCTGGTGGTGGTGTCGGATGAGGAGGTGGGCTCGCCCGAGGGCGCGGGCGTCATCCGCAGCGCCATTGGGGGAGCCCAGGCCTGCCTCGTCTTCGAGTCCGGCCGCGCAGGGGATGCCATCATCACCCGGCGCAAGGGGACTGGCGCGGTGAAGGCGGTGGCGCATGGCAAGGCCGCTCATGCGGGCAATGCCCACCAGGAGGGAGCCAATGCCCTCTGGGCCCTGGCACGGTTCATTGATGCGGTGCAGCAACTGACGGACTACCCACGTGGGTTGACGGTGAATGTAGGCAAGGTGGTGGGAGGGCAGGGGAAGAACACGGTGCCGGACCAGGCCGAGGCGGATGTGGACCTGCGCTTCTGCACGCGCAAGGAGGGGGAGGAGCTGCTGCAGCGCTTCCACGAGGCGGGAGTGCAGGCGGCCTCGGGCATCTCCGGTACGCGCATCGAGCTGTCCGGCGGCGTGTCCCGTGAGCCCCTGGAGCGCTCCGAGGCCTCCGCGGCGCTGATGGGGGCCTATGGCACCTGCGCTCATGCCTCTGGACTGGGGACGGCCGAGGCCCCGCTGATTGGAGGAGGCTCGGATGCCAGCACCTCGTCCGGTATGGGGATTCCCTCCATTGATGGGCTGGGGCCTCGCGGCAAGGGCTTCCACACGGTGGAGGAGTACATCGAGGTGGACACGCTGATCCCCAAGGCCCAGGCCCTGGCGAGGTTCCTGGCCTCGCGAACTGCGTAACCTTTCCTCTGGGTAATTCCTTGGAAGGGCGCGGCGGGGTAGAAACGGGGATATGCGTACCTCAGGCGTCCCTCTCTCCGCCCTGCTCGCGCTCGTGCTCGCGCTGGCTGCCCCGTCCGCCCGTGCCCAGGAAGATCAGGGCGGCATGGGGCTGGATCTCTCTGGTGGCGACACCTCCGATCAAGAGACTCCCGCCGAGGGCGAGGAGCAGCCAGGTGCCATCGGCCTGGACCTGAGCAGCGACACGGCGGGCTCGGAGCTGCTGCCGCGCGTGGTGCTGCTGGGGCTGGCTACGCCGGAGCGGGCCGGGGCCGCGGTGGCTTCCCGCTGGCTCAGAGGGCTCTACCTCGCCATCCGGACCAACGAACAGTGGGTGCTGAGCGCCCCGCTGAAGGAGGTGCGCGAGAAGCTGTCAGACGGCTACGCGGCGGCGCTGCGCTGCGGAGAGGCCTCGTGCCTGACGGAGGCCGCCGACACGCTCGATGCGGATCTGCTCGTCACCTCGCGCCTGGCGCTGGAGGATGACGGGTGGACGCTGCGGCTGTGGACGTATGATCGCGACCGCAACAGGGTGGAGACGGACGTGCTCACGGGCCGCTCACCGCGGGACGCGAAGTTCCAGAAGGCGGGCGCGGAGCTGCTGCGAGATCGGATCCGGGGACTGGCACGGCAGCGCGCCATCCTCCAGGTGAAGGTCAACGTGCCTCAGGCGGTGGTGCGCGTGGGTGAGAAGACGCTGGGCGTGGGCAACGTCGAGGCCCGCGTGGGGCCAGGCGACGTGAACCTCATCGTGGAGGCGGAGGAGTTCTCCACGTACGCGAAGACGATCACCCTCAAGCCGGGCGAGAAGAACACGGTGGAGGTCTACCTGGAGTCCTCCGGCCCGGCGCCTGACGGCCCTTCGGAAGTCGTGGCGGAGGCGAGGAGGGAGAGGGAGGGCCCCTCGAAGCCGACCGTCTTTGGCCGGCCCGCGCTCTACACGGCGGTGGTGGGGGTGCTCGCGATGGGCGCGGGCGTCATGGTGGGCATGCAGGCCAAGAAGATCGCTGACCGCGCTCCGGACGCGGACGGTAACGGCATCGCGGACATCACCCGGCGCGAGCGCCTGGACGGGCGGGACAAGGCCAACCTCTCCACGGCGTTGCTGGCCGGCGGCGCCGCGGCGGCAGGCGGCAGCGTGTTGTGGCTCGTCCTGATGCCCACCCGGAGCGAGCCTGCGAAGGCGGCGGCCCCGAGCGTGGCGCCCGGCGCGTCCAGTGGTGGTACTACGTCGCTCCATCTCATCGTTGGCGGGAACTTCTGAATATGAAGGCGCTCTACTTCTCCTTGGCTCTGTTGCTGTGTGGCGTCCTCTTCGGAAGCGCCTCAGGTTGTGTCGTCGACTTCCCGGATGAGCTGCCCTACGCCTGCGAGGCGAACGAGGACTGCGGCGTGAGCCCTCGCGTCTGCGCGGCGCTCCCGGATGGGCGGAAGTACTGCTGCCTGCCCGAGGCGGAGCTGTGCAACCGCCTGGATGACGACTGCAACGGCGCGGTGGACGATCTGACGAACGAGTTCTGCTACACGGGGCCCGAGGAGACGCGCAACGTGGGCGCCTGCCGCCAGGGCAAGGCCTCGTGCGGCAGCGGCAACATCCTCTGCGGGGGCGAGGTGCTCCCCACGGAGGAGCTGTGCAACGGCAAGGACGACGACTGCGACGGCACCGTGGACGAGGGCTTCGACTTCCAGACGGGCCGCAACAACTGCGGCCGGTGTGACCAGGTCTGCACCGATGTCCAGGACTGCGTGTCAGGCCAGTGCGTGCGGCGCCGGGAGACGACGTGCGCCGACACCATGGACAATGACACGGACACGCTCGTGGACTGCGAGGATCCGGACTGCAACAGCCTGCCGTGCGGCGACGGCTGCACCTGCCTCGGTGGCAAGAAGGCGGAGACGAGCTGCGCCAACGGGGTGAGTGACGAGGGGGACGCCCCCGTGGACTGCGCGGACACGGACTGCGACTCGCGCTCCTGTGGCGACGGCTGCCTCTGCCTGAGCGGCACGCGGGGCGAGGGCGACTGCCTCAACACCGTGGATGACGAGGTGGACGGCCAGACGGACTGCGCGGACTCGGACTGCGCGGACAAGTCGTGCGGAGATGGGTGCGTCTGCCGGGGCAATGTGAAGGCGGAGGACCTGTGCGACGACGGCCTGGACAATGACGGGGATGGGACGATGGCGGCCCCGAAGACGGACTGCCAGGACTCGGACTGCAACACCAAGGTTTGCGGCCTGGGCTGCGTCTGCGC